>Ga0079224_100003159_pt1 | contig 20552 bp, 19 predicted proteins | sample Stecom2015_FD_80414 | JGI IMG/M metagenome (GOLD analysis project Ga0079224, IMG submission 80414) | Agricultural soil microbial communities from Utah to study Nitrogen management - Steer compost 2015 | ecosystem: Environmental > Terrestrial > Soil > Agricultural land | place: USA: Utah...
AGGGATTTCCGCATTCGGTTCGGCTGCGGGTTCTTCGTCTTCACCGGACAGCCAATCGAAAGCGGCTTCGGACGCTGGTTCACCGGCCTCGGCCATTTCTACGGCATCTTCGGTTGTTGGCGTAACTTCGGAGAGCCATTCGGCGGCGTCAGCAGCAGCTTCTTCCACCTGCTCCGACTCGTCTTCGCTGGACAGCCAATCAAAGGTGGCTTCGGACGCTGGTTCGCCGGCCTCAGCCATTTCTACGGCGTCTTCGGTTGACGGGGCAGCTTCAGAGAGCCAGTCAGGGATTTCCGCATTCGGTTCGGCTGCGGGTTCTTCGTCTTCACCGGACAGCCAATCGAAAGCAGCTTCGGACGCTGGTTCGCCGGTCTCAGCCATTTCTACGGCGTCTTCAGATGTCGGTGCGGCCTCAGCCAGCCAGTCGGGCATAGCGGCGACAGGTTCAGCCTCAGCTTCTTCTTCCAGCGTTGTTGACCAGGCAGCGGCGTCCTGTTCGTCACTTGTTTCCGGCTCAGGCTCAGTGTCCGGCTGCTCCTCATCGAGCCAGCTAAACTCGCTGGCGACAGCCTCATCCTCGGCGGGTTCCTCGATCAGCCAGTCTGGCTGCGCATCCGGTTCGACTTCATCCGCAATTTCATCAGGCTCTGCTTGCAGCCAGTCAGCCTCTTCGTCCTCAATTTCGTTCATCCACTCCAGTGCGCCCGCGTCCGGCTCGGTGGCTTCTGGCTCAGCAGTTTCGCTTTGCCACTCCGGTCTGCTTTCATCGGAATCTTCAGGTTGTGATTCAGGCCGAAATTGATCGTTCATTTCGCTTTGCCAATCTTCTTCCTCTGTCTCCTGAGATCCGGGCAAGACATCTGTTATGCTGGTGGTGCTGTCCTCGCCAATCAGGACCGCCGCTGGCTGGTCAGGATTCTCGGTCTCGATGGACGATATGGTATTCGGCTCTTCGGATGCCCCTAATGCTTCTATGTCCAGAATCTCTTCCAGAATGGAGTCGTCACTCAGCCAGTCCAGATTATCGTCCTCAGCGGGCATGGGCTGAGCGTTTTCCAACAGCGACTCCAGATCGCCTGTATCTTTTTCGGGTTCGGGCTGCTCCTGCAACCAATCGAGAGAAGCGTCTGAGTCCGCATCGAGCGTGGTCTGGCCGGCTGCATCAGCGGGTTCAGCAAGCGGCCCACTCTGGCTGCTTTCCAGCCAGTCAAGCGAACTGGTATCCGCAAGATCCGGGCTGCCTGCCGATTCGTCCCCAACTTCCGTCAGTTCAGCGTTACTGCCCTGGAGCCAGGCCAGGCGGTCGACAGCATCCGGGTCCTGATATTCCATCTCGTCATCATCGAAAAAATTGGTGGCAGGCATCGGTTCGCTGTCGTCGCGCAGTTCCACGCCGCTGCCTTCGAGCCAGGCTAACGGATCTACTTCATCATGAACACCGGTATCCGGTGCAGCCGTTTCGGCAAATTCGGTATCGGCAAACAGATCAGATGCGGCCTGATCCTCGACAGATGGTTCCTCGTCGTCAACTGCCAGCCAGTCGAGCGGATCAGCCTCGATATTGTCCTCTGGCTCTTCGACAGCGGTCACCGGCGCTGCTGCAGTCAGCCAATCAGGCAGTTCTTCGGCGACAATCGGCTCATCATCTGCGTCATCCGGCTGATCGAGTGCTGCGAGTAAACCGGTGTATCCTGTACCGCCGGATGCTAGCGCAGGTGCTGATTCGTCCGCGTCCTCCAGTTCGGTGAGAAAGTCAGCGGGCATTTCGTCGTCCGTCAGCGCCTCGAGAGCTGTTTCGAGTTCGTCAGCCAGATCAGTGATGGTGTCAGCCGGCAGAGCCTCCTCGCCTATCTCGCTGAGCCAATCTGGTTGTTCGGTGGCAATTTGAGTTTCCGCGATGCGTCGATAGTCCAGTTCAGGCAGGGTGAAAGCGTCGTCAGGCGGTGGGGCATTCTGTACCAGTTGCAGCGCAAGGTACGGCTCGACTGCCTGAATCTGGTTGAGATACCGGTGCGCGTCAGCAGGACGGCCCTCGCCAAGCCACAACAACGTCAAAATACGGTTGGCTTCCAGACAATAGGGCAGTGTATCCAGCACATCCAGCGCGGTTTCGGCAGCTTCAACCTGCATCCCGGCGGTCCACATCGTCTGGGCCAGCAGCAGGCGCAGGTCGGCACGGCGGGGCGATTGTTCGAGCGTGGTTTGCAGCGTCTCGATTGCCTGGTCATACAGACCGTTGCGGACATACTGACGGGCGACGCCAGCGGTGGTCAACTGGAAATGCGGATTTTCAACATCGCGGTGGCGCTGGTAAAGTGAACGCAGTTTGTCCAGCAGGGGCGGATGATTGGGTGCGCCTTCCAGCGCGCGTTCCAGATGCCAGATGGCTTCGTCGGGTTTGCCCAGGCGTTCATTCAAGTCACTGAGCGCGGTATGCGCGGCCACATCGTCGGGATATACAGCCAGCACCTGTCGCAGCACGGGTTCCGCTTCGCGGAAGTCCGTCCCTTCCAGCAGGGCCTGACCCAGAAAACGGTTGGCGGCGGCATTTCTGGGATAGTGTTTTAGTATCTGGCGCGCGTGCAAGATCACTTCGTCAGATTTGCCGGTCTTCAGCAGGACTTCAACTTTTTCCAGGTATTCCTTCAGGCTAATATCAGCCATAGTATCCCTTTACACGTGCCGTCGCGCACCGCGGAGGAAAATAAGGGTGGACAATCACATTATAGCATACCGAAAATAAAACATGCTGATGATCTTAATGCTTCCACCAACCACTATATACTATCTCACAGATATGCTCAAGTTGGCAAAGGGCGTTCAAAAATGCTCTGGCGTACAGTTTCCTTAGTAGTTGGTTTTTTTCTGCTAACCGGGCAAAGTTTGCCACAATCCTGGCCGACTCTGGATGATTTCTGGGCAGGGCGTGCGGTATGGGTGCTGGACATTGAGGATGTGGGTTTGCCTGTGGGCGAAAGTGATACTGTCCAGCGGGATGAGACCGTGTTCTGGTCATATCTTCATGCCAGCGATCAATCGGCTGGCGTGATCGATCAGTGCGGAATGCCTGTCGAATTTCCCGGTTGTCTGACCCTGTGGGAAAGTGTGGATGGTGGACAATGGTTTGAGCTGACCACGCCGGTCTGTTTGATGAACTGTACCGCCTGCCCCTGTAATGATGAGCGTGACCATATCACGGCGCAGCAGTATCCGCGCGTCTATTTTGCCGGTGACGAAGCCTATCTGGTGTATGAATGGCACGCCCAGACGATCCTGCGCCGGTCAGCGGATGGCCTCAACTGGTCGGACTGGGTATTTCTGCGCACGCCGGGCGGCACGTGGCCGAGTTCGTTCGCGCCATGCAGTGCCATCGAGCGCATTGGTCCGCATCCAAACATTCGCGGCGAGGTGCATGATTGTCTGGTCGGCGCGCCGCCGGGCCTGTATGTCGAGGGGGAAACGTTGTATATCTTTGTAGGCGCGGGATCAGCCCCGGCACACATGCGCTGCTACAAAGGAAATCGTCACGGCGATCTGAGCCAGCTTCGCCTCTGCGATCATGACCCGTTGTTTTCCGGCGCATCAGAATATGGGCCGCTGGCTGTTACAGAAGGGCCAGCTATCAACCCCTATTTCGATTTTCGCTACATCAGTTCCGCCGACGTGGTGCGAGTCGGTGATCGCTATTATATGGCTTACGAAGGGGTGCGCGGGCCGGATGTGCTCGAACGGGGCATGGATACACAATTCGGGCTGGGATTTGCGCGCTCGGTTGGGCCGGAGATCGACGGTCCGTGGGAGAAGTATCCCGACAACCCGGTGCTGAGGCCGGTGTCGTTCAACTTTGGTATCGGCCATGCTGATCTGCTGATCGTTGATGGCGTGACATACATGTACACGGCGACCTCGCAGGATACGCGCGGGCGGTACGTGCTGGCGTGGGCAGACAGTTGAAATCCTGATCGTATTCAGCCTGGCCGGATGTACAGCCCGCTCTTACGCGTCCTGCAAGGTGCGCAGGCGGCGGCGGGCATCTGGCAGGAAGGGATACGGGTAGATTTCGCTCCACGCCACCACCCATTCATACTCGCGTATGGCATCTTCAGGGCGGTCAAGGGCTTCCAGAATCTGGCCGCGCAGGTAGTGGCGGCTGCCCGTTTCCGTACTGTTCAGGGCGGTGTCGATGCTGCTCAGCGCGTCGTTGTACTGGCCGAGCAGGAACTGCGCCCGCGCGCGGTATTCGCTGGCAACAGCCTGGGAACCGGATGGGGCATTCTGTAACAGGCGCAGGGCCTCGGTCAGTTCCTCCGTGCTGTTTTCGTTTGACCGGGCGATCAGAATGCGCGCCAGCAGCAAATCAAGCTCGGAATCAGGCACGATGTCCGTACCGCGCAAGGATTCTGCGTCAGCGCGGGCAAGGGCCAGATTGCCGGCAAGAAAGACAGCTCTCATGCGTTGTGCCCGGATTTCAGGATCGTTGGTCAGGTCGTAGGCTTCCCCGTAATCCGCCTGTGCCAGATCGTAGCGCCGCTGATCCATGTAAATCCGGGCGCGGGCCAGCAGGGCTGGCACGGTTGCCGGGGTCACAGTTTCAGCCGCCAGCGCCTGATTGTAGGCGATCAACGCCAGATCGGTGTTGCCTTCGGCCATACGGGCATCTCCCAGCAGTTTGTAACCCTCGGCGCTGCCCGGATAGAAAAACAGGTAATTCTGTGCGTAGATTACGGCCAGACCGGGGTTGCCCTGCTCCAGGGCCGTCTTGATTTGAAGCAGATAGGCTTCTTCAACTGTTGGGTCGATATAGAGCGCCGTGTACGCTTCCTGAGCAGCCTTGTCGAGTTCGCCCTGCTGGAAGTAGATTTCGCCACGTTCGACGATCAGGTTTACATCGGCTTTGAGCGCCGGGTTGCTCAGGGCGTCGTTGATAACGCTCAGGGCGTTACCATACTGGTTTTCATACTGATAGCGTCTGGCAAGGGCGATATAAGCCGGAACAATCAACGGGTCGCTGTCAATGGCTGACTTTGCCCGAAGTTCAGTCGCGTCGAGCATATCGAAGGCCAGGCTGTTGTTGCGGGCGGCAAAGGCTTCCTGAGCCATCTGCAGGTGAACCTGAGCAAAGCCAGTGTCGATCAGAGGTTTGAAGCCCGGTTCGCGCGCTTCGCCAAGCCGCCGTTCGGCTTCCTGTAACCGATCCAGCGCAATGTCTGTTTCGCCAACTCCCAGCAGGGCCAGCGCCTCGTAATAATAAGGAGCCGCATCGAAGCTGAGTTCGGTGGCTTCGCGCTCGCGCACCAGGGTCGGCAGCGCAGCGGCATGTTCTCCCCGGTTTATGAGGGCCAGCGCGTCGCTGAGGCGGCGGTTGGTGAGTTCGGGATAGATGCGGGTGGGAAGCGGCGGCGCATCTATCTGGCCCTGCACGATGTCCGGGTCAATCGTGGGGCTGGGGGTCAGCGTAAGTTCGGGGGTAGGCGAGGGTGTGGGCGTGAAGCCGGGTGTATTGGTCGGTGTCAGGGTAGGGGTAAAGGTGGGCGTCCATGTGGGCGCGAATACGATGCCCCGCAGGCTGGGGGTATTCCACACGATCAGCCCGCCGATTATCAGAATAGCGGCCAGAATACCCAGCGCACCGCTCCAGACATAGATGCGCAGATAGAGCGAGTCCCGTTCACCGGCCCGCCGGCGCGTTTTACGCACCCACTCAATGCCCTCGATGCGATCTGGAGTCCGCTGGTACTGGCGGACAATCTCATCAACCTGCTGCTGGGCACTGGCGAGCCGCTGTGGGTCTGGCATCGGTGTGCCGGGGCGCATCTGTGATTGAGCCGCGCGTGTTTCGGGCTGCTGCGACTGGTCGGGATAAGCTGGTGCGGAGGGGTGCGCCTGCTGCCCAAGTAGCTGCTGCGGGCTGATCCCCATCGCTTGCAGGGCGTTGAGAGCAGTTTCATTCTGCGGGTTGATTTCGAGCAGTTTCTGAAAGCAAAACAGGCGCTCACGCTGGTCGCGGGCGATGCTCGCCAGCCAGACCCAGGCGGCTTCGTTATCCGGTTCGAGCCGGATCGACTGCTGCAGCAGGCTGCGTGCCTGATCTTTCTGGCCGGCCTTTGCGGCGGCGATACCCTGTCGTCTGAGGTTGCGTGCCTGTTCGCTTCCCATGAGGATGCCCTCCCATGCAGTTGCTAGGCGCAATTGAATTTTATATCAAAGGTGGTTTTGCGAAAAATAAAAAAGCCGGCGACACCCTGTCGCCGGCTGTCTGAAGTATGTTGAAATTATTCGAGCGGCGCAACTTCCGCATTGACATAGGTGATACGGCCTTCGATTTCAGGCGCGACCGGGCTGTTGGCTTCGATGTACTCCAGTGTTACCTCGAAGTCGAGGTTACCGAAGTCGTAAGGGTTGATGGCATTTTCGGCCAGAACGCTGAAGCCATCACCACCGGTGCGGACGAAGTTCAGGCTGACCACGCTGTAAACAGCCTCAGGGTCAATGGGTTCATATTCCCCGGCTTCGTTCAATACTTCTACGCTGACAATCCGGCTGCCGGGTTCCAGCGTCGGATCAATGGTGTAGCGCAGGCCGGAAACCTGGAGGAAGCGCCCGGCGGCATTCTCGCGATCTACCTGCCCATTCTCGTTCAACACAATTTCTGAGACGCCATTTTCCAGCGCGGCGATGACATTTGCGCCCGTGAGTTCAAAGGTGCTGAGGAGATTCTGGAACGGCTGGACGGTCAGCACTTCACCGAGGGTGATCTCGCCCGCGTCAATATCAGCGCGGATGCCGCCGCCGTTCATCAGAGCGATCTGCGCCCGGGTATTGGCCCGCATGGCATCGGCGATCAGGTTGCCCAGATTGCATTCTTCCACCCGGCATACGCGGCGGTCACCGGTCAGGTAAACGGCGGCTTCGCCAACGGGTTGGGCGCGAAGTTCAGCGATAGGCTCGGCCAGGCCGGCTACCAGGTCGGACATATCCGGGTCAGGGGCGATGTATTTCGACAGCAGAATGGCATCGCCGGACCAGCTTGATAACACGCCGTTGGCGTCGAACACAACATCCAACCGGCCCAGGTACTGGGTGCGGGTGCTGGCCTGCACCACCAGAACCGGTTCGCCGCTGGCGCTTTCCAGCACTGTCGGATATTCGCCCACCGCGCCAACATAGGTGTTGCTGAGGAAGGTATTGGTATGGCCGCCGACGACCACATCGACACCGGATACATTCTGCGCCACTTCGACATCGGCGTCATAGCCAATGTGCGTCAGCAGGATAATTTTGTTGATCCCCTGTTCCGTCAGTTCATCGACCAGGCGTTGGGTCACGCCGACCAGATCATAGTCGAAAACCAGGTCCGGACCGGGTGACGAGAGGATTTCAGTTTCCGGCGTCACCAGACCGATGATGCCAATCTGCTGGTCGCCCACTTCCAGGATCACATACGGCTCAACCTTGCCGGCCAGCAGCGAGGACTGGCTGAAATCGACATTGGCGGTAACCACCGGGAATTCCAGCGCGTCGATGAAAGCGGCCAGCACCTCATTGCCGTTGTCGAATTCGTGGTTGCCCAGGGTCATCGCATCATAGCCCATCATATTCATGATCTGAGCGCTGTCCTGCCCGCGCCACTGAATATGGAACAGTGTGCCCGTAAAGCGATCCCCCCCGTCGAGCAGCAGCGAATTGGCGACTTCATCACGAATCTGATTAACAACGGTGGCCTGCCGCGCTGCGCCACCGCCGCCGTCGAATGCCGGTTCGTGTTCGGCATGAACGTCGTTGGTATGCATGATAGTCAGCGCGAAGGTTTCATCCTGCGCCGCCGCCGGAATCATTACTGAAACCAGCAGCAGCACACTTATCAAAACAGCGAACTTGCGTAGCATCTTATCCTCCTGAGTGTAGCATTTGCTGTAAAGCGTAATCTTTGCTCAACCACCTTATGGCCTATGTGCCTAGAGTTTAGTTCAATATTAAGATTCCGCCAAAGAATTTTAAGGTTCAGCTCTCTCCAGTTTTCGGCAGGTTTCGTTGAGTAAAGCACTCAGCGGCTGCGCGAGTCAGACCGGCGGCCAGGGGTAATTGGGGCCGCGGCCCGGCTGCGGAAAACGCCCGGTCTGTAAAATTTTCTGAAGCCGGCGCTGAAAGGCCGCAATTTCTCTGGGGTCGAGCAGGGCGTCCAGCTTTTTGCGGTAATCGCTGTTCGGATCATCGACCCGGGCGCACAGCCGTTCCATATCGGCCAGCATGGAATCAGGAATCGGCTGGCCGGCAAAGTCCCAGATGACGGTGCGCAGTTTATGTTCCGCATTAAAGGTGATGCCGTGATCGATGCCCCACAGATGGCCGTTGCGATCTACCAGGCAGTGCCCGCCCTTGCGATCCGCATTGTTGACGATGTGGTCAAAGGCGGCGATGCGCCGAAGCTGGGGGTACATTTCCTCCGAGAACGAGAAGTAGTTAATCTCCGGGTCATGTTCGATGAAATATTGGATCGATCCCAGGCCGTGCGGGCCATTGCGCAGAACAGTGGGTGGCACAACCGCCCAGCCCAGCTCGTACGATGTTTCAAAAGCGGCGACTTCGCGGTAGCAGAGCGTCCCATCCGGGAAATCCCACAACGGGCGTTCACCTTTTTGCGGTTTGTAGACCGCCATCGTGCGCACATCGCCGTGAACCAGAGAGAGCAGGAAGGTGTAGTTGGAACTCCAGCGCATGACACCATGCTCGGTTTCGACTGTGCCTTCGCGCAGCACCTCCAGCATCTGGTCGATCTCGAGCGAGATGTCCGGCTGGTTTTGATCGCCATTCTTGTCGTTCATTATGTCCAGTAGTAGATTACTCGACCATTCTGGCGGGGGTCAGCGCGACCCGACTGCACGGTTGTGATCGCTTGCAGACTAAGCGCCCGCATTTGCTTGCGATCACACCACATGCGCACGACGCCGGGTTCAAGGGTGTCCGGGTCAACATCGTCTTCAACAGTGATCAGTTCCTGCGCGACCAGAACGACCATGTTGTTGTCTTCATCGTATCCCAGACCCATCTGCGCGACGCGGAAAACCGGCTCAATCGGTTCGCGCAGATCCATGTCGATTCCGTCCAGATCGACTTCTGTCGGCTTGCCATCCGGGTTGGGATAACGCTCGTCCAGGTCGTCAATCAGTTCCTTGAGGGCTTCGCTGAGCGCCCACGCCTGCTCTTTTTCGATAATGAGCGAAACGATCTGCTGATCTTTGCCGGCTTGCAGGTGGAAAATACGCCTGCCTTTTGGCCCGATTGTGCCGACTGTAATAAAATCAACCGGTTTCAGTTCAATCTCGGTGTGCGGCATGAGTCCAGCACCTTTCATGCGTGTTGGTCTTGCGGTTCAGGTTCGTCTGCCTGTGATTGTTTACGTTCGCGTTCTAGCTGCTGAATATGCGCGACATCATTCATGGTGGCAACATAGGGACGCCCGTGACCAAGCACAATGACACTGATTGATGCCGGCGAAACGACGATTCGCTGGAAGTTGTCCAGATGCATTCCCAGATAATGGGCCAGCGCCATTTTAATCAGATCGGCGTGAAATACAATCGCCACAATTTCGCCGGGATGTATAACGGCCAGTTCCTCAATTGCGTTAACGACTCGAACCTGTACCCCGCGCATGGTTTCGCCGTTGGGGAAGTAGGCGCGCGAAGGATATTCCTGCACGATCCCCCACATTTTTCGCTTCGCCAGGTCTTCAATCGCCTGACCTTCCCAATCCCCGTAGCGAACTTCACCGACATCCGGGTGCTGTTTGATGCTCAGATGCGGGTGATGCTGCCGGATGGCTTCAGCAGTTTCCATCGTGCGTTCCAGGGGGCTGGCGTAAAGCTGGCTGATCGGCACATCGGCCAGTCGGCTGCCCAATGCCTCGGCCTGCGCTTTGCCTTCATCGCTGAGATGTACGCCGGGTGTCCAGCCGGCCAGTTTGTGGGTTTTGACGAAATCGTTTACCGCGTGGCGGATCAGCAGAAATTGGGTCATGAGTGTCGAGTCTTGCTAGAATGCGCTTGCAGTGGATGATAGCATATCCTGCTCAGAAACGCATGAGAATCTGATTGGTCGTCACATTCTAATGCTGTGGGCTGACGGCAACAATGGGTGAGCGCAGCCTGACAGAATCGGGCGGGTGTGTGTGAATCTGGTTTGAGGTGTCCATCCCAATCTTCGACTTCTGGTATAATAAACCCATTCTGTCTGGGTTAAGGTTCTGGGATGAAACTAGGGATCATATCGGATATTCATGGAGACTATGCGGCACTAAAAACGGCTCTGGATCGTCTGGACAATGTTCATCAGGTAGACCGCATTCTGTGCGCCGGAGATCTGGTTGGGCGTGGACCACAGCCGAATGAGGTGGTCTCGCTTATCCGCGAACGAGAGATTGTCACCGTGCGCGGCAACCATGACGAGTGGTTTTACAACATCTCCGATGGTAATGCGGAATTTCTGAAGTCGCTGCCGCTGGATTGGCAGGGCGAGTTTGAGGGGTGCAGCCTGTATATGTGTCATGGTAAGCCGGGGAACAATATCTGGGGCCTGTACCGTGACCACCTGTCCAACACCTTACTGAACATGATGCTGGATTCGCTGCATGTGGATGTGTTGATTACAGGGCATACTCACGCGCCGATGTACGTTCAGGTAGAGCAGGGCTGCTTGATTAATCCGGGGTCGTTGTTTCAGTTCAAGAACACGCGGTCATCGTCGCATACCTATGGCGTACTGCATCTGCCAGATGTGATGTTTGAGCTGTTTGATCTGGCGATGTCGCCGTATCAGGTTGTGCCATGCGAGTCATGAAAACCTTTACGCACACTTCTAAAGAACCGTGTTACTGTGAGCGCAGTGGACATTGTGATGTGTTCACTACCTCGCGTCATGCGCCGTTCGCTCCGGTGGGCGGCGCATACCCTCAGCAGTTGATAGCCAGCGATCTTCGGCTGCCAACCCGTCAGCATCCGGCTTCTGTCTCGCCCCATCTGCACACCGCCAGCCAATCATGACATCATCAAAACCGGAAGTTCCCACCGAACATTACACCCGCGAGTATTTCGAGAAATGGAACTACGCGGATCGCGGGCTGGGCAAGTTCAGCATGTACTGGTTTGCCCGGCGCTATTATGCCGCGCTGGTGCGCCGCTATGCGCCAGCGGGGGGTGGCAGGCTGCTGGAGTTGGGCTGTGGGCTGGGACATCTACTCGGCCTGCTGCAAGATGATTTCCAGTGTGTCGGCATTGATTTGATCGATTACAGCATCGAGCAGACGCGAATCAACGCACCGAAGGCCGAGGCGTATGTGATGAGCGCAGACGACCTGAGCCGCTTTGGCGACGGTGAATTCAGCGCGGTGGTGGCGCTGCATCTGGTGGAGCATTTGCCTGATCCGCAGGACACCATCCGGCAGCTGAACCGTATCCTCAAGCCCGGCGGTCTGTGGTTGTTCGCCACGCCCCACCCGGATTACAGCCTGCGCCGCTTCAAAGACCGCGAGACGGATGCCATCGGCAAGGACAAGACGCATATCAACGTCCACCCGCCGCAGACGTGGCGGCAGTGGTGCGAAGCCAGCGGTTTTGTGATGCTGCGGCATTTTGGGGACGGCCTGTGGGATGTGCCTTACCTGCCGTTGATTCCGAAAGTTGTGCAGTTTGGCATCTTTGGTCTGCCGGCGCTAGTACAGGTGCTCACGCGCACGACGCTGACTCCGCTGGCGCTGGGCGTGAATCAGATCGGCATTGCGCGCAAAGTCAGCAATTCTGGCTGAGGCGACTTTTCGCACGATGGTGCTGGCGTATCCTGACACAGCGGGAATCGCTTGCAAGGGGCGCTGTTGTCGGTTTCTGAAACTTCGGGCATGGTCTTAATCAGGCAGGTGGAACTATGTACGACACCATCATCATCGGGGGCGGGATTGTCGGGACAGCCGCCGCATACAATCTGGCGCGGGACGGAGTCAAAACCCTGCTGGTGGATCGCCACGATACCGGACGGGCGACGGATGCCGGGGCCGGGATTTTGTCCTTCGGGACGCTGGGACTCGGCGGCGGGCGGGTGTGGTTCGACCTTGCCCAGCACTGCGGCGTCTATTACAAGCAGTTGATCGCCCAGTTGCAGCAGGAACAGGACGGCGACACCGGCTATGCGGTGGTTGGAGAACTGATCGTCGCGGTGGATGATGATGAAGTCGATGCTTACGAAACGCAGCGCCGCCTGATTTCCGCGCAGCAGGAAAGCTACGACCAGCCCGCCGCTGATGATATTCGGGCGGTTTCCCGCGCGGAAGCCAGCGCCCTGTTTCCGCCGCTGGCCCCGGTGCAGCGCGCCTTACTGGTACGCAGTACTGCCCGTGTCGATGGCCGGCTGCTGACCGAAGCCATGCGCCGCGCTGCTGAAGCGCAGGGGCTGGACATCCGAAAGGCCGGCGTCGAACGGTTGGTGATCGAAAACGGCGCGGTGACCGGCGTGATTATCGATGGCGAAACCATCCCGGCGGGTAAAGTGATAATCGCCGGCGGCGCGTGGTCACAGACCTTCGGCGATCAGATCGGGGTGCGAATTCCGGTGTACCCGATGCGGGGGCAGATTATCCACCTGAATCTGCCGGAGACCGATACCAGCCGCTGGCCGATTGTCCACGCCTTTCACGGGCATTATCTGGTAAGCTGGCACGACAGCCGCGTGGTGGTCGGGGCGACCCGCGAAGCCAATGTTGGGTTCCAGCCACACGCGACAGCTGCCGGCGTGCGCGATGTGTTGAATGAAGCCCTGCGTGTCGCGCCGGGGCTGGCGGATGCGCAGGTCAAAGAGATTCGGGTGGGCCTGCGCCCGGCATGTACCGATGGCGTCCCGGTCATCGGGCCGGCCCCTGGCATGGAGAACATCTATATCGCCACCGGGTTCGCCGCAATTGGTTTGCAGCTTGGGCCGTTCAGCGGCAAGCTGGCAGCGGACTGGGCGCGCGGCATCGAGCCGGCCGTGAACATCGCGCCGTTTTCGGCCAGCCGCTTTGCCTGCTACCGGCGATTAGCTGCCGGTCACGGCCCGCCATATCATAAAGATTGCCATCCCCAGCACAATCGTCAGCAGCAGGTTTTTCGTCCGCCACGCGATCACCCCGGCGGCGATTCCGGCGATCAGAAACGTATTGGATGGCGTAACGGCCAGCTCGCCATCAGGCATGAACATCAGGGGCACAATGATCGCCGTCAGTACGGCTACCGGCACGTAACGCAAGGCCCGCACCAGCGCATCGGGCAGAGGAATGCGCCCGACCAGTGCCAGCAGTGGATAACGGACAGCAAAAGTCACCAGCGCCATACCGGCAATGAGCAGCGCCTCGTTCATCCGGCCTCCTGTTCCAGCGGCGTGGTCAGGGGCTGCGACTGGTGTTTCAGCCGCGCTTCGGCCAGCACCCCGGCGGCGATGCCCAGCAGCGCAGCGATCATCAGGCCGAGTTTGTTTGGCATTTCATAGGTCAGCACACCAGCCATCCCGGCGACGACGGCACACACCAGCATGGGACGGGTGATAATCAACGGAACGACGATGCCGATGAAGGTGACCACCATCGCAAAGTCCAGCCGCAGCCCTTCCAGATTCTGAAGCTGCTGCCCGGCGACAATGCCGATGGCAGTGCAGACATTCCAGTTAAGATACATGAACACCGCCGAGCCGAAGTAGTACCAGTGTTTGTACAGCGACTCGCCGCCGCGCTGGTAGTGACGAATCACGACGGCGTAGGTCTCATCCGTCAGCCAGAAGCCGAGCGGCAGCAGCCATCTGTGCGGCAGGTGCTTGAGGTATGGGGCAAGCGATGCGCTGTAGAGGGCGTGGCGCAGGTTCACGACGAACGTTGTCAGGACGATGATGCCAACTGTTGCCCCCTGTTCGACTAGCCCTGCGCCCAGGAACTGGGCTGACCCGGCGAACACAAACAGCGACATACCCATCGCGGCTGCCGGGGTCAGACCGGCGTTGATCGCCAGCGCGCCGAAGATAATCCCGAAAGGGATGGCTCCCAGCACAAGCGGAAACGTGTCCTTGACTCCAGCGATAAACTCGCTGCGCCGTGTGGCTTGCATAGGCTTCCTATCGGATGGCAATAAATCGACTGGCTGATAGCATACCAGAACGCGATCAAAGTGTCCTGTGTGTTTTGCTAGAGTTTTCCGGCCAGCCACCGGCTGACGATGGTCCGGGTGGGCAGGAAAGCAATCTGGGGCACGTGCTGTTTATCGAACCAGCCCACATCGTCGGCGTCATCGGCAGCCTGCATCTCGCCGCCGATAATACTGGCTGCGTAGACGATCACGATATTCGCCAGACCACCATCATCCGGCGTGTGGAATACATCGAGCAGGCGGTCAATCTGTACGGTCAGGCCGGTTTCTTCCAGCACCTCGCGCCGGGCGGCTGCTTTGGGGTCTTCGTCGTAGTCCATGAAGCCGGCCGGCATAGCCCACAAACCGCGCATTGGCTCCATGCCGCGCCGGACAAGCAGGATATGGTCGTTCTTAAGGATGCATACCGCAACAGCGACTTTGGGGTCGAAGTAAACGATATGGTCACAGGCCGGGCATGTGGGGCGCAGCCTCCCCATGCGTTCGCGCAGCGCCAGTCTGGTGCCACAGGCGGGACAGTAGTTGGCGATCCGGGTCATAAAGCCAGCCTCCGGCGGCGTAAGGCGGTCGTGATGATCGCAGCAGCCAGCAGGATGCCTCCGGCCAGCAGCAGGATAATACCCGCCGCATCGGCATCGGTCGATGCCTGAGCAAGCGGCTCTGACTGCGCGATGCTCCGCGCGGCTGGCTCCGTCAGGCCGATACCGGATGCTTCATCGGGACCGACGGGTTCGAGCTGGATCTGCGCTACCTGTGTCGGTACGGGGGCGAAGGTGGCTGCGCTGTCGTCTGCTGCCCCGTCTGCAGCGGCTTCGAGCGAGAACTCGGCCCGGTCTCCGGCTGGTGGGGCTTCTTCACTCTCACGGAAACTGAAGGTTTCCAACTCTGGCGCTGGCGTGGTGGCAGCCCCGGCCTCTTGGTTGAGCGTTGTCGCGCCGCCCTGGGCTTCAGATTGTTCACTGCCGGGCATGGCCAGACTGATGGGAGGCATGGCGTCAGTTTCAGCCGGGAGTTCGTCGGCTGCACCGGTTGGCAGCGCCCGGCTCGCTGCTTCCGCCGGGGGCAAAGCAGTCTGCATTGGCGTGGGCGTGCCAGTTGCCAGAAAAGCTGCTGCCGGGGCCGGTTGCTGGGCAGTGTTCGGCATACCAGCCTGCGGCGTAAACCCGGTGCGCAGCAGGAAATAGCCGCCGAAGGCCAGCAGTACCACTGCCGCTGCCGCACTCAGGGCGCTGAAGGTGAAGGTCAGCGGGAAGGGCAGCACAGGCCGCTGCTCGACCATATCCCGTGTCAGGGTGAAATTTCGCGGCGCTTTGAGTTCCGGCATCTGGTTTAGCAGCAAGACCGTCTGCCGCAGGCTGTGTAGTTCCTGCCGCAATTCCGGGTCGGCGTCTAGCTGGTTTTCGAGCGCTGCGCGTTCGGTATCGGTCAGTTCGCCGTCGATGTAGGCTGAAAGGCGTTCGTGGTCATTCATCGATCTAACACTAATCCAGTGTATCTGTAGTATTAAGACGATATGTCTCAGGCAAAAGTTCCTGAAAAGCCTGCAGGCAGTCGCGCACGCTGACCCGTGCCCGGCTGAGGCGCGATTTGACTGTGCCGACCTTCACGCCGGCTGCGGCTGCCACTTCCTGATAGCTGAGACCTTCGATGTCGCTGAGTATGAGGATGATACGCTGGGCATCACCCAGTGCTTCAATACAGTTCTGAATGGCGCGGTTCAGTTCGCCCTGCTGGGTGATCTGCTCCGGTGTTGGGGTATTGTCGGGCAGGGGGGGGCCGTCGTCGAGTTCTGCACCGGGCATATCTTCCAACGAGGTGGCCGGCCGGCGTTTGCGGCGGCGCAGTTCGTCGTAGCAGGTGTTGGTGACGATGCGCACCAGCCAGGCGCGGAAACTGCCGCCCCGGTAGGTATCGAGGCGGCGATACGCGGTGATGAACGCGTCCTGCGTCATATCCGCTGCGTCGGCTTCGTTGCTCATGATGCGGTAGGCGATAGTATAGGCGCGATCCTGATAGCGCAGCACCAGCGTATTAAACGCAGCCAGACTGCCGCGCTGCGCCTCTCGAATCAGCCGCTGTTCGTCGTCGTGTGGATTCACTGCCATTGACAATCGTGTTGGGAGATTCTATCATTATCTCAAGATGCAGGGCTGTTAGTACAGAATAAACATCATATTAGTAAGCCGATGTGGCGGAATTGGCAGACGCCCGCGACTCAAAATCGTGTGCCCCCTGGGGGCGTGTGGGTTCGACTCCCACCATCGGCACATAAAGTCAGGTTAGCCTGGCTTTTTTAATTCCACAGGCAGCATAGTATACTGACATCCGGTAGAAGTCAATGTAGCAGCGCATGTCTGGCGATGTGCAGCTATGAGGAATACAGACGGATTCTCCACCTGTGAGAACAGGGATCGAATAGACCGCTTGCGCAATTATCCTTTTCGCTGCACGTGTGTATAATTCAGACACAGATCAGTCTTGAACGAACAGCAGGCATAAAACTGAATGCGGTTTTTGATTTCATTGTTAATCGGATTGGCGCTGGGGGTTGGGATTGGGTTGTATCTGGGCTGGATTCAGTTCCCGGTGGAATACATTAACAGCCCGATGGCTGACCTGTCCGAGCGTTTCAGAGACGAATATACGGTCATGATCGCCACTGGCTACACGGCTGACGGCGATCTGATGGGCGCGGTGGAACGGCTGCGACGGCTGGGAGTCGAGAATATCCCGGCGTATGTGCAGGAAATCACCGAGCGATATATCACCACTTCGCGTAACGTAAACGATATTCGCTTTCTGGTGACACTGGCTGATGGCCTTGACCGTCTGACGCCGATTATGGAGCCGTATCGTCAGATCAGCGTGCCGGGGCAAAGCTCATGAGCAGACGCCGCTCACCGCCCCCGCCGCCGACCATCCCCGAAGAAATGCCGCCCCCGCGCAGCCGCTATAACCGCCCCCGCCGCCCGTTTTCAGTGTGGGGACTGGTGATCGGTCTGATTGTGGGCATCAGCGGCGGGCTGACCTATGCCTGGACCATCAGCCCGATTGTGGAGTATTCGACCGAACCCTGGCAGCTTCGCCCGGAGGATCGCGCCCATTATATGGTGGCAATTGCGCTGGCCTTTGCCGGCGACAGCGATCTTGACCGGGCTGTTCAGCGGCTGCTGACCCTGCAAGGTCAGAATGTATCGGCAGATATTTTCCAGCAGGTGGCTGACAGCGCCTGCCGGCTGGCCTCGACAGGCTATGTCGATAGCAACAGCGGGCTGACCGCTATCCGCCGGATGATGACATTTTACCAGTTGCAGGGACGCACAGGTTGTGCTGATACATTGCTCCCGGTTGGCGAGGCCGAATCGACGCCGCGTGTAGTGATCGATGCCCCGACACCGACGCTGCCTCCCCCGGCGACCAAAACCCCCACACCTGTAAGCGAGGTTGAATTTACGCCCACGCCTGCGCGCATCATCGTGCCGACCAGTGTGCCGCAGCGGGCTTTTGTGCTGGCAAATGTGTCCACGTTCTGCGACGCCAGTATTTCCGGCGTGATCGAGGTGTTTGTGCAGAATTTTGGCGGGGTTGGCGTGCCGGGGATGCCGGTTCGGGTGCGTTGGGACGAGGGCGAAAGCACATTCTACACCGGCCTCAAACCGGAGCGCGGCCCTGCTTATGCAGATTTCCAGATGGAAGAGGGCAAGGGCTACATCATCGATATGCCCGGACGTTCCGATCCGTCATCCCAGCAGCTTGTGGCTGCCACCTGCAATACAGAAACGGGCCAGCAGGCCATCGTCTCGTATCGCGCGGTTTTCCTGCCGTCGAGCTAACCGCGTGACGTGGTGATTTTCAGCGCCGCTCGCCCCGAATCGGTGGGTTCTGCCCACGTCAGATAGAGGTAGCGATCCCGGTCAGTCAGCAGCGCTGGTGGCCCAATCAGCGCGCGCACCGGCGCGATGCGCTGATAGCCTGCCAGCACACCCTGCCGGAAATGGACGATGACCAGATCGCTGCCGATTGCGCCGGCCAGCGGCAGTACGTCGAACTGCCCCGGCATGGGCGCGCCCCACCGGAGCCAGTTGTCGCCATGTGCAGCAGTGTGTACTGTCCCGGTGTTAAGACCCGTCTGCATTGTGGCGTCGTTTACGCCGCCCACACCAACCCGCAGCGGCGCGCTCCATTCGCCGGTATCCAGCGGGCGGGCGGTCATCCACGTCTCGTCGGTTCCGTCAAGCCGGGTGATGTTCCAGAACAGGTACAGATGAGCAGCATCTGTGCCAGCGCTCAGGCTGTGCAGACGGTCACCCGGCCCCAGGTGCAGCGAATGGCCGGTAGAGCCAGCCGCCAGAAGCGCATCACGCTGTAGCTGGCCGTAGCGCAGGCCATGATCCGTTGTGTCCAACCAGAATACATGGATTGTGCCATCGTTGGTGCGTGTCAGGGCGGGTTGGGCCGCATTGTGCTTCAGCAGTACGGGTGATGATGGAATGCCGCGTGCGCTGATCGACTGTGCATAAAGCGCCGGCTCCGCCAGCGATCCGCCGCTCCAGACAGTAACAACCTGCCCGCTGCCGGCAGCTATAGCGGCGTAGTCAAGAGTCTGCCGGTCCGATACCTCCACCGGCCCGCGCTCGACTCCCAGATCAGGCGAAAGGTGGGCGGCGAACAATCGCTGCTGACCATCTGCGCCGGCATCCAGCCACAGCAGGTGCAGATGGTCGCCAGAAGCTGGCCATAACTGCTGCCCATAAGGATGTATCGGCGGCAGCGGCAGGGTAACTGCATCGCCCATCGTCGAACCGCTTATCACGCGGGCGTCGTGATGAACCCCTCGGTTATCTGCGCCGACCCAGGCAGCGGTCAGGATGCCATCCGGCTGTACCCACAGCGCCGGGGCGTGGCTCTGCTCGGTTTCGCTGATGACACGAACGGCTCCCCACAACGAAGCCGGCGAATCCTGACGGGATTCCGAAGCCGCTGCACAGCCCGCCAGCGCGAAAATCAGGCACAAAAGCCAGATGGGACGCTGTGCTTCAGGCATCTTCCCATTCAGTTACAAGGATACTGATGGTCTCCGGGTCACTGGCGGTTCCATCAGGCCGGTAGGCTATCGCGGTCAGCGAATGGTAGCCGACACCTTCAGCCCGCCAGTTCATGCGGGCGGTAAACACGGGGACAGCCCCGCTGATTTCGGGCATCGCTTCGCTGTGAGGTATATCATCCACCAGCAGTTCGACTCGCGCAATTCCGATTCCGCTGTCCTGAGCCAGCAGTATGATGATGATCTCGCTGCTTTCGGGGAAACTATCGTTATTTGCCGGTACTTGAAATTCGATTCGTGGAATATCAGGTGTTGGATATGGTGTCGGCACGCCAGATTGCAGATTGCAGGCTGTGGTTACCAGCACCAGAGCAGCTAGAACGATACGCAGCATGTTACCTCATAGTGACACACAGGCAGTTAGCTCGCCTGATTCTTCTATGCCGAGCCACCGGTCAAACCGGAACAGCCAGGTGCGGTCAGTTTCGTCATCCTGCACGCGGACACTGACCACATACCAGCCTGAGTCCCCTTCGCTGTTATCGTGGCCGATGCAGCAGCGGGTCAGCTCGCCAAGGTCCGGTACCTGGAGGATGTATTTTTCGAGACTGCCGCTCTCGAAGGCGAACACATCGCGGGGTGGCAGGTGAATCGATTCGGTCTGGCCCTCTGTGCCGAAAAGCTGGATGAAGATATTGGAGTCAGTTCCGGCCAGCGGCTCGTCTCCGGTTTGAATCCAGATAGTGTAGATATTGTTTCCCATATCGGGCAAACCTGCCTGTACTCAACGAACATCACAGCAAGTATAGTGCAGATTCTGCGATCTGGCGCGGGTCTGTTCAGCGGCGGTACGGGGCCGCAGGCCGCTGGCGCGCTCAACGTATCTACGGAAAATGGGTAAAACAGGTGGGAAAACGCCAGCGAGATACTGCCACATGTATCTGAACAAGGGTTAGCTGTGGTCGGGGCGGATGATGATAAAGTAGTTGGTGACTGCCTCCCCTTCATAGCCTTCCGCCTGATTGCCTCCCATGACTACCAGCCCTGGCGGATAATCCTTGCCGTAAAGCTGCATGGTGCGCCTGATAAGCGCAAATTCGTCTTCGATTTCGATGCGCATATTTTCCGGCTCGAATTCGCGCAGCCATGCAGGAATACGCTGGACGGAATTTTCGTAGGCGACGTAGACGCGCGCTGCTCGTTTGAGGCAGAAGCGTAAGTGATGATTGGCGGCCACCGCATAGTCGTTGTTTGCCGGCTGGATTGCCGCCAGACCGTGCAGGGCGGGCGGGATGCGGTTGACGACAAATGCCCGATCCGTGTAGGCGGGCGCGCCAATGCAGATGTTGTGC
>Ga0079224_100003160_pt1 | contig 20552 bp, 18 predicted proteins | sample Stecom2015_FD_80414 | JGI IMG/M metagenome (GOLD analysis project Ga0079224, IMG submission 80414) | Agricultural soil microbial communities from Utah to study Nitrogen management - Steer compost 2015 | ecosystem: Environmental > Terrestrial > Soil > Agricultural land | place: USA: Utah...
GACCCTGGAGGAGGTCGGGCCGGATGGTTCGGGCCGCTTCCGGCAGCGTTGGCGGGCGGTGGAGGACCGCCTCCCCGAGCGCCACGGCATCACGCGCCTGCGTCACAACGAAGGGAGCTGGGAGATCCGCCCCATGTCGGACGGGCGCTCCGAGGTCCTCTACCGCTTCAGCGTCGATCCCGGGGGCAGCTTCCTGGGGATGCTCGCCAAGGTCACCGCGCGCAAGGCGGTGGTGGGCACCCTGCGCGCGGTGGAGAAGGAGGCGCGTCGGCGCTCGGGGGAGGCGGCCTCGGCGCGGATGCCCCCCTCTTCCCCCGGCGGACCTTGAGCGGATCCCTCAGCAGTCGAGGGAAGGGAGCCCATGGTGAACCGCGCCTCCACGCCGCACGCGCTCAGCGCCAGGGACCGGCTGCTCACGATCCTGGCGTTCGTGGCCTTCGGCATCGCGTGGATGGTGCTGGGCCACCTGATCGTCCGTCCGCTGCCGCCTGAGGTGCAGCCCCGCGCGATCCTGATCCGGCAGCTCCTGTGGGTCGCCGTGACCACCCTGACGTTGTACGTCGCGCTGTACCTGGGACGGCGGCGGGAGCGGGCCCTGGAGGGAGAGCTCCAATCCGCGTTGCAGGGCATGGCGGACGCGGTGGTGGTGGTGGATCGCAACGGGCAGGTCAGCCGCGCCAACGCGGCGGCGCTGCAGTGGGTCCAGAACGCGGAGCTGCTCCGGGGGCCCGCGGCTGCCCTGCTCGCGTCCCTCCGCGCCCAATGGCCGGAAGGGCGGGCGGCCACGTGGACCGGTGAGGTGCTCCAGACCATCCTGTCAGGAGGGACGCATCCACCCGAGGAGCTGGAGCTTCGTGATCGCGACGGCAGGCACGCGATCCTGCAGCTCTCCTTCAGCCCGGTGCGGCACGGCCCGGATCAGCGCCCCTACGCCATGGTGGTGGTGGGCCGGGACATCACCGAACTCAAGCGTCTGGAGCGGCTGCGGGACCAGTTCCTGGCGACCGCCGCGCATGAGCTCAAGACCCCCGCCGCGGCGATGAAGGGGTACGCGCAGCTCCTCGAACGCTGGACCCCGGGGGGACACAATCCCCGCGAGGGACGCGCCTTCCAGGTCCTCATCCGGCAGGGAGAGCGTCTTGGCCGCCTGACGGACGAGTTGCTGGCGGTCAGCCGGCTGCAGCTCGGTCGCATGCGGGTGAACCCCAAGCGCGAGCGCCTGGATGTGCTGCTCGGAGAGTGGATCGACTCCCTGCGGGCGCTCTCTCCCCTGCACACCCTCCGCTACATCCCCCCCGAGCAGCCGGTCTGGGCGCGGGCCGATGCCGGGCGTCTCGAGCACGTCGTGGCCAACCTCATCGACAACGCCATCAAATACTCCCCCGCCGGCGGAGACGTGGAGATCCGCCTGGGGGTGGACGGGGAGGAGGTGCGACTGGAGATCCGGGATTGGGGGATGGGCATCCCCGCCGATCGGCAGGAGGGGATCTTCGAGCTCTACCAGCGGGCCCATGCCGGCCTGGATGAGGACCGCGGCGGACTGGGGGTCGGCCTCTATGTCTCCCGCGCCCTGGTGGAGCAGATGCGCGGGCGGATCGGATTCGAAAGTGAGGAGGGCGAGGGCAGCACCTTCTGGCTGACCCTCCCCCATGCGCCGGTTCCAGCAGAGGAGGTGGACCATGACGCGACCATCGGTGCTCCTGGTTGAAGACGACGACGATCTCCGGGAGCTGGAGGCGCAGGTGATCGAAGACGCCGGCTGGAGGGTGTGGCGCGCGCGCGAAGGAGGCGAGGCGCTCGAGCTCCTCGAACGCCACGGGACGCCCGGGGTGATCCTGCTGGATATGCGGATGCCCGGCATGGACGGCTGGGCCTTCTCCCGCGCCCTGCACCGCAGGTTCGGCAACACCATCCCGTTGGTGGTGGTGAGTGCCGCGGAGGACGCCGGACGCTGGGCGGCGGAGGTGGATGCGGACGCGGTGATCTCCAAGCCGTTCGACCTGGATCACATGCTCGGGACCCTCGAGGCCTTCGCGCCGCTCGAACAGCCGGTTGCACCCTGAACGGGCGGAGACCTCTTCGACATCCGGGGGCTCCCCGCACCGCCCCTGCAGACGCATCTGACGGGGACGCCATCGCCGGGCACGCCCCGGTCCCGCCCGCCGCACACATCCGGAAGACACACCACGGCGCAGAACAGGCGCCCCAGAACGTCGAGTGAGGAGTGGGAGAGTGATGGAGGTCGACACCCAGGGCCGGGGGGCCCGCGCGACGGCCGCGAGTTGGACGCTCACCGAGCTGGTCACGTGGTTGCGCAGCCTCGGTGATGTGCGCGCCCAGCCTCAGGCGCTGCAGCGTGCGCTCTCCGAGCGGCGGGTGTCCTGGGAGGCGGTGCGTCCCTATGTCCAGCTGGCGCAGGAGGGATGCCGCCGGGTGCGGGTTCACCGCGAGGAGGCCTTCGAGGTCCGGGTGGTGACCTGGTCGGCCGGCGCGGCAGGACCCATCCAGGACCACGATCGCCAGACCACCTGCGTCACGCCGGTGCTGGGGCTGGTGGAGGTGACGGACTGGCGACAGGTGCGGCGACGCAATCGCCCCGGCCCCCCGCGACTGGAACCTGAGGGACCGCCCCGGCTGCTCGTCCCCGGGACGGTGGAGGTCGTCCCCTCCTACAGCGACGCCATGCAGGCGGTGCGGGTCCCGCCCGGCCTGGGCATGGCGGTGACGCTCCACATCGAGGCGCAGCCGGTCACCGCCGTCCGCATCTTCGACGCCGCCCACGGCACCTATATCCGGCAGCCGCAGCGCGCGGATGCGGAAGGGCCACCCCTCGCGCTTCCGGACATGCCGGCAGCGACGCCCACCCCGGGCGAAGCGCCCGAAGCGCCTGCCCCTTCCGGAGCGCCCGGTCCGAAGACCCGCACCGGGAAGGCTGCGGAGGTCGCGCCGGGGCTGCCGGCGACCGCGCGCAAGCGGGGGTGGCTGCGTCGCTTCCTGGGCAAGGCCGACTACCTGGTCCCCACCGAGGGCCGCAGTGGCCAGGCGAAGCTCAGCGTCACCGACGTCGAGCACTCCTACGCCAACGACGTCGAGGCCCTCCGCGGGGTGAGCCTGGACGTGCACTCGGGTGAGTTCGTCTGCCTCCTGGGTCCCAGTGGCTGCGGCAAGTCGACGCTCCTCTACACCCTGGCCGGTCACATCTCTCCCACCGGCGGCGAGGTGACGCTGGATGGTCAACCCATCCGCGGACCGGGGCCCGAGCGCCTGCTCATGTTCCAGGAGGCGGCGCTGTTCCCCTGGTTGACGGTGCAACAGAACGTGACCTTCGTGCTCGATCGTCGGCTGAGCGGGGCGCAGCGGCGCGAGCGGGCGCGCAGCCACCTGCGATCGGTGCAGCTCGGCGGTTTCGAGAACGCGATGCCCCACCAGCTCTCGGGTGGCATGAAGATGCGCGCGAGCCTCGCCCGGGCCCTGGCGGTCGACGCGCCGGTGCTTCTGATGGACGAGCCCTTCGGCAGCCTGGATGCGCAGACCCGCGAGAGCATGCACCGCCTGCTCATGTCGGTCTGGATGCGCACGCACAAGACCATCGTCTTCGTCACCCACGATGTGACCGAGGCCCTGGTGCTGGCCAGCCGCCTGGTGGTCATGGCGCCCCGGCCGGGGCGGATCCTCCACGACGTCAGCCTGCGGCTGGGGCCCGGGCGTCGTCCCGAGGATCCGGCGCTGCAGGCGCTGGCGCGGCAGGTGCGCGGGATGCTGAGGGAAGCGGAAGGAGCGCCGGATCATGCGCAGCTCGACGCCTAGGATGCGCCTGTTGCAGCGGGCGGGGGCCGGCGTCCTCTTCGTGGCGCTCTGGTGGGCCATCTCGCACTTCGGGCCGTGGCCCCGGTTCCTGCTCCCCGACCCCTTCGAGGTGGTGAAGCGCCTGTTCGGGATGGCCGCGGATGGCAGCCTGTGGGGCGCCATCCTGGTGAGCATGTGGCGCCTGATCCGCGGCTATGGGTTGGCCCTGCTCATCGGGCTCCCCCTGGGCATCGCCATGGGCCAGTCGGTGGTGGTGCGCAACGCCGTCCGCCCGCTGGTGATGGGGTTGCAGGCCCTCCCTTCCATCTGCTGGTTGCCCCTGGCCCTCCTCTGGTTTGGGCTCACCGACGCCGCCATCATCTTCGTGGTGGTCATGGGCTCGGTGCTGGGCGTGGCGATCTCGGTCAACGATGGTGTGGAAGGGGTGGACCCGCTGCTGCTGAAGGTGGCAGGCACCTTCGGGATCCGGGGGACGCGGCTGCAGCTGGGGGTGCTGCTTCCCGCGGCGATGCCCTCGATCGTGACCGGGATGAAGCTCGCCTGGAGCTTCGCGTGGCGCGCGCTTCTGGCCGGGGAGCTGCTCTTCGTGAGCGGGGGCCTGGGTGAGCTGCTGACCATCGGGCGCGAGCTGCTCGAGATCGCTCAGGTGATGGCGGTGATGGTCTGCATCGTCCTCATCGGCCTGGCCGTGGACTTCATCGCCTTCCGGCCGTTGCAGGAGGCGGTGCGCCGCCGCTGGGGCATCGAGGGCACCGCATGAGGAGCGCCGGACGTCGCGCCCTGCGAAGACGTTGGATGGTGGGCGTCCTCGGGATGCTTCTGCTCACCTGTGCGCGGAGCACGGAGCCGGGGGCGCCGCTCCGGGTCGGTTACCTGACCAACCTCACCCACGCCCAGGCGCTGGTGGGGCAGGTGGAGGGCGCCTTCGGCCCGGGGGTGGAGCTCGTGCCCTTCGGTGCCGGTCCCGCGGCCATGGAGGCGCTGGCGTCGGGCTCGCTGGATGCGGCGTACATGGGACCGGCGCCCGCGCTCATCGGCTGGCACAAGGCCGACCACGAGCTCGTGGTGCTCAGCGCCGCCGTGAACAACGGCGCGGGGCTGGTCACCCGCGAGGCAAGGAGCGCACAGGAACTCCGCGGCGGCATCCTGGCCTTCCCGCAGATCGGCAACACCCAGGACGTCGCGCTCCGCACCTGGCTTGCCGACCAGGGGCTGGAGCCGGGCAAGGACGTGAAGGTGGTGCCCACCAGCAACGCGTCGATCCTCGGGCTCTTCATGCAGGGGCAGCTCGACGGCGCGTGGGTGCCCGAACCCTGGGCCAGCCGTCTCGAGCTGCAGGCCGGCGCGACGCTCATGGTCCCCGAGGCCTCGGTGTGGCCCGACGGGCGCTTCCACACCACCCTGCTGGTCACCCGCAAGGAGGTGCTGGCGGCGCGGCCCCAGGAGCTGCAGGCGCTGCTCGAGGCGCACGTCGGGCTCACCCGGGAGTGGCAGCAGGCGCCGGACGCCTTCCGGGATCGGGTCCTCTCCGCCTTTGAGGCGCTGACCGGCCAGGCCGTCTCACCCGAAGTCGGGGCCCGGGCGTTCTCCCGGCTGCGTCCGGCGCTGGAGCCCGAGGCCTCCCTGCTGCAGCGCACCTCGGATGACGCCGCCTCGTTGGGCTACCTCCCCTCCGGCCCGCTCACCGGTCTCGTCGACCCACACCTGCTGGAGCAGGCACGCCGCGCGGTGGAGCGCGAAGACGCCACCCGGAAGCATCCACCCGCGCCCCCCGAGGCCCGGTGAGCCGGTCACCCTCCGGGTGGTTGGCTGCTGCAACGCCCGGTGAGCTCACCCACGGAGCGCGGCGTGGAGGAAGCGGTCTCCCGGTGTGAGCGCGTGCTGATGCCGCAGACCCCGGCGCCGCGATCGAGGAGGTCGGTTGCGGCTGCAACGGTGGTGGGGGCCGGGGTTGCAGACGTCGCATGGGCCTCCGCCCGACGACACCGGTTGCGCCCGCAACGATGGCCGCGACAGTGGCATCCGGAGTGAACGGTCAGCCCTCGACTCAGGCGGCATCTTCCGAGTCCGGCCGTTTCGGCCGGGCGCCCGTGAGCCGGACGGTCTGGGTGGGGTAGGCCAGCGAGGTCCCGGCGTCCTCCACGATGGCGAGGATGTCCAGCAGCAGGTCCTGCCGCAGCGCCCGCAGCTCGTCGAAGTCGCGGGCCTTGAAGAAGGCGGTGACGTCGACATCCATGGACGAGACGCCCAGGGCACCGAGCCGGACGAAGGAGCCGGGTGCGTGGAAGGAGGGGACCTGCCGCAGTCGCGCTTCAATCCCGGAGATGATCGCGCGCACCTGCTTGCTGGTGGTGCCGTAGACCAGCCGGACCTGGAAGCTCACCAGGAAGCGGTCCCGGGCGGCGAAGGTCTCCAGTCGCTTCTCGGCGAGCTGACCGTTGGGGATGGTGACCAGGGTCCGGTCGGCGGTGCGCAGCCGGGTGGAGCGCAGACCGATGTGTTCCACGGTGCCCTCGGCCTCGTTGGCCACCCGGACGAAGTCGCCCACCTGGAAGGGCTGGTCGGCGGCGATGCTGAAGGCGCCGAAGAGGTTCTCCACCGTCTTCTGTGCCGCCAGGGCCAGGGCGATGCCGCCGATGCCCAGTCCGGCGAGCATGGTGCTCACCGGGTAGCCGAACTCGTGGAGCACCGCGAGGACGGCGAGGACCGCGATGCCACCCTTGAGCAGCCGCTGAGCCAGGGGGATGAGGGTGCGTCCGGAGAAGCGGCTCGCCGCCCAGGGGCGTTGCAGCAGCCGCGTCGCGGCGACATCCACCAGACGCCGCAGCAGATCGAAGATCAGCAGGAGCAGGCCCACGCCCAGGAGCTGGCCGATGCGACGCTGTCCCACCGCGCCGAAGCCGATGAAGGGTGCGCAGATGCCGAAGAGCGTCAGGGTCCACGCGAAGCGGAGGGGACCGCGGGAGTGGGCGAGAATCAGGTCGTCGAGCTGCGTCCGCGACCACACGCGGCGGGCGAAGCGCAGGAGCACGGCGTGGGTGATGGAACCGAGCACCATCCCCAGCACGACGGCCAGGGCCACCAGCACCACCAACGCCACCCACTGCCAGACGGCGACACCCCAGGGGCCGACCCGCAGCAGCGCGGTGTGCAGGTGCTCCGCGGCCCACGGGCCCAGGGTCCACTCAGGCTCGGGAACGGGCGGCTGCGCGAGGGCGAACAGAGACATGGCAGCGAGCATGGTGGCGGCGTCGCCGGACAGGAATCCGGAAGCGGCGCGGGAGGGGGGAAGGTGCCGACGTCAACGGTCAGCAGGTGACAGTCGGGCGTGGGCGGAGAGCGCGCGCTGCAGGGCCTCGGCGGGATCGGGACCGATGGCGGTGAGGTGTCCCATCTTCCGTCCGGGACGCGGTCCGCGCTTGCCATACAGGTGGAGGTGGACGCCGGGGATCTCCAACGCGGCGCTCCAGTCCGGCTCGCCGTCGGCCCAGACGTCGCCGAGGATGTTGACCATGGCCGTGGGGGAGCGGAGGTCGGTGGAGCCGAGCGGGAGATCGCAGACCGCACGGACCAGCTGCTCGAACTGGCTGGTGGCGCAGCCATCCAGGGTGCCGTGGTAGCTGTTGTGCGGACGCGGCGCGAGCTCGTTGACCAGCAGCCGTCCGTCGCGCGTGTAGAAGAATTCGACGGTGAGCAGCCCCTCCAGCGAGAGGGCTTCGGCGATGCCACGCGCGATGCGTTGGGCCTCCTCGCCGATGCCATTCGGAAGGGGTCCCGGCAACTGGCTGTGCACCAGGATTCCCGACGCGTGGTGGTTGAGGGCGGGGGGATAGACCGCGACCTCCCCCCCGGCGCGGCGCGCGACCGCCACGCTCAACTCGAGCGCGAGGTCCAGCTGCGCTTCGGCGACGCAGGGGGCCTCCCCCAGTCCGCGGAAGACCTCCGCTGCATCTTCGGGTCGCTCGAGGCGCAGCTGTCCCCGGCCATCGTAGCCGCCGCGGGTGCGCTTCACGATGAGGGGGACCGCCAGCTTCCGGGCCAGGGCCTCCAACCCGTCCGCGTCTTCGACCTCGCCCACGAGGCCCAGCGGAAAGCCGTGCGTGTGCAACCAACGCTTCTGCCGGGCGCGGTCCTGCACCATCTCGATGACGTGGCGACCGGGCCGGACGGGGATGCGCTCCGCTGCCGCGTCCAGGCCCTCGGGCGAGACCTTCTCGATCTCGAGGGTGAGCACGTCGCACTGGAAGGAGAGCTCGCGCGGCCCGGCCGGATCCTCGAACTCGGCGCTCAGGCAGCTCTCGACGACCGGCCGGGCGGCGCAGTGGGGATCCGGGTCGAGCACGGCGACGCGGTAGCCCAGGTGACGCGCGGCCAGGGCCATCATGCGGCCGAGCTGACCGCCGCCGAGGATGCCGAGGGTGGAGCCGGGGAGGATGGGCATGTCGGAAGACCTCGTTGCGGAGTCGTTGCGGCCCCGGCCGCGATGGGGCCGGCTGCGCTTCAGAGTTCGCGGTGGGAGAGCACCTCATCCCGGCGCGCGTCCCGCCAGGCCTGCAGGCGATCACGCAGCGCCGCGTCCTGGAGGGCGAGGATGCTCGCGGCCTGGAAGGCGGCGTTGATGGCTCCCGCCTTTCCGATGGCGTGGGTCCCCACCGGCGTGCCCTTCGGCATCTGGACGATCGACATCAGCGCGTCCACGCCCGCCAGGATGGTGGTGGGGACCGGAACGCCCAGGACCGGGAGGAGGGTCTTGCTGGCCACCATCCCCGGCAGGTGCGCTGCGCCCCCGGCCCCGGCGATGAGGACGCGGAGCCCCCGACCGGCAGCCTCGGTGGCGTAGGTGTACATCCAGTCCGGCGTGCGGTGGGCGCTGACCACGCGCACTTCGTGAGGCACGCGCAGCTCGGTCAGCAGCTCGCGCGCCGGTTCGAGATGAACCAGATCGCTGCGGCTGCCCATGATGATGCCCACCAGGGGCGTGGGAGATGCGGGTGAGGCCATGATCTCTGGAGTCGCGGGTGCTCGGGGAAGCGGATGGAGGTGACGCGAAGCTCCCGCGGAGGACGAAGGGAGCCGGAATCCGGCCCACCTTAGCGACTCGCACCGATGGCGGAAGCGCTCGTTTCGTTGGTTGCTGTCCTGAGGTCGCGTGGACGGGCTGGCGCCGCACGACTTGCCCCCGGAGCGCCTCCCGGAGTGACAATGGCCGGGCATGAGTGGCTGGCGACCCCGCTTACGTGAGGCCATCGACCTGCGGGAGCTTCCGCTGGGCGCCGAGGAGGGGTTCGTCCTCTCCCGGCTGGACGGGGCCACCACGGTGTCCGAGCTGCGCGCCCTCACCGGCATGTCCGAGGATCGGGTGGCATCGATCCTCGAGCGCCTCCTGCTGCTGGGCGTGGTGCAACCTCCGCCCGACGCGCGCCCCGCAACGCCGCCGCCTCCGGCGACCTCGCCGACGCCCCCACCTGCGCCGGCGTCCTCCGCGGAACCGGCCGAGGAAGGCACCGAGGACGAAGACGGGGCGAGGGAGCCGGCCGTTCCCACCACCGCGCGCGCCCTCTTCGGACAGCATCTGCGCCTGCTCGAAGAGGCGGAGCGGGTCAGCCGGGCGGCGGAGGCGAAGGAGCCGGAGCTGAGCGCCTTCTGCTTCGATCCCCTGCCCAATGTGGCCCGGGCCCTGCTGACCAATCCGAACTTCAACCTCAACCACGCCCGGATGCTGGCCCGCTTCCACACGGCTCCTCCGGGACTCGAGGCGCTCGCCGCGAGGGGAGGGCTCGCCCGCGATCCGGTCGTCGAGCGCTGCCTGTTGCGCAACCCGCGGCTTCCGGTGGGGGCGACGCGCCGGCTGCTCGCGGGTCAGCGGCTGCTCAAGTTGTGGCTGCTGCACCAGGACCGGGAGGTCCCCGAGCTCGCGCGCAAGACCGGGAAGGAGGTGCTGCGAAGCCGTTTCGGCAGCGCGCCGGCCGAGGAGCGGGTGGACCTCATCATGCGCACCGACGGGCGGGTCCTCCTCTCGTTGGGCGGCATCCCGGTGGACGGACGCACCGCGTCGCTGCTGTGTCAGCGCAGCTACCGCTCGCCGCTGCTGATCCTCAACCTCGCGCGCTGGGGCGCCTGTCCGCCTCAGGTGCTGGTGCACCTGTGGAAACAGCCGGCGGTCCGTCATCAGCTGCAGCTGCGTCAGGCGCTGCTGCGCCACCCGAACCTGCCCTCCGAGTTCAAGCGCGAGGCGTCCTGAGACGGTCGCGGGACCGCTTGCAGGTGCAACGGTCGGCCGGAGGGCAGGCGTGCAGGCGGCGCGTCAGTAGTGGGGCGGCCGCTCCCGGTTGGAGGTCTCGACGATCCCCGGTTCGGCCTCCACCCGCTTCTCCAGGAGCCGCAGCCGCGCCTCCAACGTGTCCAGGGTCTGCTGCTGGCTGCGCAGCACGGCGCTGAGCTCGTCCAGCAGGTGCTGCTGCTCGGTGTAGCGGAGCTCGAGTTCGGTGAGGCGATCGTCGGATGGCGGCATGGCGGCAGGAGAAGCGCGGGGGAGAGATCGGGCGCGCGCCACCTGGAAAGGGGCGGCGTCGACAGGGGATCTGAAACGCAAAGGCACCTCTCCGGTGACGGGGAGGTGAATTCGTTCGGCAGGGCTGCGAGTCTCGGATTCTGACCACGGGACATGTATTGTCGCCAACGGTCGACATCAGGTCGGGCCGCTTCCTGCGTGGGCAACTGTCCACCTGAAGGCGCCCGGCGCGAGGAAGGCCCAACGCCACCATGCTCCGCCATCTCGTCATCTGTCTTTCTGCGTTCGGGATCCTCTGGGCGCTTCCCGCCTCCGCCGTCCAGTACGAGGCGGACATCCACATTGAGAGCGAGCTCGATCTCTACGAGATGGAGCAGGACGGCGAAATCAGCGAGGAGACGCTGGAGACGCTGCTCGAGCTGCTGCGGGTCGGCGTGGACCTCAACCGGGCCACCCGCGAAGAGCTCTACGTCCTGCCGAACCTGACCTACGCCGAGGTGGACGCGATCATCGCCTACCGCGAGCAGGCGGGGGCCATCTCGGAGGTCGAGGAGCTGGTGGTCGCCGGCGCCATCACGCCCGACCAGCTGATTCAGCTCGCCCCGTTCCTGCTGGTGATCGAGGACCCCCGGGTCTCGCTCCCGGTCTCCGGGCGGCTGCGGCTGATGACCGCCTACATGATCGAGGATCCGGTCGCCCCGCCGGTGCTGCTCCAGGGGCGGATCAAGGCGCCCATGGGCTTCAGCGCCGGCCTGCTGTCGATGACCACCCGGCAGCGTCCGGGCTCCATCCAGTACGACCCCACCGTCGGGCAGCTCCACGCGACCCTCCCGGGCTACAGCGTGCAGCTCCCCAAGATCTGGGTGCGCTTCAAGAACGGCCCCTACGACCTGTTGCTCGGCTCGTTCCGCATCGGCTTCGGTCAGCGACTGACGCTCGACAACACCACCCGTCTCACCCCGGACGGCTTCTACCAGGACGACGCCATCTACCTGGACGGGGATCCCGACCGGGTCTGCGCGCCGGGCACCATCGACCCGGATACGGGTGTCTGCCCCGGCAACAACCTCACGTCGTACATGACGTCCGACTTCAGCTGGCGGGATGGCTTCCGGGGCATCGCCGGCACGCTCCGCGATGTGCAGCTCGCCGATGAGCTGAGCCTCTCGGCGACCGCCTTCGCCTCCTACCAGGACCGCGACGTCTACCAGTACCACCTGGTGGATCGGACCCGCTGCGACGATCCCCGGAACGAGGGGGCCGACTGTGGCTCCCCGCCGATCTTCGTCTCGACGCCCGATCGCGGGGTGACGACGGGCCGCCACACCTTCACCACCTTCCCGGACGTGTTCCAGGAGGTGGCCGGTGGCTTCAACACCACGTTCAAGTTCGGCGCCCGTGGACGGCTGGGCGTGACCGGGTACGGCGCCATCCCCGTCTGGCCCAACTCCGACCAGCTGCGCCTCGACCTCCAGGAGTTCAGCAAGTACCCGGACAACGGCCCCTATGGCGCCATCGGCGTCGACGGCGCCACCGGCTTCGGCCCCGTCAACCTCTTCATCGAGGCGACCCGCTCCTTCGACAGCATCGAGGGGCGCGGGGGGGACTGGGCGGTGCTCCAGCGCTCGGTGCTCGCGCGCAAGAAGGAGGAACTCGAGCTCTCGCTGCGCTACTACGGCCGCGACTTCGACAACCCCTACTCACGCGGCATCTCGCAGCCGGACATGGTCGAGGGCATCCGCGTGCGCAACGAAGCCGGCGCACGCCTGCGCTACTACAACCGCGCGATCGAAGGCTGGCAGCTGCGCGGAAGTGCCGACTTCTGGGTCTGGCCCGGCGACGGCACCATCGCGGGCACCGCGGGACGCACGAACCTCAACCTCACCGGCCGCGTGGACTACGTGGACTTCCCGCTGCTCCAGCCCTCGATCTGGTTCACGCACACCAACAAGGACCTGCGCTCCAACTTCGACCCGGGCAACTGCTACGACCTCGCGGGGGCCGATGGCACGGACGAAGAGGACGCCTGCTCCGGTGAGGCTTACCGGGTGGGGGTGCGGCTGCGCTTCAACCCGATGCGGCAGTTCCAGTTCACCGTGCAGTACAACCACGCGCTCTACGACACCATCTACTACGACGCGCAGCACATGCATGACGTGCGCGCGCTCGCCGAGGCGGTGATCCGGCCCATCCCCACCGTCCGCATCCGGGTCCGCACCCGGTGGCTCGAGGACGACCTCCTGCGCTACGAGAATGGGCAGCCGCTCGAGTTCAGGTTCGACCGTGGAGAGGGCAGCCTCTGGAGCACGGTCGACGCGACCTACAACATGCCGGGCTCCTGGCGCTTCCGCCTCCGGTACGACAACTACTGGTGGATCGACGGACGGGCGAGCACGGCGAACCGCACCCCCAATCCTGAAAACCGCTTCCGTGCGGAAGTGGAGGCTCGATTCTGATGCGACGCACTGTCTGGACATCCGCCTTGGCGGTGGCGCTGGGGGCCGTCCTGGTGGCGGGCTGTGGCACCGCGACCAAGTCGGGCAAGCGCTACCAGCGCAAGGAACTGCAGAAGACCCTGGCCAAGCTGGACCAGACGGGTCTGGTGATCGGCGAGTTCGCCTTCGAGGGGCCTCCGGGCGTGCTCGACGGCGACACCGTCCGGGTGCGCGCGCTCAAGACGTCGATGCGCCTGCTCGGCATCGACACCGAGGAGACGTTCAAGCACGACGCGGACCGCAAGGCATACGCCCGTGGCTTCGAGCAGTACCTCAAGGAGCTGCGTGGAGACAGCCCTCGCCCGGTGAAGGCGGCGACGCCGATGGGCGAGGAGGCCGCGGACTTCGCGCGGAAGTTCTTCGACGGCGTGACCACCGTGCGCCTCGAGCGGGATCACCCCGGAGAGATCCGCGACTTCTACGGCCGCTATCTCGCCTACGTCTTCGCCAAGAAGGACGGCAAGTGGGTGAACTATAACATCGAGGTCGTCCGCGCCGGGTACACGCCCTACTACCAGAAGTACGGACGCAGCCGCCGCTTCCACGAGGAGTTCATGCAGGCGGAGGCCGAAGCCCGCGCTGCCAAGCGGGGCATCTGGGATCCCTACACCGAGTCCTACAACGACTACGACGAGCGGCTGGAGTGGTGGAACGCGCGTGGCGCGCAGATCCAGGCGTTCGAGGACATGGGCGAGAGCCAGCCTGACATCTACATCCCCATCACGCGGTGGAACGCACCGGCGCTGCTCGAGAAGCGCCTCGGCCGCGAGGTGGTGGTGCTGGGGACCGTTCAGGAGATCCGCCGCGGCACCGTCGGCCCGAGCATCCTCACGCTCAGCCGCAGCCGGGGGCAGAACCTCGACGTCGTCTTCTTCGACAAGGACGTCTTCAACTCCATCGAGCCGGAGAAGTACAAGGGCGAGTACGTCCAGGTGCACGGCTGGGTGAACAAGTACACGAACAAGTACCGTCGCCGGACCGTGCTGCAGCTGGTGGTGCACAACCCCAGCCAGGTCGCGGTTCCCGGAACGCCGGTGGTGCTGGGGAGCCTGGGCGAGCCGCCGCCTCCTCCTGCCCCGGCGATGCGTCCGGCTGCCTACGGCGGCGACATCGATCTCGAGACCGAACCCCGGCCGGGGGAGCCGGTCTGGAGTGACTCCGAGGGTGACATGGGACTGGACTTCGGGGGCGATCTGCCGCTCCCCGTCGACGAGCCCGACTGACACCCATGTGGGTCGACCCGAACACCAGTCCACACATCCCCCACGGCGAGGTACCCCCATGAAGCGTGTCCTCCATTCACTGCCCCTCCTCATCGGCGCCGCAGCGCTCAGCGCCTGTGGTGGTGGCGGCGGCACCACGACCAAGTGCAGCACCATCCTTCCCGGCGACCTGGTCATCACCGAGTTCCTGAAGAACCCGGCCGGCGTCGACAAGGGTCAGGAGTGGTTCGAGATCCACAACCCCGGCGACATCGAGCTGGACCTCGTGGGCATCGATCTCGCGATCAGCCGGCCGGATGGCTCGCAGGAGCGTCGGCACCGCATGCTCGCCCAGCTCGTCGAGTCCGGCGGCTACCTGGTGGTGGGCGACGCCGAGGCCGGTCCGGAGGGCGAGCTGCCTGAGTGGATCGACTACAGCTACGGCACCTCGATGGGCACCGGCCTGCCGAACACCGCGGGACGGATCGCGCTCAAGTGCGGCGCGACCATCATCGATGAGGTCATCTACGAGGACGTGGGGACCGAGGCCTACGCGCGGCAGCTCGATGGCAACCTCGAGCCGGACGGCGTGGTGAACGACGAGGCCGCCAACTGGTGCGACGCGGGCGACGCGTCCTACGACGGTGGCACCCACTTCGGGACGCCCGGTGCGCCGAACACCCCGTGCGGTGCGGTGATCGGTGGTGCCTGCCTCGATCCGGTGACCGGGCAGATGCGCGACGCCATCGTGCCGGAGCCGGGCCAGCTGTTGATCACCGAGGTCATGCCCAACCCCGAGGCGGTCACCGATGCCAACGGTGAGTGGTTCGAGGTGCACGCTCCCGGCGCTGCGGTGGATCTCAACGGGCTGCTGGTGGGGACCGCGGAGGATGCCGGCAAGGCGGTGGGTGCTTCGGAGAGCTGTCTGACGGTGCCGGCCGGTGGCTACGCCGTGCTCGCGCGCAAGCTCAACCCGGCAGAGAACGGCGGGATCCAGGCGCTGACCACCTTCAGCCAGAACCTGACCAACGCGGGCGGCTCGGTGGCGCTGCGCGCCGGGGAGACGGTGCTCGACGTGCTGACGTACGGCAGCAGCAGCGCGGGTCGCTCCCTCCAGCTCTCCCACGGGCTGACCTCGCCCACGGACAACGACGATCCGGGCAATCTCTGCGACGCGAACGTCGCGATGGACAACGGCGACTTCGGGACGCCCGGTGCGCAGAACGAGGTCTGCCCCATTCCGCTGCCGGACGGCGCCTGCCGCGTCGCCGGAACCGAAACCATCCGCTCGATCGTCCCCGCCGCTCCTGGCGATCTGGTGATCAGTGAGGTGATGGCGGATCCCAACGCGGTGACGGATGCGAATGGCGAGTGGTTCGAGGTCCTGGTCACCCGGAACATCGATCTCAACGGCGTGGCCGTGGCCGGGACGGGCACTCCGGGTGCACCGCTGCAGGGGCCCGAGTGCATGGAGGCCACCGCGGGCAGCTACCTCATCTTCGCGCGCAACGATGATCCTGCCTCCAACGGAGGCCTGCCCCGGGTGGACTTCCCCTTCACGACCAGCCTCACCAACAGCAATGGCGCGCTCCGGCTGCTGATCGGTGGGACCGAGCTCGACGGGATCACCTGGAGCAGCAGCAGCGCGGGCGTCTCGAGCCAGGTGCGCCCGGATCAGCTGACCGTGACCGGAAACGACGTGGCCGCGAACTTCTGCCCGCCGGCCGCAGGCGCGACCTACGGCGCCGGGGATCGCGGGACGCCCGGTGTGGTCAATGTCTGTGGGTGAGACGCGCCAGCTCGCGCTCCTCCTGGTCGCCGCAGTCGGAGCCCTCGGGACCGGCTGCGGGACCGGCGTGGACTGCGGCCCCACCAGCGGCGTCGTGGCCCACGTGATCGACGGGGACACCATCGAGCTCGAGAGCGGAGAGAAGATCCGCTACCTGCTGGTGGACACCCCGGAGATCACCGGCGGCAAGAACGAGTGCTACGGCGCCGGGGCGCGGGACTTCAACCGCAACCTCGTACTGGGTGAGGGCAAGAAGGTGAACCTCACCTATGGCGAGGCCTGCGAGGACCGCTACGGGCGGCTCTTGGCCTACGTCTCCGTGGACGGGGTGGACGTCAACGCCGAGCTCATCAAGCGCGGGATGGGCTGCGTGATGTTCATCCCTCCGGCCGGAGAGTCGCGGCAGGACGAGTTCCTCGAGTACCAGCAGGACGCCCGGACCCGCGGTCGTGGCCTCTGGGCCAACTGCCCAGCGAGCGAGCGACCGGCTGTCTGTCCGGGATAAGCGCGGAGTCTTGACCCGGAGCGTCACCCCCGGGTGTCGCGGGGTGGTGGTCCCCGCGGCGAACCGATACCGTGCGGCCAGGGACACCGCTCTCCGGGGGGAGGCGTCGGGCGGGGAGTCACCCGTCCCGTTCGAGATCGGCTTTGCGCTGCGCTATCTGTCATCGCGAGCATGCGGCGGACGCTGCATGCCAGGCACCTATGGCCCGTGAAGGCGGAGGGACCGTGGTCTCCCCGCCCCGCGCGACCCCTGCTGCGCCCGGCCTGGGAAACCTGGTCGGACGCTGGCTGGGGGAATGGCTCCTGGTGCGTCTGCTCGGCCAGGGCGGGATGGGCGCGGTGTACCTGTCGCAGGGCTCCAACGGTCAGCTGGTGGCGGTCAAGGTCCTGCACCCCGCCCTGAGTCGGGACGCCGCGCTGGTGGAGCGTTTCCACGCCGAGGCCCGCGCCGCGAGCCGGATCGGACACCCCTCGATCGTGGGCATGATCGACCTGGGGCACGCGCCGCCGGATCTGCACTACCTGGTGATGGAGCACCTGGTGGGGCGTCCGCTCTCGCAGGTGCTGGAGGAGGGCGTGATCGCGCTGCCCCGCACCCGGGAGCTGGTCGCGCAGGTGCTCGCCGGGCTCGCCGCAGCCCACGTGCGGGGCGTGGTCCACCGCGACCTCAAGCCCGACAACCTCTTCGTCGTGAAACACGAGGGGCAGGAGCAGGCCAAGATCCTCGACTTCGGCGTGGCCAAGCTGGTGGGGGGCGTGGGCAGCGGTCAGACCGTGGCCGGAACACTGGTCGGCACGCCGGAGTACATGGCGCCCGAGCAGGTCGCGGGCGAGGCGGTCGACGCGCGGGCGGACCTGTATGCCATGGGGGTCATCGCCTACCGCATGCTCACCGGGGTGCTGCCCTTCCGCGGCCCCACGGTCCTGGCGGTGCTGATGGCGCACCAACAGGAGGTGCCGCCGGCGCCCTCGACCCTCAATCCGGCGATCCCCATCGAGGTCTCGGACGTGGTCATGCGCGCGTTGGAGAAGCGCGCGTCGGATCGCTTCGCCTCGGCGCAGGACATGCGTCAGGCGTGGTTGGCGGGCTTCCGTCAGCGCCGTCCCTCATCGGTCTCCCTTCCCGCGCTGGGCACCCCGATCCCCAGGGCCGGCACGACGCCTTCCCCGGCGACGCCGCCATCGCCGCGATCCGGTGCGCTGGCCACCACGTCTCCCGCGCCCGCCTCCAGGCCGCCGCCGGTCGAGCTGTTCCGCGTGCGGCTCGAGGCGCCCGGGGGCCGGCCGGTGCGGCTCTCCTGTGTGCAGGTCTCCTCGGGGGGCCTGCTGCTCCAGGATGAGGGCAGCGAGTGGCCGAGCCGCTTCCGCACCGACGCGCAGCTCGAGCTCTCCGGCGGCGCCATCCCGGTCACGCTCGAGGTGGTGGGGCACGTGACCCCGACCCAGGCCAAGGCGTGGGGGACGGCGCCGGGGCACTGGATGCAGCCGGTCCGTCCCACCCCGGACGTCACCCGCTTCCTGGCAGACTTCGCGCCCGGCAAGCGCCCGACGCCGGTCTCCGAGTCCCAGGTGGTGGCCGATGACCCGGCCATCGACCGGCTCGTGCGCCGCTACGTGCGCGGCCGGACCGACGATCCCTACGGCCTGCTGGAGATCCCCTCCGGCAGCACCGTCGAGGCGGTCCGGCGCCGGGTGCGTGAGGTGGAGGCGGCGCTGACCGCGCCCCTGTCCGGACGTCTCTCCACGCGCCAGCGGGGGGAGCTGGAGAAGGCCCTGACCGACGTGCGCAGCGCCGCCCAGCGTCTGCTCCGTCCGGCCTCCCGCGCGCGTCTGGATGCCGATCGTGGGGACCTGCGCGGGGTGGCCCAGGCCATCCGGGCGGGCATCTCGGTGACCGAGCTCGCCGCAGCCCGCGAGGAGTACCTCTCCCGAAACACCGGCGCCGCGAGCCGCTCGCGGATCCACGAGGTCACCGCGCGCTCATGGGAGGCCCGTGGGCGCTTCGAGGAGGCGCTCGAGGAGTTCGAGCGGGCCCTGCGCGCCGACCCCCTCAACCTCTCCCTTCACAAAGCGTACTGGCCCCTGCGCCGGAAGGTCTTCCCTCACCTCGACGAGAGTGCCGCATGAAGAGCTATCTGCTGTCCACCCTCGCGCATCAGTACCGCGACCTGCCGCTGGCGCTGTTCGAAGAGCGCGTGGCGTCGGCGTGGTTGGTGTGGGAGCCGGGCGCCTGGTCGGTGCCGCGCGAGCGGGGACAGACCACCATCATCGCGGACTCGGGAGAGGAAGCGCCCAGGGCGGGTGGGGAGGCCCTGGCGATCGAGTTGGCGGGAACCTCCAGCGGGCCGCTCCAGCGCAGCTTCGGGCGTGGCGACGCCTGCGACCTGGTGATCAACGACGCGACCCTCTCCTCCCTCCACCTGGTGTTCATGCGCGGGGAGGGGAAGCGGTGGACGGTGCGCGATGCAGGATCGACCAACGGGAGCTGGCTGGATGGTCAGGCGCTCATCCAGGGCCGCCCGGCCACCCTGGCCTCGGGGGCGCTGCTCAAGGCCGGGCGGGTTCACCTGACCTTCTACGATGCGGAAGGCCTGCACGGGCGGCTCGCGCTCGAGGCGGTCCGCAAGGCGCAGCGGGGACTTGGCCCCAAGGCGGGCTCGGTGCAGAGTGCCGGATCATGAGTGACCCCATCGTGCGCCGTCGCGTGACCCTTCCCAAGAACCGCCAGAGCGTGACCCGTGAGCCGGATCCGGGTGGCCGCTGGACGCCGCTCTTCCCCGGCATGATCGGCTACAACAGCCAGGGCGGTGGGAAGGTGCCCCCGCTGTGGTGGACCTCCAGCCCCAAGGCGCGGCAGGAGGAGATGACCGACGAGACGCTGGCCACGCGCTGGCTGAGCCCGGACTATCCGCTGGCCCGTGCGCTGGCGGAGTCGAAGGGACAGACGGCACTGCCGACCGGGCAGCTCCACGCCACCCTCCCTCACGGTGAGGGAGAGACCGCGCCCAAGGCGGTCGGCGAAGGCGAAGGCAAGAAGGACTGAGAGGTCCTCCCGCCGCTTCCGCGCCACCGTCCTGACGGGGTGCGGAGCGGAGAGGGGCGTGACCCTGCCGGTTCCATGCTGCGCGGCATTCTGGCCTCGGTCACCGCCTCGTGTCTCTTCGGTGTCCTCTTCATCCTCCCCGGGTGGCTGCAGCCGCTGACCGGGGAGGAGATCTTCGGGTGGCGCATCCTGCTCACCCTGCCCCTGCTGACGCTCGCCCTGCGGATGACCGGCGAGGCCGGGCAGATCGCTGACACCTGGCGCGCCGTCCGGGCACGTCCCGGGCTGGTCGCGGTGCTGCTCGCCTCCGCGGCGATCCTCGGCGTCCAGCAGTGGCTCTTCACCTGGGCCCCCACCCACGGCCACGCGCTGAACGTGGCGCTCGCCTACTTCCTGATGCCCCTGGGCATGGTGGTGATGGGCACGCTGTTCTTCCGGGAGCGGATGGGCCGGCTGCGCAGCATCGCCGTGGGCTTCGCCGCGGTGGGCGTGCTCAATGAGCTGCTGCGGGTGGGCGGGCTCGCGTGGACGACGTTGGTTCCCGCGCTCGGCTTTCCCCTCTACTTCGCGCTGCGCCGTTCGGCGAAGACGGCGACCACGGGCGCCATGTGGTTCGAGCTGCTGCTCATGGTGCCGGTCGCTGCGTGGTGCGTGCTGACCGGGCCGCACCTGGGCATGACCGTGGAGAAGCTCGGTCCGATCGTGATGCTGGGGCTGGTGGGGGGCACCGCGCTGCTGCTCTACCTGCTGGCCTCGCAGCGGCTGCCCTTCAACCTCTTCGGGATGCTCAGCTATCTGGAGCCGGTGCTCCTGGTGTTGGTCTCGCTCTTTGTGCTCGGGGCGACGCTGAGCGCGCGGGAGTGGTTCACCTACGTCCCGATCTGGATTGCGGTGGGCCTGCTGGCGGCTGAAGGTGCCGGCGCACTGAGGCGTCCCAAGGGACACGCCTGAGGCGTCGCTCCATCGGCCTTTGGAGTGGTTGCGCCTGCAACGAGCCCGGGAGTCCGATGACCCGATATGCCATCCTGCTGCGCGGCGTGAACGTCGGCGGCATCACCGTGAAGTCGGCGCCGTTGAAAGCCGCCCTGGTCGAGCTCGGGCTGGCGGACGTCCAGACGCTGCTCGCCAGCGGCAACGTGGTGTGTTCGACCTCCTGGAGCGCCAAGCGGCTGAAGCAGGCGGTGGAGGACCGGCTGGAGGA
>Ga0079224_100003161_pt1 | contig 20552 bp, 19 predicted proteins | sample Stecom2015_FD_80414 | JGI IMG/M metagenome (GOLD analysis project Ga0079224, IMG submission 80414) | Agricultural soil microbial communities from Utah to study Nitrogen management - Steer compost 2015 | ecosystem: Environmental > Terrestrial > Soil > Agricultural land | place: USA: Utah...
CTCCGCGGAAGCGCTAACGCCTGTCCCTGTCCCCTCAGCCACTCCAACGTCGCGCGCAGAGGATCGCGGCTTTCTCGATCCACTACGGACCCGCTCGCTTCGGCTGCGCGCCGGGAGGAACGAGCTGCCTGAACAGCAGGAAACCGCGGCCTGCCGCCGTCAGCACGTACGCCTGCTCGCCGTCGGCCGTCCTCGTCGTTAATCGCGCGAGCTGCAACGACCTCAGCCGCTCGAGGACCCGGTGCGCGTCGCGCTTGCTTCCGCGGAGGAGCGCAGCCGCGTCGCGTAGCTGCAGCCCGCGGCCGGCAGCAGGCGACGCGAGCGCGCGAAGCAACTTCAACGCGGCATCGTCGAGAACGAGCTCTTCCGCGTCGAGCTCGATCCGTGAAGCAGCGGCTCGCCGCCGCTTGCCGAGCTCTTGGACCCGATACGACGTGAGTCTCCATGCGATCCGCGCGCTGGTGCGCGCGTCGTTCCAGCCCTTGACGATCGCTCCTGTCAGCGCGTCGTCGAAATCTCTTATCGCCCGATACGCGATCGCTGCGATGACGAGCGACGCGGACCACGCGAGCGCGGAAACGCCGGCCGACAGCGGCCCGCCAAAGTCGTCCGGGCCGATCGCAAGAAAACGCGCCGCGGCCGGGACGTGGGCCGCAATCGACCAGAGCAGCCAGTCGCCCGGCACGAAGAAGACCACCGCGAAAATCGCGGGCAGATCGCCGATCGTAAGCGCGCCGCTGTCGGCGACGGTGAACGGATCAGGCGGTGTCGGAATCGGTTCCATCGCCCGGCAACCCCGCTATCTCGACCGACGACGACGTCGGCCCGAAGACCGGAAGCTTTGCGTCCCCACCTCTCGATGGGTTTGCCCCGCTGCAAGTCTGCGCCGGCGACGACCGGCCGGCAACGCGCATTTGACAGAAGGCGCGGCAGTTCGCGAACGGGAGCCGCTGCGCGCGGCTCTCCGCGGTGGCCGCAGCGCGTACGATAGCTTCCGACTGGTGCGGCGCCTCTACATCCCGGGCGAGACGGCGAGATCCTCGCACGGCCTGCCGCTCTCGACCTTCAGCTGCCGCGCGAGCCGCCGCAGCCCGCTCCGCAGGCCCTCCTCGAGCACCGGGTGGTAGTAGGGCATTCGCAGCATGCGCTGTATCGTCATCCGCTGCTGCACGGACCAGCTCAGCAGGTGCGCGAGATGCTCGGCATGCGGGCCGAAGAGCTCGGCACCGCGAAAGATGCAGTCATCGCGCGTCGCATATAGGCGCACGAGCCCGACGTTCCGGGCCATCACGCGCGCGCGTCCCTGGTTCTCGAACGAGACCTCCGCGATCTCGGTGCGCGCCTGGTCCAGGCTCGCATAGGACTGCCCGGCGATCGCCATTTGCGGCTCGCTGAAGACGATCGTCAGCGGCGCGCGGCGCACATGACGCATCGTGTCTGGATACCGCGCGGCGTTCTCGCCGGCGATACGGCCTTCGTCGATGGCCTCATGCAGTAGCGGCGCGTGGCCGTTCACGTCCCCGGCGAGGAAGATCGGCGCATCGCCGCACTGCGCCGTTTGCGGATCCCAAGGCGGCATGCCGCGCTCGTCGAGCGGCAGCCCGGTCTGCTCGAGATCGAGACCGGCAAGGTTCGGCCGGCGGCCGGCGGCGACGAGCACCTCTTCGAATTCGCCGACGCGCTCTTCGCCTTCCGCGCTCTTCCATCTGAGCCGAACGGCGCCCTCCATCGGCTCGGCAGAGCTGACCGCGACATTGAGCTCGAGCTTCATCGTCCGGCGCAGTACCGTCTGCACGTAGCGTTGCATGGCCGGATCCGTCAAAGGACCGACATGCTCCGAGCGATCGAGGAACGTCACGTTGGCACCGAGGCGGCTAAGCGCCTGGCCGAGCTCGAGACCGACGATGCCAGTGCCGATCACCGCGAGCGATGCGGGCACGCGGCGCAGCTCGAAGATATCGTCGCTCGTTCGTACGCGATCCCGCACCGGGTCGAGGACCGGCGGCACGACGGGCGAGCTGCCCGTCGCAATCACGATCGCCTTCGCGTCCAGCACGAGCGCTTCGCCGACCTGCACCGACGTCGGGCCGACAAAGCGTGCACGTCCCATCAAACGTCGCGCCGCCGGAAAGCGCTCCGTGTCCGCCACGGCACCCGCAACGAAATAGTCGCGCTCGCGGCGGACGCGCTCGAAGACCGCGGCGCCGTCGATATCGACGCCTTGAGCCCGGATGCCGAAAACCTCCGCCCGCTCGACCGATTCCGCGGCATCGGCTGCCGCGACGAGCAGCTTCGACGGCATGCAGCCGACGCGCGCGCAGGTCGTGCCGTATTGCGCGCCCTCGACGAGCAGCCAATTCGCGCCGGCCTTCTCGAGCTCGGCGACCGCGTTGAGCCCCGCGCTGCCCGCGCCGATCACGACCGCATCGACGGATCGCCTTTCCATGGAAGTCCCTCCGTTCAACCATCGCACCCGATGAAGGCGCGACTTCCCGTCCAAAACGCGTCTTCAAGGCCCAAGGCTAACCCGAGCGACGGCGGATTTGTGGCTTTGATCGACGTCTTGGCAAGGCTCCGGAGCGCGACGCGCGAAGCCTGGGCGCGCATCAACGCGCTTCGAACGGAGAGCAGGCGCTTACCTGTCGCTTTCGGTCTGACGTTGTGTTGTGAGCAGGCGCCCCCTAACGCTTCCGCCTGACCCTCAGTCGCGCGGGGTCGCTTCCTCGACACGAATGAGCGGTCCCGTCTGCTCGGTGCGCTGCAGCGCATCCGCCCGGTCCTGCACTCGCTCTATCGTCAGGATCTGACAAGTCCGGTCACGGCCGTTCGCGTCGTAGACAAGATGGGATCCGTCGCCCTGGCAGACGCGACGGCCATATGGAACCAATCGAGCGGTGCCGCGCCGATAGCTTCGCCCGAGGTCCTCGCATTGCTCGGTGCCGACCAGATAGTGATTGCCGCCGCGTGTCCGAATGTAGATATGCCGGTCGGTCATCACATTGAAGTCGGTAAAGCCTTCGGCATTGAAGCATTGCTCGAGCTGGTCAGGAGCACTTGTCTGCTCCTCTCCGCGGGAGGCTGGATCCGAGTCGTCCTCTTGGGACGATACGACACCCAGGGCGAAAACGGACGAGAGAAGCAGAGTCGCGGTGTGCTTCATTCGGCGTCCTCCGTTCCGAGAGACGACAGCCGATCGGTGTATCGGCCGCGGGAACTGAGTCATGAGGGGCGGGAAGACTCGCGTTCGCCGAGTTTAGCACTCTTACAAGATCGCGGCTGCTAGCGAACCTGGAATGCCGCAATCGGCGACGGCAAGCCGAGACGAGTGGATTCGATACAACCTGAAGCGCTCGACGCGGGAAACTTCGTTGCCATATTGCAACGACGTCCGAGAATGTTATGCGGTATAAGAACATCGGACGGACGCCGATTATCCTGAAAACAGCCCGGCTTCCGTAATCGCCTAGGGGAAGAAATCAAAGGGAGGTTTCAATGACTTACTTCACCCAGTGGAGTCGTAGGCCTCTGACCAAGGCCGTTGCCGCAGCCATCGCCGCCATGGGGAGCGGTACGGGTAGCTTGCTCGCCCAGGAGAGTGCGCCGGCCCAGAGCGCGCAAGCCCAAAGAGCGCTGGAGGAGATCATCGTCACGACGGAGCGTCGGCAGGCGACGGAGGCGACGCTTCCGCTGTCGATGGAGGTACTGACCGGCGTCGACCTCGCATCGAATCAGATCAAGGACATCATCGACCTGCAGAATCAGGTGCCGAGCCTGCAGTTCTTCCAGAACGGCTCGTATGTCCAGGCCAACGTGCGCGGCGTGGGCAACCCGTCGACGGGCGGCCCGAGCGAGCAGGTGGGCGTGCCGGTCTTCTTCGACGGCGCGACACAGGGCGAGGAGATGGCTCTCGCGAGCGGCTTCTTCGACGTCGGCGACGTACAGGTGCTGCGCGGTCCGCAAGCGACGTTCGTCGGTCAGGCCGCCGCCGGCGGAGCAATTCTCATCAACTCGGCCCGGCCGGATTTCGACGGCCTGCACGGGTTCATCGAAGCGCTCGCCGGCACGTACAACCAGCGCAAGATCATGGGCGCCGTGAACGTGCCGATCACCGATAACTTCGCTGCACGCATCGCGTACATGAGCGAGAACCGCGACAGCTTCTACACGAACGTAGCGGGTCGTGCGAGCACCGGCGGCGAGCAGTTCACGCCGGGGGACCAGGAGGACGACAACTTCCGCATCAGCCTGCTGTGGCAGCCCACAGCTAATTTCAGTCTCTTCACGAAGTTCGAGCAGACGGAGCTGCATAGCTACGGAATACCCGAGCAGCCGAATCCGCATCCGTACACGGGCTACTACAACCACGACAACGATCCGTTGACGCCGTCGATCCCGGTCGTGACCTACGAGCGCAACGCCCCGGGGCCGGCGCCCGGAACCGGCGTCATGATCGACCACGACTTCAACCCGGCGACGCCCGAACGGCTGTTCGGCGGCGTGCCCGGACCGGGCGGGGAGATCTACGATCCGCTCGACCCCTGGGTAATCGCAAACCCGAACAACCAGTTCCGCATTCAGAAGAACGATCGCGTCAGCGTCGAGTTGAACTACACGCTCCCCAACGGCATCACGTTCAGATCGTTGTCCAGCGATATCCAAATGGACCGCCTCCAGGTCGAAGGCGGCAACAGCATGGTCTACGCGCCCCGAGGAGGCTTTCACTTGGGCCCCGGCATGCGGACGTGGTCACAGGAATTCAACCTGATCTCGCCGGAGGGGCAGCGGCTCGAGTGGCTGATCGGTCTCTACAAGAACAGCCGCCATACGGAGCTGTCGCTCGACCTCGACCTGACGAACCGCGCGTGCGGCTGGGAATACGACAGCACGTGGCGGCCGTGCCCGACGACGGGACGCCGAGGCTTCGATGCGAACGGCAACCCCGGAGCGCTGTTCCTCTGGACGTCCGTTGACGACGTCATTCATCAAGCCGTGTACGGGCAGATCAACTTCGATCTGACGGACTCGCTCGAGCTGCTCGTCGAGGCCCGCTACAACGAGGACGACAACGCGCAAAGCCGCGCCAATCTGGTCACGCCGGTGATGACCGAGCCGACGGCCACACATCCCGTGCCGTGCCCCAATCTCGCGATCGAGCCGGGTGTGACGTTCTATTGTCCGGACCCGACGCCGGATTGGTCCAATCCCCAGGTGTTCGTTTGGAAGGGCGATATCCCGACGTACAAGGTCGGGCTCAACTGGCAGCCTTGGGACGGCCACTTCTTCTATGCGTTCTTCGCTCGCGGCTACAAGGCCGGCCAGTCGACACCCGCCACGGCCAACCAGGTCGTCGAAGAGGTCGTCGACGATTTCGAGATCGGCTGGAAAGGCACGCTTCGTCCGGGGCTCTATGCGGAGCTCGGCCTGTTCTCGATGGACTACACGGATATGCAAATGTCCGTGTTCAGGACCACCTCGCAGGACTCGCAGCAGGCGACGACGAACATCGGCGATTCGACGATCAAAGGTATCGAGGGGTCGCTGCGGGCGGTGTTCGGCAAATTCGGCATCAATGCAAGCTTCGGGTACACCGACTCCAAGCTCGGCGAGCTGACGACCGTCGACACGCGATCGCTGCCGATCGCGCCCAGCGGCGGGGTCTGGCCGGGCGATGTGAGCAAGGGCTGCGTCGGGGACGTGCCGACTCAATGCTTCGACTATTCGCCCTATATGATCACGCTGAGCGGGGCCCAGAACCTGTTCTCGCCGAAGCTCACGTATACCGTCAGTGCCGACTATGCGTTCCAGCTGCAAAACGGCGGAACGCTGACGCCGAGGTTGTCGCTCAACCATGCGGACAAGGCCTACGAGAGCGTGCTGCAGAGGCCGACGGACCGGTTCTACGAGACGGACGAGCGCGACATCCTGAACTTCTCGCTGACCTTCAACAAGAGTAACTGGGATGTCCAGCTGTTCGTGAACAACCTGACCGACGAGCTGTACATAGAAGGCGCCGGCAACGGCGTCATGTACGGCGATCCGCGCACGGCCGGCATCCGCGCTCGGATGGACTTCTGACGGGGCTGTTTCAGGGGCTGTCGGGCATGGGCGGTCGGTGCGGCCTCCGCGTCGACGATGACCGGGTCATCGTCGCACCAGCGAGAGGTGACGGACACGGCCGTCTCGCCCGGCAAGCCCCTGACGGCCGTCGGCCGTGACGATGCGTGAACGCGTTGGGACGGGCGGGAACGCGCCCCATCCCCATTCAGGTTTTGCTTACTGGACGATGTGCTCCGCCAGCTGCTCCTCGAATCGCTGGTAGAGCGCGTAGTTGTGGTCCACCGCCTCGTCGCCGTCCTTCAGCAGCCACGCCGTGCGCAGCGCTTCCCTCACCCACTGATGCTCGGCCCAGTTGCCGCCCGCCGATTTGACGATCTCGATCTCCGCCGTGTTGATGCCGGCGACCTCCGTGATGCCCGCTACCACGTTCGACAGATCGTTCAGCGAGACGCGCTGATTGGACTCCGCCTGCTCCGTAATCTGCCGTAACCTCTCTTGTCGGGCCGCCGATGCTTCTTTCGCGCGCTCCATCACGCGTATGAACTCCTGCACCTGCAGCTCCGTGAGCTTGCCGTCGGACGGCGGCGTGTAGCGGTCCGCTTCCGCCGCGCTGATCAGGTCTGCCTGTCGCGTAATGCCGCCGAGGATGCCTCCGCTCGCGGCGCTGCTCCTGGCAGCCGAATCCGCGCCCGCCACCCTCTGGACGGCCTGCTCTCCGCCGAGCGCGCCGATCCCGACGACCAGCCCCACCACCCACGAGGCAACGATGCTGGCGAGCAGTGAGGCGACATAGTGGGTCGTCCGCTTTTCACTCGGCACTTCGAAATAGAGAGGGCTGATCCGCCAGAGCAGAACGAGGCTATAGATCGCCAGCACGAGACCGAGCAGCCAGCCGATCCAGGGCAGGCCGGAAAGCGCGCGCCCGACGTAGCCGGGAATGAATGCAAGCGTCGTCGCGGCGAGACCGATCGCAAAGCCGCCCCGACCGCCGAGCGATGACGCGAAGGCGCCAAACACAAACGCGACGAGCGCCGCCGCGATCGCCCCCCAAACGATACCGAGCAGGAGCCCCGTGAACGTCGGCGCTCCGAACAGCGACACGCTCCCGCCGAGAACGCCGAGCAGATAGGCAACGACGGCCGACGCGACCACGAGCGGCCCCGTCAACAGCACCGCCGTCTTCTTCCAGTCCCCGGCCTCGGACAGGTAGCCGCGCCAGGTCGCCTCGGCGTCGAACAAACCGCCTTTGACGAGCTGAATCGTGCGCGGGAGATCGAGCATGGCCCCTCCGTTGTCTTTCTTGATTTTGGGGTCGAGCTGTAAGCGAGAATGTACAGCCGCCGACGTCGATTCGGAAGTAGCTCGAGCACTCCCGGGGCGGATAAATCAGGGAGATTCGGCCCGGAGCCGCTAGGCGCGCATCACGACCTCGGGGCCGATGTCGGCGAGATGTCGGCATCCGGTGAGCACCATCGCCATCTCGAGCTCGGTGCGAAGCATGTGCAGCACGTGCGCGACCCCGGGCGGCCCGGCGGCAGCGAGCGCGTAGACGTAAGGGCGGCCGACGAGCACGGCGCGGGCGCCGAGCGCGAGGGCCTTCAAGACGTCCGTGCCCCGGCGCACGCCGCCGTCCAGCAGGATCGGCACCCGCCCGTCCACGTCGCCGACGATCGGCTCGAGCGCGTCGATCGTCGCCGGCTGCGTGTCGAGTGTGCGCCCGCCGTGGTTCGAGACGACAATGCCTGCCGCGCCGGCCTTGACGGCCATCGCGGCGTCGTCGGGAGACATGATCCCCTTCAGCACCACGGGAAGCTTCGTCACGGATTGCAGCCAGTCGATGTCCTTCCAGGTCGGCGCGCCCGCGAGCACGCCGCTGCCGAAAACGGGGCTCTCGCCGGCGACCGCAGTGGCCGTCGTTTGCGCGCGCATGCCGCGCAGGTTCACCGGCTCGACCCCGGGCGGCAGCGTGAACTCGGCGCGTTGCTCGCGATTGCGCACGCCGCTGACGGGCGCGTCGACGGTGACGACGAGCGCACGGTACCCGGCCGCCTCGGCGCGGCCGATGAGCTCCCGCACGAAGCCGCGGTCGCCTTGCAGATAGATCTGCATGAAGAGGCACGCCTGTCCTTGCCCGCGCGCCGCGATGTCCTCGAGCGAAACGCTCGCCTGTGCGCTGACGATCATCGGCGCCTGCATCGCGGACGCGGCGAGCACGGTCGCGAGCTCGCCTTCCTCGTGAGCGAGCTTCTGCAGCGCGACCGGCGCGAGCAGGATCGGATACGCAAGCTGCTGCCCGAAAAGCTCTAGACGGGTATCGCCGCCGTCGACGGAGCGAAGCACACGGGAGAAGACGCGGATCCGCCTGAACGCCGCAACGTTCTCGGCCAACGTCAGCTCGTCCGCGGCGCCTCCGCTCACGTACGCGAAGGCTTGGGGCGTCATCCGGCTCCGTGCGAGCGCCTCGTAGTCGTCGACGGCGGCGATTTGCGGCGGAATGCGCTCGAGCGGCGGCAACGGCTGCGTCGGGCTCACGTCTCCGACCAGCGGCGCACGAGGTTGTGATAGACGCCGGCGAGCCGCTCGAGCTGCGGAGCGCCCGGATGCTCCGCGGAGAGCTGCTGGATCGCGGTGTCGAGCTCGTAGAGCAGTGCCCGTTGCGCGTCCTCCCGGACGAGACTCTGGATCCAGAAGAACGACGCGAGGCGCACCCCGCGAGTGACCGGCGTGACGCGGTGAACGCTCGTGCCGGGATAGAGCACGAGGTGGCCCGCCGGCAGCTTCACGTGCCGCGGGCCGTAGGTGTCCTCGACGACCAGCTCGCCGCCGTCGTAGTCGTCCGGGTCGCTGAAGAACAGCGTCGCGGAGATGTCCGTGCGCACGCGGTGCGGCGTGCCGGGAATCGGAAGGACGGCGCTATCGACGTGATCGCCGTATTCGCCGCCGCCCTCGTAGCGGTTGAAGCGCGGCGGCAGAACCTTCAGCGGAAGCGCGGCCGATATGAACAGCGGGTTCGCGCCGAGCGCGTCGAGGATCAGGTTGCCGATCTCGACGGCGACCGGGTCGTTCTGCCCGAGCTGCAGGTTGCGCTTCGCGCGCACCGCGAGGTGGCCGGCCGTCGCGCGGCCGTCCTCCCATTGCGCGTGCTCGAGCAGCGTACGGCAGTGCTCTACCTGCTCGCGGCTCAGCACATCTTTGATCGTCAACAGCATTCCGCGTCCGCTTTCGCGGCGCACGTGTCGGCGCTGATCGAACTCGCCGGAGCAGCGAACCGGGGCAGGAGGCAGCCGCTGCGGGCCGCCGTCAGTCGGCCTGCGTGATGCGTCCGACCGCCTCGCCGTCCTCGGTAATCAAAGCCGTGATATAGCCGCCGTCCGAGCCGTCGCGCATCGGCGCGATCCGAATCGTGATCGTCTCGCCGACGCCGAACAGGTTCGGTACGAGCCCCTGCCGGACCATGTTGTTGCGGCTGTGCCCTTCGTACTCGATGTCGCGCGTGCCGCGCTCCTCGTCCGTCACCTCGAGAATGATCTTCGCGTGCGGATTCGCGAAGCGCACGTACTTCACGATGCCGGTGATATTGACCGGATTACCGAAGTCGAACTGCGCAGCGGAGTGATGACCGAAGGCCGTTCCCGCGACCGTCAGCGCCATCGCGGCGGCGGTCAATGCACCAACCAAAGCTCGCTTGCTCATACAGCTCACTCCTGAACTATTCGCCTTGATATCCGATCTTCTCGCCGGCCAGAAGCCGCTCGACGATATCCGCCCACTGCGGCTCCGTGCACTCGTAGTTGAGCAGCCGCCCGCCCTCGAGCTCCTGCCACCGCTTGACGCCGGTCATCGGCTGCGTGAGGAACACGGGATCCGTCATCGTCCACTCGTTCGTGATGACGCGTCGTCCGTCCTCGATGCCGAGCGTGTAACGCTCGACGATCTTCGCCTCCTCGCTGTGCGGCGCGGAGGTATCGACCTGCTCGACGAGATGCGTCGTCTCGACGACGAGCGTATCGCCTTCCCAGCGAGCGACCGAGAAGCCGTTGCGCTCGGGGAAGATCTCGTCGAGGTTGTAGCCGTGGTCGCCGATGTAGATACGGCGGATCTCCTTGTGCGCCTCGTAAGTGACGTTGATCTGCCGGGGGTGCTGCAGAATCTCCATCGGATAGCCGCCCGAGCCGGTCATCGACGCGGGCATTCCGCTGCCGACGCAATAGGCCCCCGGGCTGTGGTTCGTGCCCTGCGTGACGGCTCTATACGCCGCCACCTTCTCCTGGGCCAGCGGCGTCAGTATGGCTTGCCCGCCCCCGTCGCGGTTGAAAGCGCCGGCCGCGGGCGCACCGCCGCGTCCGCTGCTGCCCCGGTACGTCGTCCAGACGCCCGTGAAATCGGGACGCCCGTCGAGCGTGCGCGGGATCTCCTGCGCCGTCGCGGCCCCGGCGCCGGCCGCGCTCCGAGCAGACGCCTGGTCCTGCGCTGCCGCAACGCCCAGCCACATCACCGAGCCCACCGCAGCCAGCGTGGCGTATGCCTTCATCCTCGTCATTGTGAAAACCCCCTCACCATTCGTTATTCCCGGCCGCGACGGTTTCGACGCTTCTTTCGCTCCGGGGCGAGCGCGCCTTCCAGCCAAGAGCCGTGGCTACATTGTCGCGCAGTTGCCGTGTGGACACCACGGGGCGGGCGAGCGGTTGCGCGCCCTCGGCGACGGCTCCGAGCGGGACGGCTCCTAGCTCTGGTTCCACTCCTCGAGCGGCGCCTCGGGCCGCGCACGGTCGTAGTACCAGCGCAGACCGAGCGGCTCCTCGCTCAAGATTCTCGTCTTGAAGCTTCGCCACGCCTGGATCTCGAAGTAGTCGAGCGGCCCGCCGACGGCGCTCAGTCGGTGCGGCACGCCGGGCGGGAAATAGACGAGGGTGCCCGGCTCGATCTCGACCGAATCGCCTTCTACCTCGACGCGCCCGCGCCCCTTGAAGGTCATGTAGCAGTGCGCCGCGCCCTCCGGGTTCTCGGGCGTGCCGGTGTGCACGTGATACGGCGACGAGCCCCCTTCGTTGTAGTGCATCTCGCCGGCCTGGATCGCGTTGGTCGGGGTCAGACGGCGTCCGTCGCGGAGCCGGACGCTCGATTCCGCGCAGAAGCGGCGCACGCGCCCGCCGCTCGCGTCCTGCAGCATGCGCAAGGTACCGCGGTCGAAGAAGTAGCCGGGCCCGCCGGGCAGGCCCTCCTCGACGGCGGGCGGCGGTTTCGGCACGACCAGGTGCAGCACGTCCATGTCGGCGTCCGACGCCGTTTCGAGCCGCGCCGATTCGCCGGGCGCGAGCAGCACGCCTGCGCCTTCGTCGGCGTCGTGCGCCTCGCCGCGATACCGAAGGACGCCCTGCGTCGGCGTCATCACATAAAGCAGGTGGTAGTCGCCGCCGGCATCGACGTCGAGCGTCCGGCCCGCGAGGATCGTGCGGCGATATGCGCTGAGCGTCCTCGAGCCGCAGAGCTGCGGGCTGCACAATGTCCGGACGAGGCCGGAAGAATCCTGTTCGGCCTTCGCACTGTTCGAATCGACGATCGAAAGATCGGCAATGCTTGCCATCGTCTGCCTGCCCTCCCTGAGAACGCACGACGCGGCACGCGCCGCCGCGACAACGATGGACGAATGATAACCCTAGGCCGCAAGAGGCGCGTCAGAGGCTCCGAGTGCCCCGCGGCTATTGCCGCTCGCCCGCCGCGGGCTCGACGCGCTCCCCGGCGCGGAGCAACGCATGATGCACCCGCCGCTTGAAGCGCCACCCGTCGGGCGTGCGAACGTACGTGTCCTCGTAGTACCCGTCGTACTCGATCTTGTTCGGATCGCCGCCGAGGCCGATCATCAGCATGTCGACGGTTCCGGACGCGCCCTCCGCCGTCGGCGTGATGATGTGGTTCGCATAGAGGTGGCGCACGCCCTCCTCGATCCACGGCACGTTCTCGCAGCCGCGCGTCCCTCCGCCGGAGACCTCGGCGAGCCGCTCCCGGCCCTCGATGACGGCGGCGGGCTCGCCGTTGAACATCGCAACGAACGCGCCGTCGGGCGTGAACAGATCCGCGTAGTCGTAGCCGTTGTTGGAGCAGGTGTCGATCGCCCGGGCGTAGCGCGCGACGAGCTGCTGGATCTCGAAGTAGTCGAGCGCCGTCAGCTCTGCGCGTTGCGCGGTCCCGGCCTGCTGAGCAAGGCCCGCGGACGACGCGAACGCCGATGCGGCGATAAGAAGGGCGGACGATACGTTGCGGCGCACTAGCGGGTCCTCCCGGATACGGAGTGATTAGACTAGCACCGCGCCGACGCCGGGGTGCGATCGACATTCCCGGCGCTCACTCGACGACGACGAGCTCGCGAAAACACGAGACGTCCGGATTCGGCGACTGCATCGTCCCGGTAACCTCGTCGAAGACGCAAGCGACGGCGTACGTACGGCTTCGGTTTCGTGCGCGAGCATATGCTCGAACGGCTGCAAGAGGCCCGCTTCGAAGTAAAAAGCCTGCAGATCGGGGTACAGGCCGGCCTGCAGATGGGTCGCGATAAACGCCTCGACGCGATCGAGCGGAAACAGCTCGAAGATCAGCCGCCTGAAACGTTGGCGCTGCTTGTCCGCTTCTTCCTGAGCGGTCGCCGGGTCGAGCCTGATCGTCGTCAGCGGGCGGTGGTAGCGCATCGGCTCGACGCGCTCGAGCCCGCCGCTCTCCACGAAATTTCGCCAGACTTCTCGGGGGATTGCGTAGGGGTCGGCGGCCATCGCGGGTCATTGTACTCATCGACGCAGCGCGGGCCAGCGCGGAGGGCGTGGGCAGCCGTTCTGACAGATTTGGCATCTACGCGTTGACGCGCCTGCCGATCCGGCCAGAATGGGTTGAATGGGAGCGATGATCGACGGCCGCTGGGTTACCGATGAGCAAGCGACGGCCCTGCGGTTCAGCAACGGACGCTTCGAGCGCAGCCCATCCGTCGTCCGCAGCTGGGTGACGCCGGACGGCGCACCGGGGCCGACGGGCGAAGGCGGCTTCAAGGCGGAGCCCGGCCGCTACCACCTGTACGTCACGTTCGGCTGCCCGTGGGCGCATCGCACGCTGATCTTCCGCAAGCTCAAAGGGCTCGAGGAGCACATCTCGGTCTCGTTCACGCTGCCGCGCCGGACCGATCAGGGCTGGGTATTCGACAATCGCTCGGAGCAGTGCGCCGACCCTTGCCTCGGCAGCGATGCGCTGTGGCAGGTCTACGCGAAGAGCCACCCCGACTACACCGGTCGAGTCACGGTACCCGTGCTCTACGACAAGCAGAGCGGGCGCATGGTGTCGAACGAGTCGGCGGACATCATCCGCATGCTGAACTCTGCGTTCGACGGCGTCGGCGCGCGGCCCGTCGATTTCTATCCCGAGGCCCTTCGCCCCGAGATCGACGAGCTGAACGAGCGCATCTACGAGAACGTCAACAACGGCGTTTACCGCGCAGGCTTCGCGCAGACGCAGGAGGCGTACGAGGAGGCGTTCGACCAGGTTTTCGAGACGCTCGACTGGCTCGACGCGCGCTTGGCCGACCGCCGCTACCTTTGCGGCGACGTGCAAACCGAGGCGGACTGGCGCCTGTTCCCGACGCTTGCCCGCTTCGACGTCGCCTACCACTACGCATTCAAGTGCAACCTGCGCCGGCTCATGGACTACGAGCACCTGGGGCCGTACGCGCGCGACCTTTATCAGACCGACGGCATCCGCGACACGGTCTTTTTCGACCTCTACAAGCAGGGCTACTTTTCGCTGAGCGAGCTGCGCAATCCGCTCGGCATCGTGCCGAAAGGGCCGCTGATCGACTTCGACGCACCGCACGGGCGCGAGCGGCTGAGCGGCACGCATCGCACCTGAGCGAGCGGCTGCACCTCGCCCGCTTGACTCCTTCAGCACCACGCGCAGTGCTGACGGGACGAAATGCGAGGCATAGTCGATGACCCCGATACGCTCGGCTCTCGCGCTCCTCGCCGGCGTCTGCGTCTGCCCCCGCCCAGGCACGGGCCGAAGCTCTGCCAGTTAGGCGCATCTTCTTCAGCATTGTCTCGCCTGTGAGCCTGTTGCGTTGTCGATCGGGTATGATGTGGTAAGCTCCCGTCGTATTCGCGGTCGCGCGTCCGGCCGTGATGAGGTGTTAGCGGAGGACCCTATGCACTACATAAAGACGCACCGCGTACAGAAGCGCCGCATCGGGATCGCCGATATTCCCAGGGTTGCACTGGTTGCACTGTCGGCCCTGGCCTTTCCTGCGTCGGCTGCCTTCGCGCAGGTCCTTCCCAATCAGGGCCCGCTCCCGAGGTCCAATGAGGGCAGCGCCCACGAGCGAACCCTCCCGACGTGTCAGACCTCCGGGGGCGGCACGCGCACACGAGCCAACTGCGAGGCGGACCCGGTAGACCCGACTGTCGTTCGGACCGAGCTCGAGTTCAAGCTGCCGACGGTGATACCGGCGATGTCGCGCGCGCAATGCGAGGTCATCGGCGAAACGGCCTACCAGCAACGGAACGCGATTGCGCGCGTCAACAGCAAGCTCGAGATTACCGACTGCAAGAACGCATCGGGCGAATTCACGATATCGCTACGGGTCCGGGACGAGAGTGGCGAAAACAAGACGATCGAGTTCACCGAGACGTGGGAGCGCAGCGACGGTGAGGACCCAACGTTCACGAGCGACTACCCGCTCGGCGACAACGTAGTGCTCCTTCGCGCGCGTATGCACAACCTGAGCTGCACCTGCGCGGACGAAGTGACGGAGAACTGACGCTCGCGCGCAGCGGATGCGCTCCAATTGGAGTGCGATCCCGGCGCAACCGAGAAGCTCGTGATAACCTTTCTCGCTCCTGAACGTAAATCGCCGCGCGCCATGGAACATGGAGAAGCTAGCCGTACGAGCACGGCGACTCTGCTCGGGCTGATAGCGCTTGCTGTGCTGGGTCCGGTCTCGGTGTGCGCGCAGTCCGATCGGCCCGGAGACGACAGCCGAAACGACTCTTCTGCGGACGAAGAGCTCGTCGTTCGCGGCCAACGGCTCTCGGACTTCAGATCCGAGCTCGAAATGGCCCGAGTCCGTGTGTACGACCTTTTCAACGATCTCAACAGCGACGACGCATTCGACGTGCACTGTCAGCACGAAGCGGCGACGGGTACGCGCATGCGTCAGCACATCTGTCGGCCGCAGTTCAAGGACGATATCTCGAACGCGGCGGCAAAGGCGTGGGTATACGGCATCAAGGATCATTGCACGGACGGCCTGACGCAGAATTGCATCTTCAGCAGAAGCGCCCAGCACGCGATGTCGCGGGCTCAGGCCGAGGAGTCGTGGGAAGGCCCGATGCAGCAGCGGTTCGAGGCAGAATTCGAGCGCGTGCTATTGGAGAGCCCGGAGCTGCAACAGGCCATCCTCGACTACGAAGCGCTCGAGCGTGCCTATGACGAAGCACGTGGCGGGCGGCGGGCGCGAGTGTGCGCTCGGCCGTCCCCGCCGCCTCGGTGCTCGCGTTGATCCCGTAAGGTGCCGCACGGACTCGAGACGAGCGAAGGAGCCGGCGCGTCCCAGCAGTGCTTCGATCCTCGGCGCCCGACGCGGCAGATCACTGCGTCGGCTGCATGTTTCGAATCGCCGCGATCTTCCACTCGCCGTCCGCGCGCTGCAGCACCATCGTCGTGCGGTAGTGTCGATCGACCCCGTCGCGCCTGCCGACGATGTCGTACGGCCCGTCCGCGATCGCAACGTCCGCCGTCAGAAAGCGGATGGTCTCGACGGAGATCATTCGCTGCCCGCCGGTCTCGCGAGTGGTCTGCAACGAGCCTTGCACGACGGCCTCGCGCCCTGCCCGCACGCTCCCCGACGTCACGCGCTGATCCGCATCCTCGGTGAGCAGCGCGCGCAGCGACTCGGCATCGCTCGCCTCGCGCGTCGCGATGAACGATGCAACGACCGCGCGGATAGCCGCTTCGTCCTCCGCCCGATCCGCGGGCGCTTGCGCAGCGGCGCGGACTCCCGAAATCAGCATCGCCGCGAGGCACAGAACCACGACAGATCGCCTCATCACCGCGCTCCCGTTATCATCTCGCGTCTAGCATCGCCGATTGGATTGCTCGAAGACAATCTTGGAACGGCCTAGCGCCAACGTGCTGCGCCATCGACCGGCGGCCTTGTCGGCGATTCACTTTCCCGATGTCGCAGCGGAGCCTACACTCTGGTCGATCCGCCGCGGCAGTCGGCGGGCCATGCTCAAAGGACGTTTCGACGAACCTCGACATGCGGCTCTACGCTACTCCGCTTTCGCACTACTCCCGTAAGGTGCGTTTGCTGCTCGATCACTACGGCGTCGAGTACGAGCTCTCGAGCCCGGGCGACGTTGCCGGCAGCGATGCGGCTCGTTTCGGCGACAACCCCGTCATGAAGGTTCCGGTGCTCGAGGACGGCGACACGTGGCTCGTCGACTCGGATCACATCGCGCAGTATGTCGTCCGCAAGGTGGACGGGGCGGATCGTTATCGGGTGCTCGTGTCGGATCCCGATACGCTGAACCTGCGCGCCGTGATGAACGCGATCATGCAGGAGGAGGTCAAGCTGATCCTCGCCGCGCGTACCGGTATCGACACGACGGCGCTCCCGTTCTTTCGCAAAGCCCGGCTCGCGATCGAGAACGGGCTCGGCTGGCTCGAGGCGCGCGCCGAGCGCTTCGATCCGGCAGCGCCCGGCTACTCGGAGTTTCACCTCGTCTCGCTGATCGACCATCTCGACCACTACGAGCTATTGCCGCGCGAGTATCCGCGGCTCCGCGAGATCGTCGGCCGAGTATCGGCGAGCGAGACCGTCGCGCAGAGCGCTCCCCGAAGGTCGCTCGAACATCGACAGGCGCCGGCGCGCCGGTCCATACCCCGAACCTGCTAGCCGTCCTCGCGCAATGCCGCGGTCGGCTCCGCGCGTAGTGCGCGTCGAGCCGGACCGGCTGCCGCGAGGCAGCCGACGAGCATCATCAGCGCTGCCGCGGCCAGCACGACACCGGGGATGTCTCGGCCGCCGAGCTGATCGATCGGCACGTAGTAGCTCACGACCAGCGCGATGCCGAGGCCGGCCAGCGCACCGATCGAGACCTGACCGAGCGCGCGGCGGAACACGCTCACGAGGATGCGGCCGCTTTGCCCGCCGAGCGCGGTGCGAATACCGATCTCGCGCCGGCGTTGACTGACCGTGAAGGACATCAGCGCGTACATCCCGGCCGCCGACAGCAGCAGCACGCTCGCCGTGACGACGACGAGGGCAGTGGCCGTGGCCACGTCCTGCGCACGACGCTCGGAATAGGTCTGATCGAGCGTCGCGTACTCGTCGATGCCGAGCCGCGGATCCACACTTGCGGCGAGCTCACGCAGCCAGTCCGCCATGCCGGCTCGCTCCGCAGGCATGCGCAACGTCAGTGTCACGGCATCGAGCTGCCCGGGCGCGAGCGGGTGGTACATTCTCGGCCGCTCGTCATGGGCAGGCACGTCCGTCGACACGCCGACGATCTCGTACCACCGCCCCTGCGTCGGCCCATCGGCATAACGCAAGCGGCGACCCAGCGGCTCTTGATCCGCAAGAATCGTGCGAACGAACGCGCGGTTCACGATCACCGCATCGCTTTCCGGCCGGAGGTCGCCCGGAGCGAAGCCGCGTCCGGCCAGAATCCGCGAATCGAACGCGTCGAGGAATGCGTCGTCGATCCGGTTGACGGCGACGTCGTAGTGCGCGTTCAAGGGGCGTTCCCGGTCGGCGGCCGTCTCCTCGACGCTGATCTCGATCATAGGCTCGGCCCCCGCAATCGCGCTCGAGAACGCGACGGCCGAGACGCCTTCGGCGCTCAAACGCCGCGCGAGCTCACGCTGAAGCTCGGCGTATCGGGTCTCGAGCGAGGCGCCCTCCTCGGCCAAGTTGCCGGCGGCCACCCGATCGAGCTCGAGCCGAGCCGTCGAGAATGCGCCCGTCGCGAAACCCGGCTCGCGCAACGCCGGACGTAAAAAGCCCCACGTCATCTCCGCGGCAGTCGGCAGGATCGCGACGGCGAGCGCGATCTGCACGACGACGAGTGCCGTCCACGTCGCGCCGAGTCGCACGGTGACCCGATTGCTCAGCGCGCGCAGCCCTCCGTTGGCCAGGCCGCTCGTCGCGCGCAAAGCCGGCACGGCGCCGGCGATCAGCGCGGCGATGACGACGAGACCCGCGACATACGCGATCGTCTCGAACGAGATGCTCGGGTACATCCAGAACGGGTTCGCGCCGGGGCTCTGAGCGATGCTGACCTCGATACCGGAAAGCATCACGTGCACCAGAGCGAGCGCGACGAGCGCCGCGAGCGCGGCCAGCACGAGCGCCTCGATGAAGATCTGACCGACGATTCGTGCGCGTGTTGCACCGAGAGCAGACCGGGCGGCGAACTCGGCCTGGCGTGTGACGGTGCGCGCATAGACGAGGATCCCGATGTTCGCGCACGGCGGCACCAGCAGCAGCGTTACGAGCAGCAGGATCGTCGCGGCATCGCCCGGCGCGATATGAAGAAACGCGCGGGCGTACGGCACGATTCGCGCGCGCATCGCCTCCGGACGCTCGGATGCGGGATCCGGCGAGAGTCCGCGCACTGACAGCTCGGCCTGGGCTTCCTCGAGCGTGTAGCCCGGTGCAAGGCGGCCGAATACGACGATATCGGGCCCCGCGCTCCACGCGTCCTCGGAGAGATCCGCTCGCAGCGGAACCCAGTATCGATGGTTGATCGGAAAGCCGAAGTCCTGCGGCATGACGCCGACGACGGTGTGCAGCGATTCGCCGAGGCGGATCTGCTGCCCGAGCGCTTGCGGGTCCGAGCCGAAACGCGAGCGCCAGACGCTCTCGCCGATGACGACGACCGGGGGCGCGCTCGGGGCCTCATCCTCCTCGAGAAGGGGGCGGCCGAGCAGCGGCGCCACTCGCGCGGCGCGAAACCCGGACGCCGTCATCTCGGCCACCGTCGCAAGCTCCGCGGCGGCGTCCGCCGGCCCTGCGCCGTCTCCGATAAGCAGACCTCGGCGCACCGTTCGGAACGCGCCGACCGTCTCGACGGAGTCGAGCTCGTCGCGCCAGCGCTCGTAATCGGCGAGCCCCGGGCTCGCCGACCGCCCCGATACCAGGTCGAAGCTTTGAATCGCGACGATTCGATCGCCCTCGTCGAGCGGCACGCTGCTTCCGGTGAACACCTGGAAGAAGCTCGCGAGACCCGCGGCTACGCTGATGACGATCATGATCGCGAGGCCCCCGACGAGCGTCATGCCCCACGACTTTCGCAGCATGCGTAGACCGAGCACGACGTCGAGCGAGAACCTGCCGAGCCACGGCAAGCCCCGCTGATCCCGCAGCCGATCAAGCACGCTCGAAGGCCGGCCGACCTGCAGGCGTGCCAGCCGTGCGGCCTCGGGCGGCGCATGGCCCTTGCGCAGCAGGTCCTGCTCGGCCATCTCGACATGAAACGCGAGCTCGCGCTCGAGATCGTCGTCGGTGGGCGTGTGCCGGTACGTTCCGAGGAAACGCAAGGCCCATTCGCGCACGGTATCGAAGTACTTCATCGTCCCCTTCCCAGCCGTGCTTTGCTTAAGGTTCGCAGCTCATGCGGGATTGCTGAACAACGCTTGCATGATCGCGACCATCTGATCCCAGCCCTCCTTCTCGACGGCCAAATGGCGCCGCCCGGCCGCTGTGATCGAGTAGAAACGCGCCTGCCGGTTGTTCTCCGTCGTGCCCCAGCTTCCGCGTATCAGGCCGCGCTGCTCGAGGCGCATCAAGCCCGGGTACAGCGTGCCCATGTTCGGCTGCAGCGCCCCGCCCGAGACCTGCTCGAGACGGGCCGCGATCGTATAGCCGTGCATTGGCCCGATCGAGGCCAGCGACTGCAGGATCATCAGATCCAGCGTGCCGCGCAGGAAGCTCGTCTTGTTGTCTTTGTTAGACATCCTAATGGAAAGGTATCTCGGCTCCATTAGAAAATCAAGTGGAGAGATGAAAGACGGGGTGCAGCGGCTTGGATAGTGGCTCGGCTGCGCCGGCCCCAGCTCGAGTGAAGCCTTACTCGGCTCGCGAACCCCAGGTCTTGGCCGAGTCGGCTCACTGCCGACGCATAGCAACGTCGATGCCAGATCGTAGCTAGGCGACAAGTATCTGATCGCGCCTTCTTTTTCAGCGGCAATCGTCGGCAACGACCCGCCGAGCAGTCCCGCATTCGAGCGCCTCGTCCCGCTGCAGGGACGGCACAAAGAAAAACCCGTGCCAGGCACCAATTTCCTGGGAGATTAGTGCCAGGCACCCATTTCGATCGCAATATATTGACTTTCCGTTTGAGGGAACCCCAATATCTAGTGGTGCGACGGTGTCGCGGGTATCGCGACGAAGAGGGAATCCGGTGAAGGCGCGGCGCGCCTGATTCCGGAGCTGCCCCCGCAACTGTGAAGCAGCGAGCGGC
>Ga0079224_100003163_pt1 | contig 20548 bp, 21 predicted proteins | sample Stecom2015_FD_80414 | JGI IMG/M metagenome (GOLD analysis project Ga0079224, IMG submission 80414) | Agricultural soil microbial communities from Utah to study Nitrogen management - Steer compost 2015 | ecosystem: Environmental > Terrestrial > Soil > Agricultural land | place: USA: Utah...
AGCGGTTGCGATCCCTCTAGGGGTGATGACGACGAGAGGGTGGGAAGATTCCCACCGTCACCCAGTTAGCGTTGCGATCCCTCTAGGGGTGATGACGACCCGCTGTCACGATCTCGGTCACGCAGACTCAGACGTTGCGATCCCTCTAGGGGTGATGACGACATCACTGCGCAGACGACGCGGGCGCTCCCGATGCGGCAGATGTTGCGATCCCTCTAGGGGTGATGACGACCGCAGGACCTCTTCCTGCCACTCGTCTAGCTGTAGCCGTTGCGATCCCTCTAGGGGTGATGACGACCGCCATGGGTGGCCTACGGGCTGCCGCTGGCGATGTTGCGATCCCTCTAGGGGTGATGACGACCCGCCGGCCTCCAGCCCGGCCAGGTACTGCTCCGCGTTGCGATCCCTCTAGGGGTGATGACGACACCAGCGTTGTCTCCCCCCTTGGCCGGTGGCGTGTTCAGTTGCGATCCCTCTAGGGGTGATGACGACCTCGGACGACCTCTGCCGGGTACCACGCCTGTGCTCGCGTTGCGATCCCTCTAGGGGTGATGACGACCCCTGCTCACACACACTCCGGGCACTGGCCACTACGCGTTGCGATCCCTCTAGGGGTGATGACGACTTGATCTGGCCGACGTCGATCCGGCCGGACAGGACGCGTTGCGATCCCTCTAGGGGTGATGACGACCCCGGCTCACCAAAGAAAGCCTGGTCAATCTGGCGGGGTTGCGATCCCTCTAGGGGTGATGACGACCGTGCACCGGCGCGTACTCCCACGCCGTGCGTGCCTGTTGCGATCCCTCTAGGGGTGATGACGACGGCAAGATAACGGTCCAGGTCAGAGGCCAGAAATACGCCAGTTGATCATGTATTTTTGCAGCGGTCCGTCGGTTGTGCATCGCCGCAGGTCAGAGGCTATGTCCAGGCCTCGGTTTCCCGGCCCTTCTTGTCAAGCCACCACGCCTGATATAGGCGCTTCGTTCCGCGCCATGCGGAGGCGTCCGTACCCGACCGGCGCTCGCCTCGACAGTAGCAGGTGGGTACGCCCCCACCAGCCGGGCAGCGGGAGGCGGCATCGAGTCGGGGTGGCGGCTTCACGCCCGGCGGGTGGCGTCCCGGATCTCCCCGACCAGTTCCTCCAGCACGTCCTCCAATGTGGCCACTCCGAGTAGTTGACCGCGGTTGTCCACTACCCGCGCCAGGTGCAGGCCGCGGCTCTGCATGGTGGCCAGTGCCCACCGCAGCGGGGCGTCCGCCTGCACGGTGGTCAGGGGGCGTAGGTGGTCGGACACCACGGTGGGGCCACCGTTGGGGGGATCGAGGAAGTCTTTCACGTGTACGTAGCCGACGAGTTCGTCGCCGGTGGCGGCCCGGACCGGGAAGCGGGAGAAGCCGGTGCGGACGCACAGTTGCTGCACGGTGTCGGTGTCGGCGGTCAGTGGCACGGTGACCAGTTCGTCGGTGGGGAGCACCACCCGGTCGACGGTGCGTTGTTCGAAGTTGAGGGCGCCGGCCAGCAGGTGGTGTTCCTCAGGACCGAGCACCCCTTCCCGTCGGCTTTCGGCGATCATCCGGCTGACTTGGTCGGCGTCGTACGCCGACGCCACCTCTGGTTGGGGGCGGACGCCGCATAACCGCACCACGCCGTTGGCGGCCGCGTTCATGGTGACGATCACGGGGGTGAGGAGGGTGCTGATGCCGGCCAGGGGCGGGCCCAGCCACAGCGCGGCGCGTTCCGGGTCGGCGATGGCGAGGTTCTTCGGCACCATTTCGCCGAGCACCATGTGCAGTCCGACCACGATCGCCAGCGCCACCACCAGCGCCACCGGGTGGGTGATGTCGCTGGGGAGACCGACCCAGTCCAGTGGCCCTTCGATGAGCGCCGCCACCGCGGGTTCCCCGACCGCGCCTAGCCCTAGGGAGCATGCGGTGATGCCGAGCTGGGCGCAGGTCATCATCAGCACGACCCGTTCCATGGCGCGGAGGGTGATGCGGGCGGGGCGGGAGCCGGCGTCGGCGCGGGGTTCGATCTGGGAGCGGCGGGCGGAGATCAGGGCGAATTCGGCGCCGACGAAGAACGCGTTCAGTATCAGCAGCACCAGCGCCACCAGCAGCGCGCTCCCGGTGCTCATGCGTTACCGTCCGGGTCGGACGCGGTGGGGTGGGTGGCCAGCCCGACCCGGTCGATCCGTCGACCGTCCATCCGCTCCACCGTCAGGTCCACTTCGTACCCGTTGGTGGTGATGGTGACGCGGTCGCCGACGCGGGCCATGCGGCCCAGGCGGTCCACCACCAGCCCGGCGAGGGTTTCGTACTGGGGGTCTTCCGGTAGCGGTACGTCGGTGACCGCGGTGACTTCGTCGACCCGCAGTAGCCCGGACACGGACCAGCTGCCGTCGCGGCGGCGACGGGCGTGCCGGCCGGGGCGGTCGTATTCGTCGCTGATGTCGCCGACCAGTTCCTCCACCAGGTCTTCGAGGGTGACGACGCCGTCGGTGCCGCCGTGTTCGTCGATCACCACCGCCATCTGTAGTCCCCGCCCGCGGAGTTGGGCGAGTAGCGGGTCGAGTTCCAGGCTGCCGGGCACCAGCAGCGGGGGCACCATCACGTGCCGGACGCGTTGGTGGGGGCGCTGGTCGGCCGGCACTGTGAGGGCGTGTTTGACGTGGACGAGTCCGGTGACGTCGTCTACGCCTTCCCCGAGGACCGGGAATCGGGAGTGGCCGGTGCGGCGGGCCAGATCGAGGATGGCGGTCACGGGCTGGTCTTCCCGCAGGAACCGTACCCGGGGGCGGGGGGTCATCACGTCTTCGGCGGTGCGGTTGCCGAACGCCAGTGATCGGGTCACCAGCCAGGCGGTGGGGCGGGGCAGGGTGCCTTGGGCGGCGGAGTGGCGCACCACCGCGACGAGTTCTTGCGGGGTGTGGCTGGCGCGTAGTTCTTCCCGGGGGGTGATGCCGACCGCCCGGACCAGCCGGTTGGCGGCCCCGTTCAGGAGGTGGATCAGGGGGCGGGTGAGGGTGGTGAAGCCGCGCTGCCAGTTGATCACCGCCATGGTCACCGGGAGGGGGCGGGCGATCGCCAGGTTCTTCGGCACCAGCTCCCCGAAGATCATTTGGAGGATGGTGGCGAGCAGCAGCGCGAGGGCGACCGCGGCGGCGGCCGCGGCGGCGGGGGTGAGGCCGGTGTCTTGGAGGGGGCCGCGGAGCAGGGCGGCGAGGCCGGGTTCGGTGAGGTAGCCGACGATCAGGCTGGTGGCGGTGATGCCGAGTTGGGCGCCGGACAGTTGGGTGGACAGTTCTCGGCGGGCGGCCAGTACTCGGCGGGCGCCGCGGTCGCCTCGGTCGATGGCCTGGGTGAGGCTGGTGTGGTCGACGGTGACCAGCCCGAATTCGGCCGCGACGAACAGGGCGTTGGCGGCGATCAGCAGCACGATCGCCGCCAGGAGCAGCCACTCCATCGGCTATGTCCAGTAGGCCGGAAAAATCACTGTTAGGCCAGTATATGGCTGGCGGCCTCCAGGTCAGCCAGAAGTTGCTGGAACCGGCCGGCTCCCTGCACCGGATAGGCCCAGCCACTGCTGGCCTCCACCAACCGGGTTTCGGGGAGCTCCAGCCAGTCCAGGATCCGGTCGGTCTCCTCGGCGGTGGCGCACGGGGTCGGCCCCTGCCCGCCGGTGACGGTCTCGGCGGTGGCCACCACCTGCGCCAGCACCTGCCGGGGTGGGGTACGGGGCGGGGCGTAGCCGGCGCCGGCGAGCCGGCCGTGCCGGACCACCGCCAACTCCCACCCGCCGCCGGCGGGGCGGGCCGCCGCCAGGTGGGCGATCCGGATCAGGCTGGTCCGCCGCTGCTGCCGGACGCAGGCCCGCAGCAGGGCGGTCAGCCGCTGCCGGACCGTGGCCGCCTGCTCGTAGCGCTGGGCGTGGGCGAGCCGCGCCAACCGGGCCTGCAGCGCGTCCACCAGCTGCTGCGGGTCGCCGGTGAACGCCGCCCGTACCGCGGCGGCCGCCCGGTGGTCGTACTCGGCCACGGTCACCTCGTGCTGGCAGGGGGCGAGGCAGCGGCCCAGTTCGGCCAGCACGCAGGCGGGGCTGGTGCGGCGGGTGGACAGGCGGGTGGTGCACTGCCGCAGCGGCACCGCGTCGTGGATGGCGGCGGCCACCAGTTCGGCGGTGCGGCGGCGGTGGAACGGCCCCAGGTAGGCGGCCTGGTCGGGGTCGGCGGTGACGGTGCGCACCAGCGACAGTCGGGGGTACGGCTCGGCGGTCAGCTTCAGCCACCACACCCGTTCCGGGTGGCGGGAGCGCCGGTTGTACGGGGGATTGTGGGCGGCGATCAGCCGGAGTTCCCGGATCTGCGCCTCCAGCGCGTGGGCGCACTCGATCGTCTCCAGCCGCTCCGCGGCGGCCAGCATCTCGGTGATCCGGGGCCGCCGCTCGGCACTGGTGAAGTAGCTGCGTACCCGGGTGGCGAGGTCGCCGGAGGTGCCCACGTACAGCACCCGGTCGTCCGCGCCTCGGAACAGATAGACCCCGGGGGCGTGCGGCACTCCCTCGGCGAGGAACCGTTTGCGGCGCTGCACCGGGTGTACCGCGGCCACGAACTCCAGGGTGTCCCGCAGGGTGGTCACCCCGTACGAGCCGAGCCGGCCGAGCAGGGCGTGGAGCACCTCGACGGTGGCGCGGGCGTCGTCCAGGGCCCGGTGTGCGGGCCGGATCCGGGTGCCGAAGTGGGCGGCCAGGGTGGCCAGCCGGCGGTTGGGTACCTCGTCGGTGGTCAGCACCCGCCGGGCCAGCGCGACGGTGTCGAGCACCGGTGGGGCGGGCCATTCGTACCCGTGGGCGCGGCAGGCGGCCCGCAGGAACCCCACGTCGTAGGGGGCGTTGTGGGCGACGAACACCCCGCCGGCCAGGAACTCCAGCAGGCTGGGGAGCACCGCCGCCACTGGGGGCGCGTCGGCCACCATTTGTGGGGTCAGGCCGGTCAGCGCGGTGATGAACGCCGGGATCGGCTCTTCCGGGTTGACGAGGGTGGAGAACTCGCCGAGCACCTCGCCGCCGCGGACTTTCACCGCCCCGATTTCGGTGATGCCGGCCCCGGAGGGGGAGCCGCCGGTGGTCTCCAGATCAACCACCACAAAGGTGACCTGCGAGAGGTCTACCTGTAGTGGGTCGTCGAGCGCGGCAAGCAGGCTTGGTTGCCAGGTGTGGGTGGGATCCGGCACCCCGGCAGGCTAGCGGTCGGGTGTGACGGCGGGTTTCCGGCCCCGCGGGTTCTCACCCGGACCGGGGGAGCCGCCACCCTGCCTTACTTCGACATGTCTCAATATTGCCAGCGTGGTCGCGGTACCGTGGACTGGAAGCACCGGGTCGGTCAAAGGAGCCACCATGGATGTCACCCGCCTCGTGTGTGGTGTGGTCGCCGCCGGCGACCCACCCCACGCCGCCGGCACCTACTGTGACGTCGCCAGTGGCGCGTGGGTTTCCCCTCGTCGACGTGGATCTCGGGAATCGTGGTGACGGGTCGGCCGGTGGTGCTGCTGGGGCTGATGGGCGCCGGCAAGACCAGCGTGGGGCGCCGGGTGGCCGCCGCGCTGGCGCGTCCGTTCTGGGACAGTGACGAGAAGTTGACCGCCCGGTACGGCGCCACCGCCGCCGAACAACACCGGACCGTGGGGGAGGCCGTTCTGCACGCGCGGGAAGCCGCGCTGCTGCGCGAGGCGGTCGCCGCCCGCCCGGCGCCGGTGGTGGCCGCGGCCGCCAGCGTGGTCGAAGATCCGGGCACGGTGGCGGCGCTGGCCCAGGCGTACGTGGTGTGGCTGAACGCGCCGCCGGAGGTGTTGGCGTCCCGGGTGGCCGCCTCCGCCGCGGATCACCGCCCGCGGTTCCGGACCGACCTGGTGGCGCAGTTTCAGGAGCAGTACGACCGGCGCGGCGCCCGGCTGCGGCAACTGGCCGACCTGGTGGTCGACGTCAGTCGCCGCCGCCCGCCGCAGGTCGCCGCCACCGTGCTGGCCGCGGTCAGGCGTACTCCTTGAACAGCTCCTCCCGCAGCCGCCCCAGGGACGCCTTCAGCAGCCGGGACACGTGCATCTGCGACACCCCGGTGGATTCGGCGATCTGCGACTGGGTCATGTTGCCGTAGAACCGCATGGTGAGGATCCGCTGCTCCCGCTCGGGTAGCTGCGAGATCAGCGCCGGTAGGGCCGCCCGGTCCTCCACCGCGTCCAGGTCGGGGTCGTTGCCCCCGACCAGGTCCGCCAGCGTCACCCCGTCCTCGTCCCCGACCGGGGTGGACAGCGGTACCGACTGGTAGGCCTGGGCCGCCTCGATCGCCTCCAGCACCTGCTCGGTGGTGACGTTCAGATGCTCCGCCAGCTCGGCGGCGCTGGGGGAGCGGCCCAGTTTCTGGGACAGCTCGTCCCGGGCGGTGTTGAGCGCCAGCCGCATCTCCTTGTGGCGGCGCGGCACGCTCATCGACCAGGTCCGGTCCCGGAAGTGGCGGCGCAACTCACCCAGGATCGTGGGCTTGGCGTAGGCCACGAACTCCCGTCCCCGCCCCGGGTCGTAACCGTCCACCGCCTTGATCAGGCCCACCATCGCCACCTGGTGCAGGTCGTCGAAGGGCTCCCCGCGGTGGGTGAACCGCCGCGCCAGTGCGGTGGCCAGGGGCGTGCAGGCCGCCACCACCCGGTCGCGGATCTGGGTGCGTTCCCGGCTGCCGGGAGGAAGCTGGCTCATGGTGTCCAGGAGGAACACCACCAGCTCGTCGGAGGTGCCGTCCTCGTCGGGGTTCAGATCGGTCGGCCCGCCCGGCACCGTCCCCGCCGACCAGCCGGAGGACAGACCGATCCCGGCGTCGTACACCCCCAGCCGTTTGGCCACTCCCGCGGTCTCCAGTACCTCCAGCACGATGCCGGAGGCGCCGGTCACCCGCAGAGTGCAGCCGGCCGGCCCGGTCTGATTGCTGACCTGTACCAGAGTGCCAATCGCGGTGGCATCCAGGAAATGCACCGCGGATACGTCCACCACCAGGTCGTGGCCGGGCTCCGTCATCGCCGACAGCAGCGCGTCCCGAAGCCGCGGGGTCGAGGCAAGATCGAGTTCGCCTTCGATTACGAACCGATATTCTGATCCGTCGTGCCGCATCTCAATGCGTAGGTCATGCATGAGATCGCCCCCGTGAAACCTAGCCGGCAGACCTTTTGCCAGAGTTATTACCCGTCCTCGACGGCTTCAAACGTGTCTCGCGCTGGTTCTCGCGGCGTGCCCACGAGGTCTTCCGCCGGCTGCGGGCTGACTTGCACCGCCGCCCACACCACCTTACCTCCGCCTACCGGTTCGCACCCCCAGCGATGAGCGACTGAGTCGACGATCAACAATCCGCGCCCATGGTCGTCGGTTTCACTGGGCGCCCGGAGTCGCGCCAGCGCCGGATCTCGATCCTGCACCGATATCCGCAGTTCCTCTTCCCGGTGGGTGATCCGCAGATCTATCGTCGTACCGGCGTGGCGGACGGCATTGGTGACCAACTCCGAGGCGATGATCTCCGCGGGGACCACCGCGCGGGGGAGATCCCACGCGGCGCAGGCCTCCGCGGCCAATTCCCGGGCCGCCCGCGGGGCGTGGACGGTCGGCTCCAACCGCTGGTGCATACGTAGTGGTACGGGGTCGGCGGCCGCGATGGACAATGCCGCAGCGAATGAGGGGTGCACGGTGAACCCACCCTCCGAAATTTGCGTCAGGCTGTCGGCGATCCCCGGCGGCGCACAGACCAGGAGGGAGGTGCCGGGCCACGCGGCGGCCTGGGCGGCTACTCCCGGCAGGAACTGCAATGCCGGCTCATCCGCGGACTCCACCCTGGTCAAGTCGATGATCATAGAGGTCGGTTCTTCGACCAGTGCCTCCAAGGCGGCGTCCCGCACCATGCTGGCATTGGTGACGGTGAGTTCGCCCCATAGGCGCATCACCGTGATGGGAAACCGGTGATCGAACTGATAGGAAACATCCGTCATAGGCGTGATCAATCGTCGCGGCCGCTGGCACCACCGGATAGGTGTGTTACCTTACATACCCAGTTACCGCCCATCGCAACCAACGATCGGGGGCGAGAGTGGAAGTGATGGTCGGAAGTGGCGACAATGCCGCCTCGGCGACCGTGACCCTCCGCGGCGACCTGGACCTCGCCACCGCCCCGATAGTGGACGAGCGCCTCGGTGAGTTGGTCGAGCGCGGACAGATCCACATCGTGGTCGATCTTGGAGAAGTCACCTTCTGTGACTCGATGGGAATCAATATTCTAGTCCGGGCGAAGCGGCGGTGTGAGCAACATGGTGGATCATTTTCGGTCTCCAGGGTAAGCGGCGAGGTCAAACAGATCCTGCGGATCGCCGGACTTTTGGACATTCTGACATCGAGTCGGTGAAGATCGCCCGCTGGCCGTGATCCACTTGTCGATCCATCCTGTTCTCACTCAAACAGGGAATGTCGGACCCCCGGTTGTTCCCGCTTCCGCGCGGCCCGGCGCCGCTGCACCACCACGATGTTGACCACGGCCACCAGGGCCAGCACCGCCAAGATCACCGCCAGCACCGTCTGGTCGAGCAGGGCGCTGATCACCGCCAACACCACGAACGCGACCAATCCGAAGATCGCGAGGAGCAGGCGCAGGTTCAGGGCGCTGTACGCGTGCCCGACCGTACCCCGGGCGGATCGACGTTGACTTCGCACGCCTCCTTCGTACCCGGGTGGGTCGGCTGGCCAACCTCATCGCCCCCACGAAGCCGGCCCCGAGCGACGGACCGGTAGGTTACCGGCATGTCTGACCAGAACAACCGAGTAGCGATCGTGACCGGTGGTGCCCGTGGGATCGGCGCCGCCATCGTGAGCCGGCTGGCCGCGGACGGTATGGCGGTGGCCGTGGTCGATCTGGACGAAGCGGCTGCCGCCGCCACCGCGGCGGAGATCACCGCAGCCGGTGGCCGGGCGGTCGGCATCGGTGCGGACGTCGGGGACGCCGCCCAGGTCACCGACGCGGTCGAGCGGGTGGTAGCCACGCTCGGGCCGCCCACCGTGCTTGTGAACAACGCCGGGGTGATCCGGGACAACCTGTTGTTCAAGATGACCGAGGACGACTGGGACACGATCATGCGGGTGCACCTGCGGGGCGCGTTCCTGTTCAGCCGGGCGGCGCAGGCGCACATGGTCGAGGCGAAGTGGGGCCGGATCGTCAACATGTCCAGTCGCTCGGCCCAGGGCAACCGGGGACAGGCCAACTACGCCGCGGCCAAGGCCGGCCTGCAGGGCTTCACCAAGACGCTCGCGATTGAACTCGGGCCGTTCGGGATCACGGTGAACGCGGTCGCCCCCGGCTTCATCGTCACCGACATGACCCGGGCTACCGCCGAACGGTTGGGAATGGACTGCGACGCCTTCCAGGAGAAGGTCGCCCAGGAAACCCCGGCCCGCCGGGTGGGGCGGCCGGAGGACATCTCCCACACGGTGTCGTTCCTGGTCAGTGAGGGCGCCGGGTACGTCAACGGGCAGGTCATCTACGTTGCCGGCGGTCCTTGCGACTGACCTCCCCGGGCTGGCGGCGACCTGTGAGGCCTACCGGGCCGGGCTGCTCGGCCAACCGGTAACCGCGCTGACCACGCTCGGGTTCGTCCTCGCCGGGGTGGCGGTGTGGGCCGGTCGGCCGGCGCCGGCCGGTTACCGGGCCTGGTACGGGTCGCTGGTGGTGGCGGTGGGGGTCGGCTCGTTCATCCAGCACGGCCCCCACCCGCCCTGGCAGGCCTACGCCCACGACCTGCCGCTGGCGGCGCTGCTGGGGTTCCTCGCCGCCGACGCGCTGCGGGACCTGCGCGCCCCGGCGCCCTCGCCCGCCGCCGCCCCGGGGAGGCGCCGGTGGGCCGCCGCGAGCGTGCCGGTGGCGGCGGTGCTGGCCGCCGCCGGGGTGGCCCCGCTGGTAGCGGCCGGGCCGACCGCCAGCACCATCGGGCAGCAGCTGCTGGCGGTGCTGGCGATCGGGGCGAATCTGTGGCGGGCTCGTCGACGCCCGCGGCTGCGGTCGGTGGTGGTGCCGGCGTTGGTGCTGCTGGCGGTCGGGGCGCTGCTCGGCACCCTGGGGGACCGGACCGGACTGTGTCGACCCGACAGTCTGTGGCAGGGGCACGCCGCCTGGCATCTGCTGTCGGCCGCCGCGCTGTGGTGGTTGACGCCCGCGGTCGGTCGGCGGATGTGACTGTCCAGTTACGAGTGGAAATTTCTTTGTGGACCTCTTGTGGCACGGTTCACCGTCACTTATGGTACGAACCACACCGGTTACCCGGTAGTAACCTTCGTTTGTCCCCCCGGAGGTCCACATGTCCTTCCCCCGCCGGTTGGGTGCGGTGATCGCTGCCTTGGCAGTCACCCTGCTCGGCACGCTGGTCGCCCCTGGTGTTGCGCACGCTCAGGCTGATCCTGGTCCACCGCCCAATTCGATCGCCAGCATGGGTGACTCCATCACCCGGGCGTTCAACGCCTGTGGCTGGTTCATCGAGTGCACCTCCCGGTCCTACAGCACCGGTAGTAACTCCAGCGTGGACAGCCACTACCTGCGGATCCAGCGGGTCAACCCGAACATCACCGGGAACACGCTGAACGCCGCCCGCTCGGGCGCCCGGATCAACGAGCTGCCCGGTCAGGCCGCCACCGTGGTCAATTTCGGCGCCGAGTACGTGACCATCCTGGTGGGTGCCAACGACGCCTGCGCCAGCAGCGAGGCCAGCATGACCTCTGTCGAGGATTTCCGGGCCGACCTGGACGAGGCGCTGGCGATCCTGAAGAACGGCCTGCCGAACGCCCGGATCATGATCGTCAGCATCCCTAACATCAAGCAGCTGTGGCAGATCGGCCACACCAACTGGCTGGCGCGCACCTTCTGGTCGCTGGGCAACATCTGTCAGTCCATGCTGGCCAACCCCACCTCCACCTCCCCGGAGGACATGGCGCGTCGGGACCGGGTGCTGCAGCGGGTGGTCGACTACAACACCCAGCTGGCGGAGGCCTGCGCGGCGTACGGGCCTAACTGCCGGTTCGACAACAACGCGGTGTTCAACTACTCGTTCAGCCTCAACCAGGTGTCCGGCTGGGACTACTTCCACCCCAGCACCGAGGGGCAGGCGCTGCTGGCCCGGCTGACCTACGAACAGGGCTACAACTGGTGATCCACTGATATCCCACCGTAGTGGGCGGTGCGGTCGGCGGCGGGCTGGTAGGAATGAGGCATGAACCAGCCCGCCGCCGATCCGTATGCGTCGACCACCTTCCCGCCGGGCCCCGGTCCGGAGCAGGAGGTCGTCGACCTGTGTCGGGAACTGATCCGCATCGACACCACCAACACCGGTGACCCGGACACCACCCGCCCCGAGCGGCCGGCCGCCGAGTGGGTGGCCGCTCAACTGGCCGAGGTGGGGATCGCCTCGGAGATAGTGGAGTCCGCGCCGGGGCGCGCCAGTGTGCTGGCCCGACTGACCGGCACCGACCCCGATCGAGGCGCGCTGCTGGTCCACGGCCACCTGGACGTGGTGCCGGCCGACCCCTCCGAGTGGTCCATGCCACCGTTCGGCGGTGAGCTGCGCGACGGGTTCCTCTGGGGCCGGGGCGCGGTGGACATGAAGGACTTCGACGCCATGGTGCTGGCGGTGGTCCGGGACTGGCAGCGCACCGGCTACCGGCCGCCGCGGGACATCGTGCTGGCCTTCACCGCCGATGAGGAGGCCGGTGGGCGGTACGGCGCCCACTACCTGGTGGAGCAGCACCGCGAGTGGTTCGAGGGCTGCACCGAGGCGGTGGGGGAGGTGGGCGGCTACTCGCTGACCATCCACGACCAGCTCCGGCTCTATCTGGTGCAGATCGCGGAGAAGGGCATCGACTGGCTGCGGCTGACCGCCACCAGCACCCCCGGGCACGGGTCCATGCTGCACCCGGACAACGCGGTCACCGCGATCGCCGAGGCGGTGGCCCGGATCGGCCGGCACGAGTTCCCCATCGTGCTCACCCCGTCGGTGCGGCAGTTCCTCACCGAAGCCGCCGCCGCGCTCGGGGTGCCGTTCGACCCCGATGACCCGCAGGCCACGGTGGCCAAGCTGGGGCCGGTGGCCCGGATCGTCGGCGCCACCCTGCGGGACACCGCCAACCCGACCCGGCTGTCCGCCGGCTACAAGGAGAACGTCATCCCCGGCACCGCCTGGGCCACCATCGACGGCCGGACCCTGCCCGGCCGCTCCGAGGAGTTCCGGGACACGATCGCCCAACTGGCCGGCCCCGGGGTGGACCTCGAATACGTACAGCATCAGCCGGCGGTGGAGACCACCTTCGACGGCCCGCTGGTGGCCGCGATGGCCGAGGCGCTGCAGGCGGAGGACCCGGCCGCGCGCGCCGTGCCGTACATGCTCTCCGGCGGCACCGACGCCAAGGCGTTCTCCCAGCTGGGCATCCGGTGCTTCGGGTTCGCGCCCCTGCGGCTGCCGGCCGACCTGGACTTCGCTGCCCTGTTCCACGGGGTGGACGAGCGGGTGCCGGTGGACGGGCTGGAGTTCGGGGTACGAGTACTGGACCGGTTCCTGCGCGCGAGCTGACCCACCCCGCCGGTGTGTGGGGGCCGAGCCGGTGATGCGCCAGGACCAGCGAGGGAGCAGGGAGCGGGGATGACCGATCAACCTGCCGAGCCCGAGGCCGGCCCCGACCAACTGGAGCAGGCGCTGACGGAGGTGGTCAACGCCGCGCGCGCTCACCTGGCGGCGGTCCGGGCCGCCGACGGGGTCCGGGACGACGACCGGGTGTGGCGCGGCTACCTGGCGCTGGCCCGCGCCACCGCCGCCTACGATCGGCTGCTCTACCAGCGGTACGGCGAGTCGACCCCGTGGGAGCTGCCGTGGGAGGACGTCCCCCCGGGCACGGTCACGCCGGCGGAGCCGGTCACCAGCGCCGACCCGTACCCGCAGGTGGTGACCGTCCGGCACCAGCGGGACTACCGGGTGCCGAGTGTGTCCGCCCTGCTGGCGGTGGCGCGCCGGGCCGGGCAGCGCAGCCGGTGGGAGCGGGGGACCCCGGAGCCGGACACGGTCGGGGCCGCGGTGCTGGAACTGGTCATGGACGGAGACGGCTCGCTGGGCAGTCTGGATCTGCCGGAGCTGGAGCCGCTCGGTGGGCTGGTGACGGTAGCCGAGCGGTCAGCCGCCGGCACCGGCGAGCGGCTGCTGGCCCGCCTGGAGGAGCGGCCGGAGCCACCGCTGGCCCCCGGGGCCGCGGACGGAGGGCCGGAGCCGGCCGAGCCGGGCGGCGGCTGACCGTCGGCGCGCCGTCGGAGTCAGTACGACAGGCCGGGTAGGGAGTCGGCGGTGCGGCGGCGTCGCAACCGCACCTGGCGGGTGCCGTCCCGGTACAGCCGCACCCGATCCAGCTCCCACCCCGCGAACTCCGCCTGGATGCTCAGCTGCGCCGCGGCGCTGGTCCGGTCGACGTTGGCCGGCAGCCGCAGCGGCACGTACTCGTAACTCATCGACTCATCTTCTCCAGGAAACGCGGGACCCGCCAGTCCGCCACCGGGCACGCCCCCATCGGGGCATCCCCCGCTACCTGCTAAGACATCCACGCCCGTGACCGGCACCCCCGCGGTCGGGGAGGAGGCGACCCCCGGCCGGGGTGGGTTTCCGCGCCGTTTAGGGTGTTCGGGTGCGACTGGGACTCAGTCTCGAATACCAAACTCCTCGGACCACCCCCGCTGAGCACCTCGCCCTGGCCCGGGAGGCCGACCGGCTCGGCTACGCCGTGGTGTGGGCGGCGGAGGCGTACGGCTCAGACTCTCCGAGCATGTTGGCGTGGCTGGCCGGGCAGACTCAGCAGATCGACCTGGGCAGCGCGGTGATGCAGATCCCCGCCCGCACGCCGGCGGCCACCGCCATGACCGCGGCCACCATCGACGCGCTCTCCGGCGGCCGGTTCCGGCTGGGCCTGGGGGTCAGCGGCCCGCAGGTCTCGGAAGGCTGGCACGGGGTGCGGTTCGCGCGTCCGCTGGCCCGCACCCGCGAATACGTCGAGATCGTGCGGCGGGCGTTGGCGCGGCAGCCCCTGGTGTATCAGGGCACGCACTACCAGTTGCCGCTGCCGGACGGCCCCGGCAAGGCGTTGAAGCTCGGGTTCCGGCCACCCCGGGCGGAGATCCCGATCTATCTGGCGGCGCTCGGTCCCCGCAACCTCCGGTTGGCCGGCGAGATCGCCGACGGTTGGCTGGGGATCTTCCTGTCCCCGGAGCACCTGGCCACGCAGCTGGCGGAGGTGGCGGCGGGGCGGGCCGCGGTCGGGCGCGACCTGGCCGGGTTCGATGTGGTGGCCAGCGTGCCGGTGGTCCTCGGGGAGGACGTGGCCGCCTGCGCCGACCGGGTCCGCGGATACGCCGCCCTGTACGTCGGGGGCATGGGCTCCCGGGAGCAGAACTTCTACCAGCGCCAGGCCGCCCGGATGGGGTACGGGGAGGCCGCCGCGACCGTGCAGGAGCTGTACCTGTCCGGCCGGAAGCGGGAGGCCGCCGCCGCGGTGCCGTTCGAGTTCATCGATCAGACGTGCCTGCTCGGGCCGGTGGACCGGATCGCGGAGCGGCTGCGGGCGTACGCCGAGGCGGGAGTGACGACCCTGTCGGTCACCCCGTTCACCGATGATCCGGCCGAGGGGCCGGCGGTGCTGGCGGCGGTGGCGGAGGCGGCCCACCGGGCCGGACTCACACCGGCGGGAGGCGGAGAGTAGCGGTGGAGCTCTGGCACGCGATCATCCTCGGCATCGTCGAGGGGATCACGGAATTTCTGCCGATTTCCTCCACCGGGCACCTGGTGCTGGTGGAGAAGCTGCTGGGGCTGCCGGTGGACGATCCGGCGGTGATCGGCTTCACGGCGGTGGTGCAGGCGGCGGCGATCGCGGCGGTGCTGGTCTACTTCGCGCGCGACATCGCCCGGCTGGCGGTGGCGTGGGTACGGGGCCTGTTCTCCGCCGACGCCCGGCGGGAACTGGACTACCGACTGGCCTGGTACGTGATCGTCGGTTCGATTCCGATCGCGGCGGTCGGCTACCTGGCTCAGGACCTGATCAAGGGTGCGCTCTGGAGTCTGTGGACGGTCGCGTTCGGGATGCTGCTGTGGAGCGGCGTGATGTGGTTCGCCGAGCACGCCGCCACCCAGGTCCGGAAACCGGAGGAGCTCAACCTCACCGACGCGATCGTGATCGGACTGGCGCAGTGCCTGTCGCTGCTGCCGGGGGTGTCCCGTGCCGGGGCGACCATCACCGTCGGGCTGCTGCTGGACCTGGACCGGGTCACCGCCACCCGGCTGTCGTTCTTCCTCGGCATCCCGGCGCTGGTCGGCGCCGGCGTCCTCGAGCTGGGGGAGGTGGCCGGTAGTGACAACGTCTCCACCACGGCCCTGGTGGTCGGGAGCGCGGTGAGCTTCGTGGTCGCCTACGCGTCGATCGCCTGGCTGCTGCGGTTCGTCGCCCGGCACACCTTGATGCCGTTCGTCTGGTACCGGCTGACCTTCGCCGCCGTGGTGATCGCCCTGCTGGGCACCGGCATCATCACCGCTACCTGAGTCCGTGCCCTCGCCGGGTAGGCTGCCCGGGTGGCGACTGTCCTGTTGCTGCGGCACGCCCGTACCAGTGCCAACGCTGGCGGTGGTCTGGCCGGCCGCAGCCCGGTAGAACTTGACCAGACCGGTCGTGCGCAGGCGGAGGCGTTGCGGCGGCGACTGTCCGGGATCAACCCGGCGGTGGTGGTGAGCAGCCCGCTGCCGCGGTGCCGGCAGACGCTCGCGCTGGCCTTACCGGACCGGGACGTCATCGTCGATGAGCGACTCACCGAGTGTGGGTACGGGGACTGGGAGGGGCGGTCCCTCACCGAACTGGCCGAGGATCCACTATGGCCGGTGGTGCAGCAGCACCCGTCCGCGGTCCGGTTCCCCGGCGCCGGCGGGGAGGCGATGGCCGCCATGGCGGCCCGGGCGGTGGCGGCGGTGCGGGAGTGGGACGCGCGAGTCACCGCCGAGCACGGCCCAGGAGCCGTGTGGGTGGCCTGCAGCCACGGTGATGTCATCAAGGCGGTGGTGGCCGACGCGCTCGGCCTCCATCTTGATCTGTTTCAACGGATCGTGGTCGACCCCGCGTCGGTGACCGCGATCCGCTACACCCCGGTCCGGCCGTTCCTGCTCCGCCTCAGCGACACCGGTGAACTACGGTTCGAAGTCACCGACAGTACCGCCTCGGACGCCCCGGTCGGAGGCGGCGCTGGCGCTGGCTCCTTCGGTAAGGTCGAAGTATGACCCACCAGGTGTACGCGTTCGAACCACCGGAGCGGTTCGTCGTGGGCACGGTCGGCGAGCCGGGCGAGCGCACCTTCTACCTCCAGGCCAGCGGCGGGGGGCGGCTGGTGTCGGTGGTGCTCGAGAAGGTGCAGGTGTCGCTGTTGGCGGAGAAGCTCGAGGAGCTGCTGGCCGAAGCGAACCGACGGTTCGGACTGACGGTGGGAGAGGTACCGGCGGAGGCGGTGGACAACGAGCCGTTGGTGGCCCCGATCGAGGAGGAGTTCCGGGTCGGCACCCTGGGGTTGGCGTTCGACGTCGACACCTCCACCGTGGTGATCGAGGCGATTGAGGTGGGGGAGGAGCTCGAGGACGATGAGGATCAGGAGCCGGCTCCGCATCTAGACCGGCTGCGGGTGCGGATCACCCCGGAGATGACCCGCGCGTTCATCGATCGGGCACGCCGGGTGGTGGCCGCCGGGCGGCCACCCTGCCCGCTGTGCGGCCAGCCGCTCAACCCCACCGGCCACATCTGCCCCCGCCACAACGGCTACCATCGGCGGCCGGATCTGGAGTAACAACCCCGGGGACCGCGCCGCCGCCGCGTCGACCGGTGCCGGCGCACCCGCCGGTGGCGACCCCGGTGCCCACCGCCGGAGGTGACGGCCTGATGCCATCGCCCGACCTGGTCGAGGCGCTCGACCTGCTCACCCATGGCGAGCTCACGATCGAGGGCCGGTTGGTCGACGCTTCCAACCTCACGCTGCGCTGCCGGGTGCGGTGGGAGGGGCAGGAGGCCCGGTGCGTGTACAAGCCGGTGGAGGGGGAGCGGCCGCTGTGGGACTTCCCGGACCACACCCTGGCCCGCCGGGAGGTGGCCGCCTACCTGGTGTCGGAGGCCACCGGTTGGGCGCTGGTGCCGCCGACGGTGCTGCGGGACGGTCCGCTGGGGGTCGGTTCCTGCCAGCTGTGGATCGACCCGGCCGATCGGGAGCCGCTGGTGGGGTTCATCCCCGACGACCAGCTTCCGGCCGACTGGCACCCGATCGCGACCGCCACCGACCCGACCGGCCAGCGGTACACCCTGGCGCACGCCGACGACGCCCGGCTGGCGCGGATGGCGGTGTTCGACGCGGTGGTCAACAACGCCGACCGCAAGGGCGGCCACCTGCTGGAGGCGGCCGACGCGAGCCTGTACGGGGTCGACAACGGGCTGTGTTTCCACCCCGAGCCGAAGCTACGCACCGTGCTGTGGGGCTGGGCGGATCAACCGCTGCCAGAGGAGGCCGAGCCGGTGCTGGCGCAGCTGGGCGCCGCGGTCGCCGGTGACCTGGGGCGGAGGCTCGCCACGTACCTGTCCGAGGCGGAGGTGGCGGCGTTGGCGGACCGGATCGAGACGCTGCGGCGGCGGGGCCGGTTTCCGCTTCCTCACCCGGAGTGGCCCGCTGTGCCGTGGCCACCGATGTAATCGGGCGTGACCAAGGTCACGCTCATCCCGACTTTTTGGGGGCCAATCCGGTGGTAGCTACCCTGGCGGGCATGGACTCGTGGGATCGGCCGGACGTGCCCCGCCTGCCAGGCAGCGGGCCTCAGTTGGCGTTGTTCGACTCGGCTCGCCGGGCGGTGCAGCTGACCAGGCCCGCCCCGGAAGGGGCCAAGCTGTACGTCTGCGGGATCACCCCGTACGACGCCACCCATCTCGGCCACGCCGCCACCATGATCGCGTTCGATCTGGTGGTACGGGCGTGGCGGGACGCCGGGCACGTGGTGCGGTACACACAGAACGTCACCGACATCGACGACCCGCTGCTGGAGCGGGCCGCCCGGGACGGTGAGGACTGGGTGGTGCTCGGGATGCGGGAGACCGCCCTGTTCCGGGAGGACATGGAGTCGTTGCGGGTCATCCCACCGGATCACTACGTGGGGGCGGTCGAGTCGATCCCGCAGATCGCCGAGGCGGTGGCCACCCTGTTGGCCGATGGCGCCGCCTACCGGCTGGAGGACGGCACCGGTGACGTGTACTTCGACCTCGCCGCCGCTCCGCGGTTCGGATACGAGTCCAATTTGAACCGGGCGCAGATGATGGTGTTCTTCGCGGAACGCGGCGGCGACCCGGACCGGGCCGGTAAACGCGACCCGCTCGATCCGCTGCTGTGGCGGGGGGCCCGGGAAGGGGAGCCGGCGTGGCCGGGTGGGTCGCTGGGGCCGGGGCGCCCCGGCTGGCACATCGAGTGCGCGGTGATCGCGCTGACGACACTGGGGAAGACCATCGATGTGCAGGGCGGGGGCAGCGACCTGCTGTTCCCGCACCACGAGTGTTCGGCCGCGCACGCCGAGCGGTTGACCGGGGTGGCACCGTTCGCCTCCCACTACGTGCACGCGGGGATGGTGGGGTTGAACGGTGAGAAGATGAGCAAATCCAAGGGCAACCTGGTGTTCGTGTCCCGGTTGCGCAACGACGGGGTGGACCCGATGGCGCTGCGGCTGGCGCTGATGGCCGACCACTACCGGGCGGATCGGCAGTGGACCGACGAGCTGTGTAAGCAGGGTGTGCAACGGCTGGGCCGGTGGCGGGCGGCGGTGGCCGCCCCCGCGGGACCGCCGGCGGCCCCGCTGCTGGCGGGGGTGCGGGCCCGGATCGCCGACGACCTGGACACGCCCGGGGCGTTGGCGGTGGTGGACGAGTGGGTGGACGCGACCCTGGCCGGTGGGGGGAGCGACCCGGACGCGCCGCGGCTGGTCCGTGACACCGTGGACGCGCTGCTGGGAGTCGCGCTCTAGCCCGCCGGCCGCGCACGCCGCCGGTCGACCGGGAAGCGGCTCCCTGCCGGAGCGCCCTACCCCAGCGCGATCCCCGGGTGGTCCAGCTCCGGTTCCGCCAGCGGCCCCGGCACCGGGTACCGCTCGGTCAGGATGGTCATCGGCCCCGGCCAGGTGGCCTGCGACACCTCGATCGGGCGGTGCTGGGCGTCGTACGCCACGTGCAGCAGGTGCAGCACCGGGGTGTCGGGGCGGATCGCCAGCGCCTCCGCCTCCGCGCGGGTGGGCTGCCGGGCAGTGATCTGGTCGGTGGCGTGCGCGTACCGGCGGCCGGTGACCTCCTCGACCTCCTGGTACAGCGGGCGGCCGAACGCGTGCGGCTGCTCCAGGCTGGTGCCGGCGGCATCCTCCACCCGGAACCAGGCCGCCCCGAGCTCGACCGGGGCCTCCTGGGTGCGGACCAGGTGCCGGCGCACCACCAGCATGGTGCCGTCGGCCACCCCGAACGCGTCGGCCACCTCCGGGGGAGCGGGGGCCCGCCCCACCTCGGTCAGGTACTGCCGGTACCGGGCGGCCAGGTCGGAGTGGTAACCCCGGCGGGCCCCGTACCGCCCGCGGGACAGCCGGTTGAGCCGGCGGCGCGTGCCGCGCACGTACGTGCCGGAGCCTGGCCGGGTGATCAACACCCCTTCCACCCGGAGCTGGTCGATGGTGCGTTGGATGGTCTGCTTGGCCACCCCGAAGGTGCGGGCGAGCGCCGGAATGGACGGCAGGCGCTCCCCGGGCGCCCAGTCTCCCCGCCGGATCCGGGCGCGCAGCAGCTCGGCGATCTGGCGATGCGGGGCCTCGGCCGCGCCCGGGTTCACCCCCAGCGGGCCGTCCACGGACAGCAGCGGCTCGGTGGGGGAGCCTTCACGTGACCTGGCCGGTTCCGGCAGATCCGTACCCGTCATGGCTGAAAGCCTAGCTTCCTAGGACAGATTACGCAACGTGGCGCCTCCCACCACCGCACCACCGTTCCCCGCACCCCAGGGGAGAGACCTCACCGGGGGCCGCGGCGGCGGAGATACTTCTCGAACTCGCTGGCGATCTCGTCCCCGGTCAGCGGGCGCAGCTCCACATCCCCGGCCCGTTGTTCCAGCTCCCGGACGTAGTCCCGCAGCTCCTCGTCCTGCGCGGTGGCGTGCTGCACCCGGGCCTCCCACTCCGCGGCCGCCTCCGCCAGGTCCACCGTGGGCACCGGCAGGTCGAGTATCTCCTCCACACGATGCAGCAGCGCCATCGTGGCGTTCGGGCAGGGGGGACTACTGGCGTAGTGGGGCACGTGCACCCAGAACGACACTGTGGGCAGCTCCGCGCGGTCGGCGCGCTCGTGCCGCACGCCGACGGTCCAGGTCGGGCCCCCACTCCGGGTGGGCTGGAGCTTCAACCGGTCGACCGCCTCCACCCCGGCCCCGTA
>Ga0079224_100003164_pt1 | contig 20546 bp, 17 predicted proteins | sample Stecom2015_FD_80414 | JGI IMG/M metagenome (GOLD analysis project Ga0079224, IMG submission 80414) | Agricultural soil microbial communities from Utah to study Nitrogen management - Steer compost 2015 | ecosystem: Environmental > Terrestrial > Soil > Agricultural land | place: USA: Utah...
AAGGTGGGGGTGGAGGTGATCGACCCCGACGCCGCCTGCGCGAGCAGCTCGGTGAGGTCCGAGGTGAGCCGCGGGACCACGACCTGGCATTCGGGGTCGCCGAAGCGGGCGTTGTACTCGAGGATCTTCGGGCCGTCCGCGGTGAGCATGAGCCCGGCGTAGAGGACGCCGCGGTAGTCGATCCCCCGGGAGCGCAGCGCGGCGAGGGTGGGCTCGACGAAGCGGTCCATCACCTCGGCGAGGAGCGCGTCGTCGACGAGCGGCACCGGTGAGTACGCGCCCATCCCGCCGGTGTTGGGACCCTCGTCCCCGTCCGAGAGGCGCTTGAAGTCCTGCGCCGGGGCGAGGGGCACCGCGCGCTCGCCGTCGCAGACCGCGAGCACCGACAGCTCGGGGCCGCTGAGCCCCTCCTCGATGACGACGGTCTGCCCGGCGTCCCCGAACGCCATCCCGGACAGGTAGTCCTCGACGGCGTTGTGCGCCTCGGTGAGCGACTCGGTGACGAGCACGCCCTTGCCGGCGGCCAGGCCGTCGGTCTTCACGACGAACGGCGGCGCCATCGAGTCGAGGAAGGCGTGCGCCTCCTCGGCGCGTGTGAAGGTGCCGTGGCGGGCCGTGGGCACGCCCGCCTCGACGAGCAGCTCCTTCATCCACGCCTTGGACCCCTCCAGGCGTGCGCCGTCGGCACCCGGCCCGAACACGAGCCGCCCCGCGGCACGCAGTCGGTCGGCGAGCCCGTCGACGAGCGGGGCCTCCGGGCCGATCACGAACAGGTCGGCCTCGACCTCCTCCGGCGGCGTCGACACCGAGCCCGGGATGCCCGCGTTGCCGGGCGTCACCACCACCTCGGCGCTGCGCCCGAGCACGTGGGCGAGCGCGTGCTCGCGGCCACCGCTGCCGACGACGCAGACCTTCACGACGACGGTGGGTCGACGCGCTCGACCACCTCGAAGGAGAGCAACGACGAGCCCGTGGCGACCGGCCCCTGCCCGCCGCCGGGATGGCCCCCACCGGGATGACCCCCACCGGGATGGCCGCCGGACGCCGCCGCGGCGCCACCCGCGTTCGCGTGGCCCTTCGCGAAGTCCTGGCTCCCGAGCCACGCCTGGAAGGCCTCCTCCGACTCCCACCAGGTCATGACGAAGTAGCGGTCCTCGCCCTCGACCGGGCGCAGCAGCTGGAAGCCCTGGAAGCCGGCCGACTGCTCCACCGCCCCGGCCCGCGCGGCGAAGCGTGCCTCGAGCTCCGGTCCGGCGCCCTCGGGCACCTCGATCGCGTTGATCTTCACGACGGTCATGTGGCGGCTCCTGTGGTTCGGGGGGTCAGGCGGAGAAGTGGACGTACTGGTCGCGGCCGGGCCCGGTGCCGACGATCGAGATCGGCACACCGACCTGCTCCTCGAGGAACTCGAGGTAGGTCACCGCGTTCGCCGGCAGGTCGCGGCGCTCGGTGACCTGCGAGAGGTCGGTCTTCCAGCCCGGGAGCTCCTCGTACACCGGGACGGCCTTGTGCAGGTCGGACTGGTGGTACGGGAGGTGCTCGTGGCGGACACCGTCGACCGCGTACGCGACGCACACCTTGAGGGTGTCGAGCGTGTCGAGGATGTCGAGCTTGGTGATGGCCAGCTCGCTGAGCGAGTTGAGCCGCACGGCGTGGCGCAGCATGACCGCGTCGAACCAGCCCGGGCGGCGCCGGCGCTTGGTGTTGACGCCGAACTCGTGGCCCCGCTCGACCAGCAGGTCACCCACCTCGTCGAACAGCTCGGTGGGCATCGGGCCGGAGCCCACCCGGGTGACGTACGCCTTGGCGATGCCGATCACCCGGTCGATGTCGCGGGGCCCTACCCCGGCGCCGACGCACGCGCCGCCCGCGATCGGGTTGGACGAGGTCACGAACGGATAGGTGCCGTGGTCGAGGTCCAGGAAGGTCGCCTGCGCGCCCTCGAGCAGCACGTGCTCGCCCCGCTCGAGCGACTCGTGGACGAGCGAGACCGTGTCGGCGACGTAGGGCGCCACCCGGGGCGCGACCTCCTCGAGGTACCGGTCGGCCAGCTCGTCGGGGTCGAACCCGAGGCGGTTGTACACCTTCGCCAGCACCAGGTTCTTCTCCGCGAGCACCGCCGCGAGCTTCTCGCGGAAGATCCCCGGGTCGAGCAGGTCCTGCACCCGCAGCCCGACCCGGCTGGCCTTGTCCGCGTAGGCGGGCCCGATCCCCCGCTTGGTCGTGCCGAGCTTGTTCTTGCCGAGGTGCCGCTCGATCAGGCGGTCGAGCTCCTGGTGGTACGGGAGGATCAGGTGGGCGTTGCCGGACACCCGCAGCCGCGAGCAGTCGACGCCCCTCGCCTCCAGCCCGTCGATCTCGTCCAGCATCACGACGGGGTCGACGACCACCCCGTTGCCGATCACGGGGACGATGTGGTCGTAGAGCACGCCCGAGGGGATCAGCTGCAGCGCGAACGACTCCCCGTTCACGACCAGGGTGTGGCCGGCGTTGTGGCCGCCCTGGTAGCGGACCACCACCTGCATCTCCTTGGCGACGAGGTCGGTCAGCTTGCCCTTGCCCTCGTCACCCCACTGGGTGCCCACCACGACGGTCGCCGGCACGCGGATTCTCCTCGATCGCTCTCAGGGGACCGTCGATGCTAACCCGCGTTCACCCGTAGGCGAACCGGCCCTTGAGCTTCAGCCACGGGCGCTCCCACAACACCCACGACACGCGGGCCAACACGTAGGACGCCCCACCGATGACGACGACGTGGAAGATCGTGTCGACGAGCACGACCTCGGTCGGCGTGAACGGCAGGACGGCTCGGGTGATCGGGAACTGGATGATGTACAACGCGTAGGAGTACTTCCCGAGGTGGGCGAGGAAGGCGCTGTGCAAGCAGCGCTTCGGGAACCCTTCGAGTCGGCCCTCGTTTCGCGCTGAGCACCAGGCCGAGGTAGGCGAGCGACAGGATCGTGAAGCCCGGCAGCAGCGCGAGCGATTCCGGCATGATCAGCAGCACCAGCACGATCCACCACCGACGTGCGAACCAGTCGATCCACGGCCCGAAGCGCGTGCGCAGCGACGGAGTGAGGAGCACGACCGCTCCGGCGGCGCCGAGGGCGAGACCGTCGAAGCGGCAGAGCGTGAAGTGGTACGCGAAGTCGCGCTCGATCACGACGTAGCTCACCGAGCGGAGCACCATCGAGAAGGCCGCCAGGCCGACGCACACCGAGAAGAGGTGGCGCCGCGGGACGAAGAACACGACGAGCGGCCACGCCAGGTAGAACTGCTCCTCCACGGAGAGCGACCACAGGTGCGACATCGCGGGGAAGGCGTTCGGCCCCTCGAACGCGATCAGGTTGTTCACCTGGTAGAGCCATCCCCATCCCTGGTTGTCGAGGAGGTTCTGGGCTTCGGGGTAGCCGAGGTTCGCGTGCACCCCCGCGGCGATGGCGAGCGCTGCGCCCGCGACCATCGCCCCGAGCACGAGGTAGTAGAGCGGGAAGATGCGCACGGCACGGCGCAGGTAGAAGAGCCGGAAGTAGTCCGACCGGTCCCTCGTCCTCACGAGGATCGTCGTGATCAGGAAGCCGGACAGCACGAAGAACAAGTCGACGCCGCTCTGCAGGAGGAACCCGCCGAGCACGGCAGCACCGGAGTGGTAGAGCAGGACGAACAGCACCGCGAGGCCGCGGATCCCGTCCAGCGCCCCGACGCGCTCCATGATCCCGCCGTCGTCGCGGCGGACGGCGGTCACCGGTCGATGGCCGGCGCGGCGGCTGCTCGCGCGCACACCGGCAGGGGGCGGGTTCCCGGGGTCACCTGAGCGCCCCGGCACCGGTGCCGACTCGAGCCACTCCCGGGGCCGACCCTCGGCCCACCAGTCGGCGGCCAGCGACGCGGCGAACGGGAAGCCCATCCACATGAGTCGCGGCGTGAGGTCGACGGTGATGAAGGACCAGGCGCTGATGCCGAGCGTCAGCACGACCCCCACGACCGCGGGGTGCAGGAGGACCCGGAACCACCCGTCCTCCCGGGCCATGCGCCGGCACTGCAGGAACGCGGGGATGAAGAGGGGGCCGACGCCCACCGCGAACGAGAACAGGCTGACGACGTCGGTCAGGTTGTGGGTGGTGTTCGTGAGGCTGGGCGTGACCTGCCACGACGCGTCGGGCGTGGGGAGCAGGTGGCCCCGCCAGACGACCACGCCGGCGACGAACGCGACCGCGGCCGCGGCGGCGGGCGCCCACGCGAGGTGGCCGCCGTCGCGGCGCTCGCGGTGCTCGCGCCACGCCCAGGCGAGCATGACCGGCACGAGGATGCCGACGGTCTCCTTCAACGGGAACGCGAGCGCGAGCAGCGGGACGACTCGCCATCGCCCGTCTGGTGACGATCAGGTACCAGCCGAGCGCGACGGCGAAGAGCACGCCCGTCTCCACGAGCAGCCCTGAGCCGAAGTAGAAGGTGTTCCACCCGACGGTGAAGAGCACGCCCGTGGCGAGCAGCACCCTCGGGGTGACCCCGGACGCCTGTAGCGTGGCGAGCACGAGCCAGACCGAGGCGAGCAGCAGCACGACGTTGGTGACGGCGAGGGAGAGCGCCTCGTCGAAGGGCAGCCAGTGGGCCAGCCACGACACCCCGGACCGGTACGAGAACGGGTCGTACAGGCAGGTCCACTGCAGCTCGGACTCCGGCACGCCGCGGAAGTACTGCACGAGCGCCATGTACTGCTGCTCGTCGACCACGACGCGCTCGACGACCCGGCCGGACTCGGTCGTGTACGTGCCGATCTGCTCCAGGCACTCGGGGCTCACCTGCCGCTCCGTGCTGAGCGGTGCCCGCTCGATCGGGAGCCCGGTCCAGTCGTAGCGGGCGAAGCGCACCGAGCCCAGCAGCAGCACCACGAGGCTGAGCAGCAGGCCGACGCGGACCATGGTCCTCGTCGAGGTCGGCGGGTCGCCGCGCAGATCGGTCTCGGCGGTCACGTCGGGCACCTCACTGGGTCGTGCTCTCCTGCCGCGCGACCGCGCGCCGGCGCTCGAGCAGCTCCGGCACGGCCATCACGGCGAGGATCGTCGCGAACGGGTACGTCGTCCATGCGTGCCGCCCATCCGCGTAGGCGGCGGCGAATCCGTGCAGCGCGACCGCGAGGCCCATGCCGAGCCCGACGATCAGGTGCAGGTTGCGTGCGAAGGCCTCCCGGCCACCTCCGGCCTCGTCGTCGCGGGCACGCACGAGGCGGCGTGCGAACCACACGGCGAGCGGCACGGCGACACCGCAGGTCAGCACGAAGCTGCCGATCGCCTCGGGCCGCGACGTGTTCCAGGAGAAGGCGGACCACCTCGGGAGCCAGTCGAGCGTGCGGGGCGTGTGCAGCAGCGCGAGCACCCCGAACCACGCGACGAGCACGACCGCCACCGACGCCGCGGTGAACGGCACCCAGTCACGACGGCTCCGCGCGCGTGTCCAGAGGTAGGTGGCCGCGACCGGCACGATGATCAGGTAGGTCTCCTTGACGAGGAAGCCGATCGGCAGGAACGCGAGGAAGAGCCACCATCGGCGCGACTGCACCAGGTAGAGGCCCACGCAGATCGCCGCGACCACGCACCCGTCCACGTAGCCCGAGGTGCCGTACCAGAGCATCGGGAACGACACCGCGTAGAGGGCGCCCGTGGCCAGCTGCTGCCTGGGCCCGAACCCCTGGCGCGCCGCGACGGCGACCAGGGCCGCGCCCCCGATCGCGAGCAACGCCATCGACACGGTGGCGTAGGCGTCCGCCGGGTTGTCGATGGGCAGCCACGCCGCGACCCACGACGGCAGCAGCCGCCACCGCCACGGGCCGAAGATCGGGTAGCGGTCGAACTCGCCGCGGAAGTGCTCGACGTACGCGTGGTACGAGTAGACGTCGAAGGACACGGCCCGGATGTCCCGGTCGAGGTCGCCCTCGTAGGACATGTCCCAGCCGTTGTAGCGGTCCGTGAGCCCGACGAGGTCGGGGTCGACGTCGCGGAACTCCGCGAACCTCGGAGTCCCGACCACGACGACCAGCAGCACGGTGACCGCGAGCGCCACCACCGAGGCACGCTCCGTGTCGGGGCCGGGCGCGTGGACGCCCGGCGGGCGGGTGCGGGGGTCAGCGCAGCTCGAACTCGCCGTCGCGCACGTCGAGCGTGACGGAGTCCCCGTCGGCGACCTTGCCCTCGAGGATCGCCATCGCCAGGCGGTCGCCCACCTGCTTCTGGATGACCCGCTTGAGCGGACGGGCGCCGAACGCCGGGTCGAACCCGTCGTGCGCGAGCTTCGCCCGGGCCGCGTCGGTCACCTCGAGGGTGATGCGGCGCTCGTCGAGCCGCTCCTGCAGCCGCGCGAGCTGGATGTCCACGATCCGAGCGATGTCGGACTCGTCGAGCGTGCGGAACCGCACGATCTCGTCCACCCGGTTGATGAACTCCGGACGGAAGAAGTCCCTCGGGTCCCCCGGCAGGTTCGAGGTCATGATGAGCACGACGTTCGTGAACGACACCGTGCGGCCCTGGCCGTCGGTCAGCCGCCCGTCGTCGAGGAGCTGCAGCAGGATGTTGAACACGTCCGGGTGCGCCTTCTCGACCTCGTCGAGCAGCACGACGGCGTAGGGGCGCCGGCGGACGGCCTCGGTGAGCTGGCCGCCCTCGTCGTAGCCGACGTAGCCCGGGGGCGCACCGACCAGGCGGCTCACCGAGTGCTTCTCCATGTACTCGCTCATGTCGAGGCGGACCATCGCCCGCTCGTCGTCGAACAGGAAGTCCGCGAGGCTGCGCGCGAGCTCGGTCTTGCCGACGCCGGTGGGGCCGAGGAACAGGAAGCTGCCGATCGGCCGGTTCGGGTCCGACAGGCCGGCGCGGCTCCGCCGGATGGCGTTGGCGACGGCGGCGACGGCCTCGTCCTGGCCGACGACGCGCTCGTGCAGCACCTCCTCGAGGCGGACGAGCTTGGCCATCTCGCCCTCCATGAGGCGAGACACGGGCACGCCGGTCCACTTCGACACGACCGCGGCGATGTCCTCCTCGTCGACCTCCTGCTTGAGGATCCGCTGCGTCGACTGCAGCTCGGCGAGGTGGGCGTTGGCGGCCTCGACCTCGCGCTCGAGCACCGGCACGTGGCCGTAGGTGATCTCCGAGGCGCGGGTGTAGTCGCCGTCGCGCTCGGCCCGCTCGGCCTCGGCGCGCAGCTGCTCGAGCCGTCCGGTCAGCTCGTTGATGTGGTCGATCGCGTCCTTCTCCGCCTGCCAGTGGGCGCGCAGGGAGTCGGCCTGCTCCCGCAGGTTGGCGAGCTCCTCCTCGAGCGCGGCGAGGCGCTCCCGCGAGGCGGGGTCCTCGGCCTTCTCCAGCGCGACCTTCTCGATCTCGAGCCCCCGGATGCGGCGCTCGACGACGTCGATCTCGGTGGGGACCGACTTCACCTCGATGGCGAGGCTGGCCGCCGCCTCGTCGACGAGGTCGATGGCCTTGTCCGGCAGGAAGCGCCCGGTGAGGTAGCGGTCCGAGAGCACCGCGGCGGCAACCAGGGCGGGGTCCTGGATCGTGATGCCGTGGTGGACCTCGTAGCGCTCCTTCAGGCCGCGCAGGATGGCGATGGTGTCCTCGACGGAGGGCTCGCCGACGTAGACCTGCTGGAAGCGGCGCTCGAGGGCGGGGTCCTTCTCGATGTACTTGCGGTACTCGTCGAGCGTGGTGGCGCCCACCATGCGGAGCTCGCCGCGGGCGAGCATCGGCTTGAGCATGTTGCCCGCGTCCATCGCGCCCTCTCCGGTGGCGCCGGCGCCGACGACCGTGTGCATCTCGTCGATGAACGTGATGATCTCGCCCTCGGAGTCCTTGATCTCGGTGAGCACGGCCTGCAGCCGCTCCTCGAAGTCGCCGCGGTACTTCGCACCGGCGACCATCGCGCTCATGTCGAGCGCGATGACGCGCTTGCCGCGCAGCGACTCGGGGACGTCGCCCGCGACGATGCGCTGGGCGAGGCCCTCGACGACGGCGGTCTTGCCGACGCCGGGCTCACCGATGAGGACCGGGTTGTTCTTGGTGCGGCGCGACAGGACCTGGATGACCCGGCGGATCTCCTCGTCGCGGCCGATGACGGGATCGAGCTTGCCGGCGCGGGCCTCCTCGGTCAGGTCGCGCCCGAACTTCTCGAGGGCCTGCATCGTGTCCTCGGGGTTCTGCGAGGTCACGCGCCGGGAGCCGCGCACGTCAGCGAGCGCGGCGAGGATCTGCTCGCGGGTGAGCTCGCCCATGCGCCGCTCGCCGAGCGGCCGGTCCTGGTCGGCAGCGACGAGCGCGAGCAGCAGGTGCTCGGTGGAGAGGTAGTCGTCGGAGAGCTCCTTGCGCTCGGCGTCCGCGGCCTCGAAGAGGGCGAGGAACTCGCGCCCGGGCCGCGTCTCGGTGCCGTAGGCGGTGGGGAGGGAGACGAGCGCCTCCTGCGCGGCGTCGCGGAGCTTGACGGGGTTGGCGCCGGCCTTGCGCACGACGGGCAGGACGAGGCTGTCCTCCTGGCCGAGCAGGGCGATCAGGAGGTGGTCGGGGGTGACCTCGGGGTTGTTGCGCTGCTTCGCCGCCTCGAGCGCGGCGTTCACCGCCTCGGTCGTCTTGTGCGTCCAGGTGTTCGGGTCGAGCGCCATCTGCTTCCACTCCTCACGTCGTCGCCGGCCGCGGTGACCAGCCTACCACCTACTTGCCAACACCTGACTCAACTTTTCTATTCTCCTCGTGCGCGATATGCCTCCTCGGCCGCTCGCCGGGCCGCGGCGATCCGTGCCGCCCGCTGCTGGGCGCGCACGGCCGGGTGGTTCTCCGACGGCACCCTGGCCTCGACCCAGGCGGGTGCCCGCCGCGTCGTCCACCACGACCACACGCCGAGGCACGTACCCGCTGCGAGCAGCGCCGTGAGCACGATCGCGAACCCGGCCGCGGTCCACCCGGCGAGGCTCCGCCACCAGGCGCTCCTGCGAGGCCCGTCGCGCCGCGCCGTGCCGGCGGGGTCCGCGGTGCGCTCGGCGCCGGCGGCCCCCTCGATGACGGCAGCGTCGGCGGCCGCAACCGCCGACGACGGGTCGGCGCCGACCGCCGGCGCCCCTTCGGAACCCTCCGCCTCCCCGGACGGGGCGGTGGCCGCCGGGGCGTCGATCGGCCCGCCGGCCTCCGGCGGGGGCGCGGGGACGTCGTCGGCGCCCCCGGCGTGCTCTGCCGGCTCCCCACCCGGGTCGGCCGCGACCGCCGCCGCGACCAGCTCGGCCATCGCCGACGCGCCCTGCGGCCGGAGGTGGAGCCCGTCGGAGGCGGTGAGCGACCCGTCCGCGGCCGCGAGCGAGTGCCAGTCGAGCACCGTCAGGTTGGGGTGCGCCGCCTCGGCCTCGCGCAGCACCCGGTTGGCCTCCGCGTAGCCGTCGCGCACCTCGTGCAGGGACAACCAGTACACCCGGGGCACGTCGGACAGCTCGGCGAGCACCGACGCGACGCGCTGCCGGAAGGTCGAGGGGTCGGACCCGTCGTTCGCGCCCAGGCTCAGCACGAACGTGCCGGCGCCGGCACCCCGGTGCGACGCGACGACCCGGGCCGCCGCGTAGGTGGTGCGGTTCTGCTCGCCGTCGAAGGTGACCGACCATCCGGCATCGGACAGCCGGGACACCAGCGGGACCCGCGCACCGAGGAGGATGCTGTCGCTCACGACCACGACCCGGCGGTCCTCCCGCACGGCCTCCTGCCCGACCGCGCCCGGACCGGCGGTGAGGCACAGCGCGGCCGCCAGGACCAGCGCCAGCGCCGCCCGGTGCGCGAGCCGGGTCACGGCACCTGGGGCGAGCCGGTCCGGTTCACCGACCCCGCCGGCGCTCGTCCTGGTAGAGCACGATCGCCTGGTTCACCGGCACGAGGTCGCGCCGGTACTGGCGGTGCACGCGATCGAGGTCCTCCGCGGCACGCTGCTCGAGCTCGCGCACCTTCTTCTTGGTGCGCTCCAGCTCGGCCTCGAGCTCGAGCACCTTCTTCACCCCGGCCAGGTTGAGCCCCTCGTTGGTGAGGTCCTGGATCCGGCGGAGGAGCGCGATGTCGGCGTCGCTGTAGCGCCGGCTGCCCCCGCGGGTGCGGTCGGGCTCGACGAGGCCCTTGCGCTCGTAGATCCGCAGGGTCTGCGGGTGCACGCCCGCGAGCTCGGCGGCCACCGAGATCACGTAGACCGCTTGGTGGAAGTCAGGCACGGTGTGTCACCTCCCTCCCATCGTCTCAGACCCCGAGGTGCGCCCGTGGTGACTCGCTGGTCGCCGCGGCGTAGGCCTCGAGCGCGGCGCGCTCCTCCTCGGAGAGGCGCTGGGGCACGGCGACCTCCACGGTCACCAGCAGGTCGCCGGTGCCCTTGCGGCCCTGGACCCCACGCCCGCGGACGCGGAACGTCCGCCCGCTGCGCGTGCCCGGCGGCACCCGGATGGTGACGGGGTCGCCGTCCATCGTCGGCACGGCGACGTCCGCCCCGAGCGCAGCTTCCGGGAAGGTGATCGGAACGGTGATGGTCAGGTTGTCGCCGGAGCGGCCGAACAGCGGGTGCGGCCCGACGTGCACCTGCACGTAGAGATCGCCGTCGGGTCCGCCGTTGGCCCCGGCGCCGCCCTTGCCCTTGACCCTGATGCGCTGGCCGTCGCGCACCCCCTTGGGGATGCGCACGCGCACCTGCCGCGGCCGGCGCACCGCACCGGCACCGCCGCAGGTCGAGCACGGCTGGTCGATCAGGCGGCCGTAGCCACCGCAGGTGGTGCAGGGACGGCTGAAGGAGAAGAAGCCCTGGTCCTCGTCGATGGCGCCCCGGCCGTGGCAGGTCGGACAGGTCCGCGGCGCGGTGCCGGGCGCCGCCCCGGAGCCGAAGCACTCGGGGCAGCGCACGTCCGAGACCACGTTGACGGTCGTCGTGATGCCGCGGATCGCGTCCTCGAAGGAGAGGTGGAGGTCGGCCTCGAGGTCCGCCCCGCGCCGCGGCCCCGTCGGCGGTGCGGCACCACCGGCGCGGCCCCGGCTGAACAGGTTCCCCAGCAGGTCCGAGATGTCGCCGGCCTCGAACCGGATGCCGCCCGGCCCGAAGCCGCCGCCGCGCCCACCGGGCCCACCGCCGAACGCGCCGGCCATCGGGCCCAGCTTGCGCGCCTCGTCGTACTTCTTGCGCTGCTCCGGGTCGCCGATGACCTCGTAGGCCGCGGACACCTCCTTGAAGCGGTCCTCGGCCTGCTCGTCACCGGGGTTGGCGTCCGGGTGCAGCTCGCGCGCGAGCTTGCGGTAGGCGCTCGTGATCTCCTTCTGCGAGGCGGTCTCGGGCACGCCGAGCACGGCGTAGTAGTCCTTCTCGAACCACTCCCGTTGCACGCTGCCTCCTTTCCCCCTCGCTGCGGGGTCAGCCTCGCACCTTGACCATGGCGGGTCGGAGGACCCGCTGGTTCCACAGGTAGCCCGTCCGCATCACCTCGACGACGACCGGGCTCTCGTCGTCGCCCTCCTCGTGGGAGACGGCCTCGTGCACGTTCGGGTCGAACTCGACGCCATCGGCCGCGACGCGGGTCAGGCCCGACTTCTCGAGGATCGTGAGCAGCTGCGCGTGCAGCTGCGACGCGTCCTCGGAGCCGTGCGCGACCGCCGCCTCGCCCGCGTCGAGCACGGGGAGCAGCTCGCGGACCAGGTCCTCCGCCGCGCGCTGGCGCTGCTCGTCGCGCTGCGCCTCCACGCGGCGCTTGTAGTTCTCGAAGTCGGCCTGCACGCGGCGGGCGAGGTCGAGGTACTCGTCGCGCTCGCGCTCGAGGCGCGTCGCCAGGTCGACCGCCTCGACGAGCTCGGCGTCCTCCTCGGCCACCTCGGTCCCCTCGCCGGGAGCGGGCTGGTCACCCGACGGCACCGACGCGTCCGCCTCGGCGGCGGGCTGCTCCACCGGCTCGTCGGGGGATCCGGGCTCCGCCCCCGGCGGCCGGCCGGCCGCCGGGTCGACGTCGCTCACTTGTCGTCCTCCACGATCTCGGCGTCCACGACGTCGTCGTCGCCGCCGTCCGACGGGGCGCCGTCACCGCCGCCCGCCTGGGTGGTGTCCGCCTGCGCCGCCGCCTGCTCGTAGAGCGCCTGCGACAGCTTCTGGGTGGCGGCGCTCAGCGCCTCCGCGGCGGAGTTGATCCGGTCGAGGTCGTCGGTGCCCAGGGCCGACTTCAGCTCGGACAGGGCCGACTCGACCGACGCCTTGTCGTCCGCGGGCACCTTGTCGCCCTGCTCGGAGAGCAGCTTCTCGGTCTGGTACACGAGCGTGTCGGCACGGTTGCGGGCGTCGGCCGCCTCCCTGCGCCGGCGGTCCTCCTCGGCGTGCGCCTCGGCGTCGCGGACCATCTGCTCGATCTGCTCCTTGGACAGCGAGGACTGCCCGGTGATCGTGATCGACTGCTCCTTGCCCGTGGCGCGGTCCTTCGCGGACACGTTCACGATGCCGTTCGCGTCGATGTCGAAGGTGACCTCGATCTGCGGCACGCCACGCGGGGCCGGCGGCAGGTCCACCAGCTGGAACTTGCCGAGCGTCTTGTTGAACTGCGCCATCTCGCGCTCGCCCTGGAGCACGTGGATCTCCACCGAGGGCTGGTTGTCCTCCGCGGTGGTGAACACCTCCGAGCGGCGGGTCGGGATGGTCGTGTTGCGCTCGATGAGCTTGGTCATCACGCCGCCCTTGGTCTCGATGCCGAGCGACAGCGGCGTGACGTCGAGCAGCAGCACGTCCTTGACGTCGCCCTTCAGCACGCCGGCCTGGATGGCGGCGCCCATCGCGACGACCTCGTCGGGGTTCACGCCCTTGTGGGGCTCGCGACCGGTCAGCTCCTGGACGAGCTCCTGCACGGCGGGCATGCGCGTGGAGCCGCCGACGAGGATCACGTGCTCGATGCTGCCGGTGCTCAGCCCGGCGTCCTTGACCGCGTGGTTGAACGCGACGCGGCACCGCTCGATGAGGTCCTCGGTCATCTCCTGGAACTTCGAGCGGGTCAGCGTGTAGTCGAGGTGCAGCGGACCGGCGTCGGTCGCCGTGATGAACGGAAGGTTGATCTGCGTCTGGGTGACCTGCGACAGCTCGATCTTCGCCTTCTCCGCGGCCTCCTTGAGGCGCTGGAGGGCCATCTTGTCGTTCGAGAGGTCGACGCCGTGGTCGTTCTTGAACGACTCGACCAGCCAGTCGATGATCCGCTGGTCCCAGTCGTCACCGCCGAGGTGGGTGTCGCCGTGGGTCGACTTCACCTCGAAGACGCCGTCGCCGATCTCGAGCACGGAGACGTCGAAGGTGCCGCCGCCGAGGTCGAACACCAGGATCGTCTGGTCCTCGGCCTCCTTGTCCATGCCGTAGGCGAGCGCGGCCGCGGTGGGCTCGTTGATGATGCGGAGCACCTCGAGACCGGCGATCTGGCCGGCCTCCTTGGTGGCGGTGCGCTGCGCGTCGTCGAAGTAGGCGGGCACGGTGATGACCGCCTGGGTGACCGTGTCGCCCAGGTAGGCCTCGGCGTCGCGCTTGAGCTTCATCAGGGTGCGGGCCGAGATCTCCTGCGCGGTGTACTTCTTGCCGTCGATCTCCGTGCTCCAGTTGGTGCCCATGTGGCGCTTCACCGACCGGATCGTCCGGTCCGCGTTGGTGACGGCCTGGCGCTTCGCGACCTCGCCGACGAGCACCTCGCCGTCCTTCGCGAACGCGACGACCGAGGGCGTCGTCCGGGCACCCTCGGCGTTGGGGATGACGACCGGCTCACCAGCCTCGAGGACGCTGACGACCGAGTTCGTGGTTCCGAGATCGATTCCGACAGCCTTTGCCATGGGGGCTCACTCTCCTCGCGGGCGACGCCCGCAGCTGTGTTCGGGTTGGGGGCGGACGGGGCCTCGCGCTGCGTGCGACCACCAGCCCGTACGCCCAGCGTACGGCAGGATCGGCGGGAAACCCCACCGATGCACGGTGCCGATGATAACAAAGTTGAGCGTGGTGTTGTAAGGATTGGCGGATCCGGGGCCCCCGACGCGAAGGGGACGCTCAGGTTCGCTGCCACCGGCGGTCGTCCAGCCGGCGCAGCGCACGGCGCGCGGACCGGCTCGAGTGGCGCAGCGCCTCGAAGCCACGTGGACCGGTGAGCCTCAACGCCGCCGCCGAGCCGACGAGCTTCCAGTACTCGGGATCACGCCGCACACCTACCCACTCGCGGCGCGCCCGGCGGAGGTGCTCCAGCGCGGTGCGGGCGTCCCGCCGGTCGTTGAGCCACATCGACGCGATCCGCACCTCGATGTTGGCCGCGCACACCGGCCGCAGGGCCCGGCGCTCGGGGGAGACGTCGGCGAACGCCACCTCGAGCAGGTTGGCGTAGGCCGCCTCGAGGGACTCGATGTCCAGCGTCGCGTTCTCGCCGTGCCGGCGGACGTGCATGAGCACCCTCGGCGCCACGCCGACCCGCCAGCGCGCTGCGACCCGCAGCCACAGCTCCCAGTCCTCGACGTCCACCGGGAACCGGTGCCGGTTCTCGGCGAAGTAGCCGACGTCGTCGAAGACCTCCCGGCGCAGCATCACCACGGAGGCGGAGATGCGGTTCCCGGTGATCAGTCGCTCCCAGACCTCGCCCTGCCAGTCGCAGATCGACGCCCGTCCGGTCGGACGGCCCTCCTCGTCGATGACGTCGTAGCCGCCGTAGGTCAGGCCGACGCGGGGGTCGTCGCCGAACGCGCGCCACAGCTCGGCGACCGTCGTGGGCTCCCAGAGGTCGTCGGAGTCGCAGAACGCCACGAACTCACCCTTCGCGCTGCGGATGCCGGTGTTGCGGGCAGCGGCCACACCCGCGTTGTCCTGGCGGACGACCCGGACCCGCTCGTCGCCCAGCCGCTCGACCCAGCCGGCGAGGTCATCGCTGCCGCCGTCGTCGACCAGCACCACCTCGTAGGCGCCCTCGAGCTCGGGCGGGAGGTCCTGGTCGAGCACCGACGCGAGCGTCTCGGGCAGGTAGCGCAGCGAGTTGTAGCAGGGGATCACCACCGAGACCTGCACGGCGGCAGGGTACGCCACCTCCCCTCCCGGCGTCCCGGCCCGCGGTCGGACGCTGGGGTGGCGCGCCCGGCGGGCGCTCGCGGGCCTCGTCGGCGGCGCTCGTCGTTGGCGCACCCGTCGGGCGCTGGGGCACGATCGGGACGGCTCGACAGGAGGTCTCCGTGCACCAACTCGTGCTGCTCCGCCACGGCGAGAGCGAGTGGAACAAGCTCAACCTGTTCACCGGCTGGTACGACTGCGACCTGACCGAGGCGGGCGTCGCCGAGGCCGGCGCGGCGGGCGACATGATGCGCGACGCCGGGTTCGAGCCGGACGTGGTGCACACCAGCGTGCAGCTGCGGGCGATCCGCACGGCGAACACCGCGCTCGACCGGATGGGGCGCCTGTGGATCCCGGTGCGGCGGCACTGGCGGCTCAACGAGCGCCACTACGGCGACCTCACCGGCCGCAACAAGGCCGAGACGGCGGCGAAGTACGGCGAGGACCAGGTGAAGGTGTGGCGGCGAAGCTACGACGTGCCCCCGCCGCCGATCGCGCCCGACAACGAGCACAACCCGAACGGCGACGAGCGCTACTCGCACCTGCCGCCGGAGCTGGTCCCCGCCTCGGAGTGCCTGAAGGACGTCGTCGCCCGGATGCTGCCCTACTGGTACGACGCGATCGTCCCGGACCTCGAGGCCGGCCGCCGGGTGCTCGTCGTGGCCCACGGCAACTCGCTGCGAGCGCTGGTCAAGCACCTCGACGGCATCTCCGACGAGGAGATCCCCGAGCTCAACATCCCCACCGGGATCCCGCTGCGCTACGAGCTGGGCGACGACTTCCGGCCCACCCGGGACATCCCGGTCAGCGAGCGCTACCTCGCCGACCCCGCGGAGGTCGCGGCGAAGGCCGAGGCGGTCGCCCGCCAGGCCAGCGGCGGCTGACGCTCCCCCACCGACCGTCCGCCCATCCCCGCCCGGTTCCGTTCGGCGAGGGTCAAGGGTTTCCTCGACGCTCGCCGAACAGAACGGGTGGCGCGGTCAGGTCGATGACCGGGTTGCGGCCCGGGCCGAGGTCCAACCGGTCCTCCACCTCGGCCCAGAGGCGCCGGTAGGCGGTCGCGGCGAGGTTGTGCGGCGAGGCGACGATCGCGGGGACCTGCTCCATCCCCATCCGCTCGACGGCGGAGGACACGGGGACGGCGGAGAGCGCGAAGCGGCGGTCGGTGCGCACCTGGTCGACGAGCTGACGGTGCAGCACCTTGCGGTCGTCGAGCATCGACAGGAACGCGAGCACCGGCAGGCCGGGCCGGTGCTCCTCGACGAAGTCGGAGAGCTGGTCGAGGCTCCGCACCGACAACGGCGCGGGCACGATCGGCGCGAGCACCAGGTCCGACGCGGCGACCACCGACTCGGTCACGATTCCGAGGCCCGGCGCGCAGTCGAGGATGACCAGGTCGTAGGTCGAGTCGACCTGCCGCAACAGCTTGCAGATGACCCGGTCGGGCCAGCGACGGGTCGACAGGATCGTGTCGACGACGCGGAACGACGGGTCCGCGGGCAGGAGGTCCAGCCCCGGGTAGTCGGTGTGCCGGGCGTAGGAGTGCAGGTCGCGCTTGCCGCCGAGCAGCCGCGAGGCGCCGCCCTTGACCTTCGCCCGGGCCCGGTAGCAGTGGGTCGCCGCGCCCTGGGGGTCGAGGTCCCACAGGAGCGTCCGCCGACCGCTCGCGGCGGCCAGGACGGCGAGGTTGACCGCCGCCGCGGTCTTGCCGACACCACCCTTGGCACCCGCGACCGCCACGACCCTCAACGTCGGTTCCCCAGCTCGCTCGTCATCCGGAACTCCCGTCGGTCCGCGCCGGCGGCGGACCGGGGCCATTCAACCCCACGGCTCGCCCTCGACGCACGGACCGACCCTGAGGCGGCTGCGGGGGTCGCTCCGAAGTGAACCCCGGAGTATGTTCCCGGGTGCTATGAGCGCCACCCAGACCCCCGACGCAACGGACACGACCGCCGAGGACGGGCCGAAGCGGCTGCGACCCAACCACATCGCGATCATCATCGGCGTCGCGATCGCCGTGGTCGTGGCGCTCTCCGGCGTTGCGGCGACGGTGTTCCAGTTCCACGACGACAGCCCGATCCAGCGGGAGGTCTTCGGCAACGTCCCCGGCCCGCTGAAGCTGGCCTTCTACACGATCATCCCCGTGCTGTTCGTGTACGGCGCCGTCGTGTTCTCGTGGCGGGTGCGCAACTGGCAGCGGGGTGGGCCCGACAAGCGCGACCTCACGCCGAAGAACGCCAAGCGGCGCCTCGAGCGCCTGCGTGCCGGCCTCTACATGCAGACGCTGCTGCGGGACCCCGCCGCCGGCGTCATGCACTCGATGATCTACTTCGGCTTCCTGGTGCTGCTCGCGGTCACCTCGGTGCTCGAGATCAACCACCAGCTGCCGGAGTCGATGAAGTTCCTCCACGGCGACGTCTACAAGGCGTACGCGTTCGTGGGCGACCTGGCGGGCGTGGTGTTCACCGCGGGTGTCGTGTGGGCGATCGTGCGCCGCTACGTCCAGCGGCCCTACCGGATCCGCATCAAGTCGAAGCCGGAGCACGCGGTCATCCTCGGCACGCTGCTCGCGATCGGCGTGACCGGCCACCTCGCCGAGATGTTCCGCATCGCCCTCGACGGCCGGCCCGACTTCGAGAAGTGGTCCTTCATCGGCTACCCCCTCTCGGCGCTCGTCGAGGACCTCGGCTCGATCTCCGGGTGGCACCAGGCGATGTGGATCGCGCACGTGGCGACGTTCATCGCGTTCCTGGTCATCCTCCCGACCACGATGCTGCGGCACATCTTCACGTCGCCGCTCAACATGTACCTGTCGGATCGCGAGCGCCCCAAGGGCGCCATGAAGGCGATGCCGAACCTCATGGAGACCGAGCTCGAGTCGTTCGGCGCCTCGGTCGTGGAGGACTTCACCTGGAAGCAGCTGCTCGACACCGACGCGTGCACCATGTGCGGGCGCTGCACCTCGGTGTGCCCGGCGCACGCGACCGGCAAGCCGCTGGACCCCCGCGAGATCGTGCTGAAGACCGGCGAGGTGATGGCCGCGACCGGCACGCCCGTGGTGTCGCCCCCCATCGGGGTCGACCCGGAGATCACCATCTCGGCGACCTCGCTGTTCGAGCGCATCACGCCCGAGGAGGTCTGGGCCTGCACCAGCTGCAAGGCCTGTGACGAGAACTGCCCGGTGAACATCGAGATCCTCGACAAGATCCTCGACATGCGCCGCTACCTGACGCTGATGGAGTCGGACTTCCCGACCGAGCTCGGCGGCGCCTTCCGCGGCATGGAGAACTCGGGCAACCCGTGGGGCATGAGCCAGTCCGAGCGTGCGGACTGGGCGAAGGACCTCGACGGCATCAAGATCATCGACGGCGGCGATCCGCTCGAGTCCGAGTACCTCTACTGGGTCGGCTGCGCCGGGTCCTTCGACGACAAGAACAAGAAGGTCACCCAGGCGGTTGCGAAGCTGCTGCAGCGCGCGAACGTCAGCTTCTCGATCCTCGGCCCGGCCGAGAACTGCACCGGCGACCCCGCCCGCCGCTCGGGCAACGAGTACATCTTCCAGATGCTCGCCATGCAGAACATCGAGACGCTCGACGGCATGGGCGTGCGGAAGATCATCACGCAGTGCCCGCACTGCTTCAACACGCTCGGCAACGAGTATCCGCAGCTCGGCGGGCGCTACGAGGTCGTGCACCACAGCCAGTTCCTCGAGGAGCTCATCGAGAACGGCCGCCTCGACATGACCGGCGCGAAGCTCGAGGAGCGGATCGTCTACCACGACGCCTGCTACCTGGGCCGCCACAACGACGTGTACCTGGCGCCCCGCAACGTGCTGGGCTCGCTCAAGGGCATCGAGGTGGTCGAGGCCGGCCGCAACGGCACGAAGGCCATGTGCTGCGGCGCCGGCGGTGCCCGGATGTGGATGGAGGAGCACATCGGCAAGCAGGTCAACGTCGAGCGCTCCCAGGAGCTGCTCGCGACCGGCGCCGAGCGCATCGCGACCGCCTGCCCGTTCTGCTACATCATGGTCGACGACGGCGTGAAGTCGCAGGGCGTGGAGGACGACCAGGTCAAGGTCGGCGACATCGCCATCCACCTGCTCGAGGCGATCGAGAACGCCGAGCCGCTCGTGCAGAACCCGGTCCAGCTGGACGGCTGAGCGACCCGTGGCCCGGGTCCGGGTCCTCCTGGCGGAGGACCGCCAGGACACCTCACGGCTGCTCGCCGCGGTGCTCGGCGCGGCCGGGTTCCAGGTGGCGAGCGTGCCCCACGAGGTCCTCGTGGCGCCGGTGCTGGTCGCCGAGGAGGTCCGGGTGGTCGTCGCGTCGTTCGCCGGGCGGGGCGTCGGCGCCACTGCGGCCCTCCTGCGGGAGCTGCGGTCGCGCCCCGAGCCGGTGCTGCGCGACGCGTGCGTCGTCGCGATCGTGGACGACGAGGTCGACGCGGCGTTCGGCATCGGCACCGACGCCGACGCGGTGCTGGTGCGGCCCGTCGACGCCGGTGAGCTGGTCGACGCGGTGACCGAGGTGGCGGCGTCGTGGGGTCGCGACCGCAGGCGCCGTGCCGGCACCCACCACCGGTCCACCACCCCCACCACCGTTCCGTTCGGTGAGCGTCAAGGGTTTCCTTGACGCTCGCCGAACGGAACGGGGGACGGAACGGCTAGTCGCGGTTCTCGGAGTAGCGGGACGCGACGGCGCCGGACTGCCCCTGGTACTTCGAGCCGAGCTCGGGGTGCCCGTAGGGCCGCTCCGCGGGCTGGTCGGTGCTCTGGAACACCATCTGCGCGACCTTCATCCCCGGCCGCAGCAGGATCGGCAGCGTCGCGACGTTGGACAGCTCCAGCACGATCACCCCGCTGAACCCGGGGTCGACGAACCCGGCCGTCGCGTGGACCTGCAGGCCGAGGCGGCCCAAGCTGCTCTTGCCGTTGACGATGCCGACCACGTCGTCGGGCATCGCGAAGCGCTCCGCGGTGTGCCCGAGCGCGAACTCGCCCGGGTGCAGCACGAACGGCTCGTCCGCGGGCACCTGCACGGTGTCCATCAGCGCGTCGTTCGCGACCCGGGGGTCGATGTGGGTCACGCGGTTGTTGCGCATCACCCGGAACTCCGTGCCGAGCCGCACGTCGACCGAGGCCGGCTGGACGCAGTCGTGGTCGAACGGCTCGATCGCCAACCGGCCGGCGGCGACCAGCTCCCGGATCGTGCGGTCAGCGAGGATCATCGGCTGGCACCGTAGACGCGCCACGGCGACGCGGTGCAGCCGGGGGTCGCGCGGTGGGTCCGGCGCGGTCGGCGCGCTACAGTCGTCGGCCACCGCGGGTGTAGTTCAATGGTAGAACCTCAGCTTCCCAAGCTGATGACGCGGGTTCGATTCCCGTCACCCGCTCGCTGTCGGGCTTCGTTCGGCAGATGGTCACCTCCCGGGTGACATCTGCCGAACGAAGCTGCGACCCGGGTCCCCGAGGC
>Ga0079224_100003165_pt1 | contig 20541 bp, 32 predicted proteins | sample Stecom2015_FD_80414 | JGI IMG/M metagenome (GOLD analysis project Ga0079224, IMG submission 80414) | Agricultural soil microbial communities from Utah to study Nitrogen management - Steer compost 2015 | ecosystem: Environmental > Terrestrial > Soil > Agricultural land | place: USA: Utah...
CCCTTATCCTGGCCGTTTTTGAGCACAGGATCAGCGCCCACAGGACGCAGGGAATGTATACAAAAGCTAGGGAAAGCACATAAGAGAAGAGCCCTTATCCTGGCCGTTTCTGAGCACAGGATCAGCGCCCACAGGACGCAGGAAATGTATGAAAAAGCCAGGGAAAGCATATAAGAGGGAAACGCTACCAAGCGCGGTCGGTTGCCCGATGTCATCTTGGCCGTTTAGGAACGGACATTGAGACGTTAATCGGAAGTGATGCCCTAGGACGGGTATTAACAAAACAGATACTCACGAAGGAGAATTTCATTTGCTCCCAGTTAGCCGCCGAGAGTTGCTAAAGATCGGGCTAGCCGCCGGAACCGGACTGGCCCTGAATCCGGGATATGCTTCCACCACTCCCACCTTTGAAATGCCTCCGCCCCAATTTACTCTGTCCGCAAATATCGAGACTCTCTTTCCAAGGGAGATGCCCCGCGGGCAGCGGATTCATCGTATCGCAGAATTCGGCTTGAAGGCTTTTAGCTTCTGGAGCGTCTCGGAAGAAGATGCCGAGGCGATGCTGAAAGCTCAGCAGGCGACCGGGCTCGCCTGCGGAAGTATCGCAGGAAGCGGACGAATCGGTTGGACCACGGGACTGACCAAGACCGGATACCTGCAGGATTACCTCGACATCATCACCGAAAACTGCGAGGTCGCTCGCCGGTTCGGAGCGCCAAACCTGGTCATTTTCGCCGGAGCAGTTCAGAAAGACATCTCCTGGGAACGACAGTACCGCCAGATCATTTCCGGGTTCCGCGAGGCCGGTGATATCGCTCAAGACTACCGAGTCTATCTGTGTCTGGAACCACTCAATCCTGTCGAGTCTCCCGAGATGAGCGTTCTGAGTGCCCGGGAGGGGTTCCGAATCATCGAAGAAGTACACCATCCGCATGTAAAGCTCGATTTCGATATGTACCACCTGCAGCTCGGAGAAGGTAACCTGATCAACAATCTCAAAGAAGGGCTGAGTAAAGGGTGGATTCAGTTTGTGGAAATTGGTGATGTTCCCGGGCGAAAAGAACCCGGTACCGGTGAAGTCAATTACCAGAACATCTTCAATGTTCTACGAGAGGCCGGATATGACGGCTACGTCGGAATGGAGCACGGGTCGAGTTCGACGCCGGAACATGCCATGCGAGTGGTACAGGAGGTGGCAGGGTTTGTGCCCTAAACCACCGAGGCAGAGAAGACCGAGGTTCTACAGGTGGTTGAGGATGAAATCGGTCATTAGTTTTCGAAGATGGTAGGTCTTCATCGGATCGTTGATCGAATGCCGGCTTTCGGGGTACACCATCAGATCAAAAGTCTTGCCCGCTTGCTGCAGAGCGTGTATGAGTCTGACCGTGTTCTGAAAATGAACATTGTCATCAACGATCCCGTGGATCAGTAGAAGGCGTCCTTTCAAGTCGGCAGCCGCTTCTACCACTGAACTGGCCTGATAGCCCTCCGGATTGACCTGAGGTGTCCCCATATATCGCTCAGTGTAAACTGAATCGTACAGCCTCCAATCGGTTACCGGCGCTCCCGCAATTCCAACCTTGAAGCGGTCACTGTGTGTCAGCGCAAAGGTGCTCAAGTAACCTCCGAAACTCCACCCCCAGACACCGATCCGTTGAGGATCGACATATGGCTGAGAGGTCAGCCAGTCAACTGCGTCGTTCAAATCCTGCATCTCCTGCCGACCGAATTGGCGATAAATCGGCCAGGATGATGCGGCTCCCTTCCCACTCGATGAACGGTTGTCGACGTACCAGATGATATACCCCTGCTGCGCCATGTATTGGTGCCACAGGTAACCAGTGCTCTTCCACTCGTTCCGTACCAGCGGAGCCTGCGGACCACCGTAGAGGTGAATCAGCACGGGATAACGTCGTCTGGCGTCGAAGTCAAGCGGTTTCAGCACCATCGTGTCCAGCGAGAAGCCGTCCTCTGTCTCGACGGTAATGAACTCCGGTGTGACGAGTTGAAACTCCTCCAAGACCCTGACCTGGTTGGCTGAAATGGATCGAACCCTTTCACCCTGATTGCTTCGGATCTCCACTTGCGGTGGAGTCTGAATATCGCTCCATTCATTGATAAAAAGAGTCATCTGCGGGTTGAAATCACCGACATGGGTTCCGGGTTGACTCGTTAGACGGACAATCTCACTTCCATCGATGGCTGCACAGTAAACATGAGAATCGAGAGTTCCGTCACGATCGGCAGAAAAATAGACTCTGCCGGCCGTGGAATCAATTCCGTAAACCTCGTGAATGTTCCACTCGCCCGAGGTGACCTCCCCGACCAGCTGTCCGTCTGCCCCGTATTGATACAGGTGCCTCCATCCGCTCCGGTCGCTAAGCCAGAGGAAAGATCCATTGTCCATCCAGATCGGATCCTCAAGAAAATTAACCCAGGCAGGGGAGGTTTCCCGGAAAAGGCGCCGTAAGGAAAAGCCATCGCGGTGGCTACGATTCAAGTCGAGCCAGGTCTGGGTGCGGTCCTGGACCTGGAAGAAAACTTCCTGGCTGTCCGGGCTCCAGGCTACTTTCACGATAAGAAAATCCCCATCATAGCCTGAAAGGTCAATCCAACTGGTTCTCTTCTCCGCCAGTTCTGCGACAGCAAGCCGAGCTTCAGGATTAGGATCTCCCGCCTTCGGGTAGGGAGATGTTTCGACGGTCGGTGGAAATTGTAAGTAGTCAGCCACGGGAAACCTGGGGACCCGACGATCATCAATTTTCAGAAAAGCAATAGCCGCGCTGTCAGGACTCCACCAGTAACCTTTGAAATTACCACGCCCGTAGATCTCCTCCTGATATACCCAGTCCAGTAATCCATTTAAGACGAGCGGGGAGCCATCACGGGTCAACCGTTGCACTTCTCCCGTTGACGTCTCTGCCACATATAGGTCGGAGTTCCTCACGAAAGCGACGAGCTGTCCATTCGGGCTGAAAGTCGCCTCGAGTTCCGCCTCAGGATCTTGAGTTAGCCTGGTGAGAGCCGATGTGTTTAGCGAAAAATAAAATAGATCATCCTCAAAATTAATGAGGAGGCCGTCTTCGGAAGGACTGACCTCGAGTTGACTCTGTCGCGAGGCTGCCTGAGCTCTCTCACGGCTGAAACCGAGTCTTTGTACGAACTGCTGCTCGAGCTCCGTGACATTGAAAAAGCGAGTGCTTGCGCCTGTTCTGGCGTCAATCTTTGCAATCGGCCCATCTTTCCCACTCATGCGCTGGAGGTAGCTCTCTCCGTCGGAAAGCCACTGGAGTCCGATCGGCTGACTGCCGTCGAAGTTAATCTTTTGAGAAGGATGATAAAGCTGTTCCAGTGTGAGCCGGCGGCTCTGGGCGAGCAGTACACTGGAAAACAGCAGGAATGGGACGATCACGAATAGACAACAAAGACCCCGGTAAGCCGAGTTAGCAGGAAGGCTGGTTAGTAGCCTGTCCTTCGTTGACGCAGGCGATGCCATAGCACCATCAAGGTGTCGGACAGCAAGGTGCCGGCGTCTCCACAACCCGAAGGATGAAGAGTGCCGATTTTCATCACGGGCTGCTTGTTCAGACGCCATAAGAAAAATGGTAGCACAGCACTATCGCCCACAGAACCCAGAGTTTCCCACGCCAAAACAGGCAGAAGCCCAGGTTTCAGCGAACCACTAATACCGGGTTCTTTCCTGCCAGTCCTGACGGGGTTACTTTCGAAAAGGAACTGCGACAAACGGCGGCTGTTTCCAGTTACGACAATGTGATGCGGCTCTGCCTCCTTTAGAATGGTTCGGGCGACCGGTCCGCGTCGTAACCGGACCGTGTAGGGTATACCGAACCTCTCAGACGCTGGGCCTTCTCTGCCACATTCAAAACCACATGTTCTTCCCAGGGATAGGTATAGATACAGAGAATATCGATCGGAGCCCCGAGAGTGCGGGCCAGTCGAATGGAAAAATCCCGTGCTCGGCGGGAAGCATCTGACGGATCCAGGCACAGGAGAAGCCGCCTTGGTTCGATCGGAATATTCTTGACGGTCAGAACAGTCACATCCACGTATTGGATGATTTGGCGAGCCAGACTCCCTCCGTCTCTCGGTCGCCCTGATAACGACGAGATCGTAAGCGAGCGCCTCGCTTTCGCGGATGATATTGCCGACCACATCTCCCTCTCGAACACGTATCCTGACATTTTGTCCGACCGCTCCATATAAGTGATACTCGATGGCGCCATGGATAGCTCGGAATAGCATAAAGGGGACGATCTTCGTTCTGGTCGCCATTTCATCGCGCCGCCAATGACCCTGTTGTAATCCGGAGCAGGAACCACCGTCGCAGGTACGTTAGGAGATGTTCTATCCCAGTGGATGAGGGTACATAGGGAAGGTCCTTTGCAGATTTTTACCGCAGAGGCACAGGGACACACTAGGGCGGAAAAGCGCAAGGATTTTCGCGTTAGGGGGCGGAGGGGTGGCTGGCCGTCAAGGTCGAAGCACTGATCGCCGACAGGCACGGATGCCTGTCGGCACGGAACAGCAGGGACGCCTGTTCTACTGCACCCCATCAACCTTTCCGGAGCGGTGCTCCCAGGGTGGCAAGGCGTTAGGGGGAATAGAGGTTAGCTGGATTCTTCTTCTGATTTTTCTTCGGTGCGCTTGCGACTGGCAGCCGACTTCCTGGCAGCAGGCTTTGAAGCGTCCTTCTTCTTGGCCTGTGAAGAAGCCTTTGCCTGGCCGGCCTTACTCTTTCTGCCCTTCTTCTGCTTGGCCTGAGATTCATCCTTGCTGCTAGAAGCAGCGTCTGCCTCCACCAGCTCTAAGAGGGCGAGCTCGGCATTGTCTCCCTTGCGCACGCCGAGCCGGATGATCCGAGTATAACCCCCATTCCGATCCGCAAAACGGGGACCGAGGGAATCAAACAGCTTGTGCACTACTTCTTTCTTGCGAATAAACCCAAGAGCTCGACGTCGAGCATGCAAAGACTCCTTCTTGCCGAGTGTGATCATTTTCTCGGCGACTGAGCGCAGCTCCTTGGCCTTGGCAACTGTTGTCACCAGTCGTTCTTCACTAAGAAAGTCTGTCACCATTGTCCGCATCAACGCTTTTCGATGGCTGCTGGTGCGACCGAGTTTTCGACCGGCAATTCGATGTCGCATATCTACCCCCGCTTCCCGGCTTTCTCCTGCGGACGAAGCCGGGACTCGAAATCAATCTCTAAGCCTCTGTCTTCTCTTTAACGGGACGTCCCTTGTCGTCGAGTTTCATCCCAAAGGAAAGCCCCATGTCGGCCAGAATCTCTTTGATCTCGTTCAGAGATTTCCGTCCAAAGTTCTTTGTCTTCAGCATCTCCGCTTCGGTTCGCTGCACAAGCTCACCAATCGTCTGGATGTTGGCGTTCTTCAAGCAATTATAGGAACGAACCGACAGCTCCAGCTCCTCTATCGACTTGCTGAGGTTTTCGTTAATAGCCTCAAGCTCCTCATCTTCCTCCTCCTCAACCTCTTCGGGTTCCTCCTTAAAGTTGATGAAGATATACATGTGATCCTTGAGGATCTTGGCGGCCTGAGCGATGGCGTCCTGAGGTCGAACACTTCCATCTGTCCAGACATCCAGATTCAGGCGATCATAATCGGTCGAGTGCCCGAGTCGAGCGGCTTCGACCGTATAATTCACCTTGCGGATCGGAGAGTGAACGGAATCAATAGGAATGTAGCCGATGTCCAGATCTTCGTCTACGTTCTCGTCGGCACTAACGTAACCCCGTCCGGGCTTGACCCGAATTTCCATGCGAATTTCGCCGCTTTCATCGATGGTGCAGATATGGGCATCCGGATCCAGAATATCGACCTCCGGATCGGGCTTAATATCAGACGCCTTGAGATCTGCCGCCTTTCCTTTATGCTCCAGGTAAAGGGTCTTTGGATGATCGACATGAAGTTTCAGCGGGATCTGTTTCAGATTCATTATGATGTCCGTGACGTCTTCACGGACGCCGGGAATGGAAGAAAACTCGTGCAGGACCCCATCGATCTTGACGGCCGTAATTGCAGCGCCTTCGATTGAAGAAAGCAGGATCCGGCGAAGCGCGTTGCCGATCGTCGTTCCAAACCCTCTTTCAAAAGGGTAGGCATAGAAGTGGCCGTAAGTGTCGGTCAGTGTTTCCAAATCACAGGCCAGTCGTTTTGGTTTCTGGAACCCTTTCATGTATCTTTCTCCGTTTCTTACAATTTCTTCGGGGACCGGACCGCCACTTCGAACAGATCCGTCCGTCTCTTCCCCGTTGATCTTATTTGGAGTAAAGCTCGACGATCAGTGACTCCTCGATAGGAATCTTGATGTCTTCCCGATTCGGAAGTGAGAGCACGCGACCGGCCAACCGGTCTCGATCGGACGACAGCCACTCAGGAACTCCCCGGCCGGCTACATCTTCCAACGAACTCAGAATGAGAGGATTCTTCGAGCTCTTCTCTCGGACCGCTATCTCATCACCTTCTGTCACGCTGTATGAGGGGATCGTCACTTTCCGCCCATTTACCAGGATGTGTCCATGGCGGACCAGCTGACGTGCTTGCTTTCTGGAACTACCGAATCCCAGCCGGTAGACGACATTGTCCAGCCGGCGCTCCAGGTACTGGAGGAGTATTTCACCGGTCACGCCCTTCTTGCGGGCGGCGTTCTCAAAATACCGCCGGAACTGCCGCTCCAGTACTCCGTACATCCTTTTTACCTTTTGTTTTTCGCGAAGCTGCTGTCCATATCCGATGATTTGCCGTCTTCGGAAGAAGCTCCTTCCATGTTCTCCGGGTGCGTAGTTTCTCTTTTCGATCGCACACTTCTCCGAAAAACAGCGAGTCCCTTTCAGGAACAGTTTCATCCCCTCGCGTCTGCACAACCTGCAAACAGGGCCTGTGTATCGTGCCAAGATGTTTCCTCCAAAAACGAAATCACCGGAGGGCATTCAGTCCCTTCGGTTCGAATCACAAAAACTTGTCTGCAATCTCCAATTGAAAAAATGGCAATTCTAAATGAACGTCCTCACACGCGCCGCTTCTTAGGCGGACGGCATCCGTTATGGGGTATCGGCGTAACATCCTTGATCGATTTCACGTCAATCCCGGCGGCTTGTATTGACCGTATCGCCGCTTCTCGACCGGCGCCCGGCCCTTTTACCCGTACGTCACAAACTCGCATGCCATACTGGTCGCGGGCGTGAGCAGCTGCCGAGTGCGCTGCCTGGGAGGCTGCAAAGGGCGTACTCTTACGGCTTCCGCGAAAGCCCTGAGCACCGGCACTCGACTGGGTCAATACATTTCCCTCCAGATCACTGATAGAGATCAATGTATTGTTGAAGGTTGCCTGGATATGGACGATCCCATGTGCAACGGTCTTACGTTCCTTCTTTCGAGGACTCTTCTTTTTGCCTGTCTTTCCTGAACCCTTTGCCATCTTTTCCTCTTGCTTCTAATCTGTCGTCCTACGCCCTACGCGTAAGGCTATTCTCGATGATCCGCCAAGCGCTACTTCTTCTTGCGACCGATTCGGCCCTTACGCGGACCTTTTCGCGTCCGAGCATTGGTGTGGGTGCGCTGGCCGCGAACCGGAAGGCCTCGACGGTGCCGCAAGCCACGGTAGCAGCCGATATCCATCAATCGCTTGATGTTCAGCTGAATCTCTTTGCGCAGGTCGCCTTCGACTTGACCTTCTTCCTGGATCACAGCACGCAAACGTGCCGCTTCCTCTTCCGTCAGGTCACCCACTTTCTTATTGATGTCAACATTCGCTTTTTCGCAAATGCGGGTGGCTCGAGACCTACCGATCCCGAAGATATAAGTCAGTGAGATCTGAACCCGTTTGTTATCAGGAATATTGACTCCTGCAACGCGCATCTTACCTATTCCTCCTGATTCCCGGCACCCTGCTGGTTATCCCTGCCTCTGCTTATGCTTCGGGTTCGTACAGATAACCCGAACGACGCCGTGGCGACGAATGATCTTACATTTTGTGCAAATCTTTTTTACCGACGCTCGAACTTTCATCTTCCTATCCCTTGCCGCCGGACTCGACACACCGGCTCGTGTCCTTTATTTATAGCGATAGACGATTCTGCCTCGAGTCAGATCATAAGGAGACAGCTCCATCTTGACCTTATCGCCCGGGAGAATACGGATAAAGAACTTCCGCATCTTTCCCGACACGTGAGCCATCACTTCGTGACCATTTTCAAGTTCTACTCGAAACATGGCATTGGGCAGGGTTTCTACGACCGTCCCAACGACTTCAATCGCCTCTTCCTTTTTTGTCACCCGGCTTTTCTTCCTCTCAGTTCAACTCACTTAAAATCCAGGGACCGTTCTCAGTCACGGCGACGGAGTGTTCAAAGTGTGCGCTATATCCACCGTCAACAGTGACAGCTGTCCAGTTATCCTCCAGTATCCGGACCTGAGGGCCATTACTATTAACCATGGGCTCGATAGCGAGCACCATGCCTTCGACCAATCGCGGCCCTCGGCCTGGCTCACCGAAATTAGGCACCTGCGGCTCTTCGTGAAGAGCCTTGCCGATCCCGTGTCCCACAAATTCCCGCACCACCGAGAAACCGTGTGCCTCTACATGTCGCTGAATACGTGCCGAGATATCCGAAACGCGGTTACCCACTCGCACAGCAGTAATTCCTTCGTACAGCGATTCCTTCGTCACCCTCAACAAATTCTGAAGAGCCGGTGACACAGTTCCTACGGGAAAAGTCGCTGCCGAGTCACCATAAAAGCCCTTATAGCAAACGCCTACATCGATCGCCAGGATATCCCCTTCTTTCAAAACTCTGCGGTGGCTGGGAATGCCGTGCACGATCTCATCATTGATCGAAGTGCAGACACTGGCAGGAAACCCCTGATATCCTTTAAATGCCGGAGTCCCCCCAGCCTCCAGAATCATCGCTTCAGCTACTTCATCCAGTTCTTTAGTGGTGATGCCTGGACGGACCAGTGTACCAAGATGTTTTAACACGCGGGCCACAATAAGGTTGGCTTCCCGCATTTTATCTAGTTCTAATTTGCCTTTACAGACAATCATCTCTCAATCACCCCGACCAGTTCTGAAAGCGCCTGCGCAACTTGAACGACGCTCCTCGATCCGTCGATCTCAATATATCGCCCCTGAGAGGAAAAGAATTCGATTACCGGACGGGTCTGCTCGTGGTAGACTCTCAGGCGTTCTGAGATCACTTCTTGACGGTCATCTCGCCTTTGTACGAGCTCACTACCACAAACGTCACAGATCCCTTCAGTAGATGGAGGCGAGAAATAAACATTATAAATCTTACCACATCTAGGGCAATAGCGACGGCCCGCCAATCTCTTGATCAAGACATCCTCTTCAACCTCAATACCGACGGCGTAGACCGGCCAGCCGTCGGCGATACTCATCAAGAACTCCGCTTGATTTACGTTTCTCGGATAACCGTCCAGAATGAAACCCGGTGCCGTAGAGTGCTTCTGAAGGCACGTGCGAACAATTTCGCCGACGAGTTCGTCGGGAACCAGTTCACCGGCATTCATGATCTCACGAACCTTATCTCCTAACTCCGTTCCCTCACGGACTTCTTTCCTCAGGATATCCCCCGTGGAAATGTGAATGAGATCAAATTCCTTTGATAACTTCTTCGCCTGCGTACCTTTCCCAGCGCCCGGGGGGCCAAGTAGTATGATCACTTTCTTATTCCCGCTCATGAAGTCCGCAGTTCCGGTCGCAGTCTCGTTATCGGACTCCTGCCCCTCTTCAGGAATCATAGAATGTGCTACTAGCCCCTTCTCCCGCGGATACGTCCTTTCTTCAAGAATCCCTCGTAGTGCCTCATGATCAACTGGGATTCGATCTGCTGTACTGTATCCATGGCCACGGCCACGACAATCAACAAGGAGGTCCCTCCAAAGTAGAAATTGACTCCGAGACCGGTCGTAATGAAATCGAGGTCATAGGTTGTCAGGAAATTGTCCAGCGGGGGACCGATGCCGGGGATTGGTTGCACCTTGAATCCGGTGATTAAAAACTCCGGCAGGAGACAAACCACCACCAGGTAAATTGCTCCAACTGTCGTCAATCGGCTCAGCACCCCGTCAATGTAGTCGGCCGTTCTTTTCCCGGGACGAATGCCGGGGATGTATCCGCCATACTTGCGGATGTTGTCGGCTACTTCTTCGGGGTTGAAGATGATGCTGACATAGAAAAAGGTAAAGAAAACGATGCCGCCGACGTAGAGCAAGTTATACAGGGGATATCCCTGTGCCAGCTGTACGGACAGCCACTCAGTAAAGGTGTTTGGAAAGATCAGACCAAGGGTTGAAGGAAATGCCACAATCGAAGCGGCAAAGATAACCGGAATGACTCCCCCTGAATTGACCCTCAGAGGCAGATGAGTTGCCTGCCCTCCGTACATCCGCCGTCCCACGACTCTCTTGGCGTACTGAACTGGAATCCTCCGCTGGGCTCGTTCGACAAAGACGATACCCGCCGTCACTGCCAGCATCATGATTAGAAGGAAGATGATCGTAATTATGCTGCGATCACCGGTTTGCCAGTCCATAAAAAGGGTGTAGGCAGCTGACGGCAATCCGACAACAATACCGGCAAAAATGATCAGTGAAATCCCGTTTCCTATGCCTCGCTCGGTAATCTGTTCCCCGATCCACATCACGAGGATGGTACCGGTAGTCAGCGTCATCATCGTCAAGATGCGAAATCCCCATCCGGGGTTCGGGACGATTGCCGGTGTTGACGAAGTCGCCTCCAGAGCCACTGCAGTTGCAAAGGCCTGAAAGGCGCTGAGTCCGACCGTCAGATAACGAGTGTATTGATTGATCTTCTTGCGGCCCAGTTCTCCTTCCTTTGACAGACGTTCGAGATAAGGCCAGACAACCGTCAACAACTGAAGGATAATGGAGGCCGTAATATAGGGCATGATGCCCAGGGCGAATATCGAAAGTCGTCCGAGATTCCCCCCGGCGAACATGTCGAACATCCCGAAGATCGTCCCCCCCTGCTCTGCCAGGAACGCTTGCATCGCTACCGTGTCAACACCAGGCGTCGGTATAAAGCTGCCGACACGGTAAACGGCCAGCATCCCCAGCATGAACAGAATCCGATTGCGCAGATCGGGGATGTTCAGAATATTCCGGATTCCAGTCTGTAGCGGGTTCACGTCAGCCATTAAGTCAGAACCTCTACCGTGCCACCCGCGTCTTCAATTTTTCTTCGGGCTGACTCACTGAAATGGTGAGCACGAACGGTGAGCTTCTTTTCAAGCTCGCCCTCTCCCAGAATCCGGAGCCCATCTTTCACGCTCTTCACGATCTTCTGCTCAATCAATAATTCCGGTGATACTACCGCACCGTCTTCGAAGCGGTTTAAGTCCCGCACGTTCATGACGATGAACTTCTTGGCAAAAATGTTGGTAAAACCCCGCTTCGGAATTCGGCGATACAAAGGCATCTGGCCGCCTTCGAAGCCGAATCGCTGAGAATACCCGGATCGAGATTTCTGGCCCTTATCACCGCGACCGGAAGTCTGGCCCCGGCCGGAGCCCGTTCCTCGACCTACACGGCGCCGATTTCTGTTAGCCCCTTTTGGCGGTCTGAGATTATGCAAATTTAAAGTCACTTTTCGTCTCCCTCAACCAGCTCGACCAGGTGACTAATCTTATTCACGATTCCCCTTACACTCGGCGTATCAGGACGTTCCACTACCTGATTCAGTCGTCTCAACCCCAGTCCACGAACCAGTTCCTTTTGTGCTTTCGGGCGGCCGATCACACTCCTGACATACTTTATCTTTAGAGTCGGATTCTTCTTCGCCATTTGTCACTTCACTCCAGGACCAATTTAACTGTGAAAAACCTTCATCCGTACGGCCTACAGGTCCTCGACGGCTATCCCCCGCACCTTTGCCACCTCTTCCGCGCTCCGCAACTGCGCCAGGCCTTCAAAGGTAGCCTTAATGACATTCTGTGGGTTAGCGGTCCCAATTGACTTGGTCACAACATCCCGGATACCGGCTGATTCCATGACGGCCCGCACCGGTCCTCCTGCGATTACTCCGGTTCCTTCACCGGCAGGCTTGAGAACCACCTGACCAGATCCGAAACGTCCGAGCACTGCATGCGGAATGCTCGTGCCCTTCAACGGGACGGTGATCATGCTCTTCTTGGCCTTCTCGACTCCTTTTCGAATCGCTGCAGGCACTTCTTTAGCTTTCCCCAGACCATAGCCGACGCGCCCGTTCTGATCTCCCACCACGACCAGGGCACTGAAACTCAGGTTCTTTCCACCTTTGACCACTTTAGTGACGCGCTTGATCGCGACCACCTGGTCTTTGAGTTCTACTTCTGCCGTTCCGCCATTCGCCATTCAGACACCTCAAACCTTTTCTCTAAAATTTCAATCCTGCTTCTCTGGCTGCCTCAGCGACTGCCTTCACGCGCCCGTGATAGATGTATCCATTTCGATCGAACACTACCGATTCCACGCCCAGCTCTCGGGCTTTCTCTGCCACGGCCTTGCCCACTTCTTTAGCAGCTGCCACATTATTGCCTGGGGTCAGCTTCCTGCCTCCCAGCGAAAGTGTCGATATCGTGGAAAGGGTCTTTCCCTGGGTGTCATCAACCAACTGCACGTAGGTATGCTTCAAGCTCCTGAACACGCAGAGGCGCGGCCGTTCCGGCGTCCCGAGAACCTTGCTGCGGATCCGCAGGTGAACTTTTCTCCTTCTTTCGGCTCGACTCAACTTCCTAGCCATTACCTCAGGCCCCCTTCTTTCCAACCTTCAGTCGGACCACTTCTCCTGCATATCGAACGCCCTTTCCCTTGTAGGGATCGGGTGACCGCAGCCTTCGAACATCAGCAGCCACCTGGCCGACCTGCTGTCGATCCGGACCTGCAATCTTAATGGTGGCTACATAGTTGGGTATTGCCTTCTGCTCTCGTTCGACCTTGACTTCGATTCCCTCAGGAATCGGAAACTCAATTGGATGAGAATGCCCCAGGGAGAGATTTAATGACTTACCTCGCACTTCGGCTCGATAACCGATTCCCACAACGTCGAGCTGCTTTTCGAAGCCTTCACTGACCCCACGAACCGAATTGGCCAGCAGGGCCCGAGTCAATCCGTGTAAGGCTCGGCTCTGGGGTGCATCGTCGCTGCGGCTGGCTACCAGCGTGCCATCCTCGAGCTTGACCTGGATTCCATTGGGAACCGGTGTCTCCAGCTTGCCTTTCGGCCCTTCTACTCGGACGCTTCCGTCCGATATGTTCACTTTAACGCCGTCGGGTATCCGAATGGGCGATCTTCCTATTCGAGACATTTCACACCTTCATTATCACTAATAAATCTCACAGAGAATCTCACCACCGACACCCTGGTGACGAGCGGCCTTCCCCGTAAGAACGCCTTTTGAGGTCGACAAAATATTGATTCCGAGTCCGTTGAGCACGGGCGGAATTTCGCCCTTGCGAACATAGATGCGACGCCCGGGTTTACTGACACGTTGTAGTCGCCGAATTGCCGGCTCGCGGTCTCCGACATACTTCAAAGACACGGAGATCGTCTTAAAGGGCTTTTTGTCATTCACCTTGTAGCCCTTTACATATCCCTCTTCCTGGAGAATGCGGACGATTGCCTCTTTCATCTTAGAGAACGGTACTTCTACGTCCTCATGATAAGCCTGTTGAGCATTCCGAATTCTGGTCAACAGATCCGCTATGGGGTCTGATACTGACATTCTTCTTCTCTCCTTAACCCATCCTCCGGGACCTCTCCAAGTTCTGGTCGAGCGTCCCCCAGGTATAGACCAATCACCAGCTGGCTTTCGTCACGCCTGGAATCTCACCTCTCAGAGCCAGCTCGCGGAAGCAGAGCCGGCAAAGCTGGAACTTTCGGAGATAGCCTCGGGCTCGGCCGCAGCGCTGACATCGGGTATACCGTTGCGTCGAGAACTTCGGTTTCTTTCTTTGCTTTGCAATCAGTGCTTTTCTAGCCATTTCGCTTCTGAACCTGTTCCTTAAACTGCAGTCGCCTGCTGCTCCTGTCGCTGTTGAAACGGCATTCCCAGGTCCGCCAGCAGTGCTCTTCCTTCTTCATCCGTTTTTGCAGTCGTCGTGATGGTTATGTTCATTCCGTAAATTCGTTCTGTCTTTCCGGCGTCAATTTCCGGAAAGATCATCTGGTCACGGATTCCCAGCGTATAGTTCCCCCGACCATCGAATGAGCGGGCTGAGACTCCTCGAAAGTCGCGGACTCTGGGAAGGGCGATATTGATTAGCCTGTCCAGGAATTCATACATTCGATCACCCCTCAAAGTCACACTCAGGCCGATCGGCATTCCTTCTCTCAGCTTGAAGCCGGCTATGGCCCTTCTTGCTTTGCGAATAATCGGCCTTTGCCCGGTGATAGCCGCAAGCTCGTCACTGACGACGTCAAGAAGCCGGGGGTTCTGGATTGCCTCACCGATTCCTACATTCACGACTATCTTTTCAATTCGAGGCACTGCCATGCGATTCGTATAACCGAATTCCTTCGTCAAGGCGGCTACGGTCTCTTCCAAATATTTCTGCTTTAGCCTGGGCATTCTTTCCATCCTACTTGTCTATAGTCCCATTGCAGGCCTTACAGGTCCGCACCTTCTTTCCATCGGAAAGAAGCTGATAACTGACTCGAGTTGGCCGATTGCATTCCGGGCAGATCACTTTGAGGTTCGAGAGATGAATGGGCGACTCTCGCTCGGCAATTCCGCCCTGGATGTTGCGCTGTGGGTTCGGACGGGTGTGACGCTTGATTACATTTATATTCTCGACGAGGGCCCGTTGTCGATTCGGAAACACCCGCAGCACACGGCCCGTCTTTCCGCGGTCTTTGCCGGCCAGTACACGAACCTGGTCATTTCTTTTTATGTGAAGCATGATTCTAATTCCTGCCAGTCACTACAATACTTCGGGAGCCAGCGACACGATGCGCATAAAGTGCTTGTCGCGTAGTTCTCTGGCTACTGGTCCAAAAACACGAGTTCCCAGAGGCTCCTTCTGGTTGTTAATCAAGACTGCTGCGTTTTCGTCGAAACGAATATAGGAGCCGTCGCTTCTTCGATTCTCTTTGCGAGTTCGGACAACGACTGCCTTGACGACATCGCCCTTTCTCACGGCACCGTCAGGGGTGGCTTCTTTGACCGAAGCCGTAATGATGTCCCCCAGACCGGCCGTCCGCCCCGCGTCTCCCCCTACAGGTGAAATACAGGAGATCTTGCGCGCGCCCGAGTTATCAGCAACGTTCAGAATCGTCCTCATCTGAATCATGACACTATTCCTTTGCCTTTTCGATGATCCGTTTCAGAATCCATCGCTTTTTACGGCTGAGAGGCCGGCATTCTTCAATTTCGACTCGATCTCCGACGCGGCATTCATTCTTTTCATCGTGAGCCATAAACTTGCTGGTACGGCGAATCGTCTTTCCGTAAAGAGGATGTTTAACCAGACGGTCTACACTCACGACGATCGATTTATCCATCGCATTAGAAACGACCTGTCCTATCTTCGTGTGCCGCCGCCCTCGGCCCGACCTCTTTTCCGTCACTTGCTCCATCACTGCTGTCGTTCCTTTTCAGTCAAGATTGTGTTCACACGAGCCCGATCCCGCCGGATCTGCCGAATTTTCGAAACGTTATCCAGCTGACCGGTGGCTTCTTGAAGCCGCAGTTGAAACAGTTGTTTGGAAAGCTCCTCTCGCTCCTTCTCGAGTTCCTCAATTGACATCTCTCTTAGTTTCGACGCCTTCATGACGACTCTCCAAAGCGAATGACGAACCGAGTTCGGATAGGAAGCTTATGGGCAGCCAGACGCATCGCTTCGCGTGCAACCTCTTCAGGAACTCCTTCCATCTCGTAAAGAATTCGCCCCGGGCGGACAACCGCCACCCAGCCTTCTGGAGCGCCCTTCCCTTTTCCCATTCTCGTTTCGGCAGGCTTCTTGGTTACCGGCTTATCGGGGAAAATCCGAATCCAGATCTTCCCGCCTCTTTTGGTGTAACGAGTCATAGCGATTCGGGCAGCCTCGATCTGACGGTCGGTGATCCAACCCGGTTCCAGTGCTTTTAGACCGAAGTGTCCGAAGTCGACTGTGTTACCGGACGTCGCTTTGCCTCGCATCCGACCCTTTTGCTTCTTACGGTACTTAACCTTTTTCGGCATCAACATGGCACTATCTCCTCGCGGCCATCGGCCGCGACTTTACTTCTTAGGCCTCAGCCCGCTCTTCGAAAATCTCACCTTTGTAAACCCACACTTTGACGCCGATGACCCCGTAAGTCGTATAAGCCTGGGCGAATCCGTAGTCGATATCGGCCCTCAATGTGTGGAGCGGCAATCTGCCGTGCAGGTACCATTCAGCTCGAGCGATTTCAGCGCCGTTGAGACGTCCGGCACAGCGCACCTTAATTCCCTTGGCCCCAAACCGAAGGGCTGTGTCGACCGCCCGCCTCATGGCCCGACGGAAGGCAACTCGCTTCTCCAGTTGCTGGGCGATACTTTCAGCCACCAATTGGGCGTCCAGCTCAGGCTTGTGAACCTCCTGAATATTGATAAAAACTTCACGCCCTGTTTTCCGCTGGAGATCGGTTTTGAGTTTTTCGATCTCGCTCCCTTTTCGCCCGATGATGATTCCGGGACGAGAGGTATGGACGACCACCGTCAGCTTGTTCGCGGCCCGCTCAATCTCGATGCTGGATATTCCGGCGTGGTAAAAGCGGCTCTTGAGCAACTTCTTGATCTCAAGATCCTCATGCAACAGATCCCCGTAGTTCTTCTTTGCAAACCACCGGGACTTCCACGTCCGGTTGACTCCCAGCCGAAAGCCGTAAGGGTGTACTTTCTGACCCAAGCTAGAACCTCCTATTCCTTCTCATCCCAGTCATCCGAGACGTGAATCGTGATATGACTCTGTCTCCTCCTCTGGCGAAACGCCCTACCCAGTGGGGCCGGCATCAGTCGAAACCGATGCTTGGTGGGACCGAGGTCAACGAACGCCCGGGTAACCACCAGGTCTTCGGGACCGACCATCGGCGCCTTCTGCTCCGCATTAGCGATCGCCGAGCGCAACACTTTTTCGATCGGACCGGCTGCCCTCTTCCGCGAATAGCGAAGAATATCAAGGGCTTCTTCTACCTTTTTGCCCCGAATCAGGTCAATTACCAGTCGTGCCTTCTGAGGGGACCCTTTGACATACTTAGCAGTGGCTTTGGCTTCCATATTCCTTCTACTCGACTTCTCTTAACGGATTCGCGTAGACCTTTCAGTCCGACTCGTATGCCCTTTAAAAGTCCTGGTAGGTGCAAACTCACCCAGCTTATGCCCGACCATGTTTTCTGTGATGTAGATCGGGACAAACTTTTTCCCATTGTGAACAGCAATGGTGTGACCAACCATCTCGGGAAAGATCGTGGAACGACGGGACCAAGTTTTCACAACCGTCTTATTTCCCGTTTCGTTCATGTGTTCGATCTTCCGAAGCAAATGGTCATCAATAAATGGACCCTTTTTAAGCGATCGCGGCATACGACAATCCTCTTATTTTTTCTTTCTGCGACGGACAATAAACTTCTCCGTCTGCTTGTTGTTTCGAGTCTTGTATCCCTTTGTTTTCCAACCCCAGGGAGAGCTGGGATGACGACCTCCGGAGGTCTTCCCTTCGCCTCCACCCATCGGGTGATCGACTGGATTCATCGCGACTCCGCGTACCTTCGGGCGACGGCCCCGCCAGCGTGTCGCTCCTGCCTTTCCGTAGGACACATTTTCATGATCTGCATTGCCGACCGCTCCAACCGTGGCTCGACACAGAATATGTACTCTGCGCACCTCTCCAGACGGCAGGCGGATCTGAGCGTAGTCTGCCTCTTTCGCGACCAGTTGTGCGGAGGTGCCGGCACCTCGCGCCAGTTGTCCCCCTCTACCCCTTCGTAGTTCAACGTTATGGATGGTCGTACCGAGAGGAATGTTGATAAGTGGAAGACAATTACCGGGTACAATGTCGGCATCCGGGCCGGACACTACCATATCCCCTTTCTTCAAGCCCTCCGCGGCAAGGATATAGCGCTTCTCACCATCCAGGTAATGCAGCCGCGCCAGATGAGCGCCCCGGTTGGGATCGTACTCAATTGCCACGACTCTGGCAGGAATTCCATCTTTAAGGCGCTTGAAATCAACGATCCGATAACGCCTCTTGTGGCCTCCTCCCCGCCGGCGCACCGAAATCTGACCGTCTCCATCCCGACCGCTGATCCGCTTTTTGCCTACCGTTAGCGAGCGCAAGGGCTTGACGGCATCAACGTCGTGACTCGACTTGACGGTCCGAAAGCGCGTACCAGGCGTTCTCGGCCTATAACTCTTAATTGTCATCGCTAGACACCTTCAAAAAATTCAATATTATGGCCGGCCTTTAACGTCACGTAGGCCTTCTTCCATTCGGGGCGGCGCCCTTCCGATCGACCCTGTCTCTTGACCTTTCCCTGAAAGCGGGCGGTTCTAACTGTTTCCACCTCTACGTCAAAAATCTGTTCGACGGCTTCTTTAATCTGATGCTTACTGGCATCCGGAGCAACCTTAAATGCCACGACTTGCGTTGCGGACGACTCCGACTTCTCCGTCGTTTTCTCGGTGATGTGCGGAAATCGAATAATTTCGTAAAGGTTCATCTCTGCAACACCTCCTGAAGCTTCAAAATGGCATCTTTTGAAATCAGCAGGTGTTCATAATTGAGCAAATCGTAAACGTTGACACCTTCTGTAGGCACCATCTTGACGTGCGGCACGTTGCGGGAACCGAGGTAGAGATTACGGTTACTGCGATCATCAACCACCAGCGTCTTCCCCTGAACATCGAGCAGCTTCAGGACTTCCAGGAAGTCTCGGGTCTTGTGTGAATCCAGCTCCAACGATTCCAGCACCGCCAATTTTTGATTCTTCAGCTTGTCGGTCAAGACCATCCGAATTGCTCCCCGTCTTTTCTTCTTGGGGATGGCCTGAGTGTAGTCTCTGGGACTCGGACCATGAACTGTACCGCCACCTCGCCAGAGGGGACTTCGTATGGATCCAACGCGAGCCCGTCCGGTTCCTTTTTGTCGCCAAAGCTTCTGACCACTTCCGCTCACAGCGGAACGATTCTTGGTCGAATGAGTACCCTTGCGCTGAGCTGCCTGGAAGGCTCGAACCACTTCCCACAGCAAGCCCGGACTGGCTTCATACTGGAAGACCTGGTCAGACAGCTCCAGCTTACCAACCACCTTATTCTTTAAATCTCTTACTTCTACTTCCGGCATGGCCCGGCCCTCTTCCTTCCTTCTTTCTAATTCGCCCGTGTCAAATAGACATAGCTCCCGCGGCTACCGGGCACCGAACCTTTCACCAGGACGAGGTTATTATCCTGATCTATAGCCACCACCCTCAGACCCCTGACCTTGACCTGTTTGCCTCCCATTCGGCCGGGACCTCTCATTCCAGGAAGTACGCGGCTCGGGAAGGCGCTGGCACCGATTGATCCGGGTGCACGATGAAACATCGAACCGTGGGTTGCCCTTCCTCCGCCGAAACCGTGGCGCTTAACAACTCCCTGAAATCCTCGTCCCTTGCTCCGGCCAGTGACATGAACGATGTCATTCACCTCGAACACATCCTGAGCGAGGACCTGGCTACCCACCTCGACTGCCTCTTCGCCCTCTTCGCTCAAGCGAAATTCCTTGAGCACTCGAGCAGGAGGAACTCCGGCTCTTTTGAAATGCCCCTCCAGAGGCCGATTCGCCTTTACCTTCCGCCCTGGCTCCACGAATCCGAGTTGGACTGCACTGTAACCGTCCTTATCCAGCACTTTCTTTTGTACAACGACACAGGGTCCGGCTTGAATGACAGTGACCGGGACCGCATTTCCTGCCTCGTCAAAGACCTCGGTCATTCCAATCTTTTTTCCAATCAAACCCTCAACCATGACCTGTTATTCCTTCTCGGTTCCAAACGCCTTGATTTCAACATCAATGGCGGCAGGTAGATCCAGCTTCATCAATGCATCGACGGTCTGAGGTGTCGGTTCAAGAATATCCACCAAACGCTTATGGGTCCGCATCTCGAACTGCTCCCGTGACTTCTTGTCAACGTGCGGGGAACGCAAAACCGTATAACGAGAGATTTTGGTGGGAAGCGGTATTGGTCCCGAAACTCTCGCCCCGGTGCGCCTGGCGATCTCTACGATTTCACGGGTGGACTGGTCAAGCACCTGGTGGTCGTAAGCCTTGAGTCGAATTCTAATCTTTTCGTCTATCATCAGATCTTTATACCTTTTGCGTTGTCACACCCGGTGATTAGCTCACCTGTGCCCGGCAATATTACTCTAAAATGTCGGTAATGGTTCCAGCACCGACGGTTCGGCCGCCTTCGCGGATAGCGAACCGCAGCCCTTTCTCCATTGCGATCGGCGTAATCAGACTCACTTCGATCGACACATTGTCTCCG
>Ga0079224_100003166_pt1 | contig 20540 bp, 13 predicted proteins | sample Stecom2015_FD_80414 | JGI IMG/M metagenome (GOLD analysis project Ga0079224, IMG submission 80414) | Agricultural soil microbial communities from Utah to study Nitrogen management - Steer compost 2015 | ecosystem: Environmental > Terrestrial > Soil > Agricultural land | place: USA: Utah...
CCGTGCTCGAGCCCGCCGCTGATGAGCAGCTTCGTCACGTCGGGGCTGAAGCGGAAGATCGTCCGCACGTCGGCCGCGGGGCCGGTCATCCCGAACCCGCCGGGCGTCTGGCCGGCATCCGGGTGTACCTTGCGGAACGCCTCCACACCGGCCTGCCCCAGGTCCCGCGGCCGGCCCTGGACGATGTCCTGCTCGTCCAGCCCGCCGCGGCCGCTCCGCCGGGCGGTCGTGCTCCCGTCGCTCCGCGGGCGGGACATCGACGGCGCGCCGCCGAACCCGCCGCGCGGGCCTCCGCCGCTCACGGCGAAGACGGGGCCGCGGTTGAAGTAGACGCCGAGCTCGTCGTCATAGCCGTACGCGATCGGGCTCCCACCGTCGACGCGCTCGGCCCGGTAGACGCCGCCCGGAGCCCACAGGTCGCGCGTCTCGCGGATCGAGACGCCGGGCGCGAGCCCGAAGTGCGACGGGAGCGCGGAGCTGTTCGTCAGCGTGATCAGCGTGCCGCCGCGCTTGATGAAGGTCTCCAGGTTCATGAGCCCCGAGAGCTCGAGCCCGCCGCGCATGTCGTCGGTCTGCGCCTGGCGCCCGATGTTCGGCGTCAGCTTCGACGGCTTCCACGGGATCGGGTGCGGCCCGCTCAGGCCGCGCAGGATCGCGAGCGGGTCCGAGACCGAGGGGCCGAAGATGATGACGTCGTATCGATCCGCGATGCGGGGGTCGTCCCTCACGTCGTGGACCGAGATGTAGTCGTACGGGATCCCGTACTCGTCGAGCGCGAGCCGGACCCACCCCTCGGTCTGGGTCGTCTGCCAGGTGTGCATGACCGCGATCCGCGGCGCGGCGACCGGGTGCGTCGGGACCGAGGGGGCCGTCGTCGAGCCGCGGGCTGTGAAGCCGAACTCGCGGCCGGCCTCGTCGAGCAGCCGCGCCATGCCGCGGCCCGCCGGGATGATGAAGGTCCCGGCCCGGTACTCGCGGCCGTCGTGCGTGAACGCCGCCTCGGCCGCGTCGATCTTCAGGTTCCGGTGCCTGAAGCGGAACGCGGCGAGGTTGTTGTCCGCGTTGTAGTCGATCAGGAAGACGCGAGCGCCGTCCGCGCCCTCGACGCCGCCCGGCGCCCGGATCGGCTCCGCCACGAGCGCCATCGGCACGTCCAGGATCGACGTGTCCTCGACCCGGACCGTCTCCACGTTGTAGAGCGGGCCGAAGGTCCACCCCGTGTCGTCGTACGGACGCTGATCGGCAGGGTTGTAGTACTGGCGGTCCAGGAGCATGTCCGCGGTCCGGGAGTACGGCTGGTCCATCCGGACGACGTAGCTCCCGGCCGGGAAGGTCCGCTCGCCGACGGTGAAGGGCGCCGTCGCGCGGTGCACCTCGATCCCCTGTCGCTGGAGCACGTCGAGCATCCGGGCCTGCTGCCCCGGGCGCGGGTCGTCGGCCGGCATCACGTACGCCGCCGGCCCCTCGGCCCTCGCCTTCGCGACCGAGCGCACGCTCTTCAGATAGAAGTTCTCGAGGTACTCACGCCGGTTGTCCGCGACCTCGCCGAGCGCGATGAGGAGCGCGCTCTGCTGCAGGTTCACGTTGTTCCGGATCGACCAGACGACTTCCCGGAGCGGGGTGCTCGGCCGGTGCCACGTCCGGTCGACGTTCGTGCGGACGATGTGGGGCGACGCGTCCCTCGCGGCCTGGGTCTCGTAGAACCGGCCGATCGAGTTCCGCATGTTCGCGATCCAGAAGAGATAGTTCGGCGTCCAGCCGTCGTAGAAATCGTGGGTGTAGACGCCCGGCACGCCGAAGGCGGTCATCTCCTTGACCTCCTTGTGTGCAAGGCGGTTCCACTCGTTGATCAGGATCGGGTCGACCCACGCGTTGTACGGACCGCGGCCCGTCGAGGTGTAGAGGTACGACGCCGATTCGTGCAGGTCGTGCAGGACCGTCGGCTGGTACTCGAGGAACGTCCGGAGCACGTTCTGCGTCAACTTGAGCGATAGCGCCATCCCGTCGCGGTTGTTGTCGTGCGCGACGTACTTCCCCCAGTACAGCGGCCGGCTCGGCACGACCGCGTTCGGGTCCTTGCGCTTCGCCATGTGCAGGTCCACGACCTTCGCACGGCCATCGGCCTCGATGATCGGCGTCGTCATGAAGATCAGGTTCTCCCGGATCTTCCGGAAGTACTCGGACTCGTCGACCGCGAGCCGGTAGACCAGCTCCATCAGCATCTCGGGCGAGCCGGTCTCGGTCGAGTGGATCGCGCCGGTCGCGTAGTAGATCGGCTTCGCCTCCGCGATGATCCGCCTCGCCTCGGCCTCCGGCGTCTTCCTCGGGTCCGCGAGCCGCGCGAGGAGCGACTTGTAATGGTCGAGCTGCGCGATGGTCCGCTCGTCGCTCACGACGACCAGGATCATCTCGCGCCCTTCCTCCGTCTCGCCGATCGAGAAGACCTTGACCCGGTCGGACGCGGCCTCGACCGCGCGCATGTACCGGTACACGTCCTCGGGGTAGGTCAGGACCTCGGGGGCGCCGGCGATGTAGCCGAGTACGTCCTGCGGCGTCGGGACCGTCGTCGAGGCCGGGAGGTGGTCGACGAGCGGCGTGAGGAAGAACGGCTCCGTCGTATGCTTCAGGATCTCCGCGGTGTACGCCTCGTTCCGCGGCTGCTGCGCGGACGCGGGCCCGGTGAGCGCGACGATCGCGATCAGCACGGAGGCGAGCGCGCGGGGCGAAGGGAGCGCTCGGGCCGTGACCGCGAGTCGCCGGGGCCGACGGTGGCCTGGGAAGGGTGTCATCAGGGTCCTCCGGAGACGCATGGATCGGTTCGGTGGCGCGCCGGTGGCGCCGACGGCCGACGCACGGGCCGCCGGCCGGGCCGCGCCCCAGGGGCCGGGACGGGCCGGACCGCCGGGCGGTCCATCAGCCGGGCGCTGGCCGGCGAACCGCCCGGACGGCCGGTCTAATGTAGACCGGGGAAGATGGCGGCCCCTTCACCCGGCCACAAGTACGCCGCCTCACTCCTTCGAGACGATGCGCTCCAGGATCATCCTCGCGTAGTCCTTGTCCCACTCGACCGCACTGCGGCGGGCCGAGACCTCGACGCGCGTGGTCGTCGCGGTTTCCCGCTCGATGTCGACGTCGATCTCGAGGTCGTCCGTCCGACCCTCGATCTCGACTTCGGAGCCGTCCGCCTTGTACTCGCGCTCGGTCACGACGATGCCGAGTTCGGCCAGGACCGCCTCGGCCCGCCGGGCGACGTCCGGGACCGTGCCGTTGACGAGCCCCCCGACGCCGCGCGTCGTGAAGTAGATCCCCGCCGCCGCGCCTCCGGCGCCGGCCGCAGCAGCCACACACGCGCTGACGAGTGCGGACAACGCCAGAGCCAGGATCGAGCCCGAGATCTTCGTCTGCATCACTGCCTCCGTGGTCGGTGCAACTCGAGGGCAAGCGCCCGCCCCGTCGGCTCTGGCTGTCACGAAGCGCGCCACCGCGCCGGCCGCCGGCGATGCGCGGGCCGGGATGGCTTGCGCCCCGGCCGGCGGCCGACAATCATCAGGGCACGCCGCGACGGCGACCCTGGCGCGGCCGCCGGGCGTGGGCGTGCAAGGCAAGCGTCTGAGAAGTGAGGTCCGATGCAGTTCATCATCCGTACAGTGGTGACCGCGATCGCACTCTGGGTCGCGGTCCAGTTGATCCCCGGGATCCAGTACCAGGGTGCCTGGTGGGGGCTCCTCGGTGTGGCGCTCGTCTTCGGCCTCGTCAACGCTCTCGTCCGCCCGGTCCTGGTCCTGCTGACCTGCCCGTTGATCGTCCTCACGCTCGGGCTCTTCATCTTCATCCTCAACGCGTTCCTCCTCTGGATGACCGGCGAACTGTCCAGCGCGTTCGGGATCGACTTCCGGGTGACCGGGTTCTGGGCGGCCATCGCCGGCGGGCTCGTCGTGGGGATCGTGAGCACGGTTCTGAACCTCTTCGTAGGCGCGAAAAAGCCGGGTTGAGACCGAGGCCGGCGAGCCGTTGCCTCGGGAGGCAGGGGGCGGGTACCGGCGTCGCCACTAAGCCCGAGTCGGGGACGTCGATCTCCCGGGAGTTGGTCGGGGCCGAGTGGTCGATCTCCCAGGAGTCGGTCGGGGCCGAGTGGTCGATCTCCCAGGAGTCGGTCGGGGCCGAGCGGTCGATCTCCCACAGGTCGGACGCGTGGGCGATTGCTGGGAGATTCGCCTCACATGGTGTGGTGATTTTCCCGGATATCGCGGCTTTCCAAGTTCTCCGGGAGATCGACCGGAATAGGTGAGGTCAATCTCCCGGCGATCGTTTCCGGGACGGACCTTTGGGGAATCGTCGGCAGGAGCCAGCTGGCCGGCCGCCACCTCCGCCTCGAATCCGGTGACGGGATCGAGGCGGGACCGAGCGGGTGGGCGTGCGGCGATCACGCCGCCGCGTCCGTCTCCTCGTCCGGATGAGCGTCCGGGGCGGGCTCGGTTCCGGGCTCGACGCCGAAGAGCCGGAGCCCCCACTGCGCGGCCGGTCCGACGCCGAGGGCGAAGAGGATCGTCCCGATGCCGATCGTCGCGCCCATGGCCCACCCGAGGACGAGGACGGCGACTTCGAGGAGCGTCCGGACCCGGCGCACGGTCATCCCGGTCCGTTCCGCGAGTCCGAGCATGAGCCCGTCGCGCGGTCCTTCTCCGAGCCCCGGCGCGATGTAGAGCCCGGTCGCCATCCCGACCAATCCGATCCCGAAGAGGTGGGCCGGCAGCGCGAGCCATCCGGTCGCGGGCGGGATCACCGGGAGGAGGACGTCGATGAAGATCCCGATCAGCACCATGTTGGCGAGCGTGCCGGGGCCCGGCCGCACGCCGATCGTCCAGGTGCCGCAGAGGATCGCGAACCCGACCGCGATGCTGGCGACGCCCACGCTCATCCCGGTCAGCCGGCCGAGCCCGACGTGGAACGCGTTCCATGGTCCGAGCCCGAGTCCGCTTCGGATCATGAGCGTCGTGGCGAGTGCGAAGGCGAAGAGCCCGACCACGAGCTGGGCCCAGCGGCGCAGCTCCCGCACGATGGGACCGCGGCGACCGTTCGCCCTGGGCAGCATACGACCCGGGCTCATGGACCGCTTGCCGGGATCACCGGGTTCACCAGGCCCATCGGGTCACGGGTTCGGCGGCTCACCAGCCCGGGCGTTGACCGGCGCATCGGCGAGTTCGGGCGACGGCCCACCCGCCCACCTTCCGACCGGGCTCAGCGGGCGATGGTGGGCTGGAGTTCCGATGTACAGTGTCCGCACCGAGTCGCCGTGATCGGGATGGTGAACCGGCAGTAAGGGCACTCCATCTCCTGCGGGGCGGGCGCGGCGGCCTCCGCCTCCTCCTGCTCCCGTCTCGCGATCGTGTCGACCAGGCGGTTGTATCCCCGAACGAGGAGGAAGACCGCGAACGCCACGATCAGGAAGCTGATCACGTTGTTCAGGAAGAGGCCGTAGTTGATCGTCGCCGCGCCGGCCGCCTTCGCGTCCGCGAGCGACGCGTACTCTCCGCCCGACAGGTTGATGTAGAGGTCGGAGAAGTCGACGCCGCCGGTCAGCCGTCCGATCGGCGGCATGATGATGTCGTCGACGAGCGACTTGACGACGGTCGTGAAGGCCGCACCGACGATGATCCCGACGGCCATGTCGAGGACGTTGCCTCGCGCGATGAACTTCCGGAATTCAGCCCACATGGCTCCCCTCCGTTCTGGTTCCGGTCCACGGCGGCCGTCGGGCCGCGTCAGTTCCGCCTTGACGCGACGAGCTCCTCGGCCATCCGGATCGCGGCGTAGGCGTTGATGATCCCGCCGGTCTTCGAAAGCTCCGTGAACGGGACACGTCCGGCGTCATCGCCGGGTCGGGCGACGAGCAGGTCCTCGTACCGGGTCGCCGAGTCGAGGAGGATCCGGCGCACGTCGTACGCATCGAGTTCTGGGTAGTACGCCATCAGGAGCGCTGCGATCCCCGAGACGACGGGCGCGGCCATGCTCGTCCCGGAGGCGGGCTCGTAATCACCGCCCGGCACGGTCGACCGGATCCCGACGCCGGGCGCGAAGAGGTGGACGTGCCGCTTCCCGTAGTTGGAGAAGTGCGCGGCCAGACGGTCCGGTCCGTGCCAGGCCGAAGCGCCGACCTCGAGCCAGAGGAGCGCGGAGTCGCCCGCCTCGTAGTAGCGGTTCGGGAAGTTCGCCTCCTCGTCGAGGTTCTTGCCGTCGTTCCCGGCGGCGTGGATCATGAGCACGCCCTTCGAATCGGCGAAGCGGACCGCCTCGTCGACGGCCGACTTCGCCGGCGAGAAGCCCTTGCCGAAGCTCATGTTGATGATGTGCGCGCCGTTCTCGGCCGCGTAGCGGATCGCGTTCGCGACGTCCTTGTCCCGCTCGTCGCCGTCCGGGACGGCGCGGAGCACCATGAGCCGCACGTCCGGCGCGATCCCGTCCACGCCGATCCCGTTGTCGCGTACCGCGCCGATGATCCCGGCGACGTGCGTGCCGTGGTGCGGGTCGGGCCCCACGACGTCCGCGTTCCCGTAGATGCGCTCCGTTTCGTCCGCATAGTTGTCGCCGACGACCCCTCGCGGATCGAAGGACGGGTTCAGCCCGTACTCCATCAGCTTCTCCAGCCGGTCGAGCTCCTTCGCAATCAGCTCGGGCGTGATGTCGTTCGCCGCGAGATCGAGGTAGACCTGCCTCGCCTGGCGGAGATCCATCCGCGGCGACTGGATCGCGGCGACCCGCTCGACCGTCAGCGAGTCGGTCCCGAGGTACTCGCGGAGGAGGCCGTAATAGTGGGTGACCGCGACCTGCATCATGCGGATCTGCTCGATCATCTGCCTGGCCTCGGCGCGCTCGGCCTCATAGGCGTCGTCGATCTCCTGGCATTGTTCGTACTCGCGCAGCGCCGGCGCACGGAGCGTGTCCGGGTCGGCGCCCCCGAAACGACTCTGGCACGCGGCGTAGAGGCGGGTGACCTCGTACGTGTCCTGGTGCACCTGCTGACCATCGGGGCCGCCGATGAAGTTCCAGCCGTGGACATCATCGACGTAGCCGTTCCCGTCGTCGTCCTTCCCATTCCCCGGGATCTCGCCTTCGTTCACCCAGAGGTTAGGCTTCAGGTCTTCGTGCTCGATGTCGATCCCGGAGTCGATGATGGCGACGACGACGGTCCGCCGCGGCCGCTTCCCGGCGAGGAGCTCGCGGTACGCGCGATCGACGCTCGCCCCGTGGACGCCGTCGACCTCGGCATCGAGGAGCCACCACCGTTCCGGTGCGACGACCGGCGCCGAAGCGTCGGGTTCGGCCGGCCCCGTGGGCGGCGCCGCCGGCTCGGGCTGCACGGAGGGCTCGGTCGGCGTCGCGCGCGCCGGCGGCGGTGTGGCGGCGCCGCCCGAAGCCGTCCGGGACGGGGCGCACGCGCTGACGACGAAGAGGAGAACGAACAGGGCAGTGAACGGCCTCATGAGGTTCCTCCAGAAGGGAAGCGGTCCGGCCCACCGGCTCGGGGCTTTGCAAAGCTAAGCAACTGGCGTGCGGGAGGGAATGGCCGGCGGGCACGGGCCCGGGCCGGGAACGGCCCGGGCGATGGAATCCTTGAATCCACCGGACCCGCGGAGTACCTTGGAACCACCCACCTTCTACCCGCCTCAGGGAGCATCGACGATGATCGCTTCGCGCACCCGGGCAGTCGTCGTACTCGTCTGTGCCGTCGTCGCCGGTGCCTGCGCCGCGGATCGGGACGACGCCATCCAACTCGGTTTCGCGGCCCCGCTCAGCATTCCCATCGGGCAGAGCGCCCACCGCGGAGCGGTCCTTGCCGTCGAGGAGATCAATCGGAGCGGCGGGATCGGGGGCCGCCCCCTCGAACTCGATGCTCGGGACGACCAGATGGAACGCGAGCTCGCGATCGAGATCGCGACCCGGTTCCGTGACGAGGGCAAGGTTGTCGCCGTCATCGGCCACCTCAACTCCGGGGCGACCATCGCTGCGGCGGACATCTACAACCACCCCGATCATGGGCTGCTCGAGATCTCGCCCGCCGCAACGAGCCCGGAGCTCTCAGGGGTGGGCGAATGGACCTTTCGTGTCTGCCCCACCGACCTCCAGCAGGGGCGGGCCCTCGCCGACCTCGCCTACGGCCGGCTCGGGCTGCGCCGGGCCGCGGTCATCTATGCGAACGACGAGTACGGCCGCGGCGTCCTGAACGCCTTCGCGCCCGCCTTCGAGCAGCACGGCGGCACCGTCGTCGCACGGGACCCGTTCCTCGCCGCGGTCATGGAGGACGAGACGACGCTCGATCCCTACCTCGAGCACGCGATCCTCGCCGGTGCGGACGCCCTCGTCATCGTCGGCGTCGGCGAGGAGGTCATCGACATCCTGCGCGCCGCCCGACGGCTCGGGTACCGGGGCGCCGTCATGGGGCCCGACGGACTCGCGGACCTCAAGGACGCGGGCCCGATCGCCGACGGCGTCTACATCACCTCCGGGTTCCTGCCCGACCGGCCGACGGAGGCCGCGCAGGCGTTCGTCCGCCGATTCGTCGACCGGTTCGGCGAGGCGCCCCGAGACGGCGCGGCCCACGCGTACGATGCGGTCATGCTCCTCGCCCGCGCGATCCGCGAGGTCGGGACCGACCGGCGGGCGCTCCGGGACTACATCGCCGGGGTCGGCACCGTGCACCCGGCCTACGAGGGCGTGACCGGGACGATCCGGTTCGACGAACTGGGCGACGCGGTCGGCAAGGACGTGGATATCGGGGTGATCCGGGGAGGTCAGATCGTGACCGCGGACCGAACGGATGTGTGAACGGGCCGGCGGCCGCCGCTACGGGCGGTTCGCGGCCCGTGCGTCCGCGCTGCCCCGCGCGGCCTCCCGGTTCCGGCAGGCGCTCGGATAGCGCTCGCAGTATCCCACCCTCTCCCCGATGCTCCCTGCGTTGAGCACGGCGTGGACGACGGCGCGGCCGAGCGCGTCCGCAGCCGCGTTGTAGATCGCGTCGAGTTCACGGTTCGTCAGCCTCTGCCCGGGCGGCGTCGTCGCGAGCCCGAAGACGAGGTCGCCGTCGCCCAGGTTGTGGACCGGCTTGATCGCGCGGGCGAGCCCGCTGTTGGCGATCATCGCCATCCGCTTCGCCTGCGTCTGGTCCAGCGGCGCGTCGGTCGCGACGACCGCGATCGTGGTGTTGAACGATTCGCCATCCCACCCCGGGCCGGCGCGCGCCTGGCGGCTGCGCTCGTCCCCCGGGCAATCCTCGGGCGACGGCTCCGTCAGCCCGAACTCGCCGTCGAGCTCGAGGAAGAGGCCGTAGGGCAGGCAGGTCCTCGGGTCCACCGGCGAGCCGGCGGGGTTGAGGCCGACGATCGCGCCGACCGTGTACCCGTTGTCGAGGACGACGCTCGCGGAGCCGAGGCCCCAACCCGCGCCGGCGCCCGCGCCGACCCTGCCCATCGGGACCGGCCCGGAGTTCGCGTTCTCCGCGGCCCGGTACCCGAACTCCGCGTCCGGCCTGGCCTTGAAGTCGCCGCCCCGGCCCAGGTCGAAGAGGATCGCGGCGGGCACGATCGGCACGACGCCCCCGCGGACCGGGTGGCCGAGGCCGCGCTCCTCGAGCCAGCGCATGACGCCCGACGCGGCGTCCAGCCCGTACGCGCTCCCGCCGCTCAGGACGACGGCCTGGACCTGCGTGACCAGCCCGCCCGGCTCGAGGAGCGCGACCTCCTTCGTGCCGGGCGCGCCACCCTGCTGGCTGAAGCCGGCGGTCGCGTTGCCCACCGTCAGGACGACGGTCGTGCCCGTCCGCCATCCGCCGCCGATCCGCGTCTCGTGCCCGACCTGGATCCCGGGTACATCCGTGATCGTGTTCGTCGGTCCGGGCTTTTGCCCGGCCGCCTCCGCCGGGTACGCGACGAGCGCGCCGCCGGCGACGAGGAGCACGCGGCCGGCCCGTGCGAGCGACGGCCGCCTCGATGACGTCGGTCCTGCTACCCGTCGTGTCATGTCAGACCATCCTCGAAGACAGGGGGTGTGCGGTGCGCAGGTCGGCGACGTGCTCGACCAGCGCGCGGGGCGATGCGGTGTACTTGCGGCCGAACCTGTCCGTGGTCTCGACGATGATGTCCCGCGGGTCCGCGGAGGTCCGTGCGTAGAAGAGGTGATCCGTGTTGCGGGGCTCGACCCACCGCCGGCGGGCCGGCCGGTCGCGGCCCTGCTGGAGCTCCACGGCGAGGGGGTCGAGCCCCATCTCCTGGCGCATCACGCCCTTGCGCTCGCCGCCCTCGTACCAGACGACGCGCCACGAGGGGTCCCAGTCCCAGATGTTCGCCACGATCTCGTCCGGACGGTTCGGGTCGGTGCCCTGCGGGTAGACCCGCATCTGGTGCTCCAGCGGGAGTCCGGTCGACTTGTAGCGCCACGAGACGTTGTCGCCCCGGACGTCGAAGATGACGTACCCGTTCGGCGTCCCGTCCCAGCAGATCGGGCCGCTCCACCACGCGCCGCAGACCGCGCCGTTCACCTGCTCATGGGTCGAGCCGTGGAGGATGTGCTCCCGCTCGTGCATGTGGCCCGAGAGGATGTGGGCGCGGTACGGCTCGAGGATCCGGTAGAGGGCCTCGCGGTTCTGCGTCGTGTACCCCGCCGGCACGTTCCCCTCGAGCCGACGGTCCATGGTGTTGCCGACGGGGATGTGGATCGCGACGACGACGGTCCGGCCCGGCTCGACCCGTGCGAGGTCGCCGCGCAGCCACTCCAGTTGATGGTCTGGGATGTAGCCCACGTACCCGTTCCCGTACCAGAACACGTTGTTCAGGACGCAGTAGTGGACCTCGCCCCGCTCGAACGAGTAGTGCTCCGGCCCGAACCGATCGCGGAAGACCCCGGAGGAGGCCTCGGTCGTCGTGGCCGTCAGGTCGAGGTCGTGGTTGCCGAGGACCTGGAAGAACGGCGCGCCGATCCCGCGGACCGCGCGTTCGTAGTCCGGGAACATGCTGAGGTCGTCGAACATGAGGTCGCCGCACCCGATCCCGAAGACGTGGCGACTGCCGAGCCGGCCGACCACCGCGCGCGCGTCGGGCACGGTCTCCTCGTGGAAGAGCGCCATCTCGTACGCGTCCTGGGTCTGCGGATCGGCCAGGAGCAGGAACGTGTGCTCCCGGTCGCCTCCCGGGATCGGTTCGAGCACGAAGATCGCGTCCATCTCGCCCCGCGAATCGGGCCGGATCGGCTGGTACAGGCGGGCCGTGCCCTCGGCGTTCACGGGGATCCGGTAGCCGGACGGCAGGCAGATGTGGACGAACCGTTCCCGCGTCGTCGTGACGAGTTCGAACGTCCCGTCCCGGTCGGTCGACGTGGTGCGGAGCCCGTCGCTCACGGCGACGCCTGCCAGGCCGCGCCCACCCGCGTCCCGGACCACGCCGCGGACCCTCACGGCGCTCCCGGGCTTCGCCGCGGCGGCCGTCGGCGTCGGCGCGTACGGGTCCGCCAGCAGCCGTTCCGGGTCCGCGAAGAGCGCCGCCGTGCCGAGTGCGGCCGAGCCCAGGAACCGCCGTCGATCCAGACCGGTCTTTTGCTCTCGCTCCCTCATCGCACCGTTCTCCTGTCCTGGTCGAGCGCCATCATCCGTGGTGCAGCGTCACCGTCTTGATCTGCATGAAGCTCCTGAGCCCTTCGAGCCCCTTCTCGCGGCCGAAGCCGGAGCGCTTGACGCCGCCGAAGGGGAGCTCGATCCCGCCCGCGGCGCCGTAACAGTTGATGAAGACCTGGCCACACTTCAGGTCGCGGGCGAGCCGGAGCTGGCGGGCGCCGTCCCGGGTCCAGACGCCTGCGACGAGGCCGTAATCCGTGGCGTTCGCGAGCGCGACCGCCTCGTCCTCGTCCCGGAACGGGGTCGCGACGAGGACGGGCCCGAAGATCTCCTCCCGGGCCAGAGGGTGCTCGGGGTCGACGGGCGCGTAGAGGCAGGGCGCGACGTAGTTGCCGCCTCCCGGCGCGTCGGCCGGCACGACCGCGCTCGCCACCAGCGGGAGCCCCGCCCGTTCCGCATCGGCGAGGGTCGACCGGACCCGCTCGGCCTGGGCGGCGTTGACGAGCGGCCCACAGTCGGGGTCCGAAAGGGCGGGGCCGATGCGGACGCCGTGGAACCGCTCGGCGAGTGCGTCGACGATCTCGTCGAACCGACGCTCCTCGATCAGGAGACGGCTCCCGGCCGAACACGTCTGACCCGCGTTCTGCAGGATCGCATTGAAGACGGTCGAGAGCATCGGCTCCGGGTCCGCGTCCGCGAAGATGATTTGCGGCGACTTGCCGCCCAGCTCCATCGTGACCGGGCGGTTGTGGACGGCCGCGGCCTGCTGGACCAGCGTCCCCGTCGCGGGCGAGCCGGTGAACGAGATGTGGTCGACGTCGCCGTGACCGGCGAGCGCCGCGCCCGCCTCGGAGCCGTAGCCGGTGACGATGTTCAGGACGCCCGGCGGGAGGCCCGCCTCCGCCGCGAGCTTCGCGACCGCGAGGATCGACTGGCACGCGTCCTCGCCCGGCTTGACGACGACCGCGTTCCCGGCCGCGAGCGCCGCGATGACCGAGCGCCCGAAGATCTGCGCCGGGTAGTTCCACGGGATGATGTGGCCGGTCACGCCGAAAGGTTCACGGACCGTGAAGACCGTGTGCGCCGGGTCCAGAGGGATCGTCTCGCCGTGCACCTTGTCCGCGGCGCCCGCGTAGAACTCGCAGTACCGCGCGAGGGCGACCATGTCCCGCTTCGCCTGGGCCAGCGGCTTGCCGACGTCGCGGGCCTCGAGCCGGGCGAGCTCATCGGCGCGCTCCGCCACGAGCGCGCCGAGCCGGGCGAGGATCCGCCCGCGCTCCACCGGCGGCGTCCGCGACCATACGCGCTCGAAGGCCTGGCGGGCCGCGGCGACCGCGTCGTCCACATCGGCGGCGGTCCCGCGAGCCAGCTCGTCGAAGACCTCGCCGGTGCTCGGGTCGACAACGGGGATCGTGTCGCCAGTCGAGGACGCGCGCCACGTTCCATCGATGAGAAGGGTCTTGGCCATGGGAGTGGATCCTTGAAAACTGTGACAACGGGCCCTGCGAGTGAATCGGTTTCGCCCGGGCGGATGCGGTCGGCGGAGCCCCGCCCACCGAGCGTCAAGGTATCGTCCCCCGAGTCCCGAGTCACGGCCTCCGGGCGAGGTCGAGATGAGGAAAGGGAACGGTCCGCCGCACCCTTCCGCGGCGGCCCGTCCCCTTTCCCGCCCCCGGCTCAGTGGAAGGGGAGGACGTAGGGCGAAGCGCGGTTCTCCACCAGCACCCGGTTCATGTTGTGGTGGATGACGACCAGCGTGTCGCCGTCCTCGTAGGTGAACGCATCCATCCCCCGGTCCAGCGGGATGAACGCCGGGATCTGGGCCTGGAGGTACGGCGAGCTGACGTCGATGTTCGGGTTCGTCTCCGCCTCGCGCATCGCGATCGGGAAGCGGATGCCGAGGTCCGCCATCCGCCGCCCTTCGACGACGAAGATCTCCTGGCGCATGAGGTAGATGAGCTCGAGCAGCTCGAGTTCGCCCGTCGCCGCGTCCAGCATCGCCTCGGTCACCGAGGTCCCGGAGACGATGGGGATCTCGACCGGACCCTCGGAACGGGTCAGGACCAGCCCGGCCCGGGGCGCGTCATCCGGGCTCGCCTGGACCAGGACGTCCGCGGAGTTCGGGTAGATCCACGTCCCGCCCTGGCGTCCGCGCTGCTGCCCGCGATCGTCGATCAACGCCGTCGGCCGCCGGGCCACGAGCTGGAGCAGCTCGCGCAGGTGGTCGCGCGCGCCGTCGACATCGCCGCCTGCAACGGCCGCCTCCGCCAGGATCAGCAGCGCCTCCTCGCCCTTGAGGATCGCGATCGGACTCTGGTCGCCCGCCGATTCGCTGTAGTACTTCGGGAAGAGGAAGTCGAGCCGCGGGAGCGGCTGGAACTCGTCCTGCCCCGAATCGTAGATCGCCGTCTGCATCGTGTTCGTCGGGCCGTCGGTCACGTCGTACTCGACGAAGCGGAGCAGCTCCGGGTCGATCGCGCGCGCCTGCGTGGCCGCCTCGACGGCCGCGGCCCGGTTCCCCGCACGGTGCTGGGCCCGCGCGATCGCGAGCCAGGCGGCCGCCTTCTGCGCGGGGTCCGTCGACAGGTCCCGCGCCTTCTCGAAGTCCGCGACCGCGCGGGCGAGGTGGACCTCGGGCAGCTCCGCCGGGCCGTTCGTCTCGATCGGCAGCGCGACGAAGTTCTCGCCGCCCAGCAGGAAGGCGTAGCCCCGCAGGAAGTGGAGGTGCGCGAGGGTCTCGTTCGTCGTGCCCGTGTCGGCGGCGGCCACGACCTCGAGCCCGTACTCCGCCATCGCGCGCAGCCGATGGATCTCCTGCTGGATGTTCGTGACGTCGAAGTCCGTCGGCTCGATCAGCGGGAAGTCGAAGACCTTGCTGAAGAGCGTCCGGTTGTTGAACAGGTTGTCCGAGACGACCTCGGTGCCCATGACCAGCTGGTTGACCGCCGAGGCGAGCTGGCGCTCCACGCCGCGAGACCACGTGGCCGCGGCGTTCGGCGTACGGAGGAAGTCCTCATCCGTGACGTTCGGGTTGGTCACCGACGTCGGGTCGACGAGCTCGCACCCTGCCGCCGTGAGGGCGGTCAGGACGAGCAGGAGCCAGGTCGAGCGAAGTGGCCTCATGATCGGATCCCCATGGGTGAGAGCATGGGCCCGCGGCCGGTTGCGGGAAGAGCGGGCGGCCATGCCGGCGTGCATCGATTTCCTCATCCGTCGTACCCTCCCTCAGAACCGTGCGCGCATGGAGAAGAGGAACGCACGAGGCGCGGGGTCCGTCGCGTAGTTGAAGCCGCCGACGGTCGCGCCGCCCTGGCTACGAGCGCCGGAGAGGTCCGACTCCGGATCGAAGGAGGACTTCCACCAGCCGAACGGGTTCTGGATCGAGAAGCCGATCTCGACGCCCTGCAGGAAACCGGCGACGAATTCCTCCGGCACCGTGTAGTGCGCCGAAAGGTTGCGGACCTTGAGGTAGTCCGTGTCCTCGACGAAGAGGTTCGTCAGGTCGAGCCACCGCGCCGACCGGTTCTCCTCGAGGACCGCCCTGGGCAGGTCGGGGTCGTCGAGCCCGTGCAGGTAACGGAACTGCCGGTTGAAGGAGTGGAGCTGGGCGCCGGTCTGCCAGTCCGCGCTCGCATTCAGCCGCAGGCGCGAACGCACCGTCACATCCAGACCCAGCGTGCCGAACCGGTCCGGGAGTGGCTTGCCCAGGTACTCCAGCCGCTCGACCGAAACGATCGACCCGTCCGGGCCGAGGATCGCCTTCGAGCCCCGCAGATAGCCCACGGGCTTCCCCTCCTCGACGACGCTCTCGACCGTGGACGAGCTGAACCCGCTGATCCCGATGACCGGCGCGCCGCCGGAGTTGACGACCTCGTTGTGCAACGTGTTGAGCGACGCGCTCAGACGAACGTTCAGATCCCGCTTCCGGACCACGTCGCTCGCGACCCTCAACTCGATCCCGCGGTTCAGGATCTCGCCGACGTTCCGGAGCTGCAAGGCCTCACCCGTCGAAGGAGCGGACGGGACCTGGAAGAGCGCATCACGTGTGCGCGCGTCGTACCACGTCATCTGCGCCGTCAGTCGACCCGAGAAGAGCGACAGGTCAGCACCGAGTTCGACCGTGTACGTCTTCTCCGGGGCCAGCTCGGGGTTGCCCGGCTGACCGAAGGACGCCGTCTGCTTGCCGAGGTACGACGCGAAGCCGATCGTCCGGTCGTTCGCGAACGGGGTCGGGAAGTTCCCCGCGACACCGTAGTTGCTGCGCAGCCGCAGGGCATCGATCCAGCGGGCGAGGGAGAGGTCCTCGAAGAACGGCTCCGCACGGAGATCGTAGACGAGGCCGAACTTCGGGTAGTACTGGAAGCCGACCTCGTCACCGAACGCGGAGTTGCCGTCCGCCCGGATCCCGACCTCCAGGAAGTAGCGGTCGCGGAAGCCCCAGTTCTGCTGGATGTAGGCGCCGTAGTTGACGACGGTCAGCGCGAAGTCGTCCGCGGTCGTGCTCCCCGCGCCCCGGACCGTCTGCGAGCCATCGCGGACGTCCCGCGCGATTCGCGCGGCCTGCTCGTCCTGATCGCGGAAGAGCTGCGCGCCCACGTTCGTGACGACCGAGAACGACTCGCTCTCGTACTGGTGCTGGCCCGCGCCCTCGAGCGTCAGGCCGAGGAAGCGACGATCGTAGCTGCTGATCGTGCCCCGATCATCCGTGCCGACCGGGACCGCCTGCGTGTGGACCAGGAACTCGTTCGTCAGGATCCCGCGCTCGTTGCTCGTGCGCGAGTCGACGCCGACCACGCCGCGGAACGAGAGGTTGGGACGGAGCTGGAGACGGAGCGCATGCGAGGTCTGGAACCGCGCGACCTGGACGCGGTAGTCCTGCAACGCCTCCGCACGGCTGATCCACGAGCGGAGATCGTCCATCTCCGCGCGGCTCAGCTCGTTCAGCCGGTTGTTGTAGCCGAAGGCGAAGATCCGGCCGCCTTCGAGCAGCCAGAGCGGCGTGTAGCCGCCCGCGTTCCCGTCACGCGTCCGGTCGTAGTGGTTCCAGCCGAACGCAAACGAACCGTCGTAGTTCAGGACCGACGAGACCCGCGCCGTCACGCCCGTGCGACCCTGGTAGCTGCGCGAGCCGTTGTTCGCTATGCGGTAGCCCTCCCGCTGATGCGCGCTCCCGCTGAACGACCACGTGACATCCTCGTTCCCTCCGCTGCCGGAGAGGCGGTAGAGCTGGGTGAACCCGTTCCTGTACAGGAGATCCGCGGTCTGCGGGAAATGGAAATACTTGCGATTCACGTTCTCGACGCCGACCTGCGTCTCGAACGTGAACTGCGTACGCCCGGGCACGCCGCGCTTCGTGAAGATCTGGATCACGCCGTTCGCCGCGTCCGATCCGTACAGCGTCGTCGCGGCGCCTCCCGCGATGTACTCGATACGCTCAATGTTCTCGAGCGGGATGTCCGCGATCGCCGAGGTCTGCGTGCCCTGGGCGGGGTTGCCGGAAGTGTTCAGCGACAACTCGGCCTGTGTGTTCAGGTTGTCCACGCGGACACCGTCCACGTAGATGACCGGCGTGCTCGAACGGCTCACCGAGACCGGGCCCCGCGCACGCACCAGCGAGGTCGAGCCCGGCTGGCCCGACGCGAACCGGACCTGCGCGGAAGGGAGCTGCGACTGGAGGAGCTGGTCCAGACGCGCGACCGGCGCGGCCTCGATCGCGTCCGACGAGATCACGTCGATGTTCGTCGACAACCGCCGCCGCGAGATCTCCGAGCCCTGGCCCGTCACGACCAGCTCGTCCAGCGCCAGAGGCGCATAGCCCAATTGAACGGTGAGGTTCACCGGCTCGGACCCGACCTCGACCTCGCGCTGCGCCGATTGATACCCGATCCGGACGAACTCCAGCGTGTGCCGGCCATGCGGCACGCCGACGAGGAGGAAACGACCCTGGGAGTTCGTGAGCGCGCGGAATCCCGTTCCCACAATGTGGACCGAGACCGCGTTCAACGGTGCGCCCAGCTCGTCCTGGACCACTCCAGTGACCGAGCCCTGCTGCGCAACCGCAGGGGACGCCGGGACGAGGAGTGCGGCAGTCAGCGCGAACGGCAACAGGAGGGCCCCACTCCACGGGCGCAGCGCACCGCCACGACGCCCAGCCGTCGCGGTCCGAACGGGGTGACGAGTACTCGTTATCATCGCCGGGTCCTTGGAAAGAGGTACAGGAGATGGTTGATGATGGGTCACGGTCGGCTCCTCGCTCACGGTGAGATCGATTGCCCCACAGCGACAGAGTGGATACGCCGCCAGCAACGGCTCTGACCAGAACAGCGGCCTGGACCAGCTTCTACGAGTGTTATGTAGTATACAATGTATAAAACGGCGATGCAATGTTGTCGTGGATGTCACGTGAAGACAAGGGATTGTGACGAGGGGGACGAGCGCGCGAGGCCGGCGCCCGCGCCGGTGCGGAGAGGGGCGCCCCGGCATCCAGGGGCTCGGTCGTGGCTCGTGATCCACGCATGTAGAGCCTTCGGCCGCGTGCAGTTCCTCGTCGTCGCCCTGTTCCTGGCGCTCGCCCCTGTTTTTTCTCGTCTGTTACGCACTGTATACAATTCTTCTTGACACGGCAAGGGGCGGGGTCGCATCGTGGTGAGCGAGAGCGGAGGGTGGTCGACGGTCCGGAGCCGGCGGCGGGTGGCGAGCCGGGGTCGGGCCGCCCGGACGTGTAGTCGAGGAGGCTCGCTATGAGAGATCTGGTCGGGTGGCGCGTCGTCGTGAGCGCCCTCGTGGTCCTGTTTGCGGGTGCCGTGCCTGCGTGTGGTCAGGCGGCTTCCGGGCTCGATCTGTCGGTGGTTCCCGGGGCGGGCTCGAGCGGCTCGTCGGGGTCGCCGGGTGCCGCGGAGGGTGCACGTCTGGGCCGTTCCACCGGCGATCCGGGGTCGGGCCGCCGGGCGGCGTACGGTCTGACGGCCGTCGAGGGCATCGAGGTGGGCCACTTCACGCTCTCGGAGCGCCCCACGGGGTGTACGGTGATCCTCACGCGTTCGGGGGCGGTCGCGGGCGTGGATGTCCGGGGCGGCGGTCCGGGCACGCGTGAGACGGATCTCCTGAACCCGGTGAACATGGTTCAGGAGGTCCATGCCGTCGTCCTGTCGGGCGGGAGTGCCTTCGGACTGGATGCGGCCCAGGGGGTGGTCCGCTGGCTCGAGGAGCGGGGGATCGGTTTCCCGACGGGTGTGGCGCGGGTCCCGATCGTTCCGAGCGCGATCCTCTTCGATCTGGGTGTGGGCGGCAAGCCGCACGTGCGTCCGACGGCCGAGTGTGGCTACCGGGCGGCGGAGCGCGCATCTTCGGGCCCGGTGGAGGAGGGCTCGGTCGGCGCGGGCGCCGGTGCGACGGTGGGGAAGATGGCCGGTCCGGGCCGGTCGATGAAGGGCGGCATCGGGACGGCGTCGATCACGCTTCCGAACGGTCTCACGGTCGCGGCTCTCGTCGCGGTGAACCCTGTCGGCGACGTCATCGACCCGGCGACGGGGCGTGTGATTGCGGGGGTCCGGACGGAGGACGGGCGCGGCCTCGCCGATGTTCGGAAACTGCTGCGCAGCGGCGCGCTCATCCGTGGTCGGTCCGGCGCGGGCGTGGAGAACACGACGATCGGCGTCGTGGCCACGAATGCGAAGCTGGACAAGGCGCAGGCGAACAAGGTCGCGCAGATGGCGCATTCGGGGTATTCGCGTGCGATCTACCCCGTACACACGCCGGCGGACGGGGACGCGATCTTTGCGCTGGCCACCGGCGCCTACGATGGTCCGGTCGACGTGGGGCTCATCGGAGCGCTGGCGGCCGACGTCATGGCGGACGCGATCGTGCGCGCGGTCCGTGAGGCGACGGGTGTGGCCGGGATCCCTGCGGTGCGTGACCTTCCGTCGGGGGCGGAGCGGTGAGCGGGGGACGGGCGGCGCCGGGCGGCGCGGTCGAGAGGTCGGTGCACGGCGGCCCGGGTCCGGTGTTCGACCTGACGGACCGGGTCGTGGCGGTCATCGGCGCCGGCGGGGGGATCGGCCGTGCCGTTGCCGAGGCGAGTGCGGCGCAGGGCGCCGTGGTCGCGTGTCTCGACCTCAACGAAGAGGGGGCGTCCGAGACCGCCGCGGGGATCGAGGAACGCGGGGGCGCTGCGGAATCGGGCGGCGTCGACATCCTGGACGGCGCGCGGGTGACGGAGGTCCTCGAGGACCTGGTGCGGCGCCGCGGCCGGCTGGATGGCGTCGTCTGCACCCCGGGCCTGAACGTGCGCAAGCCGCTCCTGGATTACACGGCGGACGAGTTCGACAGGGTCATCGCGGTCAATCTGAAGGGCAGCTTCCACGTGGTCCGGGCCGCGGGGCGCATCATGCGTCGTGCGGGTCGGGGCAGCATCGTCCTCTTTGCATCGATCCGGGCGCGGGTCGTGGAGCCGGGCCAGAGCGTCTATGCGGCGAGCAAGGCGGGGGTCGTCCAGCTCGTCCGCACCGCTGCCGCCGAGCTCGGCCCGGCGGGCGTGCGGGTGAACGCGCTCGCGCCCGGTGTGGTGGAGACGCCTCTGACCGCGCCGATCAAGGCGCACCCCGACTGGTACGGGGCGTACGCCGCGCGGAATGCGCTGGGGCGCTGGGCGCGTCCGGAAGAGATGGCGGGGCCCACGGTGTTCCTCCTCTCGGACGCGGCGAGCTACATGACCGGGAGCGTTCTTTACGTGGATGGCGGGTGGACGGCGATCGACGGTCGTTTCCAGCCGCCGGGGATGGGGTGACAGTCGTGCAGAAGCGTTTTGAGATTGCCTGGATCCCGGGGGATGGGATCGGGCCCGAGGTGAGCGAGGCCGCCTCCTCGCTGATCGAGCGCGCCGCCGCGCGGGCGGGGGCGCGCATCGAGTGGACACGGTTCCCGTGGGGGTGCGACTACTATC
>Ga0079224_100003167_pt1 | contig 20536 bp, 15 predicted proteins | sample Stecom2015_FD_80414 | JGI IMG/M metagenome (GOLD analysis project Ga0079224, IMG submission 80414) | Agricultural soil microbial communities from Utah to study Nitrogen management - Steer compost 2015 | ecosystem: Environmental > Terrestrial > Soil > Agricultural land | place: USA: Utah...
CAGGCATACCCGCAGGCGGCTCCGGGTAGCCCCGCCGCGCCGAGCGCGGGGGCGTCGGCACCGTCCACCCCGGCGGGTCCACCCGCTCAGCCCAGTGGTCAGTCCTACCCGGCCACTCCGCCGGCTGGCGGTCAGCCGACCACGTACGGCACCCCGGTGACTCCCCCCGCAGGCAGTGGCGATGATCCGGACCGCACCGCGATCGTCAACCCGCCTGCCTCCGGCAGCGGCACCGGTGAAAATGGCAACTCCGGGGACCAACGCTGGCGCCCGCCGGCTTCCTGACCCCTACGCTGCTAGGCGTGCGAGCTGACGAGGCGGACCCTGCGCTGCGGCGGGCGTTGCGGCGGGCCGAGGACGGCGCGTCTCTGGACGTGACGGAGGCGGCCACCCTGTTGACAGCGCGGGGAGCCGCGCTCGACCGACTGCTCACGGCCGCGGGCCGGGTGCGGGATGCCGGGTTACGGGAAGCGGGGCGCCCCGGGGTGGTGACCTATTCCCGGAAGGTCTTCATCCCGCTGACGCGGCTGTGTCGGGACCGCTGTCACTACTGCACCTTCGCGACCGTGCCGGGGCGATTGCCAGCGCCTTACCTGAGTCGGGACGAGGTGGTGGCGATCGCCCGGCAGGGGGCCGCCGCCGGCTGTAAAGAGGCGTTGTTCACGCTCGGTGATCGCCCGGAGGCGCGGTGGCGGGTCGCGCGGGAGTGGTTGGATGCCGCCGGCTATGAGTCCACAATAGATTATCTGCGGGCGTGCGCGGTGGCGGTGCTGGAGGAGACCGGCCTCCTGCCTCACCTCAACCCGGGTGTGCTGAGCTGGCAGGAGCTGCAACGGCTGCGCCCGGTGGCGCCCAGCATGGGGATGATGCTGGAGACCACCGCGGAGCGGCTGTGGTCCGAGCCGGGCGGCTGTCACTACGGCTCCCCGGACAAGGAACCGGCGGTCCGGCTGCGGGTACTGGCCGACGCCGGTCGGGTCGGGGTGCCGTTCACCACCGGGATCCTGATCGGGATCGGGGAGACGCTGACCGAGCGGGCGGAGTCGCTGTTCGCGATCCGGGAGGTGTCTCGCCGGTACGGGCACATCCAGGAAGTAATCATCCAGAACTTCCGTGCCAAACCGGACACCGCCATGCGCGGGATGCCGGATGCGGAGCTGGCGGACCTGGTGGCGACCGTGGCGGTGGCGCGGCTGGTGCTGGGACCGCAGGCCCGGATCCAGGCGCCACCGAATCTGATCGATGCCGAGTACGCCTGGCTGCTGCGGGCCGGGATCGACGACTGGGGCGGCGTCTCCCCGGTCACACCGGACCACGTGAACCCGGAGCGGCCGTGGCCGGTGATCGAGGAGCTGGCCCGACACACCGCCGCCGCCGGGTTCACCCTGCGGGAGCGCCTCACCATCTATCCGGAGTACCTGCGGTCACCGGAGTCCTGGCTGGACCCCCGGTTGACCGGGCACGTGGCCGCGCTCGCCGATCCGGCCGGCAGCGGTCTGGCCAACGAGCAGGCGAAACCGGTCGGTCGTCCCTGGCAGGAGCCGGAGGCGATGGTCAGCACCGGCCGGACGGACCTGCACACCAGCATCGACACCATCGGACGCCGCAGCGACCGGCGGGGCGACTTCGACTCGGTGTACGGCGACTGGGACACCCTCCGCGGGGCCGCGACCCCCGCGCCCGCCCCGCGGTCGGGGACCGATCCGGAGCTACGGGCCGGGCTGCGGCTGGCCGCTACCGATCCGGCCGCCCTGCTCGAGCCGAAGCACGAGGCCGCGGCGCTGGCGCTGTTCGAGGCGGACGGTGCGGCGCTGGCGGAATTGTGTCGGATCGCCGACCAGGTACGCGCCGACGCGGTCGGCGACGAGGTCACGTACGTGGTCAACCGCAACATCAACTTCACGAACGTGTGCTACGTGGGGTGTCGGTTCTGCGCGTTCGCACAGCGGGAACGGGACGTCGACGCGTACCGACTGTCGGTGGAGGAGGTAGTGCAGCGGGCGGAGGAGGCCTGGCAGGCCGGCGCCACCGAGGTGTGCCTGCAAGGCGGGATCGACCCGCGCCTACCGGTCACCGGATACGCCGACCTGGTCCGCGCGATCAAGGCGCGGGTGCCCGACCTTCACGTGCACGCCTTCTCTCCAATGGAGGTAGCGACCGCCGCCGCCCGGGCCGGGGTGTCCATCCGGGACTGGTTGACCGAGCTGCGCGAGGCCGGCCTGGACAGCATCCCGGGGACCGCCGCGGAGATCCTCGACGATGAGGTGCGGTGGGTGTTGACCAAGGGCAAGCTCCCCACCTCCACCTGGGTGGAGGTGATAACCACCGCCCATGAGCTGGGGCTGCCGTCCAGTGCCACCATGATGTACGGCCACGTCGACCATCCGCGGCACTGGTTGGGGCACTTCCGGGTGTTGGCGGAGATCCAGGACCGCACCGGCGGTTTCACCGAATTCGTGGCCCTGCCGTTTGTCCACACCAACGCGCCGATCTATCTGGCGGGGATCGCCCGGCCCGGGGCGAGCTGGCGGGAGAACCGGGTAGTGCACGCGATGGCCCGGCTGCTGCTACATGGGCGGATCCGTAACATCCAGTGCTCCTGGGTGAAGCTGGGGGACGCGGGCACAGTGGAGTTGTTGCGGGGCGGCTGCAACGACCTGGGCGGCACCTTGATGGAGGAGACCATCTCCCGCATGGCGGGATCCCACCACGGCTCCGCCCGAACCGTGGCGGAGTTGCGGCGAATCGCCGCCGCCGCCGGGCGGCCGGCGCGACAGCGGACCACCACCTATGGCACGCCGACCAGAGTGGTCGCTTGACTTTTTCGGGGCGACTCGCCGATAGCCCGTTACCCGACCCGGGTCTGGATCGGTAGGGCAGTTTGCGGAGGCCGGTATAGCGGGTCGGTTGAGGCGGTTGCCCAGGCGGCCCCTTTTACCAGGTTCCGCTTGACGACGCACGTATTACACGCGTGTAATTTTTACTGGGGATGTTGTCGACTTGCCCGGATGGACCGTGGCGATCGACACACAACACGCCTTCCGCGTGGGGGGTTGCGTCGGCGACACGCCGGCGCGTGAGAAGGAGGCACGCTGATGGACGGTCACATCGGGATCGATCTGCTGGGCATCGTGCCCGAATGGCAGGAGCGAGCGCTGTGCTCGCAGACCGACCCGGAGGCTTTCTTCCCGGAGAAGGGGGGCTCGACCCGGGAGGCCAAGCGGATCTGCAACCGGTGTGAGGTGAAGGCCGAGTGCTTGGAGTACGCGCTCGGCCATGACGAGCGGTTCGGTATCTGGGGAGGCCTGTCCGAACGGGAGCGCCGTCGGCTCAAACGCAGCAAAGTGGCTGCCTGAGCCGTCTCGGCCGGCCCCGGCTCGGCCGGGGCCGGCCGAGAGTGTCGGACCGTACGGACGTCAGAGCAGCTCCTCCGGATCGATCCCGAGCAGGTTGGCTACCTGCTCCACGATCACATCGTTGACTAGTTCCGCCAGCCCCTCCCGATCGTCGGCGCGCAGCTCCAGCGGGCGCCGATAGAGCACGATCCGAGGGGGCACCGGAAGCCGGCCGGGGCGCCCCGGCAACAGCCGGGCCAGCGGCACCGACCGGTCCTCGAGCACATCGGTGTCGTACCCGATGATCTGCTCGGGGACCTCCTCGACCGCGAACTCGACCCCGGCCAGCTCACGCGCGTGTCGGCGCTCCAGCCGCTCCACCGCATCCAGCACCAGATCGTCGAAGATCTCCGCACGGGTGCGGGCGGCCGGGACGGTCGCGGGCACCAACCGCCCCCGCAGCCCTCGACCCCGCCGGTCCCGACGCCGGCGAGGGCGGGGCGGGCGGTGGCCCGGCTGCTCCTCGTGCGCGACCATCACGGGGCCAGCGTAGACCGGTGATCGGCCGGAAGGGGCGCCGGTCGCGTAGCCGGTCCGGCGTGTCGAACCGGCAACCGGCCCCACCGCCCCGGTCGGAGCGGTACCGTGCCGCCGTGAGGTCATCGCTGCGCCCCCGGCCCGGTGGTCGCGACCGGGCGACACCCGGAACGCGCCGGTGCACCCGCAACGGTTGCCCGGCGCCTGCGGTCGCCACCCTGACGTACGTCTACGCCACGTCCACCGCGGTGGTCGGCCCGCTTGCGGTCGTACCCGAGCCGCACACGTACGACCTCTGCGGCCCCCACGCCCGCACCCTCACCGCCCCTCGCGGATGGGAGCTGGTCCGCCAGGTGGAAGACCTCCCCCTGCCACCGGATGATCTGACCGCGCTGGCGGAGGCGGTCCGGGATCCGCGCCCTAGCACGCGCCTGACCCCGGAGCGGCCCGGACCCGCGGAACCACCCCCACGGAGAGCGCCGGACGGGGGACGGAACGTTCAGTTGCGACTGGTACCCCCATCCTGACCGGCCCGCCCCCCGATCGCCGGTAGGCTGCGGCTCGTGAGCGATCTGGGCAGCATCATCAAGGCATACGACGTCCGGGGGATCGTGCCGGACCAGCTCAACGAGGACGTAGCGCGGGCACTGGGGACCGCGTTCATCCTGACGTTGCGTGAGGGGGGTGACGAGGCAGGGACGATCGTGCTGGCGTACGACATGCGGGAGTCCTCCCCGGGCCTGGCCGCGGCGTTCGCCGACGGCGCCCGGGCGGCCGGGGCGGGGGTGATCGATGCCGGCCTAGGCTCCACCGACCTGCTCTACTTCGCCTCCGGACATCTGGGATTGGCGGGGGCGATGTTCACCGCCAGCCACAACCCGGCCGAGTACAACGGCATCAAGCTGTGCCGGTCCGGAGCGCGGCCGATCGGCCAGGACAGTGGCCTGGCCCGGATGCGGGAGCTGGCGGAGCAGTTGCTGCGTGGGGAGATCACCGCCCCCACCCCGGCCGGGGCCGAGGCCGGCCTGATCCGGCGGGACATGCTCACCGAGTACGCCACCCACCTGCGTGGGCTGGTGGATCTACGGGGGATTCGCCCGCTGCGGGTGGTGGTGGACGCCGGCAATGGGATGGCCGGCCGGACGGTGCCCGCGGTGCTGGGCGACGCCGTGCTGGAGCCTCTGCCGCTGACGGTGATCCCGCTGTACTTCGAGTTGGACGGGACCTTCCCCAACCACGAGGCGAATCCGCTGGTCCCGGAGAACCTGGTGGATCTGCAGCGGGCGGTGCGGGAGCACGACGCCGATCTGGGGCTGGCGTTCGACGGGGACGCCGACCGGTGCTTCGTGGTGGACGAACGAGGGGAACCGGTCTCCCCGTCCGCGATCACCGCGTTGGTGGCCACTCGCGAGCTCGCCAAGCACCCGGGCGCGACGATCATCCACAATTTGATCACTTCCGCGGCGGTGCCGGAGATTATCGAGGAGCACGGGGGAGTAGCGGTGCGGTCGCGGGTGGGGCACTCCTTCATCAAGGAGCGGATGGCCGACACCGGCGCGGTGTTCGGGGGTGAGCACTCCGCCCACTACTACTTCCGCGACTTCTGGTACGCCGACACCGGGATGCTCGCGGCCATGCACGTGCTGGCCGCGCTCGGAGAGCAGCCTCGACCACTGTCGGAGCTGGTCGCCCAGTTCCAGCGGTACGTGTCCTCCGGTGAGATCAACTCGCGGGTGGCGGATCCGGCCGCCACCATCGAGGCGGTAGCGGCGCACTACGCGGAGGAGAAGTCGGACACTCTAGACGGATTGACGGTCCAGTTCTCGGATCGCTCCTGGTTCAACCTGCGACCGTCCAACACTGAACCGCTGCTGCGGTTGAACGTGGAGGCGCCGACGGAGGAACGGATGGCCGCGTTGCGGGATGAGGTCCTGACGCTGGTGCGCGGTCGAGACGGAGGCGACAGCTAGGCTGGGGTCATGGACCAACGGCTGCTGGAGATCCTGGCCTGTCCAGACACCCACCACGCCCCCCTGACCTACGACTCGGCGGCACAGACTCTGACCTGCACGGAGTGCGGGCGGGTGTTCCCCATTCGGGATGGCATCCCGGTGCTGCTGCTGGATGAGGCGGTCGCGCCGTGATCTCGGGGGGTGCCTGGCTCCACGGGGATCGGCAGGTGGACGAGACCCGGCTGGATGACCCGGCGAAGGTGGCGGAGATCGACAGCGCCGGGATGCTGCGGGCAGTCGCCTCCGCCGGACCGCAACTACGCGAAGCCATGCAGTTGGCGGCCGAGACCGACCTGGCCGAACTGGGTGAGGACGGCCGGCCGCGCGCGGTGGTGGTGGCGGGGGTCGGCACCGCCGCCCGGACCGGAGACGTGCTGGCTACGGTGGCCGGTCCGCGGTGCCCCGTGCCGGTGCTGGCCCACCGCAGCGCCGGGGTGCCCGGCTGGGTAGGGGCCGCCGACGTGGTGATCGCGGTGTCGGCCAGTGGCCGCAGCCCGGAGGCGCTGGCCGCGGCCGAGGCGGGCGCCCGGCGGGGAGCCCGCCTGGTCGCGGTGGGGGCGCCGGACAGTCCACTGCAGTCGGTGGCCGAGCGGGCCCGGGCACCATTCGTGCCGGTGCCTCGGCGGGCCCCGGCCCGGGCCACGTTCTGGGCACTGGTCGTGCCGGTGCTGTTGGCGGGCCGGGCCCTGGGACTGGTGAAGGTGACCGAGGCCGATCTGGCGGAGACCGCCACCCGGCTGGACCGCGACGCCGAGGCGTGCCGGGAGTCCGCCGAGTCGTTCGTCAACCCGGCCAAGGAGCTGGCACTGAACCTGGCCGGTACGGTGCCGGTGATCTGGGGCTCGTCCCCGCTGGCGGCGGTGGCGGCCCACCGGTTCGCCGACATGCTGTCCACCAACGCGCGTTATCCGGCGGTGGCCGGCAGCCTGGGCGAGGTGGGTCGGGGACGGATCGGCCTGCTGGATGGGGTGTTCGGCGGCCTGGCCGAGCAGGAACGGGACATTTTCGCCGACTCCGAGGCGGAGGACGGGCCGACCCGACTGCACCTGGTGCTGTTGTGCGATGGCGGCCTGGCCGGAGACGAGCAGGCCGGCACGGAGCCGCTGTCCGTGGCGCAGCGCCGGGCGGAGGCGGTCGCCGCGATGGCGCGGCGCCGGGGGATCCGCTGCACGGAACTGACCGCCGAGGGGGGATCGGCGCTGGAGCGGCTGGCCTCCCTGGTGGCGGTGCCGGACTTCAGCTCGGTCTACCTGGCGCTGGCCCACGGCGTGAATCCGATGGCGGTCCCGGCGGTCGCGGAGCTCAAGTCCGCCCTCCAGCCGGGTCCGCCCGCATAAGCCGCAACGGGAGCTGAGGGGACCGCCCCGACTGGGGCGGATGTACGGGGGTGAGGGGAACGTTGCTGCGGTTGGATAATCCGATCCGGGACTATGCGTGGGGGTCGCGGACGGTACTGGCTGAACTGATGGGCCGACCGACACCGAGCCCCACGCCGGAAGCGGAACTGTGGTTGGGGGCGCACCCGGCGGCCCCGTCGCGGGTGGTGGATTCGGGACAGCCGCTGACGGAGCTGATCGCCACCGACCCGGACCGGGTGCTCTCCGCGCCGGTGGCCACCCGATTCGGGCCTCGGTTGCCGTACTTGCTGAAAGTGCTGGCCGCTGACCAGCCGTTGTCGTTGCAGGTGCATCCGGACTCAGCGCAGGCGGCGCGGGGGTACGAGGCGGAGGAGGCCGCTGGGGTGCCCCGTACCGCCCGCCACCGCCGCTATGTCGATCCCTACCACAAACCGGAACTATTGGTGGCGGTGACTAATTTCCGGGCACTGTGTGGGTTCCGGGAGCCGGTGGCCACGGCGGAGCGGCTGTCCGAGTTGGCCGTGCCGGAGTTGGCGCCGGTGGTGGAGGCGTTGCGCGCCGGGGACCTCGCGGCCGCGGTGCGGCAGGTGCTGACCGCCCCGAACCCGGACGCCCTGGTGGCCGGGGTGGTGCGCGCCGCCGTCGACCGGCCGGAGTTCGCCCTGGTGGGCGAATTGGCGGCGCTCCACCCGTCGGACCCGGGGGTGGTGCTGGCGCTGCTGCTCAACGAGGTGACGCTGGCGCCGGGGGAGGCGGTCTTCATGCCGGCCGGGAACCTGCACGCCTACCTGCGCGGCACCGGTGTGGAGATCATGGCGGCGAGTGACAACGTGCTGCGCGGTGGCTTGACCAGCAAGTATGTGGATGTGCCGGAGCTGCTGCGGCTGTTGCGGTACGAGCCGTTGCGCGATCCGGTGCGGCGGCCGGTGCCGGTGGCTGACGGGGTGGTGACCTGGCCGGTGCCGGTGGCCGAGTTCGCGCTGCACCGAGTCCAGCTGACGGCCGAGGTGCCGCAGGCGGAGCTGGACCGGCCCGGGCCGCGGACGGTGTTGTGCCTGGCGGGGGAGGTGCGGGTGGAGGGCGGAGACGAGTCGACCGTCTTGCGGCCAGGTGAGGCGGGGTTCGTACCCGCTACCACCGCCCGACTGCAGTTCAGTGGGGCCGGCGAGGTGTTCGTGGCCTCAGTGGGGGTAGAGAAGTAGCGGACGGCGGACCCGCCTCCGGTGTGGTGGCCGGGTCCGCATCCGGGCGGCGCGTCGAGGGGGAGGCTCCGCCCATCGGACGAAGAGATCTGTCCGGCGAGTTTCCGCGGAAATCGCTTGACACGAAATACACGTGATGTAACTTAATAGGCACGCAGCGTTACTCGACGAGGTCCGAGCTACGCGCGGGGGAACCAAACCGGGGGGAGTACGGGGCGGATGGTCGCAGGCCGTCCGCCCCGTACGTTATTGTCCGCACGCTTCCGGCGGGGCGGGGGCGGTGGCCCCACGACCAGGATCGACCGAGTGTCGGCAGCCACCGGTGAGATGGTCCATTCAGACTGGACCTGGCCGAGCCAGCGGCGGCCAGTGTGCTTCGTTAGGGTTGAGGCACGCAACCGATCTGATGGGAGTTCATGCCATGAGCAGCGCCCCACCCCGGGTCCTTCAGGAGCATGAGTACAAGGTAGCTGACTTGTCCTTGGCCGGCTTCGGGCGCAAGGAGATCCAGCTCGCTGAGCATGAGATGCCCGGCCTCATGGCGGTCCGGGCCGAGTACGCCGAGCGTAAGCCGCTGCGGGGTGCTCGGATCACCGGTTCGCTGCACATGACCATCCAGACCGCAGTGCTGATCGAGACCCTGGTCGAGCTCGGTGCGGAAGTGCGGTGGGCATCCTGCAACATTTTCTCCACTCAGGACCATGCGGCCGCCGCGGTGGTGGTCGGGCCGCACGGCACTCCGGAAGAGCCCCGTGGGGTGCCGGTGTTCGCCTGGAAGGGGGAGACCCTCGAGGAGTACTGGTGGTGCACCCAGCAGGCGCTCACCTGGCCCGGGCACGACGGCCCCAACATGATCCTCGACGACGGCGGTGACGCTACCCTCCTGGTGCACAAGGGCTACGAGTTCGAGCAGGCCGGGGCGGTGCCGCCGGTCGAGACCGCGGACACGGAAGAGTACGCGGTGGTACTGGAGCTGCTGCACCGTTCGCTGGCCGAGGACAACCGGCGGTGGACGCGGATGGCCGCCGGCATCCGGGGCGTCACCGAGGAGACCACCACCGGTGTGCACCGGCTGTACGAGATGCAGAAGGCCGGCACGCTGCTGTTCCCGGCCATCAACGTGAACGACTCGGTGACCAAGTCGAAGTTCGACAACAAGTACGGCTGCCGCCACTCGCTGATCGACGGCATCAACCGGGCCACCGACGTACTGATCGGGGGCAAGGTAGCCGTGGTCTGCGGCTACGGCGACGTGGGCAAGGGGTGCGCCGAGTCGCTCCGGGGGCAGGGTGCCCGGGTGATCGTGACCGAGATCGACCCGATCTGCGCCCTGCAGGCGGTCATGGACGGCTACCAGGTAACGACCCTGGAAGAAGTGGTCTCCACCGCTGACATCTTCATCACCGCCACCGGTAACAAGGACGTGATCACCGCCGAGCACATGGCGGCGATGAAGCACCAGGCGATCGTCGGCAACATCGGCCACTTCGACAACGAGATCGACATGGCCGGGTTGGCGAAGATCGAGGGCATTCGGAAGATCAACATCAAGCCGCAGGTGGACGAGTGGGTGTTCCCCGACGGCCACTCGGTGATCGTGCTGTCCGAGGGGCGGCTGCTGAACCTGGGCAACGCCACCGGACACCCGAGCTTCGTCATGTCCAACTCGTTCACCAACCAGGTGATCGCGCAGATCGAGCTGTTCACCAACCCGGACCGCTACCCGGTCGGGGTCTACGTGCTGCCCAAGCACCTGGATGAGAAGGTCGCCCGGCTGCACCTGGATGCGCTCGGGGTGAAGTTGACCACCCTGACCAAGGAACAGGCCGAATACATCGGGGTGCCGGTCGAGGGGCCGTACAAGCCCGACCACTACCGGTACTGACCACCAGCCTCCCACCATGGAGGCGCCAGGCGCATAGGTGCTAGCCCCGGGTGGGCCGCGACCCGGCCCACCCGGGGCTAGCGCTATCTACCTTGGGGTTGGTTCGCCCCCTGAGTCGGGTTTTGCCTGCTTGGCGGGTTCCCACGGTCTATTCCAGGCCGATGTGACGAGGTGGGCGCGGCAAGGTAACGGCTCTGTCACGAATCCTTTGTGCCTCTTCCCAGAACGAGAGATAACCGGTTGGCTTGTCGCCAAGCTGACCGAGGTGTGTCGTGTGACGCCCCCGCAGCGGCTCAACTGGAGGAGACAAGATGCGGATTCGAACGAAGCTGGCCGGCCTCGCCGCCGCCGGTGCCGCAGTGGCGCTGGTGCTCAGCGGCTGTGGGTCGGGCGGTGGGGACGGCTCCCCCACCCAGAACCGCGGGTTCGAGGACTGCCTGGAGAACCCGAATACCTGCAACAGCGGTGAGCGGCAAGAGGGCGGCGAGATGATCTGGACCCTCGACGTCGCGCCGGACGGATACTTCCCCTGGTCCCCGGAGGGTGGCTCGGTTTACACCCTGCAGGCCACGTGGGGCATTCTGCCGTACTTTGGGCAGTTCATGCCTGACGGGACCTACGAGTACAACTTCGATGTCCTCGCGGAAGAGCCGACCTTGCTCAGCGAGGACCCGGTGAGCTTCCAGTTCAAGATCCGGGACGAGGCGGTCTGGGACGACGGCACCCCGATCAGTGCTGATGACGTGATCATCACCTGGCACATGAGCACCAGCGAGAAGGAGGGCTACTGCGTCGGGTGCCGGCCGCGGTCGACCTCCGGCTGGGATGACATCGAGAGCATCGAAGGCAGCGACAACGGCAAGACCGTGACCGTCACCTACAAGGAAGGCATCGCGGTTCCGGAGTGGTTCGCCTTCGGTAGCGCCCACAACATCATCGGTGGGTTCGCTCCGGCTCACGTGGCCGTGCAGAACGGCTGGGACCCGAACACCCCGGAGGACCTGGGCGAGTACTTCGCCTTCCTGAACGACAACCCGCCGACCTTCTCGGGTGGTCCGTACCTCATCCAGGAATTCGACATCGACAACCACGTCATCAAGGTGCCGAACCCGAACTGGTACGGGGAGGAGAAGGCCACCCTGGACCGGCTGGTGATCCGCTTCCTGACCGACGCGGACACCTGGATCCCGGCCCTGCAGAACGGTGAGCTGCACGGCGCCTCGCCGGCTGGTTACGCCGAGGACGTGATCGAGCAGCTGCAGAACCTGGATGGTGTGCGGGTGCACATCGGGGCGGGTCCGTCCTGGGAGCACCTGGACATCAACATGAACAACAAGTGGCTGGGCGAGCACAAGGCCCTCCGCCAGGCGATCTTCGTCGCGGTGGACGCGGCGGACATCGCGGAGCGGAACTTCGGCCGGCTCTACCCGGACTACCAGCTGCGCACCAACCACGTGCACTCCACCAGCAGTGAGTTCCACAAGGACCACCTGGCGGGCACCGGTCAGGGCAGCGGTGACATCGAGCTGGCGCGGCAGATCCTGGCCGACGCTGGGTTCGAGGGCTACGACGGTGGCGCGGGGGCGCTGACCTACAAGGGCGAGACCGTGGGGCCGTTCCGGCTGCGGTCGACCAACGCCCCGGCTCGGGTGACCGCGCAGCAGCTCATCCAGGGCTACCTGGCGGAGATCGGGATCGAGGCGATCATCGAGCCGACCGACGACCTGGGCGGCACCCTGGTGGCGCAGGACTACGACATCATGCAGTTCGGCTGGAGTGGTGCGCCGCTGTTCACCGGTACCGGTGCGCAGTACTGGGCCTGCGACAGCGGTAGCAACTTCGGTGACTACTGCAACGAAAAGGTCGACGAGCTGATCGAGCAGGAGGCTCGGGCCAAGACCCTGGCGGAGTCGGCTGCGCTGCACGACCAGATGATGGAGATCGTGGTGGAGGACGCCTACGTCCTGCCGCTGTACGACTCCCCGGTGTACGTGTTTGTCCACGAGGACTACGTCAACGTCCGGGACAACGCGAACACCAGCCTCCGGGCGCTCTACGAGCACCACATGTGGGGCCTGGCTGTCCAGTAAGCCGTAACCTTCTCTCGTTGTGAGGTGCCGGGTCCACGACGCCATCGCGAATGCGGTAGCGTCGTGGACCCGGCCCCACCGGTGACAACAACCCCGTCCACGCATGAAGGATCAGACCCATGCTCGTCTATTCAGTGCGCCGGCTGTTACTCGTCATCCCGATCCTGCTGGCCGCCTCGATGTTCGTTTTCCTGCTGGTGGATCTCTCCGGCGACCCGATTGCGGAGTTGATTTTCCAGGCGGAGGCGACCGGGGAACCGCTGTCTCAAGAAGCTATTGAAGGGCTGGAGAAGCGGCTTTACTACGACCGCTCGATTCCGGAACGATACTGGCTCTGGCTGACCGGGCTGGGCCCCAACAACGGGGACATCGGTTTGCTACAGGGCAAGTTCGGCCCGACTGTCCGCGGTACCGCCTTCGACATCGGCGGCGAGATCAGCAGCCGGCTGTGGACCACCCTCCGGTTGGTCGGCTTCGCCACCATCCTCTCGATCGTGCTGGGGATCATCACCGGGGTGATCAGCGCGATCCGGCAGTACTCCAAGCTTGACCACACCATCACCTTCTTCGGCTTCCTGGCGCTGTCGATGCCGGTCTTCTGGTTCGGTGTCCTGATCAAGGAGGTCGGGATCACCATCAACAACCTGCTCGGCTTCCGGCTGTTCGCCACCGTCGGGTCCCAGTCCACGGTGCGGGAGGGTTTCACCGCCTGGGATACGTTCGTGGACATCATGGGGCACCTGGCGCTGCCCACCATCACGCTGTCACTGTTGGGCTACGCTGTGTTTAGTCGGTTCCAGCGCGCTTCCATGCTGGAGGTGCTCAACAGCGACTACATTCGGCTCGCCCGGGCCAAGGGGTTGCGGAACCGGGTGGTGATGCGCAAGCACGCGCTGCGGACCGCCCTCATCCCGGTGCTGACCCTGGTGACGTTGAGCATCGCCGGCTCCGTGGACGGTGCGGTCCTCACGGAGACCGTGTTCCAGTGGCAGGGGCTCGGCCGCTACTTCGTGGACCGCCTCAAGGACGCGGACACCTTCGCGGTGATGGGCTTCCTGATGCTCAGCGGCACCATGGTGGTGATCGCGAACCTGGTCGCCGACCTGCTCTACGCCGTGCTCGACCCGAGGATTCGTTATGACTGACACGACCACCCCCCTGGACCAGGACGGCCGACCGCCGCTCCCGGACGCTGAGGCGATCACCACCAAGGAGCGCAGCCAGCTACAGCTGGTGACGCGCCGCTTCTTCCGGCACAAGCTCGCCGTGGGCAGCCTGTTCGTGCTGCTACTGGTGTTCGCGTTCGCGTTCATCGGCCCGGAGCTGTGGAAGTGGGACCACACCCTGCACCGGGAGATCCCCCCGAGCCAGCCGCCCAGCCTGGCGCACCCGTTCGGCACCACCAGCGCCGGTCACGACGTGATGGGCATGGTGATGCGTGGCACCCAGCAGTCGCTGAAGGTGGCGCTGACCGTGTCGCTGATGACCGCCGCGATCGCGGCGCTGGTGGGCTCCATCGCGGGCCTGCTGGGGCGATGGATCGACGGCGCGCTGATGCGGCTGGTGGACATCATCCTGGTGGTGCCGCCGCTGGCGCTGGTGGCGGCGGTCGCCGGTAACGTGCGGGGCGGGTCCACCTGGTACGCGGTGGCGTTGATTCTCGGATTCTTCACCTGGCCGGTGTACTCCCGGATCATCCGGGGCATGGTGCTGTCCCTGCGGGAACAGGAATTCATCGAAGCCGCCCGGGCGATGGGCGCCAGCAACGTCCGGATCATCCTGCGGCACCTGCTGCCGAACACCACCGGGCAGTTGATCGTCACCGCCACGATCGTGGCGGCGACCGCGATCTTGGCTGAGGCGGGGCTGTCGTTCCTGCAGCTGGGGATCCAGCCGCCGGACACCTCGCTCGGCTTGCAGGTGCAGAATGCGATGTCGGCGATGAAGACTCGGCCGTGGCTGTTCTACCCGCCGGGCATCATGATCCTGATCATCGCATTGACGATCAACTTCATCGGTGACGGGCTTCGGGACGCCCTCGACCCACGACAGACGATGGTGCGGCGATGACTACCTCTGACTACCGAAACGAACCGGAGATCGCCATCTCCGGACCACCGACCGAGGCGCGGGACTCCGACGTGGTACTGGAGGTCGACAACCTCACAGTGACCTTCCCCACCGAAGACGGGTTGGTGAAGGCGGTCCGCGGCGTGTCCTACCAGGTGCGCCGGGGTGAGGCGCTGGGGATCGTGGGCGAGTCCGGCTCCGGCAAGTCGGTCACCTCCCTGGCGGTCATGGGGCTCCTGCCCAAGACCGCCAGGATCACCGGCTCCGCTCGGGTGCTGGGCGAGGAAGTGATCGGCCTGGATGACGCTGCGCTCAGCAAGATCCGCGGAAAGCGGATCTCGATGATCTTCCAGGACCCGCTCACCTCGCTGAACCCGGTCTACACCGTCGGATACCAGCTGGCCGAAGCGGTGCTGGTGCACAACGACGTCTCCAAGCAGGCAGCGGAAAAGCGCGCGGTGGAGCTGCTGGAGATCGTCGGCATCCCGTACCCGGAGCAGCGGGTGCATGCCTACCCGCACGAGCTGTCCGGCGGGATGCGGCAGCGTGTGGTGATCGCGATCGCGATGGCCAACGACCCCGACGTGATCATCGCGGACGAGCCGACCACCGCCCTGGACGTCACCGTGCAGGCCCAGGTGCTCTCCGCACTGGAGACCGCTCGGAAGGAGACCGGGGCCGCGCTGGTGCTGATCACCCACGACCTCGGGGTGATCGCCGGCCACGTGGACCGGGTGAACGTCATGTACGCCGGGAAGCTGGTCGAATCGGGCAGTGTGGACGAGATTTTCTATCGGCCGCAGATGCCGTACACACTGGGGCTGCTAGGTAGCCTTCCCCGGATGGACGAGGCCCGGGGCGCCCGGTTGACCCCGATCCTCGGGACCCCACCCTCCCTGGTGAACCTGCCCCCCGGCTGTCCGTTCGCCCCCCGGTGCCCGATCGCCAAGCCCCAGTGTCGGGAGGAGGAGCCGGCACTACTGCCGATCAACGAGTCCGGACACAGCACCGCCTGCCACTTCAGCGCCGAGCTGGAGGGGGCCAAGCCGGGTGACCTGTTCAAGCCGATCGCGGTCGACGCCGACGCGCTCAGCGAGTTGGAGGAGCAGTCATGACCACCCCGCCCGTACCGGCGCAGACCAGTCCGGAGGGCTCGCAGACCAAGCCGGTGTTGAGTGCGCGCAACCTGGTCAAGCACTTCCCGGTGCGTTCGAAGGGGCTGATCAAGCGCAAGATCGGTGAGGTCCACGCGGTCTGTGACGTCTCCCTGGACCTCTACCCCCACGAGACCCTCGGGCTGGTGGGCGAGTCCGGGTGTGGCAAGTCCACCACCTCACGACTGCTGCTCAACCTGATCCCGGTCACCTCCGGCAGCGTCTACTACCAGGGGCGCAACATCTCGGAGTTGAGCCACTCGGAGATGCGGCCCTACCGTCGGGAACTGCAGATCGTGTTCCAGGACCCGTACGCCTCGCTGAACCCGCGGATGACCGTGTTCGAGATCATCGCGGAGCCGCTGCGGATCCACGGCCTGTTCGCCGACGGCGGCCGGCAGAAGGTGCGGGATCTGCTGCAGGTGGTGGGGCTCAATCCGGAGCACGGCAACCGGTATCCGCACGAGTTCTCCGGCGGGCAGCGGCAGCGGATCGGGATCGCCCGGGCGCTGGCGCTCCGGCCGAAGGTGATGGTGCTGGACGAGCCGGTCTCGGCGCTGGACGTCTCCATCCAGGCCGGGGTGATCAACCTGCTGGAGGAGCTCCAGGAAGAGCTGGGGCTGTCCTACCTGTTCGTCTCGCACGACCTGTCGGTGGTGCGGCACATCGCGGACCGGGTGGCGGTGATGTACCTGGGCAAGGTGGTGGAGACCGCTCCGGTGGAGCAGCTGTTCACCGCCGCCGCCCATCCGTACACCCAGGCGCTGATCTCGGCGATTCCGCTGCCGGACCCCCAGAAGGAACGGGCGCGGGAGCGGATCGTGCTCACCGGGGACGTGCCCAACCCGATCAACCCGCCGTCCGGCTGCCGGTTCCGTAGCCGGTGCCCGAAGTTCGCCAACCAGCTCTCCGAAGCGGACAAGCAGCGCTGCATCGAGGAGGAGCCGGCGCTGATCGACCGCGGGCAGGGCCACGAGTCCGCCTGCCACTTCGCGGAGGCCCGCGAGCTGGTCAAGCTGCAGGCCTGAGACGACCTGGTCCGCCGCGCGGGAGCGTCCGGCTCCCGCGCGGCGGATTGGTCAGACCAGCAGTTGGTGCGTGGCGAGTTCGCGATACAGCGGGCTGCGCTCCAGCAGCTCCTGATGCTGGCCGACCGCCGTCACCCGGCCCCGATCCAGCACCACGATCTGATCTGCGTCCACCACCGTGGCCAGCCGGTGCGCCACGATCAGCAGGGTGCGCTGCCGGGCCACCGCGTCAATCGCCTGCCGGAGCGCGTGCTCGTTCCGGGCATCCAGGTTGCTGGTCGGCTCGTCCAGCAACAGGATCGGGGCGCCGGACAGTAGCGCCCGGGCCAACGCCAGCCGCTGTCGCTCCCCCCCGGACAGCAGCACGCCACCCTCACCGACCTGTGCGTCCAGCCGCTGCGGCGTCCGGGTCACCAGGTCGGACAGGTTGACCGTGGCCAGCACTTCCAGCAGCTGGTCGTCATCCGCGTCCGGGGCGGCCAGCAACAGGTTGTCCCGGATCGTGCCGGCCAGCACCGGCGCCTCCTGCTCCACGTACCCGAGCTGGGCGCGGACCTGCTCCCGGGGCTGGTCCCGGACGTCCAGCCCCGCCACCCGGACCGTGCCGGAGGAGACGTCGTAGAACCGTTCCGCCAGCGCCAACAGCGTGGATTTACCGGCGCCGGACGGCCCCACCAGCGCGGTGCGGGTGCCGTACGGTACCGCGAAGCTCACCTCGTGGAGGACCGGCTCGCCTCCGGGGTAGGCGAAGCTGACGCGGTCGAACTCCAGCGCGGGCGCCCCCGGCGTCGGCTCGGTCACCGCGGCCGGTGGGTCAGCGGCGGTCTCCGTGGGCACCGCGAGGACGTCCTCGATCCGCTGCAGCGCCCCGAGCCCGGCCTGCAACTGGGCGTACGCGTTCATCGCCTGTCCGATCGGCATCATCAGCAGGAACAGGAACATGACGAACGCGACCAGGTCCCCGACGCTCAGGGCGCCGGTGGCTACCCGGGCCCCGCCGACCCCGAGCACCGCGACGAACGCGCCCTGCACCACCGTGGTGACCGCCGGTCCGATCAGGGCCTGGAGCTTCGCCATCCGCACCCCGGCCTGGTAGGCGGCGGTAGCGCTGGCCACCACCGCTTCGGTCTCCCGCTGCTCGGCGCGGGCTGCCCGGATGGTCCGGGCGGCGCTGATGGCCCGCTCCACCGCCGAGGTCATCTCCGCGGTCCGCGCCTGTGCCTGCTCCGAGGCGCCCCGTACCCGGCGGCCGATCATGATCCCGCCGACCAGCCCGACCAGCGCGAGGATGGTGACCACGAACATGAATGCGTCGATGACGATCATCATGATCGCGGCCCCCACCACGATCACCACGCCGGCGACCAGCTCCAGCAGCCCGGAGGTGATCACCGCCCGGAGCAGGGTGGTGTCCGCGCCGATGCGGGACAACAGGTCGCCGGTCCGGCGCTGGTCGTACTCGGTGATCGGCAGCCGCAGCAGGTGCGCGGCGAGTTTCCGGCGGGTGGCCAGCACCAGCCCCTCCGCGGTGCGCTGCAGGAGGAAGTTCCGCCCTCCGTACAGCACCGCCACTCCCACCAGCACACCCACCAACAGCGCGACCGTCCGCGCGATCGGCTCCCCGGCTCCGAGTTGGTCGAGTACCTGCCGGATCAGCAGCGGTTGGGCGAGGGTGCCGGCCGCATTCAACAGCGACAGCACCGCCACCCCGACCATGGCCGGGACGTGTTCGCGCAGGTAGGGAAGCAGGGTGGATAGGCCGACTCGGGGGCGTGTGGGCGCCGGTTGGTCGATCGCAGTCGCGGCCGCGGCGGTGGTGGCAGCCTGCGCCATGGCTGAGCCTCCTGTCTCTGGGTCCGACCGGCCGGCACTAGCCGGCGTTAGCGAACCTACCCGCGCGCGGCCGGGGCCGGCCACGCTGGCCGGCGGGCGGGTCGTCGATCCGCGGCGGACGTGGGATATTAGGGCCGTGAGAGCCCGGGTTCTGGTAGTCGACGACGATCCCGCCCTCGCCGAGATGCTCGGGATCGTCCTGCGCAACGAGGGGTTCCAACCGCTGTTCGTCGGGGACGGAGAGCAGGCGCTCACCGCCTACCGCGAGCATCGGCCGGATCTGATCCTGCTGGACCTGATGCTGCCGGGAATGAGCGGTATCGATGTCTGTCGGGCGATCCGCGCCGAGTCGGGGGTCCCGATCGTCATGTTGACCGCTAAGACCGACACGGTCGATGTCGTGCTCGGGCTGGAGTCGGGCGCCGATGACTACGTGGTCAAGCCGTTCAAGCCGAAGGAACTGGTGGCCCGGATCCGGGCTCGACTACGGCGGGGTGGGGAGACTCCACCGGAACGACTGGTGATTGGGCCACCGCACAACCAGATCGTGATCGACGTTCCTGCCCACACCGTCACCCGGAACGGGGAGGAGGTCAAGCTCACCCCGCTGGAGTTCGATCTGTTGATCGCGCTGGCCCGCAAGCCTCGCCAGGTCTTCACGCGGGAAGTGCTGCTCGAGCAGGTCTGGGGTTACCGGCACTCGGCGGACACCCGACTGGTGAACGTGCACGTACAACGGCTGCGCGCCAAGATCGAGGCGGATCCGGAGCGGCCGGAGATCATCCTCACCGTCCGTGGCGTCGGTTACAAGGCCGGTACCGGCTGAGCACGTTCGCGCTGCGGGGACGTTGGTAGTCGCCGATAGACTGGCCGCATTGTGGCCGAGTTCGAGGCAGTTCCCCCCGAGCGCCGGCGAGTTCCGCCGACGGTCCTGGCGCTGCGGCGGATCCTGGCGCGGCGGTGGGCGACGCTGACCGGCCGGGTAGTGGCGCTGGTCGCCACGATGCGGCGGGCGTGGCGGCGGTCACTGCAGCTGCGGATGTTGACCATCACCCTGCTCGTCTCCAGCCTGCTGGTGGGGATCTTCGGCTACCTGGTGGTGGAGTTGACCACCCGCAGCCTGCTGGTGGCGGCCGACCGAGACGCCCATGAGCAGGTGGTGGCCGGAGCGGAGAGTGTGCGGGCCCATCTGCCGGCGCTGGGGCCCAGCAACAACCCCCTGCTGGCCAGCCACATCCGCAGCCAGGTACTGGATCCACTGTCCACGGGGCCGGAGCGCGGCCAACGGGTGGTGGTGGCGCTGGTCACCCCACCCGAGGTCGTGGGGGCGGTCTCCGCCCCGGATGTGGACGTGGAGGTCACCGAAGTGCTCAGCGAGGAGTTGCAGGCCTCGGTGGCGCGTGGGGTGAGCCGCCAGATCATCACCGCCCAGCTGTTCCAGGACGGGGAGCCGGTCACCTATCTGGTGTACGGATCGCCGGTGCCTACCGAGTGGCCGGGGCAGGACGCCGCGCTCTACTACTTCTTCCCGCTCACGTCCGAAGTGAACGCGGCCAACAACATCCGCACCATCGTGCTGGCCACCGGGGCGATGCTGGTGCTGCTGCTGGCGGTCGTGACGATGTTGATCACCCAGTTGGTGGTCCGGCCGGTCCGGCTAGCGGCCCGGACCGCCCAGCGCCTCTCCGCGGGCCTGTTGGATCAGCGGATGACCGTCCGAGGGGAGGACGATCTGGCGCTGTTGGCGGCCTCGTTCAACCAGATGGCGACCAACCTGCAGCGGCAGATTGTCCGGCTGGAGGAGATGTCCCGGTTGCAGCGCCGGTTCACCTCGGATGTCTCCCACGAGCTACGCACCCCGCTCACCACGGTCCGGATGGCGGCTGACTTGATCTTCAGTGAGCGGGACTCGTACCCACCGGAAGTGGCCCGCAGCGCGGAGCTGCTGCAGCACGAGCTGGACCGGTTCGAGAGCCTGCTGTCCGATCTGCTGGAGATCAGCCGGTTCGATGCCGGGTTCGCGGTGCCGGAC
>Ga0079224_100003168_pt1 | contig 20534 bp, 19 predicted proteins | sample Stecom2015_FD_80414 | JGI IMG/M metagenome (GOLD analysis project Ga0079224, IMG submission 80414) | Agricultural soil microbial communities from Utah to study Nitrogen management - Steer compost 2015 | ecosystem: Environmental > Terrestrial > Soil > Agricultural land | place: USA: Utah...
GCGTCGTCGGACTCCTCGATGGTCTCCCGGTAGTACTTGCCGAGACCGTCGAGCGTGTGCCCGCGCTGCACCGGAACGCCCAGCGGCGGCACGTCGCAGATCTTGATGGTGTTGTTCTCGCTCGCGAGAATGGCCTCGGAAAGGTCCTGGCCGACCTTCTTGGCGTCCACATCGAACGCGGCGACGAAGTCGATGTCGCTGATGTGGTAGTCGCCGAACTGGACGTGCATCAAGCCAGGAACGCGCGCACCCCGGTCGGCGTCGCGGTAGTAGTGCACACCCTGAACCAGCGAGGCCGCACAGTTGCCAACGCCCACGATGGCCACCCTCACGCGGCGGTTCTCGCCCATGCCGGTATCTCCCTTTACTCGTGTTCCGTACTACCTGGGTCACGCCGAGTCGTGGTCGAGTCGGACCCCTGCTGCTCGGCCTGTTCATGCGCGATGAGCTCGTTGAGCCAGCGCACCTCCCGCTCACTGGTCTCGAGCCCCAGCTCGTGCAGTTCGCGGGTGTAGCGGTCGATCTTCTCCTCGGCCCTGGCCAACGCTGCCCGAAGACCTTCCCGACGTTCCTCGACCCGCCTGCGCCTGCCCTCCAGAATCCGCATGCGGACGTCCGCGGGCGTGCGCGAGAAGAACGTCAGGTGGACACCGAAACCCTCGTCGTCCCACGTCTGCGGCCCCGCATCGGCGAGCAGCTCGTCGAACCGCTCCTTGCCCTCCGCTGTGAGCTTGTACACGCGTTTCGACTTGCTCGCCCTGCGGTTCCACGGCGTAGCCGGGTCGGCCGAATCGGCCGTCTCCTCGGCGATCCAGCCCGCCCGCTGCATCCGGCGCAAGGTCGGGTACAGCGAGCCGTAGCTGAACGTGCGGAACATACCTAGCGACTCATGGAGCCGTTTCCGCAGGACATAACCGTGCATGGGGGCCTCGTGCAGCAGCCCGAGAATCGCGAACTCCAGCACACGTGCACCCCCTAACCGGGAACGAATCGGCGTCGTCCGGCGTTTCCGCCGGTCGAGTGACACAGTGCAATGTACCGACCAACTATATCGGTTCGATACATCGGAGTGGCGCAGCTAACCGTGACGCCACCCGCACGAGGGGTAAACGTCACCGGACCGTTATCTGCGAACACGGCGTGTCGCATCGCAGGGCGCCGGGATGAGGCCGAACGGGCCGTGGCCTTCCGGCGCGGACCACGTACTCTGTTGAGGTGCAGAACCAGCGGCAAGTCGTCGACTACGCGCTCCGGCGCCGTGCGCTGCTGGCCGAGTTCCGGACGGGACGGGTCAGCACCATGGACGTCTGCGACGCCACCCCGCAGTTGCTCCAGGCTGCCAAGTTCCACGGCACGCCTGACACCTCTCCGTGCCCCGTGTGCGGCAAGCATGCCCTTTCGCAGGTCAGCTGGGTGTACGGCGACGAACTGAAGCACGTGGCCGGTTCGGCGAGGAAGCCGGAGGAACTCGAGCGCATGGCCTCGCGGTTCGCCGAGTTCACCGTCTACGTCGTCGAGGTCTGCCGGGCCTGCGCATGGAACCACCTGGTGCTCTCGTACGTCCTGGGAACGGCCGGCTCACCGGAGACGGCTCCCCGCACAACGCGGACCACACGGAGGACTGCGGGACAGTGACGACGTGAGCACCGCGACCATGTGGCGGGGGGTGCGACACTCCCTGCCACGAACACGAGAGGGTTGGGTCCGCAGAACGGCGTTCCCCGACGCGCCATTCTGGGAGGGTCTTGAGTGAACGACCAGGGAAATCACGGCTGGCCGGAGCAGGAACCCGGTCCCGCACAGAGGCCGCAATGGCCTTCCGGCGGTGACGCTCCGCAGTGGCCCGGTGACAGCGGCGACGAACCGCCGAGACGGCCTCCGCGCCAGCCCGGCGGTGAGCGGCGTCAACCACCTCCGCCGCCACGCGGCCAGCACAGCCAGCAGCCCCGCCGCCCCGACCAGCCGCCCCGTCAGCAGGGTGGGCCGCCCCAGCAACCGGGCGGGCAGCAGCCCGGCCGGCCGCCGCGGCGTCCCCAGCAGCCCGAGCGCGGCCAGAATCCGCCACCCGCTTCGCCTCCGCGGCGTTCGCCGGAGGGCGAGGCGCCCCGTCGCGGAGCGCAGGGCCGTCCCGAACGTCCCGGACAGCCCCCTCGTGACCCGCAGGGGCGGCCGATGCCGCCCGCCGGCGCTCCGCAGGACCCCACGCAGGCCAGGCGGCAGCCGCCGCCCCGTCGCCCCGAGGACCCGCGCCGCGCCGGTGGTCCGGACGACGCGCGCAGGCAGCCACCCCGCAGGCCCGAGGACCGCAGGCCGGAAGGCAGGCCGGGGGACCGCACGCAGCAGCGGCCCGGCGCGGGCGGTGCCGCCGCGGCGGGCGGCGTCGCGGGTGCGGCAGGCGGATACGCCGCGGGCCGCATGGACGAGCCGCGGGAACCCGAGCTGATCACGCACCAGTCGATGACGGGCACGGGCCGTGGCTACGACCCGTACGACGACCGGTATGACTCCGACCCCTACGGCTACGACCCGGACGGCTTCACCGCAGGCGGCGCCGCGGCCGACGGCGCCACGGTCGCCGCGGCCCACGCCGAGGGCGGATACGACGACGCCGACCCCGACGAGGGTGCGGGCAAGCGCGGCAAGAAGGACAAGGCACTGCTGACGCCCGCCCAGCGCAAGAAGCGCCGCTGGCGCCGCGTGCGCCGCACGCTGTACGCCTGTGTCGGCGTGTTCGTGGTACTCCCGGCCCTGGCCTTCGTCGTGACGTACTTCTTCGTCGACGTGCCGACCCCGGAGGAAGTGGCAGCCCAGCAGGGCAAGATCGTCAGCTACTACTACGCGGGCGGCGAGAAGATGGCCGAGGACGCGCCACCCGAGGGGCGCCGCGTGATCCTCAAGCCCGACGACATCCCGCCGGTCATGCGCTACGCGGCCTACGCGGCCGAGGACGCCACGTTCGAGAGCAACTCCGGCTTCGACATCACCGGCATCGTCCGCGCCGCCTGGAACCAGGTGAAGGGCGGCGCCGGCGGTGGTTCGACCATCAGCCAGCAGTACATCAAGGTCGCCACCGAGAACGACGACTACTCGCTGACCAGGAAATGGACCGAGATCGTCAAGTCGTTCAAGATGAACAACGAGCAGTCCAAGGACGAGATCATCACCGCGTACCTGAACACGATCTACTTCGGGCGCGGTGCCTACGGTGTCGAGACGGCGGCCCAGTCGTACTTCGGCAAGAGCGCCAAGGACCTCAACGCCTCCCAGGCCGCGCTGCTGGCCGGCATGATCCAGCAGCCGGGCCGCAGCGAGGACGAGCAGGTGCGTAACCAGCGGTGGGCATACGTGGCCGACCAGATGGTCGCCAACGGCTGGCTGAACAAGTCCGAGCGCGAGAGCATGCAGCCGCCCAAGCTGATCAAGGAGGGTGCGTCCCGGCCGGAGGCACTCGACGGGCCGGACGCGTTCATCAAGAACCGCGTGATGGCCGAACTCGCCGCGAAGGGCTACTCCGAGGAGAAGATCCAGACCGGCGGGTACAAGATCTACACCACGATCGACAAGCGGGCGCAGAACGCGGCGAAGAAGTCGGTCAACGACGTGATGCAGGGCGAGCCCGGCGAACTGCGCAAGTCGCTCGTGGCCGTCGATCCCAAGAGTGGTTCGGTCCGCGCCTACTACGGTGGTCCGAACGAGGCGGGGGTCGACGAGATGGACTGGGGCAGCGTGCAGCGCAACCCCGGTTCGTCGTTCAAACCGTTCGACTTCGTGGCCCTGCTCCAGCAGGGCAAGGGCGGTCTGTACTCCACGTACGACGGCACCTCGCCCCGTCAGTTCGGCCGCGTGACCATCGCCAACGCCGAAGGCACCGAATGCGGTGAGGAGTGCACGGTCGAGCAGGCCATGGCGCGCTCGATCAACACCGTGTTCTACGACATGGTCACCAACACCACCGGGCCGAAGGCCGTGATGGAAGCGGCCATGGCCGCGGGCATCCCGGAGAAGCACGGCGACAAGCCCACGATGGGCAGCCTCGACGGCAACATCTCCATCGGCGGTGGTCAGACCCAGGTCACGCCGACGGACATGGCTGGCGCCTACGCCACGTTCGCCGCCGACGGCATCCAGCGCGACACCCACTTCGTGGCGAAGCTCGAGACGTCCGACGGCGAGGTGCTGTTCGACGAGACGACGCCGGCCGCAAAGAAGGGCGAACCCGCGTTCGACCCCGACGAGGAGACCAACCGCACCATCGCGCGCAACGTCACCGAGTCGCTGAAGGGCGTACTGCCGGAGGCCGACCTGTCCTGCCCGTCGTCGCACGAGTGCGCGGGCAAGACCGGTACGCACCAGTACGACCAGGGTGATCCGGAGTCGAGCGAGAACTCGCAGGCCTGGATGGTCGGCTACTCGCCGCAGATCTCGGCGGCCGCGTGGGTCGGCACCGGCGGTGGTGAGCCGATCCGGGACGCCACCGGCAGCCCGATCTACGGCAGCGGCCTCCCCGCGGAGATCTGGCAGGAGTTCATGGCGAACTACCTGGAGCCGCTCGAGCCCGAACCGTTCAGCGAGCTCGAAGAGGTGCTGGGCCCGCAGCCGCCGGTCGTGGACGACGCCCCGGAGGAGACCACCGAGGAGACCACGACCGAGGAAACGACCACCGAGGAGTCGACCACCGAGGAGTCGTCGCGGCCGGAGACCACCCAGCCGTCGTCCCCGCCGCCGGGTCCGCCCTCGCGGCCGTCGGAGCCGTCCGAACCGACCGACACCGAGGAAGAGGACGACGACGGAGGCGGTCCCATCTGGGGCAGGCCGCCCGAGGAACCTCAGGGCAACGGCAACTCCGAGGGCTGAACCTCAGGTAACGACAACGCCCGTGCGGCGGCCCCGATGAGGGGACTGCCACACGGGCGTTGTCGTGTCCGCACCCGCTCATCACAGGAGTGTCACGGCCACCGCTTGTAACATCCCGTTCGTGTCCGGCGATACCTCTCCTTCTCGCTCGCGCCCTTCTCGCTCGCGTGGCACCACCGAGGAGACCGCGTCGCTGGACCCGTCGCGCCGAGCGATCCCCAGCTGGGACGAACCGCTCGTGGCGAAGGCGACCGCCCCGGTCGGTGGCCCGCTCGGACGGCACGCGACCGTCGGCAGGCACTGGTTCTGGTCGCCGCTGCGCGTCTGCCTGCTACTGGGCGTGATCGCGCTCGCGTTGTCGTGGTTCGGCAAGGCCGCCTGCATCCAGCAGTACGAGGACGGCAACGGCCGGCTCCACCTGGACTGGCAGTCCGGCCGCCAGTACGTGGCGATGTGCTATTCGGACATCGTCCCGCTGTACTCGGCGGAACGTCTCGACCAACCGGACACGTTCCCCTACGCCACGCACTGGACCGAGGAGACCGACGGCGGCGAGCACGAGCGCCGGTACATGGAGTACCCGGTACTGACCGGCCTGTTCCAGTGGGTCAACGCCAAGCTGACGCACGGCTGGATGAACGTCGCCGACTCCGGCCTGCTGCCAGGGGCGCTTCCGGTTGCCGTGTACTTCAACATCACCGCGCTGCTGCTGGCCGCGGCCTGGCTGACGGCGATCTGGGCCACCGCGCGCATCTCCGCGCGCAGGCCGTGGGACGCCGCGCTCGTGGCGATCTCGCCGCTGGTGATCGTGCACGCGTTCACCAACTTCGACACCGTCGCCGTGGCACTGGCGATGTGCGGACTGCTGGCCTGGTCCAGACGCAGACCCGCGCTGGCAGGTGTACTCATCGGACTCGGTGCCGCGGCCAAGCTGTATCCGCTGTTCCTGCTCGGACCCCTGCTCGTGCTGTGCCTCAGGGCGGGCAGGGTCGCCGAGTGGGGACGCACGACGATGACCGCGCTCGTCACGTGGTTCGCCGTGAACCTGCCGTTCCTGCTGATGTTCACCGAGGGCTGGCGCGAGTTCTTCCGGCTCAACACCGAACGCGGGATGGATCCCGACTCGATCTACAACGTCGTCTCGTACTTCACCGGATGGGCCGGTTTCGACGGCGCGCTGCGGTCGGGGGAGACGCCCAGCGTGCTCAACACGGTCAGCGGCGCGCTGTTCCTGCTGTGCTGTGCCGCCGTGGCGTACGTGGCCTTGACGGCGCCGAGACGGCCGCGCGTGGCGCAGTTGTGCTTCCTCGTCGTGGCCGCGTTCCTGCTGACCAACAAGGTGTGGAGCCCGCAGTACTCGCTGTGGCTCGTGCCGTTGGCCGTGCTCGCGATCCCGCGGTGGCGACTGTTGCTGACGTGGATGCTGATCGACGCGCTCGTCTGGGCGCCGCGCATGTTCTCCTACCTCGGCGTCGAGAACAAGGGACTGCCCGACGGCTGGTTCCTCGGCACGGTCGTCGTCCGCGACATCGCCGTGGCGCTGCTGTGCGTGCTGATCCTGCGGGAGATCTACCGGCCGTCGGCCGATCCGGTGCGATCCGGCCCTTCGGCGTCGGACGATCCGCTCGGCGGCGTGCTGTCGGGGCAGCGCGACGCCGTCGTGCTGCCCGGACTGTCGACGTTGCTCCCCGCGAGGCTCGCGCCATCGAAACTGGTGCGGTCACGGTCACGGCCCTCGCCCGAACCGACCGGCTCGCCCGAACCGACCGGCTCCGGCGGGTCGTCGGGGCGCGGGTCGTCGAGGCGCGGGTCGTCGGAGTAGCGGGGTTCGCCGGGGACCTGCCTGCTCGCGAGGAAGGCCACGAACAGGCCCGCGAGCAGCGCAGCCTGCCCCCACACGCCGATCACGACGGCCTGCGGGGCGAATCCGTCCGCGATGCCGCGGCCCGCGTCGCCGTACCAGCGGAAGACGCCGACGCCCAGTGCGACGTCGGCGAGCAGGTACGCCGCGATCCAGCCCCACCGGATCCGCAGCAGGACGAACATCGGCAGCAGCCACAGCGTGTACTGCGGCGAGTGGACCTTGTGCAACAGCAGGAACGCGCACAACACGGCGGCGCACACGGGCAGCAGCGGATAGCGGCCCTCGCGCACGGCGCGATCCCACCCGACCCCGCACGCCACGACCACCGCGGCCAGCACGGCCACCGGCGAGGTGACGTCGGTGAACTGCTGGAACGTCAGGTCGCTGTCGAACAGGTGCCGCACGCCCCAGTACCAGATCGAGTTGGTCGTGGCGTCGGCCTTGCGCTGGCCCTGGAAGTCGATCGAGGCCCACCAGCCGTCGAACCCGGCGATCAGGAACGGCAGGTTCGCCGCGGCCACGACAGCTCCCGACAGCAGCGGAACGCGCAGCCCCGCTCGCAGGGCCGCCGTGCCGGACTGCCCGCGCCGCCGGTGCTCGACGACGACGTACAGCATGAGCGGCACGACGAACAGCGCCGGATACAGCTTCAGCGCCGTACCGACCCCGAGCAGCACCGCGGCCCACCCGGACCGCCGGCCGAGCGAACCCCGCCCGCGGTACAGCACGGCGAATGCGGCCACCGACGCGGCGACCACCGGCAGATCCCAGTTGTGGAAGGCGTAGAGCACCACCGGCGGGCCCAGTGCCCACAGCAGCGCACGCCACCGCGCGAGCCCGCCGAGCAGCCATGCCGTCAGCAGGCCGAACGGCGCCATCAGCAGCGCCGACTGCACCAGGAACTCGGCGTCGTTGTCGGCGAACGCCGCGCCCGCCCAAATGAGCACGCCGGTCAGTACCGGGTACTCCACGGCACCGCCGACGAGCTGACCCTCCGGCGTGATGTCGCCGTGGACGTAGGGGAAGACGTGCTGGTCGACGTCCCTGCCGAGCCACAGGAACTGGATGTCGGAGTAGCACGCCAGCTCGTAGTTGCGTTCGGCGTACCCGGGAGTGCTGCGGCCGTGCTCGTCGAAGTCCGGACCGGTGCAGCGGTGCTTGTTCAGCAGCCCCAGCACCAACGTGAAGCCGCACAACAGGATCGCGAGCGCGGCGACGGCCCGGGTCGACGTCGAAGGGCCGATCCGGTGTGCGCCCCCCTCAGCCCCTGAGGTGTTCGATGTCGTCGCGCTGGCCATCGGGCGGAGTCTCCACGATCACGGGTGCGTTCGCCGTGACCGCCACGGCCCGCAACACGTCGGGATCGATCGTGCCGTCACCCCCGACGACGTTCGCGTGCCGGTCCCGCTGCGACCCGGCCGGGTCCCGCGAGTTGTTCAGGTGCACCAGATCGATGCGTCCGGTGATCGCCAGTACGTCGTCGACGACCGTCTCGAGGTCCCAGCCGGCCGCGTAGGCGTGACAGGTGTCCAGGCAGAAGCCGGCTCCGAGCTCGCCGACCGCGTCCCACAGGCGCGCGAGCATGTCGAGGTCGCGGGTCATCGCGTTGTCCCCGCCGGCGGTGTTCTCGACGAGGATCGGCACGTCGAAGGAGCTGCGTTCGAACAGCTTGCGCCAGTTCGCCACGCCCTCGGCCGGATCCTCTCCCTTGCGCACGTGCCCGCCGTGCACCACGAGACCCCGCGCGCCGACCGCCGCGGCCGCCTCCGCGTGCTGGGTCACGCCCTTGCGCGACGGGATGCGGATGCGGTTGTTCAACGACGCCACGTTCAGCACGTACGGCGAGTGGATGAACACCGCGACGTCCGAGGACAGCAGGTCGTCGGTCTTCGGATGCGGCTGCGGTTTCTTCCAGCCCTGCGGGTCGGAGAGGAAGAACTGGACCGCCTCGGCACCGACCTCACCGGCCGCCGCGAGCGGATCGTCGTCACCGACATGCGCACCGATCAGCATTTGCCGAGGGTATCGACCATCGAAGACGATCATCGAGTACCTTCAGCCCTGCAACGGAGATCACTCGCAGTCCTACGCAGCGTGACGCACGGTCGGCGGGGGTCACCGGCGCCGAGAGCGGCACACAGCGAACAACCACACATCGAACAACCACACAGCGAACAACGAAGCGTCGAACGAGGGGTGGGGCTCGTGAGGATCGGCCGGTACGTCGTGCGCACCGGGGTGGCGACCGCCGCGGCAGGTGCCGTCGCGATGGGGTCCGTGGGATTCGGGGGCATTGCGCACGCGCAGGAGGCCGAACCGTCCGCGGAATCCGAGCCGAAGGTCATCGAGGGTGAGTGCGCGTCCCTGCTCAAGGGCAAGGAGGGCGAGCCACTCACCGTCGACGCCCTCGCCGCCGTGAACGCCGAAGGCGTGGCCGGCATCGGTACCGGCGAGGAGAGTTCCGAACGCGGTGCGCTCCTGTCGTTGCCGCTGAAGGAGACGCTCGACGGACTCGGCATCAGCCGGGCCAAGGTCGTGGTGAACCCGTTGGGTCAGATCTGCGACACCGCACAGAGCACGGTCAACGCGGTCGCCTCGGTCCCCCGCGAGCTCACCAAACCGACTCCCGAAGAGCCGGAAGAGCCCGAGCAGCCCGCACCCGAGGACCCCGAGCCGGAACCGGAACCCGCTCCCGAACCGGAGCAGCCGGACGAGCCGGAGACCCCTGGCAACGGTGACTCCGCTCCCGGCGCGCCCGACCACCTCGACGACCTCGACCTCGCCGCCGAGCCCGTGCCCGGGCCCGGTGCGGTCGCCGCACCACTCGACCCGGTGTCGCTGCCGCCCGCCGCGGGCATCACGGTGCCGAAGGCGCCGGTCGGCCCCGGCATGGGTGTGCCGGAGAAGGGCAGCAAGCCCGGCGAGCAGGAGAACGCCGCACGCAAGTCCGGCACCGCTCAGGCCCTTCCGCAGGCCTCCGAACACGACCGCACCCCGCTGGTGCTGTCCGTGGCCGCATTGCTCGTCGTCATCGCCGCGCTGAGCCGCTCGTGGATCGCGAGGAAGAACGCCTGATCGCAGGCATGCGTGACGTCTTCCCCTGTGGTTCGTTGTATCTGATGAACCGATCGGGGAGGTTCCGCGATGCGCATCGCCGATGACGACCGCAGGCGCTCGATGCGGCGCAGGGCGGCCAGGCCGGCTGCCGTGACCACCGCTGGGGTGCTGCTCGCGGTGACCGCGGGCGTCGTGGCACCCGGACAGGCCGCCGCCGAGAGCGACACGAAACAGGTGCGCTGCGGCGGCACCGTGACCGCCGAACCGGGCGACCGCATCCAGGGCGTGACCGCGCTCGGCGTCCCGATCGACCTCGGCGTCGTCACCGACACGCTCGGCACGCTGCTCAGCGGCGTCTGCAAGGTGACGGTCAACGTCGTGGACACCGCCGTACGTCCGCTGCCCGGCGCGGGCGAACCGCTGGCCGACGGCGTGAACGGCACGGTCGACGACGTCACCGGCGGAGCGAAGAAACTGACCGACACGCTTGGCGGCAAACAGGCCCTGCCCAGGCCGGACGACGACCCCGCCCCGTCCGATCCCGATGACGACTCCGGATCCGACTCGGGTGGCGACGCCGGATCGGGCGGCGACGAGCCGGACGGTGACGACTCGGCCGGTTCGGGAGAGTCCGACGGCGATACGGGCCATCGCACGCCGAACAGTCCGGTGGTGGACCAGCCGGGGTCGGGCGGTTCCGGTGGCGGCATGTCGTTCGCGGCGCCCGCGGGCATGTCCGCACCTCCGGGGCTGCGTTACGCCGGCATCCCTGCCGCGAGCGGCGCCGTGTTCGAGGCAGCTCCCGGACTGCGCTACGGCGGGCAGATCCCCGGCTACAACCCGGACTTCGGCGTGCTCGGCGAGAACGCACCCAGCCCGAACGCGGCCGGCCCGGACATCCGCGCACTCGAGCAGCAGGACCACGGGCAGGAGTCCGGTCACGCGGGCCGCAGCGACGGCCTGCGCACGGCAGGGGATGCCGCGGCACTGCAGTCCGCGGCGCCGGATTCCCCTATGAACGGACCGTCACTGCCGTTGCTGCTGGCCGTGATCGCGCTGGCGGGCGTCAGCGCCGGGCTGGTGCGCACCTGGGTGCTCCAGCGGCCCAGCACCTGATCCCGTCCGACCCCGATCGGACGCGCCCGTCACCGCTTCGCGGGACGCCGGCGCCTCGCCGGCCCGCGCATCGCACACGGCGCGCGGCCGGTTCGTCCTTCGGCCGAGTGGTTACCGCCCCGTATCCCCGGGGCGGCACGGTCGTTTACCGTGATGACGCCCTGCCGTGCCGGTGAGGTCCAGGCCGGGCAAGCCGTTCGGAAAGGGATACCGTTCGAAGTGCGTACCAAGACCGCCCTGACCCGCGTGCTGGGGATGGCCGCAGCCACCGCCGTCGCCACGGGACTCACCGCGCTGGCCGCACCCGCCGCGAGCGCCCAGACTCAGGCGCCCGTCGACTCGTGCACGACCACGGTGGCCGCTCCGATCGGCGCGAAGGTGATGCTCGACGGTGAGGCGGTAGCCGGTCACGTGAAGACCGGGGCCAGGGAGGCCGACCGATTCCTCCAGTTCACCTTCCCGAACAACCTCGCCGAGGAGATCAGCAAGCACACGCTCGAGGTCGGTTCCGTTCCCGACAAGGCCACCGGTGTCGTCGGCGGCCAGCGGATCGCCACGGTCGTCACCGACATCCTTGACGGCAACCCCGCACTCGGCTGGCCGAGCAAGCGCCAGGAGGTGCTCGACTCGATCAGCAACAAGATCGCGGGCAACTGCGGCATGCCGATCGAGGCGACCAACTACTCGGCGCCGACCAGCTCCCGCCCTCAGCAGCACCAGCCGCAGCAAGGCGGCAGCGGGCCCGGCACGACGCAGCCCGCGCCCGGCGGTGCGACCGGCGGACAGCAGGCCGTGCCCACCACGCCCGGCGCCCCGCAGGGCAGCGGTGACGCCTACGCCGCCCCGCGCGACTACGGCGACATCCCGGCGGCCTCCGCGCCGACCGAGGGCAGCGCCGTGCCGCCGGACATGCGCTACTCGCCGCAGGACGGTGTCCCCGGAGCTCCCGACTCGCCGGAGTACGGCGTGTTGAGCGACGGCGGCAAGACCGGAGGCGGCGGCGACGCGCGCAACGCGGGCAACGCCGACGCGCTCGCGGCCGACACCACCGCGCCCGGACAGGTGCAGCTGCCGATGCTGCTCGCCGTCGTCGCGCTGGCCGGCGTCACCGCGGCCCTGGTCCGGACCTGGGTCCTCCGCAAGACCACCTAGCTCCCCAAGAAGCCCCCGAGGGCCCCATGGTTGCGTTCAACGCGACCATGGGGCCCTCGGGAGCATCCCGCCGCGCGCCTCGCACCACCCGGGACCGGACGCACCGGAGGTGGTGGCTAGACTGGCCAGTCGACATTGCCCTCCTGCCACGGATCGCCCGTGGCCGCCTGAGCCCATAGGAGGTGAGTGGTTGTGTCACGCCATTACGAGGTAATGGTCATCCTCGACCCGTCGCTCGACGAGCGCACGGTCGCACCCACCCTGGAGAACTTTCTCAAGGTCATCCGCAACGCGGGTGGCAGCGTGGAGAAGGTCGACATCTGGGGTCGTCGCAGGCTGGCCTACGAGATCAACAAGAACGCCGAGGGCATCTACGCCGTCCTCGAGCTGATCTCCGAGCCGGACGACGTCCAGGAGCTCGACCGGCAGCTGTCGCTGCAGGAGACCGTGCTCCGCACCAAGGTGGTCCGCCGCCAGGAGGCGCGCGGAACCAAGCGCGCCGCGAAGATCGCCGCGAAGGCCTGAGGCGGAAGCCATGGCCGGAGACACCATCATCACGGTGGTCGGCAACCTGACCGCGGACCCGGAGCTTCGGTTCACGCCGTCCGGCGCGGCCGTTGCGAACTTCACCGTCGCCTCCACCCCTCGCCAGTTCGACCGGCAGAGCGGTGAGTGGAAGGACGGCGAGGCGCTGTTCCTGCGCTGCAACATCTGGCGCCAGGCGGCCGAGAACGTCGCGGAGACGCTCACGCGCGGCGCCCGGGTCATCGTGCAGGGCCGGCTCAAGCAGCGGTCGTTCGAGACCAAGGAAGGCGAGAAGCGGACCGTCGTCGAGCTCGAGGTCGACGAGATCGGCCCGTCTCTGCGGTACGCGACGGCCAAGGTCAACAAGGTCAGCCGCGGCGGCGGTGGCGGCGGCGGATTCGGTGGTGGCGGCGCAGCTGCGCCCGCCGCTGCCGGTGCGCCCGCCGACGACCCGTGGGGCAGCGCGCCTCCCGCAGGCGGCGGTGGCGGCTTCTCCGACGAGCCGCCGTTCTGAGCCGCGGATCGCGAACCGCCCTCCAGACAACAGCAACCACGCACTAAGTTCCCCAGGAGTACACAGTGGCCAAGCCACCCGTTCGTAAGCCGAAGAAGAAGGTCTGCGTCTTCTGCAAGGCCATCAAGCAGGGCCACCCGGAGGCCATCGACTACAAGGACACCAACCTGCTGCGGAAGTACATCTCCGACCGCGGCAAGATCCGTGCCCGTCGGGTCACCGGCAACTGCAGCCAGCACCAGCGCGACGTCGCCATCGCGGTCAAGAACTCCCGCGAGATGGCGCTGCTGCCCTACACCTCGACCGCTCGCTGAGAAGGGAGTCAGACATGGCGAAGATCATCCTGACGACCGACGTCGAACACCTGGGCGGTCCCGGCGACATCGTCGAGGTCAAGGACGGCTACGCGCGCAACTACCTGCTGCCGCGCGGCTACGCGATCCCGTCCTCGAAGGGCGCGGAGAAGAACGTCCGCACCATCCGGCGTGCCCAGGAGGCCCGCCGGATCCGCGACCTCGACCACGCCAAGGAGCTGAAGACCCAGCTCGAGGGCCTCGGCCACGTCGCCGTCGCGGCGAAGGCCTCCGAGGGCTCGAAGAAGCTGTTCGGTTCCGTCACGGCCGCCGACATCGTCGGTGCGATCAAGGCCGCGGGCGGCCCGCTGCTCGACAAGCGGGTCATCCACATCGACGGGCACATCAAGACCGTCGGCAAGCACGCGGTCACGGCCCGTCTGCACCCGAGCGTGAAGGCGGACGTGCGGCTGGACGTGCAGCCCAAGTAAGCACGGTCGGTTCGACCCGAAGCGGCGGGTCCTCCCACTCGGGAGGGCCCGCCGCTTTCGTCTTCCCGGACACCACCCACGCCTCCGAACGGCTCCCGCCCACGCGGGTGAACCTGCGCGCGGACTCGCCGAAACCCGCACGTCACCGGCTCGGTTCCCAGTCGTGACCAACATTTTCGCGGGCGCGGGAAACCTTTGTGCGGCCGGAATCGTCCTAGTTGTCGGCACGAGTACCGCCCTTGGTGGGCGATCTCTGCCGGAGGCGAGCGGAGCGGACTCCGCACTGGGGGCCGAGGGAAAGGATCCGGTGGATGACGAACTTCCTGGGCGGCGGCCTGATGCCGATGCCGCCGATCAAGGTCGCGGCGCGGGCGGCCAAGGACGGGGCGGCTGCAGCGGCCGGCGCAAGCCGGGGTGGCTCCGGTGGCGCGGGCGGTGGCGGCGGCTACGAGTTCACGCCGGAGGAGGTCGACGCCGTCCTGCAGCAGTGGGAGGACCTCTACGCCGAGCTGACGCTCGACCTCGTGGAGGCCGAACGGATCGCAGGCGTGCTGCCGCCCGGTAACGAGCCTGCTAGCGCCACGTTCGTCAAGGCGGCCAACCCCGCGGGCCACGCCCTGCGGGCCCAGACCGAGGCGATGGCCCAACACGTCAAGCAGTACGTCGAGGCACTGCGGCAGGCCAAGGAAGCCATTCAGGCCAGCGAGGACCAGGCGCTGCAGAACGTCGGCAACGCCGGAAGCGGGGTGAGCTGACATGGTGATGCCGTTCCTCGTGCCCATCGTGGCCGAAGGTGTCGCCAGCGGTGTCGCCCGGCACCAGGCCAACCACCAGGGCACGCCCGAGAGCCAGCTCGGCGGTATCAGCGCACCGCAGATCTACGAGGCGATCATGAGCGGGGCGGGCACCGAATCCCTGGTGAACGGCCAGCAGGCCAGCACGGTGCTGCGTCAGCGGTACAACCAGCGCATCGAGCAGATCGCCGCGCTCGACGCGAAGATGAACAACGCCTGGACCGGCGAGGGCTCGGCGAGCGCGCGCATGGGCGCCAACCCGCTGAAGGTCTGGATGGACGACGCCAGCACCAACCTCGGCAAGAGCGACGCGGTGCTGCAGGGCCAGACCAGTGCGTTCGAAAAGGTCAAGTCCGCGGTGCAGCCGTTGCCTGCCGAGGCGCCGCAGAGCGACTTCTGGAACGACATCCAGTTCTGGGGAACCGACCTCGACAAGAAGATCGCCGAGTACAACGCCAAGGCCCAGGCCAACGTCAACGCCTTCAACGCCTACAGCGACGCGAGCGCCATGCACGCCAGCGCGATGCCGCAGTTCAGCACGATGCAGGGCGGGTTCGGCGACGTCTCGGTCAGCGGCAACGCCGTCGACAGCAGTGGGCGCGTGTCCGATCCGCGCGAGTTGGACGGCGGCTACTCCGACGGGGGTCACGGCACCGGCCCTGGCGGAACCACTCCCGGCGGCGGCGGCAACTATCCGGGTGGCGGGGGATACCCGGGCGGTGGCGGCTATCCCGGTGGGGGAAACCCCGGCGGCACCGGTCCCGGCGATTCCGGCGGCGGCTCTGGCGGTGGTTCCGGTTCCCGGCCGGATGTCATCGCCGACCCTCCGCGGGTCGACGTCCCCCGCGGCCCGGGCGACGGCCCGAACGGTGACGGCGGGAACGGATCGCCGTCGTACCCGAACTACCCGTCGCTGCCGCTGCCGAACCCGAACGACCCGAACTACCCGGGCCCCAACAACCCGAACTACCCGTGGCCGAACGGGCCAGGACCCAACGACGACACGAGTTCGTCCGGGCTCACCGACCCGAGCACGCCGAAGGGCACCTACCCCGGCGGCCCCCACTACAGCGGCCCTGGCTACGCGCCGAACGGCGGGCTGGGCACCGGCCCGGGCTCGGGCTCCGGCGCCGGCGGGTTCGGACCCGGTGGCGGCGTCGCGTTCGGCCCCGGCGCAGGGCCCGGTGGGCTCGGCGGAGCCGCGGGCGCCATGGGCGCAGGCGGCGCGGCGGGAGCCGGTGGCGCGACCGGTGCCGGCGGTTCGGGCTCCGGTGCCGCAGGTGGCGCGGGCGCTGCGGGTGCGGCCGGTGCCGCACGTGGTGGCGCCATGGGTGGCCGTGGTACGGGCATGATGCCGATGGGCGGTGCCATGGGCCGCGGGCAGCCCGGCGAGGAGGACGAGGAACACCAGCGCAAGTTCATGATCGACGAGGACGGGCACGAACTCTTCGGCACCGACCAGAAGACCGCCCCTCCGGTCATCGGCGAGTAACGCCAGCCATCCGGCCGGGTCACGAATCCCGCGACATCGACGACGATCGGGCCGTCGCCGCGTACCTTCACCGGCGGCGGCCCGATCTCTCGCGGTCCCGGCAGGCGCAACACCCACCCCAGCACTCCGCCCCGTCGGCGGCTCCCGAGAAGGCAGAACCCCGTGCTCGAGAACCAGGTGACCCTCCGAACGAGAACTCTCGTCCGCCTCCTGCACCACGCGGGCAGCGAGCCGCATCCCACGCTCGAGAAGGGCGCCACCTGGTACAGCCGCGAGGCGCTGCAACGGATCGACGCCGACGTTCACGCCGAGCTGGCCGGGGCGGGGCTGGCCGGCGACGGCGGGGTGCATCCGGACCTGTTGGCGACCGTCGAGGCGATCGCCCATCCGGAACTGGAGTACTACGGATGGATCACCGCTATCGTCGAGGGCGCCCCCGTGAACCTCACCGTGTTCGCGGGAAGCGGTCGTGGTGAGGGCTTCACGCTGGTGCACAACACCGACGCCGGCGCCGTCGCGGTGGCCAGCGTGCCCGCGGCGCAGCTGCTGGAGGCCTTCCTCGCGCAGCTGCCGCCGTGGACGACCGCGAGTGGGCGCACGATCGCGGTTCCGAAGAGCGCCATCGAGGGCAGGGGCAACGACACGTCGAATGAGGACCACTTCTCGGTGATGCGTTCCGAGACCCCGAGCGCGTCGGAACGGGACGTGGCCGAGTTCAAGCGGCTCATCGGGCTCGAACGACACGGGGGTGGGCAGCTGTACGTCGCGACGCGGCACCGGTCCGGGCATCGGCGACGTGCCGAACGTCCGGTGAGTTACGTCGACACCGACGAAGGCCGGTGGCTCGTGGAGGAGACGGCCGGCACCGGCGAGCCGATGTTGTCCGCGGCGCCCGCGACGTCCGCACTGCTGGGCTCCCGGCTCCGGGAGGCTCAGTCCACCCTCGGGGCCTGACGATCGGTGATCCACGCGCGTACGTCGATCATCCGAATGCCGCAGCGCTGGGCGACACCGGCTACGGCGCGCACACCCCGAAGATCCACAACGTGATCCGGTGATCGCTCCGCGTGGGCGGGGTCGCGACACGCCGACGGAGCAGTTTCGCGCGACACGCCGGGGATGTGACGAACAAAGTTGTCCACAGGCTACCCACAGGCCTTGACCTGGGAATTTAGCTCGCGCGGGTGACCATGTCCCCAGTTTGTACACAGGATGATCGCCCCCTGTGACTGGTTCAGCCCACTCATCCACAGGCGATACACATTCGGGTCGGCACCGGTCCCCAGGCCCGATTGCAATGCGCTGTCCGAGCGATCTAGCGTCGCCCGCGAACGAGCTCCACGAACGACGCCACGCGTGGGGCGGAACACGACGAAACGCCGCCGTCGATGGCGACCCGCCGGGCCGGAGTCGCGGTATACTTCGAACTCACGTTCGACCCTGTTCGAGCCGCGCAACCCGGATCGCCGGGCGTGCCGCTGCCGAGGCGGGTGGGCGGACGCACAAGCACGCATAGGGACACGCAGGAACGGACCGGAACCGACAAAGGGAGGTGCCCACACCGGTGGCGATCACCGACGACCGCGGCTCGGACCTGGCCGGCGGCGAGAACGGCACGTTCGAACGCCAGCCGCCGCAGGACACCAAGGCCGAGCAGTCCGTGCTCGGAGGCATGCTGCTGTCGAAGGACGCGATCGCCGACGTCGTGGAGGTCCTGCGTCCCGGCGACTTCTACCTCCCCAAACACCAGGCCGTGTACGACTGCGTGCTCGACCTCTACGGCCGTGGCGAGCCCGCCGACCCGATCACGGTGTCGGCCGAGCTGGAGCGCCGCGGCGAACTGGCGCGGGTGGGCGGCGCGCCGTATCTGCACACGCTCATCGCGACGGTGCCGACCGCGGCGAACGCCGGGTTCTACGCGCAGATCGTCGCCGAGAAGGCGGTGCTGCGCAGGCTCGTCGAAGCGGGTACGCGCATCGTGCAGTACGGCTACGGCGCCGACAACACCGACGGCGGCGACATCAACGAGGTCGTCGACCGCGCGCAGGCCGCCATCTACGAGGTGACCGAGCGCCGCACCAGCGAGGACTACGTCCCGCTGGAGGAACTCCTCCAGCCGACGATGGACGAGATCGACGCGATCGCCTCCCGCGGCGGCGACGCGCAGGGCATCCCCACCGGCTTCGCCGATCTGGACGAGGTGACCAACGGTCTGCACCCCGGTCAGATGATCATCGTCGCCGCCCGCCCGGGCGTCGGTAAGGCGCTCGCACTCGACACCCCGCTGCCGACGCCCGACGGCTGGACGACCATGGGGCAGGTGCAGCCGGGCGACCGGCTGATCGGCTCCGACGGCACGCCCACCACCGTGGTCGCCGCGACCGACGTCATGCACGGACGACCCTGCTACGAGGTCGAGTTCTCCGACGGTTCGACGATCGTCGCCGACGCCGAGCACCAATGGCTGACCGACACCCGCGCGAGCCGCCGGGTCCGCGGCCCCGCCGAGGTCCGGACCACCGCCGAACTCGCCGACACCGTCCGCTGCGACACCGCCGACGGGCGCGTGAACCACTCCGTGCGGCTGGCCCAGCCGTTGGAGCTGCCCGAACGCGACCTGCCGCTGCACCCGTACGCGCTCGGCGCCTGGCTCGGCGACGGCCACTCCGACGGCGCACGCTTCACCACCGCCGACCCGGAGATCATCACCTACCTCGAGGCCGAGGCGGACCTGTACTGCCCCCGGCGCGGCACCTACGCCTACTCCCTCCGCTTCCCGACTCCGGATCCGGTCGAGTACCGGTCGTGCACGGTGTGCGGTGAGCCGTTCGTCCCGCGCAGCAGCGAGGTCCGGACCTGCGGCCGCTCGTGCGGTGGCAAGGCACGGTTCGTGTCGGCTCCGGTTCCCGCACCGACCTGCCCCGACTGCGGCCGTCCCTCGTCGGGTCTCCAGCAGTGCCAGGAGTGCCGGAACCACCACGGAACCGTCCAGGCAGTGCTGCGGTCGCTCGGGGTGCTCGGCAACAAGCACGTGCCGGCCGAGTACCTGCGTGGTTCGGTGTACCAGCGGCGCGCGCTGCTGGCGGGACTGCTCGACACCGACGGCACCGTCAGCGGGTCGGGCGGGGTGCAGTTCTCTGTCACCGACCGCCGGCTGGCCACCGACGTCTACGAGCTGATCGTCAGCCTCGGCTACCGGTGCTCGTGGACGACGAAGCGGGTGCGGGGCCGCACGGAGGCGTCGTCGACCGCGTACACGCTGAACTTCACCACGCACGACCGCGTCTTCTGGTTGCAGCGCAAGCACCTGCTGCACAAGGAACGCATGACCGGCCGTCGTCCGCGGCCCACGCCGCGCTACGTCGTGGACGTGCGGCCGATCGACAGCGTTCCGGTGCGGTGTGTCGAGGTCAGCGCCGACGACCACCTGTACCTCGCGGGCCGGTCGATGATCCCGACGCACAACTCGACCCTGGGTCTCGATTTCGCCCGGTCGTGCTCGATCAAGCACGGCATGACCAGCGCGATCTTCTCGCTCGAGATGAGCCGCACCGAGATCGTCATGCGCATGCTGTCGGCCGAGGCGCGGATCCGGTTGGCCGACATGCGCGGTGGGCGGATGTCGGACGACGACTGGACCCGGTTGGCGCGCCGGATGAGCGAGATCAGCGAGGCGCCGCTGTTCGTCGACGACTCACCGAACCTGACGATGATGGAGATCCGCGCGAAGGCGCGGCGGCTCAAGCAGCGCAACGACCTGAAGCTCATCGTCGTCGACTACATGCAGCTGATGACGTCCGGTAAGCGGGTCGAATCGCGTCAGCAGGAAGTGTCGGAGTTCTCCCGGCAGCTGAAGCTGCTGGCGAAGGAACTCGAGGTGCCCGTGGTGGCGATCAGTCAGCTGAACCGTGGTCCGGAACAGCGGACGGACAAGCGCCCCATGCTGGCCGACCTTCGTGAGTCCGGTTCGCTGGAGCAGGACGCCGACATCGTCATGCTGATCCACCGGCCCGACGCGTTCGAACAGGACGACCCGCGCGCAGGCGAGGCGGACTTGATCCTGGGCAAGCACCGTGCCGGTCCGACGAGCACCATCGCCGTCGCCCACCAGCTGCACTACAGCCGCTTCGCCGACCTCGCGCGCGAGTAGCGGCGGCTGGCCACGCGACGGCACGAATATGGCATGGCCGTCCGACCTCAGCTGCCGAAGCGGCTTGCTGAGCCACGGCTCGAATGGTGTACTGGGAAACTGTGACGAGGGGCGGAACACGGTCGATTGCAGCACTCCATGAGTACGATCGCGCACGACTAATCCTCATCGAGGACTTGGGCGACTCACCCGAGTACGTTTATTTGCTTATCGACCCAGACGCCAATCGGCC
>Ga0079224_100003169_pt1 | contig 20534 bp, 18 predicted proteins | sample Stecom2015_FD_80414 | JGI IMG/M metagenome (GOLD analysis project Ga0079224, IMG submission 80414) | Agricultural soil microbial communities from Utah to study Nitrogen management - Steer compost 2015 | ecosystem: Environmental > Terrestrial > Soil > Agricultural land | place: USA: Utah...
CGTCTGCGCGCCTCCTCCGCGGCCACCGCAGCGCGCTGGCGGCCTGGCGCGTCCGCGCGCCTCCTCCTCCGCGCCCCCCACCCGTCGCGGGCACAGCGCTTCGAGTTGTTGCTGCTATGACGACCAGAACTCGAAGCGTTGTCGGGAGCCACCCGACGGGGTGCGCAGCGCCGGCGTCCCCACGCCGTCCGGCGCACGACACCCGTCCGGCGCCTACGATGGTGGGTCGTGGAGTTCCTCAACGGCATGCAGCCGACGCACGACCTCACCTACAACGACGTCTTCATGGTGCCGTCCCGCTCCGCGGTGGCCTCACGGCTCGACGTGGACCTCACCACCCCGGACGGCGTGGGGGCGACGGTGCCGGTGGTCGTGGCGAACATGACCGCGGTCGCCGGGCGGCGGATGGCCGAGACCATCGCCCGCCGCGGTGGGGTCGCGATCCTGCCGCAGGACATCCCTGTCGACGCGGTGCAGGAGACCGTGGGGAAGGTCAAGGCGGCGCACCCGGTCTACGAGACCCCGATCACGATCTCCCCGGACGCCCCGGTCGCCGAGCTGCTGTCGGTCATGGGCAAGCGGGCCCACCGGGCGGCGATCGTCGTCGAAGGGGACAAGCCGCTGGGGATCGTCACCGAGCGCGACTGCGCCGACGTCGACCGGTTCGCCCAGGTCAAGGACGTCATGCACGAGGACCTGGTGACCGTGCCGGCGGGTGCGGACCTGCGGGAGTCGTTCGACGCGCTCGAGGGCGCGCACGTCGGGGTCGCCCCGGTGCTCGACGGTGGGCGGATGCTCGGGGTGGTGACCCGCACCGGGCTGCTGCGCTCGGCGATCTACAGGCCGGCGCTGGACCCGCAGGGGCGGTTGCTCGTGGGTGCCGCCGTGGGGATCAACGGTGACGTCCGGGGCAAGGCCGAGAGCCTGCTGGCCAGCGAGATCGACGTGCTCGTCGTCGACACCGCCCACGGGCACCAGGAGAAGATGCTCGAGGTGCTGCCGCAGGTGGTCGCGGCGCGCGACGAGCACGCTGCCGAGCACGGCCGGCGGATCCCCGTCGTCGCGGGCAACGTGGTCTCCACCGAGGGTGCGATCGACCTGGCCGAGGCTGGTGCCGACATCGTCAAGGTCGGCGTCGGGCCGGGGGCGATGTGCACCACCCGCATGATGACCGGCGTCGGGCGGCCCCAGTTCTCCGCGGTGCTCGACTGCGCGGCCGCGGCCAAGGAGGTCGGCGCGCACGTGTGGGCCGACGCAGGAGTGAAGTACCCGCGCGACGTGGCCCTCGCCCTGGCCGCCGGGGCCGCGAGCGTCATGATCGGCTCCTGGTTCGCCGGCACCTACGAGAGCCCGGGCGACCTGATGCGGGACTCCGACGGGCGTCTCTACAAGGAGAGCTTCGGCATGGCGTCCGCCCGCGCCGTGCGGCACCGCACCCGTGACAGGTCCGCCTTCGAGCGGGCCCGGTCGGCGCTGTTCGAGGAGGGCATCTCCAGCTCGAAGATGTACCTCGACCCGCAGCGCCCGGGCGTCGAGGACGTTCTCGACCAGATCGTCTCCGGTGTCCGCAGCGCGTTCACCTACGCCGGTGCCGCCACCATCGGGGAGTTCCACTCCCGCGCGGTCGTCGGGATCCAGGGTCCCTCCGGCTACGACGAGGGCCGCCCCCGCCACACCTCCTGGTAACGAACCCACCGGACGCCCCGACACGCCGTTCCACACGTCGACCGGCCACGCCGACACGCCGTCGCGAACGCCGACCGGACACCTCGACACGCCCAACGGTTCTCCGCCCCAACCGCGTTGTTTCGCGTGTTCGGTCCGCCTCGAAGGCGTCACTTTGGGGTGTTCGGTGGGGTGGTGGAGCGTCGGGATGGCGTGTTCGGTGGGGTGGTGGGGCGGCGGGACGACGCGTCCGGTGGGGAGGGAGGGGTGGGCGGTGGCCCGGAGAGCGGGGGTGGGCGAGACTGGGTCGTGCGGTGTGGTTAGATATATCTTGACGTCAAGATAAGTGAAGGGAGCCGCCGTGAGCGAGTCAGCCAACAGCTTCGGAGCCAAGGGAACGCTGGAGGTGGGCGACGCCAGCTACCAGATCTACCGGATCGGGGACATCGACGGCGCCCAGAGCCTGCCCTACAGTCTCAAGGTGCTGCTGGAGAACCTCCTGCGCACCGAGGACGGGGCCAACGTCACCGCAGACCACATCCGCGCCCTCGCCCAGTGGGACGAGAACGCCGAGCCGGACACCGAGATCCAGTTCACGCCGGCCCGCGTCATCATGCAGGACTTCACCGGCGTCCCCTGCATCGTCGACCTGGCCACGATGCGCGAGGCGATGGTCGAGCTCGGTGGGGACCCGGCCAAGATCAACCCGCTGGTGCCGACCGAGCTGGTCATCGACCACTCGGTGATCATCGACGTCTTCGGCCGTCCCGACGCCTTCGAGCGCAACGTCGAGATCGAGTACCAGCGCAACGGGGAGCGCTACCAGTTCCTGCGCTGGGGCCAGAAGGCGTTCAACGACTTCAAGGTGGTCCCGCCCGGCACCGGCATCGTGCACCAGGTCAACATCGAACACCTGGCCCGCACGGTCATGACGCGCGAGGTCGACGGCGAGCTCACGGCATACCCGGACTCCTGCGTCGGCACCGACTCGCACACCCCGATGGTCAACGGCCTGGGCGTGCTGGCCTGGGGCGTCGGCGGCATCGAGGCCGAGGCCGCGATGCTCGGCCAGCCGGTGTCGATGCTCATCCCGCGGGTGGTCGGCTTCAAGCTGACCGGTGAGATCCCCGCCGGCACCACCGCGACCGACGTCGTCCTGACGATCACCGAGAAGCTGCGCGAGCACGGCGTCGTCGGCAAGTTCGTCGAGTTCTACGGCCAGGGCGTGGCCCAGGTGCCGCTGGCCAACCGGGCCACGATCGGCAACATGAGCCCGGAGTTCGGCTGCACCGTCTCGATGTTCCCGATCGACGACGTCACCCTGGACTACCTGCGCCTGACCGGCCGCTCCGAGGAGCAGATCGCCCTCGTCGAGGCGTATGCCAAGGAGCAGGGCATGTGGCTGGACGAGAACACCCCCGAGGCGCGCTACAGCGAGTACCTCGAGCTCGACCTGTCCACCGTGGTGCCCTCGATCGCCGGCCCGAAGCGCCCGCAGGACCGCATCCCGCTGAGCCTGGCCAAGAAGCAGTTCCACGTCGACCTGCGCAACTACGCCCAGCACACCGAGGACGAGGCGACCAGCCTGGTCGACCTGGAGTCGATCATGTCCTTCCCGGCCTCCGACCCGCCCTCGCACGAGCCGGGCGAGGAGGGCAACGGCGTCGGCCGGCCCCGCACCGTCTCCGAGCTGAAGGCGGGGGTGACCCGGGTGACCAAGCCGGTGCAGGTCACCATCGACGGCCAGGAGGTCACCCTCGACCACGGCCACGTCGCGATCGCGTCGATCACCTCGTGCACCAACACCTCCAACCCCTCGGTGATGATGGGCGCGGCGCTGCTGGCCAAGAACGCCGTCGAGAAGGGCCTGTCGGTCCCGCCGTGGGTGAAGACCTCGATGGCCCCCGGCTCGAAGGTGGTCACCAACTACTTCGACAAGGCCGGCATGTGGCCCTACCTGGAGAAGCTCGGCTTCCACCTGGTCGGCTACGGCTGCACCACCTGCATCGGCAACTCCGGCCCGATCATCGAGCCGGTCTCCGAGGCGGTGAACGAGCACGACCTGGCGGTGGTGTCGGTGCTGTCCGGCAACCGGAACTTCGAGGGCCGGATCAACCCCGACGTGAAGATGAACTACCTGGCCTCCCCGCCGCTGGTCATCGCCTACGCGCTGGCCGGGACGATGGACTTCGACTTCGAGACCGAGCCGCTGGGCCAGGACACCGAGGGCAACGACGTCTACCTCAAGGACATCTGGCCGGACGCCGAGGAGGTCGAGCGGCTCATCGCCGAGACGGTCAGCCGCGACATGTTCACCCGCGACTACGCCGACGTCTTCGCCGGCGACGAGCGCTGGCAGAGCCTGCCCACCCCCGAGGGCGACACCTTCGACTGGGCCCCCGAGTCCACCTACGTGCGCAAGCCCCCGTACTTCGAGGGCATGTCGCTGGAGCCGGAGCCGGTGCAGGACATCGAGGGCGCCCGCGTCCTGGCCAAGCTGGGTGACTCGGTGACCACCGACCACATCAGCCCGGCCGGCTCGATCAAGGCCGACAGCCCGGCCGGCAGGTACCTCGTCGAGCACGGTGTGGAGCGCAAGGACTTCAACTCCTACGGCTCCCGCCGCGGCAACCACGAGGTGATGATCCGCGGCACCTTCGCCAACATCCGGCTGAAGAACCAGCTGCTGGACGGCGTCGAGGGCGGCTTCACCCGCAACCTGCTGTCCGACTCCGACGAGCCGGTGACGATCTACGACGCGGCGATGGCCTACCAGGAGGCCGGTGTCCCGCTCGTCGTCCTGGCCGGCAAGGAGTACGGATCCGGGTCCTCGCGCGACTGGGCCGCCAAGGGCACCCGCCTGCTCGGGGTGAAGGCGGTCATCGCCGAGTCCTACGAGCGGATCCACCGCTCCAACCTCATCGGCATGGGCGTGCTGCCCCTGCAGTTCCCCGAGGGCCAGAACGCCGACTCGCTGGTCCTGGACGGCACGGAGACCTTCTCCATCACCGGCATCACCGAGCTCAACGAGGGGCGCACCCCGCGCACCGTCAAGGTGACCGCGACCAAGGACGGCGCCGAGCCGGTCGAGTTCGACGCCGTGGTGCGGATCGACACCCCCGGTGAGGCCGAGTACTACCGCAACGACGGCATCCTCCAGTACGTCCTGCGCCAGCTCGCGCGCTCCTGAGACGCACCGGGCCCGAGGGGCGGTGGCAGGTCCTGCCACCGCCCCTCGCCCGTCCCGCCCGTATGACGCCCGCCCACCGCGATCGCGGCACGCGCGCGGCATACACTGCCGCGGTGCCGGAGAGTGAGCAGGCGCCCCGCCGCGGACTGATCCTCGCCGCGCTCATCGTGCCGCTGTTCATGGCCCTGATGGGCGTGAGCATCGTCAACGTCTCGCTGCCGGCGATCCAGGGCGGTCTGGGCGCCTCCACCGCCCAGCTGCAGTGGGTGCTGTCCGGCTACGCCCTGACCTTCGGCCTGCTCCTGGTCCCCGCCGGCCGGCTCGGCGACGTGTACGGGCGGGAGCGGCTGTTCCTCGCCGGGGTCAGCCTGTTCGCGCTGGCCTCCCTCGGCGCCGCCCTCGCTCCCACGGCGACCCTGCTCAACGTCTGCCGGCTCGTCATGGGGCTCGGCTCCGGGCTGTTCAACCCGCAGATCATCGGCATGGTGCAGCAGCACTTCCGGGGTCCCGACCGGGCCCGCGCGTTCGGGGTCATGGGCTCGGTCATCGGCCTGGCCCTGGCCGTGGGACCCCTGGTCGGCGGCCTCATCATCGGGGCGCTCGGCCCGGACGCGGGGTGGCGCTGGGTCTTCGGCGTCAACGTCCCCACGGCGGTCCTGGCGGTGGTCGCCGGCTGGCGGTGGCTGCCACGGACCAGGCGGCGCCCCGCCGCCCGGGTGGACCTGGACCCGGTGGGGGTGGCGGTGTTCGGCGCCGCGATGCTGGCGCTGATGCTGCCGTTCGTACGGGTCACCAGCTCGCCGCTGATCTGGCTGGCGCTGCCGGTGGGCCTCGCCCTGCTCGTCGGCTGGTTCGTCTGGGAGGGCCGCTACGCCGCCCGCGGCGGCGAGCCGATGGTCGACCGGGCGCTGCTGCGGGAGCCCGGGTTCGCCTACGGCACCGCGCTGATCTTCTGCTACTTCGTCGGGCTCACCCCCTCCTGGGCGGTCCTGGCCCTGTTCGTCCAGGAGGGCCTGGGCCAGTCCGCCCTCGTCGCCGGCCTCATCACCGTCCCGGCCGCCCTGGCCGGGTCGGTGGCCTCGGTCGTCGGTGGGCGGCTGGTGAGCCGGCACGGCCGGCCGCTGGTCGCCTGGGGGACGGTCGTCGCCGTCGTCGGCCAGCTCGGGACCGCCGTGCTCGCGCTGGTCGCGGGGGAGGGGCCCCTGGCCCTGTGGGCGCTGGCCGGCGCGTTCCTCGTCGTCGGGATCGCCCAGGGCCTGGTCATCGGGCCCAACCAGTCCCTCACCCTCGCCGAGGTGCCGGTCGCCAACGGCGGCGCGGCCGGTGGGGTGATGCAGACCGGGCAGCGGATGGGCGCGGCCATGGGCCTGGCCGTCGGCACCGGGACCCTGTATGCCGCACTCGACGCCCGCGGGGACTGGCACCAGGCGGTGTTCCTCGCCTTCGCGGTCAGCTCCCTGGCCACCCTGGTCGCCTTGGTCGTGGCGGTGCTCGACGCCCGGCGCCGCAGCGTGCGGGTCGGTCCGGGCGCTCCGCACCCCGCGCCGGCGCCGATGCGCTGAGCCGCCGCTCCGGGTCTCCCCGCGCTCCCTGTGGACGGCCCGCTCCCGGGTGCCCGCGCGCCGCCTAGGGTCTCGGGCACACGACGAAGGGGGCGGCGATGTGCGAGGTGTGCGCGACCGGGGACGTCGAGGGGTACCGCCGACGGGAGACCACACGGCTGCGGGAGGTGATCGGCAGGTTCGGGGTGGCCCTGCAGCTCGTCCTCGGGGAGCCGGCCCGGCGGTCGCCGGGGTTCGGCTACACGATCGGGCTCACCGAGGTGGACCACCCCGAGCTGCTCCTCTTCTCCGAGGACCCGGCAGCCGCCGCGGACGCGCTGAACGACCTTGCCGCGGACGTGCTCGCAGGGACTCCGCTGGACCCCGGCGAGGTGGTGTGGGCCGACAGGTGGCCGCACAGGATGCTCGTCGAGGAGGTGCCCAACCCCCGTGATATCGCCCTGGCCGCGGCCCGGTACTACCGGCGGCCCAGCAGCCGCCCCGGCGCCCGGCCGCTCCGCCTGCTCCAGCTGAGCTCCGCCTGCGACCACGGGCTGCTGCCGGGGGAGGCGGGTTACTGCCGGCCGGCGTGGCGGCAGCCACGCCCGGGGGAGTTCAGCGCCAGATCGTGAGCAACGGTCAGGTGGTCAGGCTGGTGGGCGACATGACCGGAGCCGGACCGACCGGCGCGCCCGGCGTCCAGAAGATCCCCAGCCGCATGCCGTGCAGGTCCTGGATGTGGATGTCCATGTCGAAGACCTCGCGCAGGACCTGGCGTTCCATGATGTCCTGCGGCGTCCCCTGGTGCAGGACCCGCCCGTCCCGCATCGCCACGATGTGGTCGGAGAAGGACGAGGCGAAGTTGATGTCGTGCAGGACCAGCACGATGGTCTTGCCCAGGTCGTCCACGGCTCGGCGCAGCATCGTCATCATGGCCGCGGAGTGCTTCATGTCGAGGTTGTTGAGCGGCTCGTCCAGCAGCACGTAGTCGGTGTCCTGGGCCAGCACCATCGCGATGTAGGCCCGCTGCCGCTGCCCGCCGGAGAGTTGGTCCAGGTAGCGGTCGCGGTACTCCTCGAGCTCCAGGTAGGCGATGGCCTCCTCGACCTTGTCGTGGTCCTCCTGACGCAGCCGCCCCTTGGAATAGGGGAACCGGCCGAACCGGACGAGGTCGACGACGCTGAGGCGCGCGGCGATGCGGTTGTCCTGGCGCAGCACCGCAAGGGTGCGGGCGATGACGTCGTCGGCGGCGGTGGCCACGTCCAGGCCGCCGACCACGACCTGGCCGCGCTCGGGACGAAGCAGACGGCTGACGACCGACAGCAGGGTGGACTTGCCGGCGCCGTTGGGGCCGATGATCGAGGTGAGCCGTCCCACCGGGATGGTCAGGCCGACCTCGTCGAGCACCACGGTGCGGTCGTAGCGGTGGGTGAGGCCTTGCACGGAGATCACAGTCGGACCGTCCTCATGAGGAGCAGGATGAAGTAGATGCCGCCGACGAGGTTGACCACGACGCTCAGGGTGGTGCCCTGGTCCATGAGGTGGCCGACGACGAACTGGCCGGCCACCGTGCACAGCACCCCGACCAGGCAGGAGCCCAGCACGAGGTCCGTATGACGGTGGGTCGGCAGCAACTGGCGCGCCAGGTTGGCCACGATGAGCCCGAGGAAGAGCATCGGGCCGACCAGGGCGGTGGAAGTGGCCACGAGGACCGTGACCACGGCCAGGGTGAGGGTCACCACCCGGTGGTAGCGGACGCCCAGCGCGACGGCGTTGTCGCGGCCCAGGTCGACCACGTCGAGGTAGCGCAGCAGCGGGACCAGGGCGACGAGCGCGACGACGGTCACCACCGCGGTCACCACGAGCAGGTCGAGGGCCACCGTGCTGAAGCTGGCGAACATGACGTCCTGCAGGGTGAGGAACTCGTTGGGGTCCAGCAGCCGGGAGGCGAACGAGGTCAGCGAGGCGAACAGCGACCCCAGGACCACGCCGACGAGGACGAGGACCAGGAGGTTGTGGCTGCTCGAGCGGAACAGCCACCGGAACAGCACGATCCCGAACAGGGTGAGCACCCCGGCGTTGACCAGGAACCGCTCGCCGGTCCCGAGCATCATGAACGTGGTGCTGCCGAAGACGAACACGATCGAGGTCTGCACCAGCAGGTAGAGCGCGTCGAAGCCCATCACGCCGGGGGTGAGTATGCGGCTTCCGGCGACGGTCTGGAAGACGAGGCTGGAGGCTCCCGCAGCGACGCCGACGACCACGAGCGAGCCCACCTGGCGGCCGCGCAGGTCCATCGCGTAGGCCCAGGAGCCTCGCACGTCGTACAGCAGGTAGGCGACGACGAAGAGGACGCACAGCAGGGCGAGCGCTCCCAGGGTCAGCCGTACCCGGCGGCGGCGGGCCGCCTCCTCCGGGGACCGGTGGTCGGCGCGGGCGGCGAGAGCGGTCATGCCGGCACCCCCCCGGCCGAGCGGAGGATCAGCCAGATGAAGACCACGCCGCCGATCGCGCCGGCGATGGTGGCGACCGGGATCTCGTAGGGGTGGATGATCCACCGGCCCACCACGTCGCAGGCCAGGACGAAGCCCGCCCCGGCCAGGGCGGTCACCGGCAGCACCCGGCGCACGTTGTCGCCGAGGAGAAGGGTCACCACGTTGGGCACGATGAGGCCCAGGAACGGGATCGTGCCGACCACGACGACGACCACCGCGGCCATGACCGAGACCACGACCAGGCCGGTGTAGAGGATCCGCTGGTAGTTCAGGCCAAGGTTGGTGGCGAACTCCTCGCCCATGCCGATGACGGTGAACCGGTCGGCGGACAGGTAGCCGACGACCCCGGCGAGGAGGACGAGGTAGATGGGCTCGTAGCGCCCCTCGAGCACCGAGGAGAACGAGCCGGTGGTCCAGATGTCCAGGTACTGGATGAGGTCCCGCTGGTAGGCGAGGAAGACCGTGATGGCGCTGAGCACCCCGCCGTACATCAGGCCCACCAGGGCGACGACGATGCCCTCCCGGTGCCGGATCCGCCGCAGCATGGTGAGGAAGACCAGCGTGCCGGCCACCGAGGTGACGATGGCCAGCGCCATCTTGCCCAGCAGCGAGGTGCTGCCGAAGAACAGCGTCGCCAGCAGGATGCCCAGCACCGCCGCCTCGACGGTGCCCGAGGTGGAGGGGGAGACGAACCGGTTCTGGGTGATCCGCTGCATGATCAGGCCGGCGACGGACAGCGAGGCCCCGGCGAGCAGGATCGCCACGAGCCGGGGAATCCGCGAGATGGTGAGGATCCGCAGCTGGTCCTCGCTGGGCGAGAGCAGCTCGGCCAGGCCGAGCTCGCTGGCGCCCACGGCCAGGGACAGGTAGGCGCCGACGGCCAGGACGAGGCCGGCGGCCACGAGGTGCCAGCGCCGCACCCCGCCGCGACCGGTGGTCGCGGCGGGGCGCGTGGTGGTGGGTGCGCTCACGGGCGGGCGGACGGCTGGGGCGGTCGGCTCAGAGGAGCTGCCGCACGTCGTCGACCATCTGCTGCAGCGAGCTCGGGGCCGCGCTGGCGATGTACCAGGAGAAGCCGTCGACCACGACGATCTTGTCGTTCCGCGCGGCGTCGGTCTGGTTCACCAGGTCGTTGTCGAGCACCTCGAGCGCCGGTGCCTCGTCCTGGCCGATCGCGGCGGCGCGGTCCAGGACGAGCAGCACGCCGGGGTTGAACTCGGTGAAGAACTCCTGGCTGATCTCCTGGCCGTGCGAGCCCTCCTCGTCCACCGGGGCCCCGGTGTCGGCGAAGCCGAACGCGTCGTAGACGATGCCGAAGCGCGACCCCGGGCCGTAGGCGCTGACGGTCCCGCCGGAGACCTGCACGAACAGCGCGGACTCACCCATCGCGGCCACGTCTGTGTGGACCTGCTCGACCTGGGTCGCGAGGTCGTCCATGAGCTGCTGCGCCTGCGCCTCCCGGTCGAAGACGGAGCCGAGCTGGACCACCCGCTCGGTGGTGACCTCCAGCTGCTCGGAGGAGTCCTCGAACCGGACCGACATGTCGATGACGGCCGGGGCGACCTTCTCCAGCTCCTCCAGGACCTCCGGGGTGCCGCTGCGCGAGCCCACGATGACCAGGTCGGGCTCGAGCTCGTTGATCGCCTCGAAGTCCGGCTCGTGCAGCGTGCCCACGGTGGGGGCGTCGGCGTAGTGCGCCAGGTCCTCCGGAAGCTCGAAGGTCGCCTCCGGGACCGCGTCGACCTCGACGCCGAGGTCGGTGAGGGTGCGGATGACGCTCCAGTCGGTGGCAACGACGACGCCGGGCTCGACCGGGACGTCGACGGTGCGCCCCTGCGCGTCGGTGATCGCGACGGTCCGGCCGTCCGCGGCGGGAGGCTCCGCCTCGGCGTCCTGGCCGCAGGCGCTGAGGGCCAGGGCGGCGACCGCGCCGACGGCTGCCAGGGCGCGGGTACGGCGGTGGGAAAGGTCCATGCGGGTGTGCTCCTGTGCTCGGTCAGGTTAGGCATGCCTAACCAACCAGATGGCACGGGCAAATAGCAAACGGACCAGTGTTGTAAATATCACGCTCCTGACCTGCACCGACGGAGGTGACGGTCAGCGCCGCCACACCTCCGCGTCGGTGACGAAGGCGGAGGACGACGGTCGCTCCGGCGTACCGCCCCGGGTGATCTCCCCGGGCAGGCGGCGACCCCCGACCCGGATCGACGCCTGTGCGCAGGGACCGAGGACCAGGTGCAGGCTGTGGTCGACGCCGCCGAGCGGGAAGTCGTCGGTGGTGAAGCTGCGGACGTCGAGGACGCCGGTGGTGGTGACCTCGATCGTGCCGGCCCGGGCGACCATCCCGTCGGCCAGGCTCATCCGCAGGTGGACCGGCCAGGGCCGGTACTCCGGCTCCGGCCAGGGCAGCCCGTCCAGCTCCGGGAAGTGTCGGGTGAAGTCCTCGGCCACCCAGCGGGCCAGCGGCCGGCGGGCCGAGCACACCGTCACCCCGCTCGGCTGCCACAGGACCAGCACGGTGCCGGTGCCGTGGGGCGACCAGTCGACCCGCCAGACCGACGCGTAGGCCGTGCACGCGCCCTGGGCGTCGAACAGCTGCAGCCCGGGGTTGGCCCCGACGAGCACCGGCTTGCGGGTGGCGGGGTCCGAGGCGGGTCCCGCCGCCGCGGCGGCACGCGGGACCCCGGCGGCCAGGGACACCGCGCCGGCGGCCACGGCACCTGCGGCGCCGAGGAGCAGGCCGCGGCGCCCGACCGCGGGCGTGCTGGCCGGTGCGGGGGAGCTCGGGGTGCTGGGGGTCATCGACTCTCCTGTCTGCTCGTGTGGTGTGCTGGTCGGACCGGCTGGTGGGGTCGCCGGTGCGCCCGCCGAGGCGACCACGGCACCGGCCGGCGGGCAATGGATTCGATCTCGTTCGAAAGGTGGACCGTGGCGATCCGGATCCGGATGGACGCCCGGGCGCTGGCCCGCTCGACGTTCGGCACCTCGCCCGCGGTGGAGGTCGTCGGCGTGGTGCGCAGCCGCGGCCGCCATCCGATGCCGCACGTGCGGGACTGGTATGCCGCGGCGCTGGCACGCGTCCCCGAGCGCCACCTCGAGGTGCTCCACGCCCTCGTCCCCGCGGCCGGGGAGCACCCCCACGTGCCGGACTTCCTCTGCCCGCCACCGGCGGGGGTGGCCGAGCCGGTCGGGGCGGTGGTGGAGCGCATCGCCGCGACCCCGCCGGAGGTGGTCGACTACCAGCTCGACATCTCCGTCGACGGGCGGCCGGTCCGTCCCGAGGTGGACGCGCAGTGGGGGGGCGAGGCGGCATACCGGGGCTGGCGGCGCACCCCGCCACCCGCGCACTTGCAGCGGGTCGGGGACGGCCCGCGGGTAATCGCCCAGCGTGCGGCCGAGGCGGTGGCGGCCGTGTTCGAGCGGGTGCTGGCCGGTCCGTGGCCCGAGGTCATGGCGGTGCTCGAGGCGGACATCGCCCACCGCGGGACCGTCGTCGTGCAGGAGGGCGCCGAGGCCCTGCTGACCGGCCTGGGGGAGGGGTTCACCTGGACCGGCGAGGAGGTGGTCCTGGACCGGCCCTACGACGGCACCGTCGACTGGGCGGGCGACGGGATGCTGCTCGTGCCCTCCACGGTGCACACCGGGCCGGTGCGGTTCGCGGCCGAGCAGCCCGAGCCCCCGATGGTCATCTACGCCGCGCGCGGGGTGGCCCGGCTCTGGGAGGAGAACGATCCGGCGCCCGGGCGGGCGCTGGAGCAGCTGGTCGGGGCCACCCGGGCCAGGGTCCTCAGCCTTCTCGAGGAGCCCCGCACCACCACCGAGCTGAGCCGCCGGGGAGGCTGGTCGGAGGCGACGACCTCCTACCACCTGGGCGTGCTGCTCCGGGCCCGGCTGGTCTCCCGCAGCCGCCGCGGTCGCTCGGTGCTCTACCGGCGCACCCCGCTCGGTGATGCCCTCGCCGGGGGCGGCTGAGGCCACCGGACGGGGCATGGCCGACTGTCGTCCCGAGTCGTACACTTGTTCGCATGCCAGGACCGCCCGGATGGCCCGACCGCGTGCCACCGGCCGGCGTGCCGGGGTGGGAGCAGGCCGCGGTGTCCTGGCTGCTCGACCAGTGCCCGGCGGACTACCGCGCGTATGCCGCCTGGCGCCGGCACCCGGTGGCCCTCGCCTGGATGGCGGTGCGCCACCTGCGCGCCGAGCTGGACGCGATGCGCGGTGCCTGGCGTGACGTGCGGCCCGAGCTGGGGCCGGTGCTGCCGCCGGGGTCGATGGGCGACGTGCTCGCCTCGCTCACCCAGGAGGGGCTGCGGCTCCGGGCCGCGCTGCGCAGCGCCGAGCTGCTCCTGGAGGCACTGCGGCTGCGGGCCCCGATCCCGCAGCGCTGAGCAGGCTCACAGCGACCATCCAGGAACCTGGCCCTACACTCGGGGGTCAGTCGACACCAGGAAGGGCGACCTCACACCGTGGGTCTTCTCCACCGCATCAACGGCCCGGCCGACCTCAAGGCCCTCGGCGACGACGAGCTCACCGCGCTCGCCGCCGAGATCCGCGAGCACCTCATCACCTCCGTCTCCAGGACGGGCGGCCACCTCGGCCCCAACCTCGGCGTGGTCGAGCTGACGATGGCGATCCACCGGGTGTTCGACTCCCCGCGCGACACGATCGTCTTCGACACCGGCCACCAGTCCTACGTGCACAAGCTGCTCACCGGCCGGCACGACTTCTCCAGGCTGCGCAAGCAGGGCGGCCTGTCCGGCTACCCGTGCCGGGCCGAGTCGGTCCACGACGTCGTCGAGAACTCCCACGCCTCCACCTCGCTGTCCTGGGCGATCGGCATCGCCGCCGGGCGCAAGCTACGGGGCGAGCTGGACCGTCATACGGTCGCGGTCATCGGCGACGGTGCGCTCACCGGCGGGATGGCCTGGGAGGCCCTCAACAACATCGCCGACAACCGCGACCTGCCGCTGGTCATCGTCGTCAACGACAACGAGCGCTCCTACGCCCCGACGACCGGCGGGATGGCCGACTACCTGGCGTCGCTGCGCGCCACCCGCCGCTACGAGGACGTCCTCGAGTGGGGCAAGCGCACCCTCACCCGCTCCCCGTTGGGCCGCCCGGTCTACGAGACGCTGCACGGGGTGAAGAAGGGGCTGAAGGACATCGTCAGCCCGCAGGGCATGTTCGAGGACCTCGGGCTGAAGTACCTCGGCCCGGTCGACGGCCACGACCTGGACGCGGTGGAGACCGCGCTGCGGCGCGCCCACGACTTCGGCGGCGTCGTCCTCGTGCACGTCATCACCGAGAAGGGCCACGGCTACCGCCCGGCTACCCAGGACGAGAACGACCGGTTCCACGCCGTCGGGGTCATCAACCCCGAGACCGGCCTGCCGCTGGAGCTGAGCGGGCGCTCCTGGACCGACGAGTTCAGCGAGGAGCTGCTGGCGATCGCCGACGAGCGGCCCGACGTCGTGGCGCTGACCGCCGCGATGCTCATCCCGGTCGGGCTGCAGCCGTTCCGGGCCAGGTACCCCGAGCGGGTCTTCGACGTCGGCATCGCCGAGCAGCACGCGGTGACGATGGCCGCGGGGCTGTCGTATGCCGGGCTGCACCCGGTTGTGGCCGTCTACGCCACCTTCCTCAACCGGGCCTTCGACCAGCTGCTCATGGACTGCGCCCTGCACCGGCAGGGGGTCACCTTCGTCCTCGACCGGGCCGGCATCACCGGCACCGACGGCCCCAGCCACAACGGCATGTGGGACATGACCGTGGTCGGGATCGTGCCCGGCCTGCGCCTGGCCGCTCCCCGGGACGGGGCCGGGGTGCGCCGGGCGCTGCGCGAGGCGGTGCAGGTCGACGACGGCCCGACCGTCGTGCGCTTCCCCAAGGGCACCGTCGGCGAGCCGGTCGAGGCGGTGGCCACCGAGGGGTCGCTCGACGTGCTCCGCGACGCCGACGACGAGGACGTCGACCTGCTCATCGTCTCGGTCGGCGCGATGGCGCAGGTCGCGCTGGGCGTGGCCGAGAAGCTCACCGCCGACGGCTTCTCGGTGCGGGTGGTCGACCCGCGGTGGGTGCTGCCGATCAGCGACGACCTCGTCGCCGCCGCCCAGCGGGCCGGCGCGGTCGCGGTGATCGAGGACAACATCGTCGGCGGGGGCATCGGCTCCCACCTCACCCAGTCGCTGGCCGCCGCGGAGGCCGGGCTCCGTCCCGTGTGGTGCTACGGCATCCCGCAGCAGTTCCTCGACCACGGCTCCCGGTCCCAGGTCCTCGAGGCCATCGGGCTCACCCCGGACGTCATCGCCACCTCCCTGGCGCGCCGGCTCAGGCGCTGACCGGACGCGCCGGCACGGGCGCCGACCGGACGGCGGCCCGTCGCGCCACACTGGTGGCGTGACGGCCGGGCGCGTGGGCGTGGTGCTCAACCCCGTCGCGCGCCGCGCCGGACCGGCCCTGGCGCGGCTCGGGGCAGCCTGCCGGGAGCGGGGCCGGGAGATCATCGACGTCCTCACCACGACCGTCGCCGAGCCCGGTGGTCCGCAGGCCGCCCGGCTCCTCGCCGCGGGTGCCGACCGGGTCGTCGTCCTGGGTGGGGACGGGACGGTGCGCGAGGTCGCCGAGGTGCTCGCCGGCTCCGGGGCGACGCTCGGGATCGTCCCGCTCGGCACCGCCAACCTGGTCGCCCGCAACCTCGGGCTGTCGCTCGGGGACGGCCCGGCGCCGGTGGCGACCGCCCTCGGGGGCGAGATCCGCGACGTCGACGTCGGCCGGGTGGCCTACGAGCAGCTCGGTCCCGCCGGGACGGTCCGCTCACCGGAGCGGGTGTTCCTCGTCGTCGTCGGTCTCGGCTACGACGGTGAGGCGGTGGCCCGCACCGGGCCGCGGCTCAAGCGCGTCGCCGGCTGGACGTCATACATCGTCGTGGGAGCGCGGCACCTGGCCAGCCGCGGGCACCGGCTCACCCTGCAGGTGGACGGAGGCGCGCCCCGGGAGCTGCGCGCGTGGACCGTCCTCGTCGGGGTGGCCGGGCGGATCCCGCTGGGGATCGACCTGTTCCCGGAGGCGGCGCCCGACGACGGCAGGCTGCACGTCATGACGGTCACGCCCGGGACGCCGCTGCACTGGGTGCCGATCGCGCTCAAGGGGATCCTGCACCGTCCGGGCAGTGTCCCGGGGCTGGGCTACGAGGCGGCGACGCGCGCGCGGGTCGCCGCGGGTGCCCCGCTGACCGCTCAGCTGGACGGCGACCCCCACCCGGACGTCCTCGCCCTGGACGTCCGGGTGGAGCCCGGTGCGCTGCGCGTCGCGGCCCCTAGACCGCGAAGCTGACGAGCTCGCCGAACAGCTCGCGGGCGTCGACGTGCAGCCCGCGCGCCCCGAACCAGCGGCAGATGTTCTCGCAGTCGCGCAGCAGGAAGTCCATGCCCTGCGGGTTGGCGACGATGTCCACCACCTGGGGCAGGTCGATGAGGACGATCCGCTCACCGTCCGCCAGGACGTTGTACGGCGACAGGTCACCGTGGGTGACGCCCTGGGCGGCCAGCCGGACCATCGCGTCCCGGACCTGCTCGAAGTAGTGGCCGAGCACGTCCGGGTCCGGCCGGGTCTGGGCGAGCCGGGGCGCGGCCAGACCGTCATCGCCGACGAACTCCATGAGGATCTCTGTGCCGTCGACCTGCACCGGGTACGGGACGGCGACCCCGGCCTCCCAGTAGCGGCACAGGGCCTGCCACTCGGCCTGGGCCCACATGCTGGCGGCGACCTGGCGCCCGTATGAGGACTTGCGGTCGAGCGCGCGGGTGTCCCGGGAGCGGCGGGCGCGCCGGCTCTCGGTGTAGGCCGCGCTGCGGTGGAACGACCGGTGCCGGTCGTCCCGGTACCGCTTGGCCGCCATGAGGGCGGTGTGGCCGCTGCCGTCGGTCGCCTCCCGGCGGACCAGCAGGACGTCGGCCTCCTTGCCGGTCTTGATGGTGCCCAGGTCGGTGTCGACCGCGCCGCGGTCGGTCACCACCCAGTCGGGCAGGGGGTGCGGGCCCCGGCAGCCGCGCTCCAGGTCCCAATAGGTGGAGGGACGGCGGTCGGGGTCGTGCTCGTCCGGCTCGTCGATGGGCCGGAACTCGAAGACGAAGAACGGGTCGAGATCACCCGTCGGGGTGTGCTGGGTCAAGGGAGGAGCTCCTGGGGGAGAAGGGTCGGTGGTCCGTGGACGCACCCGTGACGGTCCGGTACACGTCATCCCTCCTCTCGTCCGGGGCGGCCGTGCCGCCCGCTCGCTCCCGACGACCAGCCGGGTGGCACCAGGGTGACCCCGGCCCACCCGGCGCGCAACGGGTTTTCGGGCGGTCAGCTGCCGAACAGCGACCGGTAGTGGTCGGACAGACCGGGGTAGTAGTCGTCCCAGGAGACGTCCGCCACCTCCGCCGAGGTCTCGGCGGCGACGAGGCGGTCGAGGTAGTACTCCCATCCCGGACCGACCGTCGAGGCCATCTCCGCGTCGTGCACGACCTGGGCGAAGGTCAGCGTGGTCACCCCGTCGGACTCGGTCAGGTCGAGCTCGAGGACCCACTCGATCTCGCCGGTCCCGTCGGGGCCCGGCGTCACCGAGCGGGTGACCAGCCGGTGCGGGGGCTCGCAGACGTCGATCCGCTGGATCTCCGCCTCGGCGTCCTCGCCCTCGGCGGTCATCCGGAAGGCGACCTGGCCGGTGCTCGGGTCCCCGGTCCAGGTGCCGATCCAGCGCTCCAGCCGCTCCGGCTCGGTCACCGCCGCCCAGACGTCCTCGACCGGGGCGCGGAAGGCGCGGGTGAGGACGACGTAGTCGCGGTCGCCACGGCGCTCGCGCCGTCCCGTCGGGGTGATGGTGGTCATCCTGTCTCCTTGGCCGTGGTGGTGTCGGGTCGACGGTCGCCGGCGCGGCCGCGCCGCTCCCGTGTCGTGCGCCGCACCTCGAGGTCGAGGGCGTCGAGGACCGTCTCCGGGAAACGCCCGCGGGGGGAGGTCAGCCCGTCCAGCAGCTCCCGGACGGGCGCGAGTCCCTCCGGGACCAGCCGGTAGTGGCGTTCGCGCCCGCGGGGGTCGGCGGTGACGAGGCCCGCCTCGCCCAGCAGGCGCAGGTGCTTGCTGACCGCCGGCCGGCTGATGTCGTGGTCGGCCGCCAGGTCGACCACCCGCGCCGGCCCCTGCGCCAGGCGGAGCAGGATCGCCCGGCGCACCGGGTCGGCCAGCGCCGAGAACGCATCCACCGGCAAAACGTAACTATAAAGTTACCAATCGTCAAGGGTGCCGGCGGGGCGAGCTCGACCGCCCCGGCTAGACCGCCCGGCTCGACCGCCCGGCTCGACCGCTCTGGCTCGACCGCCCTCGGCCCCACGGCCCGGGCCACATCGCGCACGTGCGCGCGTCGGCATGCGGTGTTCGCGAAAAGGGCCTGCCGAATCGCTCATGTGGGCGAATGGGGAGGGGGACGGGTGACCGGGTTGCACGTTATCGATATATCGACGTACTATCGATACATCGACGAGACAGTCGACCTTCCTGCAGAGCAGGACCCACAGACATCGGAGGGGCACATCCATGCACCACTTCACCAACGACAAGAAGCGCGGCCACCGCGGTCGCAGGCGCGCACCCGGGCCCGGCCCGGGCGGTTCCGGTCCCGGCTTCGGCCCGGGCGGTCTCGGTCCCGGCTTCGGCCCGGGCGGTCTCGGTCCCGGCTTCGGCCCGGGCGGTCACGGACCCGGACCCGGCTTCGGCCACCACGGTGGCGGCCGCGGCCGTGGGGGCCGGGGACGCCGGCGCGGCGACGTCCGCGACGCGATCCTGGCCCTGCTGGCCGAGGGGCCGCGCAACGGCTACCAGCTCATGAGCGAGATCGCCGAGCGCAGCGACGGAGTGTGGCGGCCGAGCGCCGGCTCCGTCTACCCGGCCCTGGGGCTGCTCGAGGACGAGGGCCTCATCGAGCAGGTCGAGGGGGACAGCGGCAAGACCTACGCCCTCACCGAGGCCGGCCGGGCCCACGTCGCCGAGCGCGGCGAGGATCTCACCGACCCCTGGGCCCGGGTGGCCGGGCCACGCCGCGGCAGGCTCGACGTCCGGGGCGAGGTGCACCAGCTCGGCCTGGCCCTGCGCCAGGTCGCGATGGCCGGCACCGAGGAGCAGATCGAGGCGGCCCGGAAGGTCGTCGAGGACGCCCGCAAGGCGCTCTACCGGATCCTCGCCGAGTGACGGGTCAGGGGACGCGGCCGACCGCCAGCAGGTGCGGTGACTGGTCGACGACCCTGCGGTCCGTCTGGAGCAGCCGAGCCGCCGCCACCGCCTGCGCGAGGGCGGCCTCGGCCCGCTCCGGCGGGACCAGGTCCAGGCCGTAGCCGACCGGGCCCTCGATCCCGTAGACCTCCACCTCCTCCAGGCCCGCCGCGACGGCCTCGTCACGGAGCTCGTCCCAGGTGTGGCAGTGCCGCAGCGGGAAACCCAGGTCGTCGACGTTCTCCCCGGTCGCGACCAGGTGGGCCAGGATCCGCTGGTAGCGCTCGTCGAAGTCGCCCTTGAGGACGAACTCGGACACGACGTGGTACCGCCCGATCGCACTCGCGACGACGTGCGCGCCGGGCCGCGCCACCCGTGCTGCCTCCCGCAGCACCCTCACCCGGTCCTCCCGGCCGGCCAGGTGGTAGAGCGGCCCCATGGCCAGCACCAGGTCGTATGACGTGTCCGCGGCGGACAGTGCCCGCGCGTCGCCGAGCTCGGCGGTCACCCCCGGCAGCCGCGAGGCAGCGGCCACGTGCCGGGGGACCGGGTCGACGAGGTGGACGCGGTGGCCCAGCCCGGCCAGCCACCCGGCATACGCCCCGGCGGCACCGCCGACGTCGAGCACGTCCAGGGGATCCCCGGTGAGACAGGTCGTGATCAGCTCGCGGGTGCGGATCCCCTCCAGCCGGGTGTGCGGCCAGTTCTGCAGCCGGTGCGCCTCGTCGTCGACGTGCTCGTACCAGGAGATGACCTCGGGGTCGGTGGAGCCTCCGCTCATGCCGGCACGGTAGCCGTGGTTCCCGGAATGCGGCGAGGGTTTGTGACGGTTTCCCTGGGCACCGTCGACCTGCCCAGGAGGTGTCATGGCCCAGACCACCGAGACGTCCCGCTCGACCGGTCCTGCCCTCGCCGAGGTCACCGGTGTGGCCGAGAGCGCCGTCGCCGACGGCCGGCTCGTGGGGGTGACCGTGCGGGTGCTCCACCGGGGGGAGCTCGTCCACCGCTCGGCCCACGGCTGGGCGGACCGCGAGGCCCGCCGTCCCTTCGTCCCCGAGCAGCGGGTGCGCCTGGCGTCGGTGACCAAGCCGTTCGTGACGGCCGCCGTCCTGCGCCTGGTCGAGGAGGGGACGCTGTCCCTGGACGAACCCGTCCGGCCGTTGCTGCCGGCCTTCGCGCCCGCGGGCGGGGAGGGGATCACCCTGCGACACCTGCTCACCCACACCGCCGGGCTGAGCTACCCGTTCAACGAGCCGGCGGACGGCCCGTACCACCGCGCCGGGGTGTCCTCGGGCTTCGACGGCCTGAGCATCCCGATGGCCGAGGAGCTGGCGCGCATCAGCGCGGCGGGTCTCGTGTCCGAGGCGGGCAGCGCCTGCCTGTACTCCGTGGGCC
>Ga0079224_100003170_pt1 | contig 20532 bp, 18 predicted proteins | sample Stecom2015_FD_80414 | JGI IMG/M metagenome (GOLD analysis project Ga0079224, IMG submission 80414) | Agricultural soil microbial communities from Utah to study Nitrogen management - Steer compost 2015 | ecosystem: Environmental > Terrestrial > Soil > Agricultural land | place: USA: Utah...
CACGTCATGAGCCTGGTGCGCGGCGCGCGCGGCGGCCGGGACTACGACAGCCGCTACGGCGTGCGCCAGACCGGGCGCGGTCCGTATGCTGATATGATTGGACAGCGCTTCAAGGCCGCCTGCGCCAGGCACGGCCTGCGGCAGGGACGCGACGGATCCGGGCTCGATTGCGGCCTGTTCCGGAGGCCGGGACAGCGGCAGCTCGAGCTGTCGCTTGGCTGAGCGCCGGCGCCGTCCCGAACTAAACTCGGGACGGGGGCCTCTAACTGGACCATACCTCGGCAGGCATCGCGATGATGAACCCGCTCAGAGCTGTCTTGCTGACGACCGCAGCCTTGTCCCTGGTCACGAGCGCGGCACGGGCGCAGGAACCCGGAGCGCCGGCGGAGCCGGCCGCCGCCCGGGCGCCGGAAGCCGCCGGCATCGGCGGCGACGCGGCCAGGGACCCGGGGCAGGCTGCGCTCGACGCGCCGGCGGATGGGCAGCCACCCGGCGACGACGCGGCGGCGGCGGAGGCGGAGCCGGGGTCGCGGGATGCCGCCTCGCCGGGGAACGAGGACGCCGCTTCGGACGGCCGCCCGCGCCCGCGGATCGGCACCCCGCGAATCGTCGACGAGGCAGAGGAGACGCCCGAGCAGAAGCTCCAGCGCTACTTCGAGCTGTACAAGGATGCGATGGAGAACGAGGCCTACGCCGAGGCCGACGTGCTGGCCAAGCAGGTCGTCGAGCTCACCATCGGCATCTTCGGCGTCGACAGCCTCGATTCGGCACGCGCCCTGACCAACCTCGGCATCGCCCAGCACCAGAACGGCGATTACGACTCGGCGATCACCAACTACGAAGCCGCGATCGACATCATCGAGCGGACGGAAGACCGCCTGAATGCAAACCTCGTCAACCCGCTCAAGGGGCTGGGCGCGGCCCACCTCGCGAACGGCCGGCCGGATCTCGCCGCCGAGACTTTCGAGCGCGCGGTGCACATCACGCACGTGAACGAGGGCCCGCACAACCTGATGCAGGTCGAGGTGCTGGAGTCGCTCGCCGAAACGTACCTCGCCGCCGGCAACCTGGAGGAAGTCGAGACCCTCACGGAGGTCATCTTCGGGCTGGAGGCGCGCGGCAAGCCACTCGACAGCATGCAGATCATCCCGGTGCTGCAGAAGCAGGCGAACTGGCAGCACCGGCTGCAGTTGTTCGAGAAGGAGCGTTACACCTGGCGCAAGATCATCGACATCATCGAGGATCACCAGGGCAAGGACTCGCTCGAGCTGATCCCGCCGCTCACCGGCCTCGGCAAGTCGTACCTGTACATCGGCAACGTCGATTCCGCCTTCCACCATCCGACGTCGATCAGCTCCGGCGAGGTGTACCTGAAACGCGCGGTGCGCATCGCGGAGAACAACCCGGAGGCGACCTGGGAGACGCAGGAAAACACGCTGCTCGCCCTCGGGGATTTCTACATCCTCTCCGGCCAGCCCAGCCGCGCGCGCAAGATCTACCAGCAGGTGTGGGATCTCCTGTCGGCGGACGAGGAGCGGCTGGAGAACCGCCGCCAGCACCTCGAAACGCTCGTCGTGCTGCAGGACATCCAGCCGCCGCGCTACGTCGGCATCGGCGGCGAGGTGAGGACGTCGCTGCCGGGTGAAGACTACGAGGAAGGCGAGCTCGTGTTCGACTACGCCGTATCGACCCGTGGCTACACGACCGACATCGTGCTCGTCAAAGCCGAGCCCTCCGCGTTCGAGGCGATGCAGCGCACCGTCCAGCGCGACCTGCGGTCCCTGGTCTACCGTCCCCGGCTGGAGGACGGGCGCACGGTCGACACCCGGAACCTCACCTACACCCACAAGTTCTTCTATCGCCAGTCGGACCTCGAAGAAGCGATGAAGCAGGCCGACGTTGCCGCGTCCGGGGAGCAGCGGGGCCGCTGACGCCGGCCGCGGCGCGGGTTCGCGGCTGCCGACCCGTGCGTTTTACCGCCACGCGCGGTATCGTTGACCGGCTGATCCGCTTGTAGATCGCACGACCGATATGGCCAGCATGCTCGCCCGTCACGACAAGACCCGGATGCCCTCGCCCGCGCAGACGCTGCCCGGGCGGAGCACGCCGATGCCGGTGCCCGAGACCCACTTCGTCAACGGGCATCCGCTCGAGCCGCCGTTCCCGGCCGGCATGCAGGAGGTGCTGTTCGGGATGGGCTGTTTCTGGGGAGCCGAGCGGTTGCTCTGGCAAACGCCGGGCGTGTACGTCACGGCCGCCGGCTACGCGGGCGGGACCACGCCCAATCCCGATTACCGGGAAGTCTGCAGCGGGCTCACCGGCCACGCGGAGGTGGTACGGGTGGTCTACGATCCCGCGGCGGTGAGCTTCGACGACCTGCTCGTGGTGTTCTGGGAGAACCACGACCCGACGCAGGGCATGCGGCAGGGGAACGACGTCGGCACCCAGTACCGTTCCGCGATCTACACCTTCGACGACGACCAGCTCGAGCGGGCGCTCGCGTCCCGCGAGCGCTACCGGGAACGCCTCGCGAGCGCCGGCTACGGCGAGATCACGACCGAGATCCGCCCCGCCCCCCCTTTCTATTACGCCGAGGACTATCACCAGCAGTACCTCGCGAAGAATCCCGACGGCTACTGCGGTATCGGGGGCACCGGCGTGTCCTGCCCGGTGCCCGCTTCGTCGCCCGGCCGCTGAGCGCGTCCGGTCCCGTTGAACGCCGCGCCGCGGCCCGACTCGTCGTGCAGGAGCCCGACTTGAAAGAAACACACAATGACCGGAACCGGCAGGCCGATGCTCCCCCGGCGGATCGGCCGACCCGCGCCGAGGCGGAAGCAGCCGTCGTCACGCTCCTCAGGTGGGCCGGCGAAGACCCCGAGCGGGAAGGCTTGAGAGACACGCCGCGCCGGGTGGCGCTCGCCTACGAGGACTGGTTCAGCGGCTACCAGGTGGACCCGGTACGCTTCCTCGAGCGAACCTTCGAGGAGGTCGAAGGCTATGACGAGATGATCGTGCTGCGCGACATCACGTTCGAATCGCATTGCGAGCATCACATGGCGCCGATCATCGGCAAGGCGCACGTCGGCTACCTGCCGAACAACAAGATCGTCGGCATCAGCAAGCTCGCCCGCGTGGTCGACACGTTCGCACGCCGTTTCCAGGTACAGGAAAAGATGACCGCTCAGATCGCGCAATGCATCCAGGAGGTGCTGAAGCCGAAGGGCGTGGGCGTGGTGATCGATGCCGTGCACCAGTGCATGACGACGCGCGGCATCCACAAGTCGGGCGTGTCGATGGTCACGAGCCAGATGCTCGGCGCGTTCCGCAAGGATGCGCGCACCCGCGGCGAGTTCCTGCGCATGATCGGCCGCGACGTCATCTGAGCGCAGCCGCGCGCGAGCGAAAGCCACGGATCCCGCAGGAGCGGGCATCGCTCGCGACCGCAACCACCGCCCCGGAGGCGGAGACGTCGCGCCGCCCGCGCGGTGCGCCTCCCGGCTAGAGGCCGAGCACGTCGATGCCCTGCTCGAACTCGATGTCCACCGGGATGCCGGCCTCGGCGAGGCGCTCGAGATCCGCCGCGAGCTCGCCCCGGATCACGCCCTGCTCCGCCGTCAGCGCGACCGCCCCGGCGTAATCGCCCGTGGCCTGAAGCGTGAGGAGCCGGCGCGCCAGCTCGGTGACGGCGTCGTCCATCTTCGCGAAGTCCACGCGGTAGGTACCCGATTCCGCATCGCGCACGATCGCGCCCCGGTCGAGGAAGAAATTGAAGCGCACCATGTTCGCCTGGCCGTGGGCGCTGCTCGCGCCGAAGCGTACGCTGCGGAACACGCTCGCGACGAACGTGACGTAGTTGTCCCTGAGGTCGACCTCCCCCAGCTCGCCCCGTTCGTGCAGGCTCCTCACCATGTACAGCCCGAGGATGTCCGCCTTGCCTTCCTCGAGACTGCCCGCCACCTCGCGCAGCGCCTCCCGGACGGTGCCCTTGCCGTTCACCGTGTTCTTGATCCCGAGGCCGTGCGCCACCTCGTGGAACATCGTGTTGGCGAAGAACGCGTCGAACGTCACGTGACGCCGCTGTGATTCGTGGACCAGCAGGCCTGCGATCGGCACCAGGATCTCGTCGAACTTGGCCTGCATCGCGTTCTTGAGCTGCAGCCGCCGCGTGCCCTTCTCGAGCTGCACCTGCTCGTCGTTGGGCAGGTTGATCGCGATGGTCTTGGAGCCGGCGTTGCTGTGCCCGGCGTAGTAGATCACGTCGTAGGCGTTGAGGTCGGAGTCGGCGCCGGGCGTCTCCTGCTTGTACTCGTCGGGCACCGGTAACCCGCGCTGCAGGTCCGGCAGGAGCGCGGCGAACCGGCCGAGCTGCTCGCTCCATTCCATGTCCTTGAGCAGCACGTACGACTCGTAGGCCGCCTTGTAGCCGAACAGCCGGTCCTCGTAGGTTTCGATGGCACCGATGACGAGCTCGACCGGGTTGGTCTTCACGTCCATCCACGCGAGGTCGCTGGGCCGGTACTCGTCCGTCACGAGAGCGTCGGCGCGCAGCCTCAGGTAATTCGCGAAGCCCTCGTGCTCCGCGAGGTCGGCGGCCTCGCGCAACAGGCCCGCCGCATGCTCGAGCTCGGCCGCATACGCTTCGTGGTAAGGCACGGCGACGAGCGCGCCCGCGTCGTTCCTGCGCAGCAGCGTGTACAGGCTGGTCTTGCCCGGCACCTCGGCCGCCTCGAACTCCCCGCGCGTCATGTCCGCCGGGTAGAAGTTGGCCCCGGGTGGCTTCGGGCCGAAGCCCGGCACGAACGGTGCGTCGTCGGCCAGCCGGTCCCAGGGGCCGTAGTTGAGCTCCGCGAAGCGCCGCACCGCGGGGTCCGACAGCGATTCGAGCCAGGCCTCGTGGCCGTCGCGAAACGCCTGCCGCCAGAACAGCTCGTCCATCACCTCTGAGGCCTCGATGAGCTTCACGAGCATGCGTCGCTGGCGTTCGCTCAGGCCCGACAGGTCGGCACGCAGCGCGACCCGCGCATAGATGTCCGGCCGCGCGGGAGCGAGCTCCTCGCCGGCCGCGGCCGCGGCCGGGGGCGGAGCGTCGCCCGCGGCCACGGGCGGATCGGAGGGGCTGCAGGCGGACAGCCCGGCGAGTGCGCCGAGAACGCCCAGGGCGGCAATGTCTCGAATGGTCACGGTAGAGCCTCCTCGTCGATGGACCTACAGGTCGACGATACGCACGTCTTCCGGCGACAGGGGCGCACCGAGGAACGCGCCCCCGACGCGGGCGAAACGGGCGGCGCCGTCCGTCGCCAAAAGCTCGAGATTGCCCTCGGTGCCGTCGTTCAGGAGCCCGCGCGACGCGAGCAGCGCGGCAACGGCCTCGGCGGTCGTGGTCGCGGAATCGACGATCGCGACGCCCGCACCCGCGCCCGCGCGGATCGCGTCGCGCAGCAGCGGAAAATGCGTGCAACCCAGGATGATCGTCTGCGGGCGCCAGTCACCGGCACCGCTGAGCGCGGCATCCAGGTAGCGCCGCACGACGGCGTCGGCGATGGCGCCCCTCGTCCAGCCCTCCTCGGCCATGGCGACCAGGAGCTCGCAGGCCTGCTCCCGCACGCTGGCGCCGGCGTCGAGCGCGCGGATCGCGTTGCCGTACGCGTGCAGGCCGACGGTCGCTTCCGTCGCCAGCACGAGGTGGCGGCCGCCGGGCGCCGCGGCCACCGCCGTCCGCGCGCCCGGGTCCACCACGCCGAGCACGGGCAACGGCGCGAATTCCGCCTGCAGGTCCGCGAGCGCCACGGCCGAGGCCGTGTTGCACGCGATGACGAGGAGCTTGATGTCCCGGCGGCGCAAGTGCGCGGAGGCTTGGCGCGCGTAGCGCAGCACCGAGCTCGCGCTTTTCGTGCCGTAGGGGAGCCGCGCCGTGTCGCCGAGATAGACGTAGTCCTCGCCCGGCAGCCGCCGGCGCAGCGCTTCGAGCACGGTGAGGCCGCCGACGCCGGAATCGAAGATGCCGATCGGCTTCGTGCGAGCGTCCACGCTCTCGTTCATGGTCGGAAATGTCGCCCCGGCGCACCGCGGAAAAGGCGCCCATTATGCACGAGCGCCGGGGGGCTGCGCCGGCGCGGCCCGTCGCCGCGACCCGGGTCCGCCTAGCCTGCCTGGTTGGAACGGACCAGGAACGCCGGCACGGGCGGTCGTTCCTCGACGGGTTTCACGGCCTTCGTGCGATCGCCCTTCGCCGATGCCCGGACCAGGATCGTGAGCAGCTCCAGCATGAGCTGGCCGCAGCGGGCCGCGTCCTGGCCGGACATCTTGCGCACGGTGGCCCGCACCGGACCCTCGCCGTTCAGCGGCGCGACCGCGCGCATCCGCCGCTTGAGCTCGGCGAACCGCGGACGCGCTTCCGGCGGCAGGAAGGCTTCATCGATGTGCTGCAGATTCTCCTCGTAAGCCTGGACGAGACGTTGTTTCACGTGGCCATCGCCGGCCATGACGGACACGGCCGCGAAGAACCGATCGACGAAATCGAGCATTTCCACTCCAGCGTTATTCTGCCGAGACGGTCGCGCGGCACCCCGACGCGCGACCACCCGGGGAGACGGCGCGGCAGCAGAGAGAAGGCCCGAGTCGGAGGGTCCGACCGCTGCGGCGCTGGGGCTCCCGGTACGCTTTCAGAAACCACTGCCTCATGCAGTGCGCGGCGAAACCGCGTCGCGCGTCCCTGCGAGCCTTCTAGGTCCCAAAGCACCTGCGTCCCGGCCTTATAGCAAATGAGCCGAAGCGGGTGCAAGCACGCGGGTCGCAGCCCGCGCGCGGTCACGCGGAGCGGTGAAACCGGGCGCGACCCGCGGCTCTCAACCCCCCGCGCGACTGATCTCGATGGTCCACGTCTCGTCGTCCAGGCGGCGCTCCTCGGTGTGCAGCGGGGCCGCCTGGCCGACCTGCCACTCGACCGCCAGCGTCTCGCTCATGAGGTGCTCGCGCCAGTCCCGCAGCGCGTCCGTGACGCCGTCCGAGCCCGCGATGCCGAGGACGATCCGGTCGGAGACCTCGAGGCCGGCCTGCTTGCGCGCGTCCTGCACGGTGCGGATCAGCTCGCGGGCGAGGCCCTCGCGCACGAGCTCCGGCGTCAGGCGGGTGTCGAGCGCGGCGAGGAAACCGGAGTCCTCGGCGCAGGCGTAACCTTCGGCCGAATGGGTCTCGACGAGGACGTCGTCGGGCCCCAGCACGACGACCTCGCCGTCCACGGGCAGCTCGAACTCCTCCCCGCGCGCGACGGCGCCGGCGATCGCGGCACCGTCGGCCTCGGCCAGCGCCTGCCGGATGGCCGGAAGGCGCGCGCCGTAGCGCTTGCCGAGGCGCGGCAGGTGGGGCTTGATCCGATAGCTCACGAGCTCGGCGTCGCGCGCGATGAGCTCGACGGCCTTGACGTTCAGCTCCTCCAGCACCTGGGCCTCGTGGCTGGCCAGCGCCGCCGCGGACCGGTCGTCGGGCACGCGCACCAGGAGGCGCGGCAGCGGCTGGCGCGTGCGCAGGCCGGACTGCGCGCGGGCCGCCCGCCCGAGGCCGACCACCTTCTGGACGACGTCGATCTCGAACAGCAGCGTGTCGTCGTCCCGCTCGGGATAGAGCTCCGGCCACTCGGCCATGTGCACGCTGGGCGGCGCGTCCGGCCGCACCGACCGGACGAGGTTCTGGTAGACGTTCTCGGCGAGAAACGGCACGAACGGGGCCATCAGGCGGTGTGTGACCTCGAGGCATTCGTACAGCGTGAGGTAGGCCGCGCGCTTGTCCTCGAGGTCGCTCGATTTCCAGAAGCGCCGGCGGTTGCGCCGTACGTACCAGTTGCTGAGCTGGTCGACGAAGGATTCGATCGCCTCGCCCGCGCCCTTGGCGTCGTAGCGATCCAGGGCCTCCGTGCAACGGCGCACGGTGCGGTTCAGCAGCGCGAGCGCCCAGCGGTCGATCTCGGGCCGCTCCTCCGGCGGCACGGGCACGTCGAGGTCGATGTCGTCAAAGCGCGCGTAGAGCACGAAAAACGCGTACGTGTTCCAGAACGTGTTGATGAAGGAGCTCGCGACGTCCTGCACGATGTCGACGGAGATCCGCTTCTGCACGTCGGGTGACAGCCGCGCCAGGAAGTACCAGCGCAGCGCGTCGGCACCCACGGTGTCGAACACGTCGTACGGGTCGACGATGTTGCCGAGCGACTTCGACATCTTGCGCCCGTCCTTGTCGACGATGTGGCTCAGGCAGATCACGTTGCGGTAGGCGATGCTGTCGGAAACCAGTGTCGCGATCGCGTGCAGCGTGTAGAACCAGCCGCGGGTCTGGTCGATGGCCTCGCAGATGAAATCGGCCGGGAAGTGCTGCTCGAACTCGTCCTGGTTTTCGAACGGGTAGTGCCATTGCGCGTACGACATCGCCCCGGAATCGAACCAGCAGTCGATGACTTCCGGGACCCGCCGGTACAAGCGGCCGTCCTTCTCGAACGTGATGTCGTCCACCGCCGGCCGGTGCAGGTCGAGATCCGCCAGCGAGCGGCCGCACAGGGCCTCCAGCTCCGCGAGGGAGCCGACGCAGACGTAGTTCCCGTCGTCGTCCACCCACACGGGCAGCGGCGTGCCCCAGAAACGCTCGCGGGACAAGGCCCAGTCGACGTTGTTCTCGAGCCAGTTGCCGAAACGGCCGTCGCGGATCGTCTCCGGCACCCAGTTGATCGTGCGGTTCAGCTCGACCATGCGGTCCTTGAGCGCCGAGGTGCGGATGTACCACGCGTTCTTCGCGTAGTAGATGATGGGATCGCCCGTCCGCCACCCGAACGGGTAGTTGTGGACGCAGGTTTCGCGCCGGAACAGGAGCCCGCGCTCCTCGAGCAGGTCCATGAGCGGCGGATCGGCGTCCTTGAAGAAAAGCCCGGCGACGGGCTCGATCACCGGCAGGAACCGTCCGTCCTGGCCCACGGCGTGCAGCACCGGCAGCCCGTGCGCCTGGCCGAGCGCGAGGTCGTCGACGCCGTAGGCCGGTGCGCAGTGCACGATGCCGGTGCCGTCTTCCGTGCTCACGAACTCCGCGGGCAGCACGCGGAACGCGCCCTCCGCCTCCACCGGCAGGTAGTCGAACGGGCGCCGGTAGCCCGTGCCGACCAGCGCCGAGCCCTTCACCGTCTTCGCGACGCGGTGCGGCACGTCGGCGAGCACGCGTTCCCTGAGGGCCTCCGCGAGCACCAGCGTTTCCGAGCCCGTCTCGCAGAACGCGTAGTCGACCTCCGGGTGCACGGCCAGGCACAGGTTCGCCGGCAGCGTCCAGGGCGTCGTGGTCCAGACCAGGAACGCGGTGGACGGTGCGTCGGCGAAGGGGAAGCGCACGAAGATCGAGGGATCCTCCACCTCGCGATAGCCGAGCGCCAGCTCGTGCGAGGACAGGGTCGCGCCGATGCGCGGGTCGTAAGGGACGACCTTGTAACCGCGGTACATCAGGCCCTTGTCCCAGATCGTCTTCAAAAGCCACCAGACGCTCTCGATGTAGCGGTTGTCGAGCGTGTAGTAGGCTTGCGCGAAGTTCACCCAGAAGCCCATGCGCTCGGTCATCTTCTCCCAGTCGCCGATGTAGCGCATGACCGATTCACGGCAGCGGCGCGTGAACTCGGCGATGCCGATCCTGGCCTCGATCTCCTTCTTGTCGAAGATGCCGAGCTCTTTCTCGATCTCGTGCTCGACCGGCAGGCCGTGCGTGTCCCACCCGGCCTTGCGCGGCACGTAATAGCCGCGCATGGTCTTGTAGCGGGGGAACAAATCCTTGAAGCTCCGCGCGAGCACGTGGTGGATGCCCGGCTTGCCGTTCGCGGTCGGCGGTCCCTCGTTGAAGCTGAAACGCGGCCTGCCCTGCGTGCGCCGCACCGTTTCGGCGAACACGTCGTGCTCGCGCCAGAACGCGAGCACCTCGTTCTCCAGGGCGGGGCCGTCGTAACGCCCCGACACTTCCTTGAATTGCTTCGTCGATCCCATCGTTCGCGGATCCGTATCCCTTACTGGCTGCGCAAAAACGAAAAAGCCCCGGACGCACGGCCTGCGTCCGGGGCGATCGGCTGCAATCGCGGTACCACCCGGATTCACGGTCGCGCCGGGCGACCGCCTCGTTGGGGCCCGATGTCGGGGGCCGGCCGGCCGGGCCTACTGCGCGGGTGTCCCGCGGTTCGGGCGGCGACTCCGGGGTGATATTCGGCGGCTTCCGCTACGGGGCTCGCACCGTCCCCCGCTCGCTGCTGCGGGAAGGACCCGCCTGTTTGTCCCCATCAACGTCTTGCCGGCGAAGGTAGCGTCCGGGCCCGGAAATTACAACCGCCGGGGCTTGGGGGCGCTCAGTGCAGCACCGAGGACACCGGCCGGGCACTTTCCTCGCCGAACATCGCCCGGTCGAACACGTTCACCAGCGCCTCCGTGCTCTGTGCCCCGATCACGAACAGGCGCTTGTTCACCAGGAAGTTCGGCACGCCGCAGAGCCCGCTCTTGCGGATCTGGCGGTCCTGCGACAGCACGAGCTGCCGGGTCGAGGTGTCGGCGAGGGTGCGGCGGATGCTCGTCGGCGGCAGGCCGCAGCGCCGGCCGAGGTCCACGAGGATCTCGCGGTCCCCCAGGTTCAACCCCTCCTCGAAACAGCCGCGAAACAGGGTCTCGGCGACCGCGGACACGCGCATTCCCTCGGCTTCCGCCAGCTTGAGCAGGCGATGGGCGTCCACGGTGGCGGGCATGCGGGTGAGCCGGTCGAAACGAAAATCGATGCCTTCCGCGCGGCCGGCGAGCGTGAGCTCCTCCAGCCGCTGCTCGACGTGCTCCGGGTCGCCGCAGCGGGCCTCCAGGTACTCGGCGAACGTCATCCCGTCCTCCGGGAGCCCGGGATTGACGAGCAGCGGATACCAGCGCACCTGGCTCGGGCCGCGGACGGCGAGCAGTGCGTCGTCCAGCCGGCGCTTGCCGAGCCAGCACCAGGGACAGGCGAGGTCGGCGATGACGTCCACCTTGAGGGTGGCGAGCGAGGCGCTGTCGGCGAGGCCGTGGCCCCGCGAAAGGTTCGGGTTCATGCGTCGGGCTCCCGGTGACTCTTCCCGTGGGCGAGGATTACCGCGGTGCCGCGGCGCGACCGTCATCGCGCGGACGCGGCGGCTCCGTGCCGGGAATGCTGCAATAATCGGGCCCGTTGGGGGGTCTCACTTTCGGCAGCCCGAGGATCGACCGATGCTGATCAAGAAGCCCGACGACATCCGCCCGTCCGAGATCACCAGTCGCGAGAACTACCTCAACCGGCGCCGGTTCCTGGCCGCGGCAGGCGCCGCGGGCGGCGCCTGGCTCGCGCGCGGCGCCGCCGCGGCGTTGCCGGCGGAAGAGCGGGCGCGGCTCCCCGACGTGGCACCGAGCCCGTTCAGCACCGACGAAACGCCCAACACGTACGAGGAGATCACGACCTACAACAACTTCTTCGAGTTTGGCACCGGGAAAACGGACCCGTACCGCCGCGCGCACACGCTGAAGACCCGGCCGTGGACGCTGGAGGTGAGCGGTCATGCGGCGAAAACCGGCACTTTCCACCTCGAGGATTTCGTCGCGCCGCACCGGCTGGAGGAGCGGATCTACCGCATGCGCTGCGTCGAGGCGTGGTCGATGGTGATCCCGTGGGTGGGAATCCCGCTCGCGGACGTGATCCGCCGGTTCGAGCCGACCTCGCGCGCGAAATTCGTGTACTTCGAATCGCTCGCCGATTCCCGGCAGATGCCGGGAGTCCGCACCGCGGTGCTCGACTGGCCCTACCGGGAGGGCCTCACCATCGCGGAAGCGATGCACCCGCTCACGATCCTCGCCGTCGGCCTGTACGGCGAGGTGCTGCCGAACCAGAACGGCGCGCCGCTTCGCCTGGTCGTGCCCTGGAAGTACGGTTTCAAGGGGCTGAAAAGCATCGTGCGCATGGGCTTCGTCGAGGAGATGCCGCAAACCACGTGGGCGATGGCGGCACCCGACGAGTACGGCTTCTACGCCAACGTCAACCCGGAAGTCGACCACCCGCGCTGGAGCCAGGCGCGCGAGCGGCGCATCGGCGCGGGCCTGTTCGCCGGCAAGCAGCCGACGCTCATGTTCAACGGCTATGCCGACCAGGTCGCCCACCTGTACCGGGGACTCGACCTGCGGCGCCACTTCTGAGCGCCCCGCTGGTTGGATACGCTGGCGCAGATCCGTTTCGTCTGGAAGCCGCTCGTCTTCGCGGCGTGCTCCCTGCCCGCCGTGCTCGTCGTCACCGACGCGACCGGGATCACGGGCGGACTCGGGGTGAACGGCGTCGAGGACATCCAGGACCGCTTCGGCAACTGGGGCCTGCGCTTCATCATGATCGCGCTCGCGGTGACGCCGCTCAGGCAGCTCACGGGCCGCCACTGGCTGGGCCGCTTCCGCCGCATGCTCGGCCTGTTCGCGTTCTTCTACGTCCTCATGCATTTCTTGACCTGGCTCGTGCTCGACCAGGGACTCGCCTGGCCGGCGATCCGCGAGGACATCTTCGAGCGCCCGTTCATCACCTTCGGCTTCGCCGCCCTGCTCGTGCTCACCGCGATGGCGGCGACGTCCACTGCCGGCATGCGCCGGCGGCTCGGCCGGCATTGGCAGCGCCTGCACTACGGCGTTTACCTCGTGGGCATTCTCGCCGTGGTGCATTTCTGGTGGCAGGTGCGGGCCGACATCCGGGAGCCCGCGGTGTATGCCGCCGTCCTCGCCTGCCTGCTCGGCTACCGGCTGCAGCGCCGCCTGGCGCGGAGCGGGCGGCCGCGTCCGCGCGCGCACGCGCCCGGTCGTCCGGCGCCGGGCGGACCCGGCGCCGTGGAACGTGCCCCGTGACCTTGCGGGACGCGGGCTCCCGGCGCAGGATCGAAGGCAGCGGGCCCGGCCTCGCCCGCGAGGGAATGCCGGCCCGTGCGCGCGGTCAAACGATCGAGCGTCACGCGACGCCAGTCGGAGGCTCTTTATGTCAAACCGCATAAAAGCCGGCCTTGGGCTGCTCTCCTTCGCCGCCCTGTGGGGCTGCGCATCCGAGCCGACCTATTCCCCGCCGGAAGGACCGTCCATGGCCTCGAGCTGTCCGCTCGGGGAGGTCTGGGTCTGCCGCGACCACTACCCGTCGCGCCTGGAACGCGAGGAACCCCCGCTGCACTGCGTGTGCGAGAACCCGTCGCGGGTCTGGTGACGGCCTGGGAACGCGGCATGCCCCGCCCCGGGGCCGGGGGCGCGCCGCGCGCGCGGTCTGCCGCTGCCCGCATCGGCTATCATCGAGAACAGACGTAAAGCAGGCGTCATCCAAGCCGGTGCGCACGGACCGGTTCCCCGGCGGCGCCCGAGACGCCTGTTCCTGCCCCTACTTCCCCACGCTTTTTCCGGACACTGGAGGAGCAAGTCATGCTGCAATGGTACCGGCGGCCACGTCTCGTCATCCTCAACCCGAACGACCCGATCCTCGATGCGGCGCGCGCCATCGAACAGAATCGCATCGGCGCCGTCGTGATGCAGGACAAGGGCGAGGTCGTCGGCATCGTCACGGACCGTGATCTCGCGGTGCGGGCGCTCGGGCGTGGCCTGGATCCCAGGACGGCGCGCCTCTCGGAGGTCATGACGCCGTCCCCGATCACGCTCACGCCGGACGACAGCCGCGAGGAGGCGATCCGGCTGATGCAGCAGCGCGGCATACGCCGCATCCCGCTGGTCGAGGGGCGGCGAGTGGTCGGCATCGTGACGCTCGACGACCTGCTGCTCGACGAAGCGGCATCGCTCGAAGAGCTCGCCGTCGTGGTCGAGGCCCAGATCGGGGAAGGCGGGCCGGCCGAAACGCCGCGCTCGCCCGCCCGCCTGCGCCGCCTGGCGCGAGCCGAGGCGACCCTCAACCGCCTGCTGAACCAGGTGCGGAGCGAAACGGGCCTGCACGACAGCGACCAGGCACGTGCCGCGCTCTCCGTCGTGCTGGCGTCCATCGTGCGGCGGCTCACGCCCGACGAGGCCGAGGACCTCATTGCCCAGCTCCCCTCCCTGCTGCAGCCCGAGCTGCGCGCGTTGCCGCCGGGCCCCGACAAGAGCATCACGCGGGACTCGATCGAGGCGGAGCTCGTCCGGCGTCTCGACGTGGAGCGGGACCGTGCGGCGACCCTGCTCGATGCCATCGGCGGCGTCGTGGCGCGGAACGTGAGCTCCGGGCAGGTCGAGGACGTGCGCCGCCAGCTCCCGCAGGAGCTGCGCGGCGCCTTCACGGCGACGCCGCCCGCCTCGTCCTGAGACGGCGGGGCCGCGCAAAAAGAAGCCCCGCGCGAGGCGGGGCTTCGTGTTGCGCTGTGCGGCTTGCGCGGCCGATTACATCATGCCGCCCATGCCGCCCATGCCCGCTTCGGCACCCTGGCTCTCTTCCTTCGGCGCCTCCGCGACCATCGCTTCCGTGGTGAGCAGGAGCCCGGCGACGGAAGCCGCGTTCTGCAGCGCATGGCGCGTGACCTTGGTCGGGTCGAGAATACCCATCTCGATCATGTCGCCGTACTCGCCGGTCGCGGCGTTGTAGCCGTAGTTGCCCTTGCCCTCGGCAACGGCGTTCAGGACCACGCTCGCGTCGCCGCCGGCGTTCTTCACGATCTGGCGGAGCGGCTCCTCGACCGCGCGCCGCAGGATGTTCACACCCACGGTCTGGTCGTCGTTGTCGCCCTTGAGATCCTTGATCGCGGCCACGGCACGGATGAAGGCGACACCGCCGCCCGGCACGACGCCTTCCTCGACGGCGGCACGGGTCGCGTGCAGCGCGTCCTCGACGCGCGCCTTCTTCTCCTTCATCTCGACTTCCGTCGCGGCGCCAACCTTGATCACGGCAACGCCGCCGGACAGCTTCGCGACACGCTCCTGCAGCTTCTCCTTGTCGTAATCGGAGGTCGACTCCTCGATCTCCTTGTTGATCTGCTGCACGCGCGCCTTGATGTCCTCGGGACGACCGGCGCCGTCGATGATCGTGGTGTTCTCCTTGGTGACCTGCACCTTCTTGGCCTCACCGAGGTCCTCGAGCGAAGCCTTTTCGAGCGACAGGCCGACCTCCTCGGAGATCACCTGGCCGCCGGTCAGGATCGCGATGTCCTGCAGCATCGCCTTGCGGCGGTCGCCGAAGCCCGGGGCCTTGACCGCGCACACCTTCACGATGCCGCGGATGTTGTTGACGACGAGCGTGGCCAGCGCCTCGCCCTCGACGTCTTCCGCGATGATCAGCAGCGGGCGGCCCGCCTTCGCGACGCCCTCCAGCACGGGCAGGAGATCACGGATGTTCGAGATCTTCTTGTCGTGCAGCAGGACGAGCGGGTTGTCGAGCTCCGAGCTCTGGCTCTGCTGGTTGTTGATGAAGTACGGCGAGAGATAGCCGCGGTCGAACTGCATGCCCTCGACCACCTCGAGCTCGTTGTCGAGACCCGAGCCTTCCTCGACCGTGATCACGCCTTCCTTGCCGACCTTCTGCATGGCCTCGGAGATGATCTTGCCGATCTCCGGGTCCGAGTTCGCCGAGATGCTGCCGACCTGGGCGATCGACTTGTCGTCCTCGCAGGGCTTCGAGAGCTTCTCGAGCTCCTTCACGATGGCGCCGGTGGCCTTGTCGATGCCGCGCTTGAGGTCCATCGGGTTCATGCCGGCGGCGACCGACTTCAGGCCTTCGCGGATGATCGCCTGGGCCAGCACCGTCGCGGTGGTGGTGCCGTCACCGGCGACGTCGGAGGTCTGGGACGCGACTTCCTTCACCATCTGCGCGCCCATGTTCTCGAACTTGTCGTCGAGCTCGATCTCCTTCGCGACCGACACGCCGTCCTTGGTGACCGTCGGCGCACCGAAGCTCTTCTCGAGCACCACGTTGCGGCCTTTCGGGCCCAACGTCACCTTTACCGCATTCGCCAGGATGTTCACGCCCGCGAACATTCGCTGGCGTGCATCGTCACTGAAACGAACTTCTTTTGCAGCCATTTAACTTAACCTCTTTAGCGTTGATTCCGTTGAGCCGTCAGTTCGGGTGGGACTCGCGCGCTCTCAGCCCTCGATGATGGCCATGATGTCGTCTTCCTTCATCACGAGCAGCTCTTCGCCGTCGACCTTGACCTCGGTGCCGCTGTACTTGCCGAAGAGCACCTTGTCGCCGGCCTTCACGTCCAGCGCACGGGTCTCTCCGTTGTCGAGGATCTTGCCGTTGCCGACGGCAATGACTTCACCCTTGATCGGCTTCTCGGCCGCGGCGTCCGGGATGACGATTCCTCCGGGGGACGTGCGCTCTTCCTCCATGCGCTTGACGATCACACGATCATGCAATGGACGAATCTTCATCGATGGACTCCTCTAAGAGTTTGAGTGGCAAGCTTTTTCTGAAAATCTTGGCGGCGCTGCATTAGCACTCTGCCTGAGGGAGTGCCAATGATAGGGGCCCGGCCCCGGATTTCAAGGGGCGCGGGGCGCACCGAAGCCCGTCACGTCACCTGCCGCCGGTTCCCTGTAACATCCGGGCCTCGGCGTGGGTCAGATGAGGCGACGGTAACCGCCGTTCCGATCGACATGCGGACGCTTTCCACCATTGCAAGCCGGCTCCGCCCGGCACTCGTACTGCTCTTCGCGGGGCTCGCGGCCGTGCCGGCCGTCCGGGCCGCCGGCAACGTGCTGCCGCCCGCGGAAGCGTACCGTTTCGCCGTCACGGACACGGGCCGGGCGCTGGAGATCGACTGGGCCGTGACCGAGGGCTACTACCTGTATCGCGACAAGCTCGGCATCGAGAGCCGGACCCCGGGGGTCGCGTTCGGCCCGCTGGAGCTGCCGGCCGGCCTGCCCCACGAGGACCCCTGGTTCGGCGAGCAGGAGATCTACCGCGAGCGGTTCTACGTCACGGTCCCCTACACGGTAACCGGCCCGCGACCCGCGCGGCTCGACTTCGCGCTCGAGCTCCAGGGCTGCGCCGACGTCGGCTTCTGCTACCCGCCGCAGTCCTGGCCGGCTTCCGTGGCCCTCACCGCCGCCCCCGCGCAGGGCGGCAACGGGGGCTTCAGCTTCCTGAAAGGCCTCACCGGGGGCGACGACGAGGCTTTCCTGCCGGTGGACGAGGCGTTCCGGCCGGAGGTGCGCGCCCTGGACGGCAACACCTTGGAGGTCTCGCTGGCCGTCGCGCCCGGCTATTACCTGTACAAGGACAAGATCGCCGCCCGCACGGGCTCGCCGCAGGTGCAGCTCGGCCGGCTCGAGCTGCCGGCGGGCGAGATGAAGGCCGACCCGTACTTCGGCGACATGGAGGTGTACCACGACGACGTGCTCGCCACGCTGCCGGTGGCCCGGGCGACGCCGGAGGCGCTCGAGATCGAGCTCGAGGTGGATTACCAGGGCTGCGCCGAGGACGGCATCTGCTACCCGCCGCAAACCCGCCGCTTCAGCGTGGTGCTGCCCCAGGCCACGGCCGTGACCGCGCTCGCGCAGGCCGGGGAGCGCGGCAGCGGCGACGCCGCCCCGGTCTCCGAGCAGGCCCGGCTCGCCGCGCTCGTGGAAGGCGGCAGCGTGCTCGCGATGGTCGCCAAGTTCTTCGTCGCGGGCCTGCTGCTCGCCTTCACGCCCTGCGTGCTGCCGATGGTGCCCATCCTGTCCGGCATCATTGCCGGTGACCGCGGCCCGCCGGGCCCTGCCCGCGGCTTCTCGCTCGCGCTCGCCTACGTCGCCGGCATGGCGCTGGTCTACACCCTGGCCGGGATCGCGGCGGCCGCGATCGGGGCACAGCTCCAGGCGACGTTCAACCAGCCCTGGGTCCTGACGCTGTTCGCCGGCCTGTTCGTCGTGCTCGCGCTCGGCATGTTCGGCCTTTACGACCTGCAGATGCCGTCGGCGGTGCAGACGCGCCTTGCCGCGCTCGCCGGCCGGCAGAAGGGCGGCACGTACGTCGGCGCCTTCGTCATGGGCGCGCTCTCGTCGCTGATCGTCACCGCGTGCGTCGCGCCGCCGCTGGTGGCCGCGCTCACCGTCATCGGCCAGTCGGGCGACCTCGTGCGCGGCGGCACCGCGCTCGCCGCGCTCAGCCTCGGCATGGGCGCGCCGCTGCTCGTGGTGGGGGCTTCCGCCGGCAAGCTGCTGCCGCGCGCAGGGGCCTGGATGGTCGCGGTGAAGCAGGCATTCGGCTTCATGATGCTGGGGCTCGCCATCTGGATGCTGTCGCGCTTCCTGCCCGCGAACGTCACGCTAGCGTTGTGGGGCGCGCTGGTCTTCATGGCGGGCGTGTGGCTCGGCGGGCTCACGACCCTGCCGCGCGACGCCGCCGGCCGGGAGAAGCTCGCCAAGGGCTTCGGCCTCATGGGCGTCATGTACGGCGCCGTGCTCATCGTCGGGGCGCTGGCCGGCGGCGACAGCCTGCTGAAACCGCTCGCGGCGTTCCGCGCCGGCCCCGTGCCGGCCGCGGAGTCGGAGCAGGCGCTCACGTTCCGCCGCATCAAGACCGTCGCCGACCTCGAGCGTGAGCTCGCGGCCTCCGCGGCCGCCGGCCGCCCGGCGATGCTCGATTTCTATGCCGACTGGTGCGTATCCTGTATCGAAATGGAGCGCTTCACCTTCACCGACCCGGCCGTGCAGGCGGCGCTCGAGGGCGTCACCCTGCTGCAGGCCGACGTCACGGCGAACGACGAGGCCGACCAGGCCCTGCTGCGCCGTTTCGGCGTGTACGGACCGCCGACGATCGTGTTCTTCGGGGCCGACGGCGTCCAGCGCGAGGGCTACGAGGTCGTCGGCTTCATGCCGGCCGGGCGGTTCGCTGCCCACGTCGAGCGCGCCGTGGGCGGCCCGGCGTTGAGCGCGCGATCGGAGGGACCATGAGATACCTGCTCGTCACCATTCTCTGCGTCGCGGCCGGCGTGGCCGGCTGGCTCGCCTGGCGCGCGCTCGAGGGCCAGGACGCCCCCGCCGCGCCCGCCGGCGAGGTCGCCTTCGTGCTGCCGGACCTCGAGGGCAACGCGCGGGCGCTCTCGGAATGGGACGGCAAGGCACGGCTGGTCAACTTCTGGGCGACGTGGTGTGCGCCCTGCCGCAACGAGATCCCGCTGCTCAAGGAGCTGCAGGCCGAGCACGGGACGCGGCTGCAGGTCATCGGCGTCGCGGTCGATTACCACGAGGACGTCGTGGCGTACGCCGAGTCCGCCGAGTTCAACTATCCCATCCTCATCGGCCGTGACGACGCGATCGCCGCCGTCGAAAGCGCCGGCGCCGAGTTCCTCGGGCTGCCGATCACGATGGTGATCACGCCGGACGGGCAGCTCGTGAAGACCCACTACGGCGAGATCGTGGCCGAGGACCTGGCCGCCATCGTCGCCGTGCTGGAGCAGCTCGACGCGGGCGAGCTCGACCTCGCCGGCGCGCGCGAGGCGCTCGGCCGCATCTGAATCCGGCGGCCCCGCTGCCGCCCCGACCCGTTCCCCGCCAGCCCCTGCCGCGACCGGCGTCACGGCCCCGGCCCCGGAAGCTTGCACCATTTGCGTGCAATGAGAGTAGAATTGCCGCTAATTTCGGCCATCTCGCCGTGAACACAGCCAAAAATGGCCAGGCTTCTGCTGATCAACGGGCCCAACCTGAACCTCCTCGGGACGCGTGAGCCGTCGGTGTACGGGCACACCTCGCTGGAGGCCGTGGAGCGCACCCTGGAGGCAAAAGCTCAGGACCTCGGGCACGACCTCGTCGCCTTCCAGAGCAACGCCGAGCACGAGATCGTGAACCGGATTCACCAGGCACCCCGGGAGGGCGTGGCCTTCATCCTGCTGAACCCGGGGGCCTTCACGCACACCAGCATCGCGATACGCGATGCGCTGCTCGCCGTGGCCATCCCGTTCATCGAGATCCACGTGAGCAACACGTTCGCGCGCGAGACGTTCAGGCACAGAAGCTATTTCAGCGACATCGCCGTGGGGTCACTCGTCGGGTTCGGCCCGTTCGGCTACGAAATGGCGCTCGAGGCCGCCGCGCGGCAGCTCGCCGGCGCCAGGGGAAATTGATGGACATCCGGAAGGTCAAGAAGCTGATCGAGCTCCTCGAGGAATCGGGCATATCGGAGATCGAGATCACGGAAGGCGAGGAGTCGGTGCGGATCAGCCGCCACGGCCCGCCGGGTGCCGTGCCGCCGCCGGCCTACGCCTGGACGCCCCCTGCGCCCGCCGCGCCCCAGCCGCCCGCGGCGCAGCCGCCGGCCGCCTTCGAGCCCGCACCCGCCGCCGAGCCGGCAGAAGAGGAGGGCTACCTCGTTTCCGCGCCGATGGTGGGCACCTTCTACGCCGCGTCCTCGCCGGGCGCGCCGCCGTTCGTGCAGATCGGCGACCGCGTGCAGCCGGGCGATACGCTCTGCATCATCGAGGCCATGAAGATGATGAACCAGATCGAGTCCGAGGTCTCGGGCGTGATCAAGTCCATCCGCGTGCAGAACGGCGAGCCGGTGGAGTACGGACAGGTGCTGTTCGTCATCGACCAGCGCGCCTCGTAGCCGCCGCGCCGCAATGCTCGA
>Ga0079224_100003171_pt1 | contig 20532 bp, 20 predicted proteins | sample Stecom2015_FD_80414 | JGI IMG/M metagenome (GOLD analysis project Ga0079224, IMG submission 80414) | Agricultural soil microbial communities from Utah to study Nitrogen management - Steer compost 2015 | ecosystem: Environmental > Terrestrial > Soil > Agricultural land | place: USA: Utah...
CGGGGCCACCGCCTCGGCGCCGCTGCGATCGGAGGACACGGCCACCACCTGGAAGCGGTCGCCGCCGAGCTCCGCCTGCAAGCGGTCGAGCGCCGGCATCTCCTCGACGCAGGGCGCGCACCAGGTGGCCCAGAAATTCAGCAGCACCACCTTTCCGGCGAACCGGTCGAGCGATATCGTCTCGCCCTCGCTCGTCGCGAACTGCACATCGGGAATGGCCGCCGGCTCCCGCAGCCAGCCGATCTCCCCGGCATCGCCCGACCCGAACGTGGCTGTTTGCGGCGAAACGGGCGCTTCGGTTGCGGGCTCGACAAATATCGCGACAATCGCGCCGACCAGTGCTGCGACGACGACGGCGGCGATCAAGCTGAGGACGACAGGTCTTTTCATGACTCCGGAACGATCACGATGAGCGGACAGAAGCGCGATGGCGCAGCGGATTCCTCCGCGAATGCCATGTGGGGCGGCCGATTCAGCGGCGGCCCTTCAGATATAATGACGCGCATAAACGTTTCGATCGATGTCGACAAGCGCCTCTACCGCCAGGACATCGAAGGCTCGCTCGCGCACGCGGCGATGCTTGCGGACCGCGGCATCATCTCCGCAGAGGACCGCGCGGCGATCGAAGTCGGTCTGCGGAAGGTCCGCGAGGAGATCGAGGCCGGCACCTTCCGTTTCCGTCCGGAGCTCGAGGACATCCATATGAACGTCGAGGCGCGACTGGTCGAGATCGCCGGCCCGGCCGCCCGGCGGCTGCACACGGCACGCTCGCGCAACGACCAGGTCGCGACCGACTTCCGCCTGTGGGTGCGGGACGAGATCGATGCCCTGGATGATGCGCTGAAGGCATTGCAAGCGGCCCTGCTCGACCAGGCGGAGCGGCACGCCGAGCAGGTGATGCCGGGCTTCACGCACCTGCAGAACGCGCAGCCGGTAACGTTCGGGCATCACCTTCTGGCCTATGTCGAGATGATCGGCCGCGACAGGGGGCGCTTCGCGGACTGCCGACAGCGCCTGAACGAGAGCCCGCTCGGCTCGGCTGCCCTGGCTGGCACCTCGTTCCCGATCGACCGGCACGGGACGGCGCGCGCCCTCGGGTTCGACCGGCCGACCGCGAACTCGATCGACGGCGTCTCCGATCGCGACTTCGCGATCGAGTTCCTGGCGGCCGGTGCGATCACGGCGATGCACCTCTCGCGCCTCGCCGAGGAAATCGTGCTCTGGTGCAGCGACCGGTTCGGCTTCATCGCGCTGTCGGATGCCTTCACCACTGGCAGCTCGATCATGCCGCAGAAGCGCAACCCCGACGCCGCCGAGCTGGTGCGCGCGAAGACCGGGCGATTGATCGGTGCCCTCGACGGTCTACTTGTGATGATGAAGGGACTGCCGCTCGCTTACGGCAAGGACATGCAGGAAGACAAGCAGCCGACGTTCGAGGCCGCCGACGCGCTGATGCTTTGCGTCGCGGCGACGGCCGGCATGATCTCGGACCTGACGGTCCGGCCCGAGCGGATGGAAGCGGCCGCGAGGGAGGGATTCACCACGGCCACCGACCTCGCCGACTGGCTGGTCCGGGTACTCGACCTGCCGTTCCGCGACGCCCACCACGTCACGGGCTCCATCGTCCGGATCGCCGAGGAGCGCGGCTGCACGCTCGATGCCTTGCCGCTCGAAGCAATGCAATCGGTCGAGCCGCGGATCACGCGCGACGTGTACGACGTGCTGAGCGTCGAGCGGTCGGTCGCGAGCCGCACCAGCTATGGCGGCACCGCACCGGTGCGCGTGCGCGAGGCGATCGCGGCGGCGCGGGAGCGGTTCCTGTGAGCGGCACCGTGGCCCGCCTCACCGCTGCCGCGCTGGCCATGGCGCTCGCTCTCTCCGCCGCCGCCTGTGGCAAGCGTGGCAATCTCGAGCCGGTCGACGAAGAGCGGCAGACGTACCCGCGGACGTATCCGGCCCGATGAGCGCGTTCGCATATCGGGACGGCGTGCTCAGTGCCGACGGCGTGCCGCTCGACTGGGTGGCCTCGTCGGTCGGCAGCCCGGTCTACTGCTATTCGGGAGGCGCGATTACGACTGCCTACCGCGCCTTCGAAGCGGCGTTCGACACCCGGCCGGAGACGCGTGGTCGAACCACCATCTGCTATGCGGTAAAGGCGAACGGCAACCTCTCGGTCGTCTCGACCCTCGCAGCACTCGGCGCCGGGTGCGACATCGTCTCGGAGGGAGAGCTGCGTCGGGCGCTCGCCGCGGGCGTGCCGCCCGGGCGCATCGTCTTCTCCGGCGTGGGTAAGACGCGCGACGAGATGGCCTATGCGCTCCAGGCCGGGATCATGCAGATCAATGTCGAGTCGGCCGAAGAACTGGAGGCCCTGTCCCGCGTCGCGACCGCCTGCGGACGCACGGCACGGGTGGCGATCCGGGTCAATCCCGACGTCGACGCCGAGACGCACAGCAAGATCTCGACCGGCCAGCGGCACGACAAGTTCGGCGTCGCCTGGGACGAGGCGCCCGGCCTGTTCCGAAGGGCGAGGAAGCTGCCGGGCATCGACCTCGTCGGCATCGCCGTCCACATCGGCTCGCAACTCATCCGGCTGGAGCCCTACCGGCAGGCGTTCCGGCGCATCGTCGAGCTGGTGCACGGGTTGCGCGCGGACGGTGTGCCGATCCGGCGCATCGATTTCGGCGGCGGTCTCGGAATCTCCTATCGGGGTGAGTCGCCGCCCGACATCGATGCCTATGCCGGGATCATCGCCGAGGCCGTGCGCGGGCTGGACTGCGATGTCGTCATCGAGCCCGGGCGGCGGCTGGTCGGTCCGGCCGGTGTCCTGCTGACGCGGGTGGTCCGCGTCAAGAAAACGCCGGAAAGAAGCTTCATCATCGTCGACGCGGCGATGAACGATCTGGTCAGGCCGGCGATGTACGACGCCTATCACGAGTTTCTGCCGGTCCGCAGGCCGGCTCCGGACGCACCGGCCGCGGAGGTCGATATCGTCGGCCCGATCTGCGAGAGCACCGACATCTTCGCCAGAGACCGGCTCCTGCCCCCGGTCAAGGAGGGGGACCTTCTGGCGATCGCCAACGCCGGCGCGTACGGCGCAGTGATGTCGTCCGAGTACAATGGCCGGCCCCTCGTTCCAGAGGTGCTGTTGCAAGACGGCACATGGAAGATCGTCCGGCGGCGTCCGACCTGGGACGAGATGCTGGCGCTGGAGGCGCCGGCGCTCGATCGGGAGAGGTGAACCATGGCACGCGACCCCTCCGCTGATCGCGCAGACCGTCGCCTGCTGGCGCGCCTCGAACGGAAGGTTCGCCTCGCCAGAATAGCGCTCGTCTGGGAGCGTCTGTGGGCAGCGCTCTGGCCGCTGCCGCTGATCGTCGGTGTGTTCCTGTGCGTCGCGCTACTGGATCTGCTGCCGATCGCGCCCGGTTGGCTCCATCTGCTCGTCCTCGTCGCCTTCGTCCTCGCCGCGGCGGCGGTGATCGTCCGGGCGGCGCGGCAGTTCCGTATGCCGACCCGGTACGAGGCCGAGCGGCGCGTCGAGCGGGCGAGCAGACTCGAGCACCGGCCGCTCTCCACTTACGGCGACCGGCCGGCCACAGGAGACGCCGAGGCGGAGTCCCTGTGGTCGGTGCATGTCGCCCGCTTGCGCCGTCACCTGCGTGGCCTGCGGGTCGGCAGCCCGCGCAGCCGGCTTCCCTATCTCGATCCGTTGGCGACGCGAGGCGGTGTCGCCGTTGTCCTGTTCGCTGCGCTGGTCGTCGCTGGCGACACCGCCGGAGAGCGGATCGGGCGCGCGCTCTCGCCGGGTATGGTGCGGGCGGTGGAAGTGCCTGCCACCGTGGATCTCTGGGTCGAGCCCCCCGCCTACACCGGTTTGGCGCCGATCTACGCCGCGTCGGGCCAGCCGGTCCTCGCCTTCCCGGCCGGCAGTCAGGTGCTCGCGCGCGTCGGCGGCGGCTCTGGCGTCCCCGAGTTGCGTCTCGACGAAGAGACGGCCGAGTTCACGACCGCCGGCGAGCGCTCCTGGCAGGGGAGCATGACAGTCGCCGCGGGGGAGCGCCTCGCAGTCGTCCAGGACGGGGCGGAGCTCGGATCCTGGACCCTGGAGATCGCACCCGATTCGCCGCCGACGGTGGCATTCGCACGGCCGCCGATGACGACGCCGCACAACGCGTTGCGGCTCGACTACGAGGGCAGCGACGACTACGGCATCGTCTCGCTCTCGCTCGAAGTGCGGCGGGTACTGGAGGACGATACGCTATCTGCGGATGAGCCCCTTTCGATCACCCTTCCGGTAGCCGGCAACGGATCGCGCAAGCTGCAGGGCAGCAGCTACAACGACCTGACGGCACACCGCTGGGCGGGACTGCCGGTCGAACTGGCACTCGTCGGCCGCGACGGAGCCGACCAGACCGGCTCGAGCGAGCGGATCCGCCTGGTACTTCCGGAGCGGCAGTTCAGTCACCCGGTGGCGCGGGCGATCATCGAGGAGCGGAAGCGGCTCGGCCTCGACCCGGAGAGCCGGCTCGACGTTTCCCGTGCTCTCGACGGCCTCGCGCGGATGGGATCGCTGTTCGACGACGATACGGTCGTGCATCTCGCTCTGTCGGCATCGAAGTGGCGCCTGCGTTATGACCAGGCCCCGGGAGGCATCGAAGCGGTTCGCGACCTGCTGTGGGACACGGCGCTGCGCCTGGAAGACGGCAACCTCAGTCTTGCCGAGCGCGAGCTCCGGGCGGCCCAGAAGGACCTCATGGAGGCGCTCGCCCGCGACGCGCCGGAAGCCGAGATCGACCGTCTGATGGAGCGCCTGGCGCAGGCGATCGATAATTTCCTGCGCAGCCTCGCCCAGAGCGGACCGGTCGAGGAACTGGACGCCCAGGACCTCGAGAACGCCGAGCTTCTCGACCGGCAGGACCTGCGCGAGATGTTGGAGCGCATGCGCGAACTGGCGAAATCCGGGTCGCGCGACGCGGCGATGCAGATGCTGGCACAGCTCCAGCAGATGCTGGAGAACCTGCGGCAGGCGAGGATGTCGGCCCAGGGCCAGCAGAGTAGCGCCGAAATGATGCGCATGATGCAGGAGCTGCAGGATCTGGCCAATCGGCAACGCGGCCTGATGGACGAGACCTTCCGGCAGTCGCAGGGCCAGCCGCAAGGTCAGCCTCAGCCGGGGCAGGGCTCCGGCTCGCCGATGTCGTTACCGCAGATCGGCCAGGAGCAGGAGCAGCTTCGGCGGATGCTCGGCGACTTCATGCGGCGACTGGGCGAGCAGTCCGGGGAGATTCCGGGAGCGTTCGGCCGCGCCGAGCAGGCGATGCGGGAGGCGCTCGAGGCGCTCGGGCAGGAGGCGCCCGGCGAAGCGGTTGGGCCGCAGTCGCAGGCGCTCGACCAGCTGCAGCAGGCGGGTCAGGCGATGGCTAGGGAGCTGGCACGCCAGATGGGCCAGGGCCAGAGGGGTCAAGCGAGGCAGGACGGGCAGCCTCCGGGTTCGGACCCGCTGGGGCGACCGCCGGGCGGATATGGGGTGGACACCCAGAACGTCACGATCCCGGAGGAGTCCGACATGCAGCGGGCCCGGCGCATTCGCGACGAGCTCTATCGTCGTTCCGGCGATCGCGAGCGACCGCAATTCGAGCGGGAGTATATCGACCGGTTGCTGGAGCGCTTCTGACGCGGGGCGGAGCGCCTTCAGGCGCTTCGGCACATGGTGGCCGGCGACGCAGGGCGCGCCAGTGTCTCGCTCACCGCTGACGAGATCTCCCTGAGACTGAACGGCTTGGCGACGACCCGGTGGACGAGCGCTTCCAGATTGTGCGCACGCTGGCGCTCGGCGGCATAGCCGGACATCAGTAGGATGCGGGTCTGCGGCCACGTATCCGCAACCTTCAACGCGAGCGCGATGCCGTCCATGCCCGGCATGACGATGTCCGTGAGAAGCAGGTCGAACGAGTTCCCGTCGAGCGCTTCGAGCGCGGTGAGTCCGTCGTCGGCGGTCGTGACCTGATGCCCGGCGAGCTGAAGGGCACGCGCCACGAACTCGCGCACGCCCGCCTCGTCTTCCGCGATCAGTACCTTGGCCATCTCGCCCATCCACTGCCGCTCGCGAAGAGCAGCTTTCGACACTGCTGGTATTCGACCGATACGATAATTTGAACTTGGTAAACGAGCCGTTAACGCATGGGGAGATTCGGCGGATATGAATGACCGCCGCTCAGCTGCCAGCGGCCTCGAAGCCGATCGTCACACGGGCGGCAGGCTCGGGCGGCTCCGTGAATTCGACGGCGAAGCCCGCCTCCTCGCCGCTTCGGAGGCTGGCGAGGCCCAATCCGGTAGTCAGCTCCGAGAGGACATTCCCGCTCTCGTCGAGAAGGACCGCCCGAACCACCGGGGCGTCGACGGTGGATGCTGTCGGGTTCACGACGATGCCGCTGACGACGAGAATGCGGGAACCGGCGTCGAGTCGCGTCTCGGGCGTGACGTCCCTGATCTCCAGGCTCCGGCCCGGTACCGGCTCGGCGAGACCGACCGTCTCATACAGGCGCGCCGCCGCCGGCCAGACGGCCACGATTCGCTCCTGCCCGGTGAAAACCGCCACCGCCAGCAGGAATGCGACCGCGAAGAAAAGTCTCCAACCGCCGTGGTGCCGCGCCGCGCCTGCCGCTGATTCTGCTTCTGGTTCTGGCGCCGCCTCGCTCGGAGAACCGTTCACGGCCGGTGGCGGAGCCGCCGCCGCGGGCTCGAGGTCAGCCTTTGCGGCGACGGGTGTCGGCGCGACCGTTGCCGCCTCCGGCATCTGGTGCCAGACGTGACCGCAGCGCACGCAGCGCACGCGTCGCCCGTGCGCACCCAGCACCGCCGGATCGACCGTGAAGCGTGTGGAGCAGGAAGAGCAGGTGACTATCATTAAGGACCGAGGTCCCCCGATGACCGTTGAACGTGTATACGGGGGCAGATGGGGGCGAGGCAAGCCCAGCGCCGCCGCGGCCGGAGCCAGCAAACGGAGCGAATTCCGTGCAGCCACAGTTCGACTCGCCATTCGCCGTGACCGACGAGACTCCGCCGATCGTGGAATTCGGCGGTGTCGGCCTGCGTTACGGGCGTGGTCCTGAAGTGCTGCACGATATCGATCTCGCCCTGCCGCAGGGCTCGTTTCATTTCCTCACGGGCAGTAGCGGCGCCGGCAAATCGTCGCTGCTCGGTCTGATGTATCTCGCCCGGCGGCCAACGACCGGCTCGATCCGCATGTTCGGGCTCGAGGTCGATCGCCTGTCGCGCAGAAGATTGCCGGAGGTGCGTCGGCGTATCGGCGTCGTGTTCCAGGAATTCCGGCTGCTGGATCACCTGACGGCGCTCGACAACGTGGCGCTGCCTCTGCGGATCGCAGGCATTCCCGAGGTGGACATCCGCCGCAACGTCACGGAGTTGCTCGAATGGGTCGGCCTCGGAGATCATCTCCGCGCGCGGCCGCCGACCATGTCTGGCGGGCAGCAGCAGCGAGTCGCCATTGCCCGGGCCGTCGTCGCTAACCCCAGCCTGTTGCTCGCCGACGAGCCGACGGGTAGCGTCGACGACCACAGCGCCGCACGCCTGATGCGGCTCTTCGAGGAGCTGAACCGGATGGGGACGACGATCGTGATCGCCACCCACAATCGCGCCATCGTCGAGGAATCGGGACACCCGGAGTTGCGTCTCGAGGAGGGGCGACTGACGCTCGTGCCCGGTTCGGCGCAGAGCTGACGGGGTCGCTGGTGTTTGGCAGACCCGCGATCAGGCTGCAGCGCGATTCTTCCAGCCGCTTTCTCCCGTGGATCATCGCTCTGATGGTCTTCATGGGCGCGCTCGCGCTCGCGGCGGCGATGATGGTGGACGCTGCCGTCGACCGGTGGGACCGCGGCCTGCGCGGCTCGCTCAGCGTCCAGATCCCGCCCGGGCCGAGCGAGGCGGCCGGAGAAGAGGCGGTGGCGCGCGTTCTCGAGATGCTGCACGCGACGCCGGGCGTCGAGAGCGCCCGCGCCCTCAGCCGTGAGGAGGTAGGCGAGCTCCTGGAGCCCTGGCTCGGCGACGTCTCCCAGGCGGGAGACCTGCCGATTCCCCGCATGATCGACGTGCGCGTACAGCCCGGCGCGTCGCTGGCGGTTCCCGCGCTCGAAGCGCGGCTGCGCGAGGTGCAGGAAGGCATCGGCGTCGACGATCACGAAGCCTGGCTGCAGCGTCTGATCGATTATGCGAACGCGATGAAAGTCGTTGCGCTCTCGGTCGTGGCGGTGATCGGCGCCGTCGGGGTACTGACGGTCACATTCACGACCCTCACGCGGATGTCGATCCACCGCAGCGTGATCGACCTTCTGCATCTGATGGGGGCGACGGACCGGTTCGTCGCCTGGCAATTCCAGTCCCACGCTTTCCGGCTCGGCCTCGGCGGCGGCATCCTTGGGCTCGTGCCGACACTGCTCTGCCTGTGGGCGCTCCAGGAGGCTTCGGCCGAGCTCGGGGAGCTTCTGATACCGGTGCCGACCCTCACCCCCACTCAGTGGGCGGTGATCGCCGCTCTGCCGCTCGTGACGGGAATCGTGGCGATGCTGACGGCCCGATACACGGTTCTGTTCCGGTTGGCACGCATGCCATGAACGGCCCGTCGCGGCGACTCCCGCGGGGCTCGAGCCAATCGGCCCCGGCAGCCGGTCGTGGCGGGTTCGCTACGGTCGCTGTGGCGAGTCTCTTTGCGCTGCTGCTGTTGATCGTCGGCGCCGCCGTCGGCTTCCTCGCCTTCGTCGACAGCCTGCCGCAACGGCCCGTGAACGCGACCACCCGAACCGACGCGATCGTCGTCCTCACCGGGGGGAGCGAGCGGGTGACAACGGGTCTGCACCTGTTGGAGCAGGGGCTGGCGAAGCATTTGTTCATCTCCGGGGTGCCGCCGGGGATCACCCGCGAGGAGCTCCTGCGCCGGATCAACCTCGCCGATTTCTCGTTGCGTCACCGGATTGCCCTCGGCCATGCCGCCGGCAACACGGCCGGCAACGCGCGGGAAACCGCGGCCTGGATGCGGCGTCAGCGCTATCGCTCGCTTCGGCTCGTCACGTCGCAGTATCACATGCCGCGCAGCCGCGCGATCTTCGCGTGGGCCATGCCGGACGTGGAGATCGTGCCGCATCCGGTGTTCTCCGAGGCGGTCCGGCAGGACGATTGGTGGAGCTGGCCCGGCACGACAAAGCTGTTCCTGATCGAGTATGCAAAGTATGTGGCGGCCTTCGTCTATGTCTGGCTCGTACCCTCGCCGGCTGCCGCATGATTTTGCTTCGATCGCTCCTGTTCAACCTCGCCTTCGGCATCTGGTCGGTGGTCGTCACGCTCCTCGCGCTGCTCGTGCTTCCGGCGCCGCGGCCATGGATCCTCGCCATCGGTCGCTGGTGGGCAGCGGGCATGGTCTGGCTGCTCCGCGTCTGCTGCAAGATCACCCATGAGGTGCGGGGCGAGATACCCGCGGCACCCGTGCTCGTCGCGAGCAAGCATCAATCGAGTTGGGAAACGCTCATCCTGCCGTTGCTGCTGCGCGATCCGGCGCTGGTGATGAAGCGGGAGCTGCTGTTCATCCCGCTCCTGGGGCTCTGCCTCTGGCGTGCGGGGCATGTCCCGGTCGATCGCAGGGGCGGGGCGACGGCCCTGCGCCGCATGATTGCCGGCGCGCGGCGCGCGGTGGCCGAGAACCGTTCGATCGTGATCTATCCGGAGGGGACGCGCACGACGCCCGGCGAGCGGAGCCGCTATCACCCCGGGGTCCTCGCCCTGTATCTTCAGCTCGGCCTGCCGGTCGTGCCGGTCGCGCTCAATTCCGGAATGTTCTGGGGGCGGCGCAGCTTCCTGAAGCGGCCGGGTTGCATCGTGATCGAGTTCCTCGAACCGATTCCGGCGCGGGCGCTCCGCAAGGAGCTGCTGCCGATCCTGGAGGAGCGGATCGAAGCCGGCTCCGAGCGGTTGAGAAGGGAGGCGGTGGCGCAGCTGGCTGGGGAGCGCGAGCCCGTCGGGTAACCCGCCTGCCGCGTGTTACCATTCCCCGCTTCCGTCCCGTTCCGATGCCAGGGGGACCCGATGCAGCTTTCCGCGATCTCCGAGCAGATATGGGATCTCAAATACCGGCTGAAGACGGCCGAGGGAGAGCCGGTCGACCGGACGATCGAGGACACGTGGTGGAGAGTGGCACGCGCTCTCGCCACCGTCGAGGCGGAACCGGACAATTGGGCCGAGCGCTTCTACGAAGCCCTGGCCGGCTTTCGCTTCCTGCCCGCTGGCCGTATCATCGCCGGGGCCGGCACCGAACGGCGCGTCACCCTTTTCAACTGCTTCGTCATGGGCACCCTTCCCGACGACATGGCGGGAATCTTCGAGGGCCTGAAGGAGGCCGCCCTGACGATGCAGCAGGGGGGCGGCATCGGCTACGACTTCTCGACCCTGCGGCCGAAGGGGGCGCCGGTGCGCGGTGTCGGGGCCGACGCATCCGGGCCGCTCTCGTTCATGGACGTGTGGGACGCGATGTGCCGCACGGTTATGAGCGCTGGCCACCGGCGCGGCGCGATGATGGCGACGATGCGCTGCGACCATCCCGATATCGAGGCTTTCGTCGACGCGAAGCGTGAGCCCGGGCGGCTCCGCATGTTCAACCTGTCGGTGCTGGTCACCGACGCCTTCATGGAGGCGGTCGCCGCCGGCCGCGACTGGCCCCTTTGTTTCGGCGGAAAGACGTTCCGGACCGTTCCCGCTCGCGCGCTCTGGGAGCGGATCATGCGGGCGACGTACGATTATGCCGAGCCGGGGGTGATCTTCATCGACCGGGTCAACCGTCTCAACAACCTCTGGTACTGCGAGCGCATCGACAGCACCAATCCTTGCGGCGAGCAGCCGCTGCCGCCGTACGGTGCCTGCCTCCTCGGCTCGGTGAACCTCGCCCGGCTGGTGCGGAAGCCGTTCGAGGAGGGGGCATCGATCGACGAGGCGGAGCTCGCCGAACTGGCCGGCGTCGCCGTGCGGATGATGGACAACGTCGTCGACATCTCCCGCTTCCCTCTGCCGCAGCAGGCCGAGGAGGCGCGGCAGAAGCGGCGCATCGGCCTCGGCGTGACCGGTCTCGCGGATGCCCTCGCCATGTGTGGCGTGCGCTACGGCTCAATCGAGGCGGTCGCGCTCCTGGAGCAGTGGTTGAGCATCATTCGCCGGTCGGCCTATCTGGCATCTGCCGGTCTCGCGCGGGAGAAGGGGGCATTTCCCTTGTTCGACGCCGACCGCTACCTTGCCGGCGCCAACGTCGCGAGCCTCGAGCAGGACGTCCGGGCGGCGATCGCGCGCGACGGCATCCGTAATGCCCTCCTCACCTCGATCGCCCCCACCGGCACGATCTCGCTGTTGGCCGACAACGTCTCTTCCGGCATCGAGCCGATCTACGGCTTCACGATGCGCCGCAGCATCCGCATCGCGGACGGCGGACATCGGGAGGAGGAGTTGAGCGACTACGCCTATCGTCTGTTCCGCGAGCTGCGCGGCCCGGACGAGCCGTTGCCCGAGAGCTTCGTCGACGTGGCGACCCTGACCCCCGAAGATCATCTCGCGATGCAGGCGGCGGCCCAGCCCTGGGTGGACGCCTCGATCTCCAAGACGATCAATCTGCCCGCATCGATTCCGTTCGAAGATTTCAAGGAGGTCTATGCCCGCGCCTATGCCCTCGGGTGCAAGGGCTGCACCACCTACCGGCCGAACCCGATCACCGGCGCCGTCCTGTCGACAGCTCGCCCACAGGGCGCATCCGAAGGAGATTCGGAGCCGCTCTCGCGACCCGAAGTACTGCCGGGCGCCACCTACAAGCTCCGTTGGCCCGAGAGCGACCACGCGATCTACATCACCCTCAACGACGTGGTGCAGGACGGCCGCCGGCGCCCGTTCGAGGTTTTCATCAACTCGAAGAACATGGAGCACTACGCCTGGACGGTGGCGCTCACCCGCATGATCAGCGCCGTCTTTCGACGTGGCGGCGACGTCTCGTTCGTTGTCGAGGAGCTCAAGGCGGTGTTCGATCCGCGGGGCGGCCAGTGGCATCAGGGTCGCTACGTGCCTTCTCTGCTCGCGGCGATCGGAGACGTGATCGAGCGGCACATGATCGAGATAGGCTTTCTCGACCGGCCTGCCGCTCCTGCGGGAACTGCCTTCTCGCCGCCGGCCGGCGACGCGGTTCGAGCAGTGACGCAGTGTCCTAAATGCGGCGGCGCGAGCGTGATCCATCAGGAGGGCTGCGATCTCTGTACGTCCTGCGGTTATTCCAGGTGCGGTTGAACTTTCGAGTGACGAAAGGGAACCTTCACGCGCGGCCCCTGTTCTCCCGACCGAAGCTTCACGGGAGCGAGGCGATGAACTGGGATCAAGCCAAGGGCAATTGGAAGCAGCTGAAAGGCCAAGTGAAATCGCAATGGGGTAAGTTGACGGACGACGGCCTCATGATGATCGAAGGCCACAGAGACCAGTTGGTCGGGCGTATTCAAGAGCGTTACGGGATCGCCAAAGACGACGCCGAGCGTCAGGTCAGAGAGTTCGAAACCCGGGTCTGACCAGTACTAGCAGCTAACCGATCGAATTGTTGAGCCGAGACCTCGCCGGGTTGTTCGGAGAGGCAGAGGCTGTCCATACAGGAGGTTCCACATGAATAAATATCTCGTCACCGCGTCTGCCTTCGCCATGCTGATCGCCGCACCGGCCCTCGCTGCGGACCAGAGCGCGGCGCCGGCGGACACCGACGTCAAGGTCATGGAGAACACCGAGAACACCGGCTCGGCGGTCGATAGCACGCAGGCGGCCGCAACGGAGCAGCAGCCCGGCGAGATCGACGCCAACGAGCTCATCGGCAAGGACATCCATAACTCTCAGGGCGAGGAGCTCGGTGAAGTCAACTCGGTCATTCTGAGCCAGGATGGACAGGTCCAGTCCGTCATCGTCGGCGTAGGTGGCTTCCTCGGCATCGGCCAGCGCGACGTCGCAATCTCCTGGGACGAGCTCAACGTCGGGCCGGACGGCGAGGAGATCGTCGCCAACCTCTCCCGCGAGCAGCTCGAGCAGATGCCCGAGTATCAGTTCGCCGAAGGTCAGGAGCGTGGCACCGCGTTCGAGGGTGGTGATTTGGCCGGAACGCCGAGCACTCCCGACGCGCAGAGCGATCGGATGGCTGCCGCCCCGTCTGGTGAGATGAACGTCGGAACTGCCGGCGAGGCACGGAGCAGCGAAGGTGCCGGGACGGCCGCCGGGGCAGGTGCTGCAGCCGGTGCCGGTGCGGGCGCCGCTTCGGGAATGGCCGCGGGCGATGGTACGACCCCCCGCGACGGCGATGCGGCTCAAACCCAGCAGCAGGCTGCTGGCGCGCAGGAGATGGGCGAGATCAGCGATCTGAGCGCTGACGAGGTCATCGGCCGTGACGTGGTGAACATGAATGGCGAGGACGTGGGAGAGATCGAGGATATCGTTCTCGATCAGAACGATGCGAAATTCGCGGTCATCTCCGTCGGCGGCTTCCTCGGCATGGGCGACAAGAGTGTGGCCGTGTCGCTGGACGAGCTTAAGCTCGGCGAAAACGACGCCATCCTGATGTCTGAGGCGACCGAAGAGCAGCTCAAGGATTTGCCGGAGTACGACAAGTCGGCCTACAAGCCGTCCGAGAGCACCGATGGTGCTTCGCCGTCGACACCGGCTGCGCCGACGCGGTAAATCTGACCGCTGAGCAATCATACGGAACCAGCCGTACAGGAAGGGCTCGGCCGATGGTCGGGCCCTTTTTCATTCGTGGAGGGATTCCGCGGCTTTCAGGATCCCCCGCAGATGGGGCTCCTCGATCCCGAAGCTGGCGAGGTGGTCGATAACGCCGGCGAGATAGTCGCGGGCGGTGCCGCGGCGCCCCCGACCACGGGCTACGGCCGCCACGGTCTCGTGGAAGGTCAGCTCTCCCGCATAAAGCGGCTGATCGGGGTCGGCAATGAAGGCGAGGGCCTTCAGGTCTCCTGTCTCCGTGTGCACGGGCAGGAGCCGCGGCTCGTACACGCCGTCGTCGAGTTCGCGCTCGAACAGATACGCCAGCATCTGTCGCCGCCGGTGGCCGGCGGCCCGATAGGCGACTCCCGTTGTTTCGCCGCCGCGATCGAGGCCGAGCACCAGCCCCGGCTGCTCCGGGGTGCCGCGATACGCCGTCGACCAGATGCACAGGCGGCGGTGGTATCCGCGCAGCATGGCCATGCGGGCTTCGTCAAATGCAAAGCCGGGATTCCACATCAGCGACCCGTACGCGAATACCCAGAGATCCCGGCGTGCGCTGTCGACCGTCAAGATTGGCCCTCGATTCTCGCCCCCGGTCGGGATACCACCTCGGACTCGATGGCGCGAGCCGCAATCATGCAGCACCGGCCGGAGTACACCTGTTGCGCATCCGAACGTTCCTGATCGCCTCCATCGTTGCGACGGTTCTTTGCCTCGCGGCGGTGGTCGGCTGGTGGCACGTCATGGCCGACAGGGGGGAGACGATTGTCGCCGAGTGGATGTCGCGCCTCGAGAGCGCCGGCTATTCGGTGGCACATGCAGGGCTGGATAGGAGCGGCTTCCCGACCAGGGTCGAGCTGACGCTGCGCGACGCCGCAATCGGCTGGCGGCGCGGCAGCGACAGCGGAGAAGTCCGCCTGCCCGTTCTGAGCGCCGCGGCACCTGTTTGGGACCCGGAGACGATCCACTTCGTCTCGCCCGCCGGGGTGTCTGCCTCACTCGCTTCCGCCGCGGGACCGCTCGAGGTCTCCGCCGCTTCGCTCGACGGGACGATCCGGCCGGCGAACCGGACGGACTCGGGGAGAGCATGGGCCGTTCGCGGCCAGCTGTCCGATCTGAAGGCATTCGGGCCGGACGCGGCCTCGCCGCTGTTCACTGCAGTGGCCGCTATCGTCGATCTGGGCATGCCCGAGATCCTGCTCGTTTCGCCGGACGCGGAAGGCATCGTCAATCTCACTTCCCGAATCGAGGAGATCGATCTTCCGATCGCGACGCCGCTCGGCGACCGGATTCGCGCCGTGACGCTCGCGTCGGACGTGACGGCGCCCCTGCCGGGTGGCTGGTCGGCGCCGGCGCTCTCCGCCTGGCGGGAAAGGGGCGGCCGGGTCACACTGCATCAGGGCGGGGTCGACTGGGGGCCGCTTCAGCTTCGTGGAACCGGCGGCCTGACGCTGGATCGGGCACTTCGCCCGGAAGGCAACATCCAGATCCGCGCCCGCGGCTACGAGCCGGCGCTCGACGCGCTGGGTCGTGCCGGAATGCTCCCGACCGATCAGGTGTCGGCGATCAAGCTCGCGCTGGCGTTCATTTCCCGGCAACCCGAGCCCGGAGGTCCCCGCGAGGCAGGGGCGGAGCTCGATCTCGACGACGGTTGGCTCAAGCTCGGGCCGTTCCGGCTGGCGCCGCTGCCGCCGGTGGTGCCGCAGTAGATCTCAGGCCTGCTTCGCGTCGATCAGCTTCCGCCGGATCTCGCGGGTGCGGCGGATCAGCGCCTCGATCTTCTCGCCTTCGCCCCAGCGGATCGCCCGCTGGAGCTGGGCGATGTCCTCGGACATGCGCCCGCAGACCTCGAGCAATGCCTCGCGGTTGTTCAGGAAGATGTCGCGCCACATCGTCGGGTCGGAGGCGGCGATGCGGGTGAAGTCGCGAAAGCCGCTGGCGGCGAACTTGATGACTTCCTGTTGGATATGCTCGCCGAGGTCGGTGGCCGTGCCGACGATGGTGAAGGCGATCAGGTGCGGCAGATGGGAGGTGACGGCCAGCACCTGGTCGTGATGGCCGGCATCCATCACCTCGATCATCATGCCGCAGGTCCGCCAGAGCGACGCGATTCGCTCGATCGCGTCCCGGTCGGTGCCCGGCGGCGGGGTGAGGATGCACCAGCGGCCCTCGAACAGCTCGGCGAAACCGGCTTCGGGGCCCGAATGCTCGGTGCCCGCGATCGGGTGGCCGGGAACGAAATGAACGCCTTCGGGAATGCAGGGGCCGAGGTCACGCACCACCGACTGCTTTACGGAGCCGACGTCGCTGACGATCGCGCCCGGTGAAAGGTGATCCTGCATCACCTGACCGACCTCGGCGAAGGCGCCGACCGGGGTGCACACCATGACCAGATCGGCGCCGCGCACCGCAGAGGGTATCGAGAGGGTGCCTCGGTCAGCGAGGCCGAGGCGCATGGCCGTGTCCAGCGCTTCCTGCGATTTCTCGGCGATCACGATCTCGCCGGCGAGATCGTGGCGTTTCACGGCGTGGGCCAGCGACGAGCCGATCAGGCCAATGCCGATGATGGCGATGCGCTCGAACTTGCGTTCGTCGGACATGATGCGATCCAGTTGCTCGATGTGTCGGGCCGGCGTTTGCCGGCGCCTTCACTTCATCAGGGTGGAGAGTGCCTCGACCACCGCGCGCATGTCGTCCTCGAGACCGATCGTGATCCTCAGGCTGTCGGGCAGGCCGTAACCGCCCATCCGCCGCGGGATGATGCCCTGCGCGTTCAGGCATTCGACTGCGGCCGCGGCGTCGCGACCGGGCTCGTCCGGGAAGCGGACGAGCACGAAGTTGCCGACGCTCGGCGGGACGTCGAGACCGAGCTTCTTCAGCTCATGCGTCGTCCACTCCAACCAGCGCTGGTTGTGCCGGCGCGAGCGCTCGGCGAACTCCTGGTCGGCGACTGCGGCGGTGCCGGCGGCGATCGCGGGCGTGCTCACGTTGAACGGGCCGCGGATCCGGTGCAGCACCTCGACGATGGCGGATGGGCAATAGGCCCAGCCGACCCGCAGCGAGGCGAGGCCGTAGATCTTCGAGAAGGTCCGGCACATGACGACATTCGGATAGGCGTCGACCAGCTCGGCGCCGGCGTCGTAGTCGTCGCGGACGACATATTCGGCATAGGCGGCGTCGACGACCAGCAGCACGTTTTCCGGCAGGCCCTCGCGCAACCGGCGCATCTCTGACGCCGGCAGGTACGAGCCGGTCGGGTTGTTCGGGTTGGCGAGAAACACGATCCGGGTGCGCGGCGTCACGCAGTCCAGAATGGCGTCGACGTTCGCCGTCAGATCGGTCTCGGGCGCGACCACGCCGAGCGCGCCGACCGATCGGGCGATGATCGGGTACATGGCGAAGCCATGCGCCGAGTAGATGACCTCGTCGCCGGGGCCGGCATAGCCGCGTCCGAGCAGCGCCAGCAGCTCGTCCGAGCCGGCGCCGCAGACGATGCGGGCGGGGTCGAGGCCGTGCTGGCGGCCGATCGCTTCACGCAGCGGAGTCGCGGCGCCTTCCGGGTAGACGAAGAGGCTGTCGCCCGCGGCCCGGTACGCCTCGACCGCCTTCGGGCTGGTGCCGAGGGGATTCTCGTTCGAGGCGAGCTTGATGACGTGGTTCTTGCCGGGCAGCGTCGCCTCGCCGCCGACATAGGCGGCGATCTCCATAATCCCCGGGCGCGGCCGAAGTGGGCTCATCTGCCCTCTCCGTTGGGCCGATCGAGCTCGGCCGGCGACAGCGGCACGGCGTAGCCGCCCGCGGCGATGACGCGGGTGATCGGCTGGCGGGACCGGGCGACGGCGCGGTCCAGGCGGGGATCGTCGGCCAGCACCATCTCGTCGGTTTCGTAGAGGAGAAGCCGTTGCTCGCCGCGATGCCTGTCGGTCGTCGCCACCACCTGTCTCGGCTCCCGGAAGCCGGCGGCTGCGAGGTCGGCGGTGGTGGCATAGTTGCTGACGTCGCCCTCGGTCTCCACCAACAGGTACGAGCGGTCGTCCCCGGTCGCTTCCGGATCGACGCAGGCGATCGCGAGACCGCTCTCGGAATTCGAGTACGGCGCGAACGGAAGCCGCGAGACGATCCGCGGCGTGCTCCTATCGTCGCCAGCCAGAAGCGGCCACCACGGCTCGCCATCGTCGTCCTGCGGCATCGGCACGACGCCGATCGCGGCCGATCCGTTGCGGACCGCCGAGACCACCTGATGCGTCCGCTGGTAGGGCTGATAGACGGCGCTTGCGCCGTACTGATCGCGCGCCATATCCCAGTACATGCGACGCCCCTCGGCCGAGTAGACGGCTACCGTCACCTCGGTCTGGACGCGAAGCTGGCCGGTGATGATTTCGCGCCAGATACGGATCAGCGACCGCGGCGGGAAAAGCCCACTGTGGCGGGCGAGAAGCCGGCGCAGGATGAGCGCCTCCCGCCCGGGCCGAAAGAATTGCGGACGGTCGGAAACCTGCTCTCCGAGCAGCGCCTTTGCGCGGCCGACGTCCTGTACGACGGCGGTCCGGTTGATGAGAAGGTCGTGCATCGCCTCGTCGATCCGGTCGATCTCGCGGCGAAGCTCGTCCAATGTGGGCTGGTCGGAAGGCATGAGAGACGGCAGTCCGTCGGGTTGTTCGAAAGGGCGCCTAGTAGTAGCCGCCGCCCCCCCTGAAATCAAAGAAAACATTGACACGCAACGCCCTGGTCCCTAGCTATCGTCGCCTCGCGGAAACCCACACCATTGGATCGAATCCGGCGAATGACGGCCGGGGTTAGGAGAGTTCGACTGGTGTCGGAGCCAAACGTCCTCCAGCCTGTGGCTCCCTGGCCGGCGAGCGATCTCCCGGGCCACAGGCTCCACTTCGACGAGTCTCAGCCGCTGCTCCTCGACAGCGGCGAAAAGCTCGCGCCGTTCACGCTCGCCTATCAGACCTATGGCGCCCTGAACGGCGACAAGTCGAACGCGATCGTCGTATGCCATGCCTTGACCGGAGACCAGTTCGCGGCCGAGGACCACCCGATCACCGGCAAGCCGGGCTGGTGGAGCTCGATGATCGGACCCGGCAAGCCGATCGACACCGACCGCTATTTCGTCATCTGCATCAACGTTATCGGCGGCTGCATCGGCAGCACCGGTCCGCGCGAGATCGACCCCCGGACCGGCAAGCCATACGGCATGAAATTTCCGGTCATCACGATCCCCGACATGGTGCGGGCGCAGATGCGGGTGGTCGACCACTACGGCATCGATCAGATCTTCTGCGCGATCGGCGGATCGATGGGCGGGATGCAGGTGCTCGAGATGGCGACGCGCTACTCCGAGCGGGTGTTCGCCGCCGCGCCGATCGCGACCGCCGCCTACCACACCGCGCAGAACATCGCCTTCCACGAGGTCGGGCGCCAGGCGGTGATGGCCGATCCCGACTGGTGCGGCGGCGATTACGCGCTCTATGGCAAGACGCCGAGGCGCGGCCTGGCGGTGGCGCGGATGGCGGCGCACATCACCTACCTTTCCGAGGCGGCGCTGCACCGCAAGTTCGGGCGGAGCCTCCAGGACCGGAAGAACATCACCTACGGCTTCGAGGCCGATTTTCAGGTGGAGAGCTACCTGCGCCACCAGGGCAGCACCTTCGTCAAGCGCTTCGACGCGAACTCGTACCTCTATATCACGCGGGCGATGGACTATTTCGACCTCGCCGCGGAGCATGGCGGCGTGCTCGCGCGCGCCTTCGAGGGCGTGAAGACGCGCTTCTGTCTGGTGTCATTCACCAGCGACTGGCTGTTCCCCACGTCCGAGAGCCGCGCGCTGGTCCATGCCGCGAACGCGGCGGCGACACCGGTCAGCTTCGTCGAGATCGAAAGCGACAAGGGGCATGATGCCTTCCTGCTCGACGAGCCGGAATTTCACCGCATCATCTCCGGCTTTCTCGACGGGGCCGCCGTATATCGCGGTCTGAGGCGCCGCTGACGCATGGAAGCCGTCGTCATGGGCGAGACGCCTGCGCACATCCCCCTCACGGGCGATGGCGCCGGCGAAATCCGCCCCGATCTTAGGATCATCGCCGACATGGTCGCGCCCGGCAGCCGGGTTCTCGACATCGGCTGCGAGCGCGGCGAGCTGTTGGCCTATCTGGTGCGGCACAAGAACGTCGACGGGCGCGGGATCGAGCTCAGCATGGAAGGGGTGAGCGCCGGCGTGAGCAACGGCCTTTCCATCATCCAGGGCGATGCCGACACCGATCTCGAGTTCTATCCGGACGACAGCTTCCATTACGCGATCCTCAGCCGGACGCTTCAGGCGGTGCGCGATCCGCTCGGCGTCCTGCGACATCTGGTGCGGATCGGCGATCGGGCGATCGTCTCGTTCCCGAACTTCGGCTACTGGCGGGTACGACTGAAGCTCCTGACGACTGGGCGTATGCCGGTGACCGAAATGCTGAGCGAGCCCTGGTACGCGACGCCGAACATCCACCTCTGCACGATCGCCGATTTCGTGGCACTCTGCCGGAAGCTGGATATCGGGATAGAGCGCTCGATCGTGCTGCGCCGCGGCGGCCGCGACATGCGCTCTGGTGAAGGGCGCCGCGGCAACCTGTTCGGCGAACAGGCCGTGTTCCTGCTGCGACGGGGCGCCTGAAGCCGCGGTGTCGGCAGGTTGGCGACGTTCCGCCGCCGTAGATCGATCCTTAATCCGGCCCCGCTAAATTATTATTCAGAGCGGGA
>Ga0079224_100003172_pt1 | contig 20530 bp, 16 predicted proteins | sample Stecom2015_FD_80414 | JGI IMG/M metagenome (GOLD analysis project Ga0079224, IMG submission 80414) | Agricultural soil microbial communities from Utah to study Nitrogen management - Steer compost 2015 | ecosystem: Environmental > Terrestrial > Soil > Agricultural land | place: USA: Utah...
ATGTCCACGTGCACCAGGTCGCCGGGCTCGGGATGCTCGTAGCGGCGGGGCTTGTCTTTGCGGATCGGCTGCCCGGTGGCCAGGTCGACATGGGCGAGCTTGGCTACGCCGTGGCGGACCAGAACCTTGTGCACCGTCGAGGCGTGCATGCCCAGCCGGCCGGCGATCGCGACCGGCCCCCATCCCTTGCTACGGCGCAGATGCAGCACCTTGCGCTCGACCTTCGGCCGAGTCCGGTTCGGGCTGCGGTGCGGCCGGCTGGACCGGTCGACCATGCCGGCCTCGCCGAGCTGGCGGTAGCGGTCGGCCCACCGCTTGGCGGTGGGGACGCTGACCTGGTAGCGCTCCGCGGCCCGGCGCAGCGGCCAGCCGTCATCCACGACACACTGAGCGAGCTTCAAACGGCCGCGTTCGGTCAGGGTTGCGTTAGCGTGGGGCACACAGACCTCCGGGTGGGAGTGCGGTCTTCAGCAAGCTCCACACTCACCCGGAGGTCTTCACCATCTGTGGATCTTCAGAGTCGTGTCCCTGTCACCAACCTCTGTGGGCAGTACACCTAGGCCAACACCCGGGTGTCAACGAGCCACCGCCACCACCCGTGCTCACGGTCGGCGAGGTACAAGGGACCACACTGGACACCGAAGACGGCGCGCTCGACCGGTCACCGCTCGCGCCCGCCTCCGGCAACGGCACGTCATCGCAGTTCTACGACGTTCAAGGCGTCATCACGCAGCGGACGCTGGCCCGCAGCTCCGCCGGTGAGGACCAGCACGGGTTCTTCCTGCAGAGCCGCCTCGGCGCCACCGACGGCGACCCGCTGACCTCCGACGGCATCTTCGTCTTCATGGGTGGCTTCACGGATCTGATCGGTGGCTACGTGCCGACGGTTGGCGACGAGGTCATCATCCGGGCGCGGGTGTCGGAGTTCTTCAACATGACTCAGCTCTCCAGCGCCTCGCTGGTCAACATCGTGGCGACCGGGCTCGACGTCGACGCGGTCGTCGAGGTCACCGACGCCACGCCGCCCGCAGACCTGGACGAGGCGGAGCGGTTCTGGGAGCGGCACGAGGGCATGCGCATGCGCGTGCGGGCGGGCAGCGCCACCACGAGCGGTCGAGACGTCTTCGCCTCGACCGCCGACTCCGAGATCTGGCTAGTCGATGTGGACGATCCGCTGCTCGACCGCGCCGACCCGTACGCCCGGCGCGTCTTCCGCGACCCGCACCCGCTCGACAACAATCCGACGCCGCTCTTCGACGACGGCAACGGCAACCGGATCATGCTCGGCAGCCTCGGCGTGAAGGCCGCCGCCGGTGATTCCACCGTGCTCCTGCCGCCGGCCCGTACCTTCGACACCCTCACCGCAGACGCGGTCGGCGGGCTCTACTTCTCGTTCGAGAAGTACGGCGTACAAGCCGAGTCCGTCACGTTCGCCTCCGGCGCCGACCCTTCGGCGAACGCCGCACCGGCCGCCCCAGATCGCCGCCAGGAGTACACCGTCGCCACGTTCAATGTGGAGAACCTGTACGACTTCCGGGACGACCCGTTCGACGGCTGCGACTTCGCCGGCAACCCGGGCTGCCCGGGCGTGCGGCCACCGTTTGACTACGTGCCGGCCTCGGAGGAGGAGTATCAGGAGCGGCTCGAAGCCGAGGCACAGGTGATCATCGGACCGATGCACGCCCCGGACATCCTGCTCATCCAGGAGGCCGAGGACCAGGACATCTGCACCGTCTCCGGCAGCACGCTCACCTGCGGCACCACCGACAACGCCGACGGTAAGCCGGACACGCTGCAGGAGCTGGCGCTCGCCATCGCCGCGGCCGGCGGGCCAGCCTACGACGCCGCGTACGACCGCGACGGTGCCGACGACCGCGGCATCGTGGCGGCGTTCATGTACCGCACGGACCGGGTGTCGCTGGCGCCGGCCGGCGAGGGCGTGCTTTCCGCGGCGCCGGGGGTCGAGTACCGCGGCGCGGCGCTCGACTACAACACCGACGTCCAGAACCCCAAGTCGCTCAACGCCGACCTGCCCGACGACGTCGACACGTCGACCGGCGTGGATGGGTCCAACGTGTACACCCGTGCCCCGCAGGTAGCGAAGTTCCACGTCGCGGCCGCGCCCGGGTCGCCGGAGAAGCTCACCCTTTGGGCGGTCAGCAACCACTTCTCATCCACTCCGGACGCCCGCGTGGGCCAGCGGCGGGAGCAGGCGGCGTACGGCGCGGCGATCGTCGAGGCGATCATGGCGAACGATCCGCACGCTCGCGTGGCGTACGGCGGGGACCTGAACGTCTTCCCGCGTCCGGACGACCCGTTCGCCGACCCACCGTCGGACCAGCTGGGTCCGCTCTACGACGCCGGGCTGCGCAACCTGTGGGACGACCTGGCCGCCGACGTGCCGTCCGCCGCGTACTCGTACGTCTTCCAGGGCCAGGCGCAGACCCTCGACCACATCTTCGTGAACCCGGCCCTGCACAACGACCTGGTGCAGATGCGGGCCGCGCACGTCAACGCCGGGTGGCCGGCGGACTTCGCCGGTGACGGGCCGCGCGGGGTGAGCGACCACGATCCGCAGATCGCCAGGTTCTCGTCGCGAGCCATGCTCACCGTGACCGACGTGACGGTGGCCGAGGGCGACAAGGGAACCACGCCGGCGGTCTTCACCGCGCGGGTCTCCCGCCCGCTCTCGGAGCCGGTCCTGATCTGCGCCGCGACCCTGCCGCTGACGGCTGGACCGTCGGACTTCAAGCTTCTGGCGGATTGCAAGACCCTGGCACCCGGCGCCACCGAGGTTACGTTCACCGTGTCGGTGCGCGGCGACCGGCGCAAGGAAGCCGACGAGCGGTTCCTGCTGGTCGCCGTCGGCACGCCGCACGTCCAGGTCACCGACGCGATCGGCACTGGGACGATCACCAACGACGACTGAGCATGCAAGGGCACCCTATTAACGCCCAAAGCGGTAAAAGGGCCCCTTGTTAACACTGAACCGTGGCTAACACTTGGACGGCGGCAAACACTTGAACGGCGGCTAGCCGCCGAGCCGGAGGGCTCGCTCGGCGATTGAGGGAACTCCGGCCATGGGGTGCTCGGCGACCAGCACCGCGACGCCGGTGGCGGCGATGTCGCGGACGAGCTCGGTGATCGTGGCTGCGACCGCGAACGCCAAACCCTCCGTAGGCTCGTCGAGGAGCAGTACGCGCGGTTGCAGCAGCACCGCCCGCGCGATCGCGAGCAGTTGCTGTTCGCCGCCGGAGAGCTGGCCGGGCCGGTGCCGCAGACGCGAACGCAGATTCGGCAATCGCTGCAGCAGCACATCTGCGGTCCATGGCCCGCGCCGGCGGCCACCGGCGACCGACAGGTGCTCCGCCACGGTCAGTGTGGCGAACAGCCGCCGGCCCTGCGGCACGAGCGCCACGCCAGCACGGGCGATCCGCCACGCCGGCTGCCCAGTCACGTCCAGCCCGGACACGCTGACACGCCCGGCGTGCGGCGGCAGCAGCCCGGAAACAGTCTGCAGCACCGTGGTCTTGCCGGCGCCGTTGCGCCCGTGGATCGCGACGATCTCCCCACTGTGGACCTCGAGCCCGACGCCGGAGATGATGGTCGTGCGACCGTACCCGCAGGCGAGGCTATCTACGACGAGCGTCACGGAACACCACCCCGCCGGGCCTGGGTAAACGGGTAGATCTCGTCCATTCGCGGGTTCGCACGGACCTGTTCTGGCGTCCCGGTGGTCACCATTCGGCCCTGGTGCAGCACCGTGACGCTCGTCGCCAGATCGAAGACGAGGTCCAGGTCGTGGTCGACCATCACCACCGTCAGCGCCGGTGGAAGGTCGCGCACCAGCTCGGCGAGCCGGTCCCGCTCGGCGGCGGAGAGCCCCGCAGCGGGCTCGTCGAGCAGTAGCAGCCGGGGCTGCATGGCGAGGGCGATGGCGAGTTCGAGCTGCCGCTGCTGGGCATGGGCCAGCGTGCCCGCCACCAACCCACCCGTACCACCGAGCCCGACCCGTTCCAGCAACGACTCAGCCTCCGCCGCCACGTGGCGCCGTACGGACCGCCGAGCCAGCATCGAGCGTTGCCGCCGCCAGAGCGCGGCCGCGACGTTGTCGCGGACCGTATGCCGCCGCAGCAGGGCAGGGTGCTGGAAGGTGCGCGCCACTCCCAGGTCCGCCCGCCGGTGGGTGGGCAGCGCCGTGATGTCGCGGCCCGCCAGCACCACCCGGCCCGCCGTCGGCGCGACCGTACCGGCGATCGCGTGCAGCAGCGTGGACTTCCCGGCACCGTTGGGGCCGATCAGCGCGTGCCGCCCGCCCGCGGGCAGGCGCAGGTCGATCCCGTCGAGCGCGGCGAGGCCGCCGAATCTCACGCTCACCCCGTACAGCTCAAGCATCACGGGCCTTCCGACGCAACACCAGCCGGCGCCGCGCAATCGGGAGCAGGTATACGCACGCGATGAAGAGGACGCCGAGCAGCAGTCCTCCGTGACCCGCCCAGTCACCGGTGAGGGCCGCTCCCGCGTACTCGTCGATCGCCACCACCACGACGGCGCCGAGGACCGCCCCGGTCGCCGAACCGAGCCCGCCGATGACCACGGCGAGCAACGCGAGCGCGGAGGTCGTGAGGCCGACATCGGATGGAGATAGGTATCGGTGGGCAGCGACCCACATGCCACCCGCGAGGCCGGCGAGCCCACCAGCGATCAGGTGTGCCGTCCAGAGTAGACGGCCGATCGGATAGCCGACGGCGGCCATGCGAGCTTCATCGTCGGCGATGCCGGTGAGCGCCAAGCCGTACGGCGACCGGGCCAGCACGAGCACCAGGACGTACGCCGCGGCAGCGACCAGGAGCAGCCACAGGTACACGTGCCCGTCGCGGACAAGCGCCGGTCCGCCCGGCCACATCGGGGTGGCGGAGACGGTCAGCCCATCGCTGCCACCAGTTCCGGACCGCCACCGGGTCGCCGTGCTATGCGCGAGCTCTGTGACGGCGAGGGTAAGCATGACCGCGACGACACCCCGAGTCCGGGCAACGGCGAGTCCGGTGACCGCCGCGAGCACCACTCCGGCGCCGGCAGCCGCGAGCAGCTGGAGCATCCCCGCCGCTTCGATGTCGCGGGCCAAGCGAGCGGCCACGTATCCACCCGCGCCCAGATAGGCACCCTGGCCAAGGGTCGGGATGCCGGCAAGTCCGGTGTGGACGTGAACAGAGAGCGCGAGGACGGCGAAGGCGAGGGCCTGACCGGCGACCGCGATGGTGTACGCGTCCACGAGCCACGGCAGGGCGAATGCCAATCCGACCGCGGCGGCGCCCACGACCTGCCTCACGCCGACCTGCCCACGAGGACCAGACCATGGGGTCGCAGGGTGAGCGCGGCCGCCATGACGGCGAACAGGCCGACGCCGGCGAGCTCGGGAACCAGCGCCCGGCCAAGCGTCTCGACCTGGCCCACCAACAGCGCGCCGGCAAGGGTCGCCCGGATCGAGCCGAGACCGCCGATGACGACCACGACCAGGGACATCACGAGCACGTGCTCGTCGGTGCCCGGCGCGGCCGGCAACAGCGGTGCCGCGAGCACACCGGCGGCGACGGCGACCGCTCCCCCGGCGGCGAACAAGCCAGCGAGAACCACGTCGGGCCGGTAGCCGAGCGCGGCGAGCATCGGCCGGTCGGCGACGGCCGCGCGTACGACCGCGCCGAGCCGGGACCGTTCAACCGCGAACCAGATGCCAAGGGCGAGGACCGCCGCGACCCCGATGAACGCGAGCCGATACGCGGGATACGTGTGCCCGGCAACGGTGACCGATCCGGAGAGCGCCGCCGGAGGCTGCGCCGGCACCGGGTCGCCGCCGGTCGCCACAGCGAACGCCTCCGCCCCGGCGAGCGATAGCCCCAGCGTGAGCAACGCCTGGTCCAGGTGAGCGCGGGCCGAGTCGCCAGCACCGCCACCACCGCGCAGCGGCCTCGTCGCGACGGCGAGGAGCCAACCGGCGGCCGCCCCCGCCACCACTGCTACGGCGATGGCGAGGGCGAGGTCGGCGAAGCCAGGCCCACCCGACGCGGCTTCGCCAACCTGGCCGCCGACCCGACCACCAACCGACCAGGCCAGCCACGCCCCGGCCAAGTAGAACGTGCCGTGGGCCAGGTTGAGCGTGTCGGCGGCGCCGAAGATGACGGCGAGACCCGCAGCGAGGCAGAAGTACACCAGCCCGAACGCCACGCCGTCGACCACGGTGACGAGATACGCATCCACCATGGAGTCAGCTGGCCCTCCGGCCGCGCGTGGAGACGAGCAGGTAGAACGGCGCGGCGAAGTCCGGATCGGCCATCAGGCTACGGAACCGCTCCAAGGTGGACTCGTCCAACCCGCGCTCATGCAGGCGGTCCGCGAGCTGGAGGCTGTTCGTGGCATGCAGCAGGCAGCCGGCCGTTCCGCCCGGGTAGAGGTGCGTCTGCGCGTGGGCCGACACGTCGACGAGGCCAGCGCTCCGCATCGCGGCGTACGTGTCGATGCCCCACGCGAGGTCGGCGCCGGCGTCCTCCAGTACGGCGAGGATCGCTCCGGTGACCTCCGCGAAGAGATCGGCATCGGCGGGGTCCGCAACGGCGGCCGAGGGCAGGTGCCGGCAGTCGAAGTCCTCCAGCAGCAGCCATCCGCCCGGCGCCAGGGCCGCCGCGAGCCGGGCAACGATCTGGCGGCGGCGCGGGAGGTGCTGCAGCACGAGCCGGGCGTGGATGAGGTCCCAGCCGAGCGCGGGCCCGGACGCCGGGATGGGTTCGACATCGATGTCGTGCCGCAGCAGCCGAACGCCGGGCGACGCCGCAACGTGGCTCGTGTCGAGGTCAGTAGCGAGTACCTGGCCCTTGGGCCCGACGCGTTCGGCGAGCCAGTTGGCGATCGATCCGCCGCCGACGCCGACCTCGAGGCAGTTCCACCCGGCGTCGACGCCGAGCTGCTCGAGCTGCCCGATGGTGAGCGGGTCGAGGCATGCCTGCAGGTGATCGAGCTGCTCCCGGATGTGGCTCGCCCTGCGGAAGGCGTACGGCGGTGCTGTCGTGCTCATGGGTTGTTGGCTCCAGTCGTGTCGTGGGCTTGCGTTAGGAAGGGACCCTTGTTCTGCGTTAAGCGTTAATAAGGTGCCCTTGCATGCACGGTGCCGAGCGTCATCAGATCCTGGACCACCACATTGGAGAGTGCTCGGCCGTCGTGGCGGACCTCGCGCAGGTACCAGCGCTGCACCGGCGTGTGCTCGGCCGAGAACAGCCAGGTCCCGCGTGGGGAGTCGATCTGCCCGATCTCGCCCATCGCCTCGTTGATGGTCTCGCCGGTCACCTCGCCCTTGGCGGACGCGGCGGCGATGGCCTTGTCCAGCACGGCGGCGGCATCATAGGTCGCCATGGCGAACGTCGTGGGCAACAGGTTGTACGCCGACTGGTACGCCGCAGCAAAGGCGCGGTTGGCCGGGTTGTCCAGGTCGGAGGAGTAGTTGAGCGAGTTCTTGATGCCGAGCGCAGCCTCGCCCTGGGCGGCGAGCACACCGCCCTCGGTGAGGAACCCGGCCGCATACAGCGGGATCTCCTCGGACAGCCCGAACTCGTGGTACTGCTTGACGAATGCGACGGCGGCGCTGCCCGCGTAGAAGGTGTAGACGGCCTTGGCACCCGACGCCTTGATGTCGGCGAGGTACGGCGCGAAGTTCGTCGTCTGCGGGAACGGTGTGAACGTCGTCTTGCCGCCTGGGTTAGCGAGCTTGCCACCGGCTGCGGTGAACGCGTCGGTGAAGCCCTGCAGCTCGTCCCAGCCGCCCTGGTAGTCCGGCCCGATGGCGTACACCGGCCCGTCGACCTCACGGTGTACGTACGCGCCCATGGCGATGCCGGGCTCGGTGGAGAGGAACGAGGTGTGCCACACCCAGGAGACGTCGTCCATCGTGGTCGGTCGGCCATTCGAGCCGATCAGCGGGATCCGGTTCTCGACGAGGATCGGCACAGCGGCGGCCACCGATCCGCCGCCGACGATGCCGGCGACCGCGACCACCTTGTCCTGCTTGACCAGCTTGTTGATCGGGGCGACGACGGCGCCGGAGCCGTCGCCCTCATCGACCACGATAACCTCGACGTCCCGGCCACCGAGCTTGTTGCCGTGCAGGCTGAGATACAAGTCCCAGCCACGTTTCATGTCTTCGCCCACCGCCTGGTAGGTGCCGGACAACGAGACCACCAGGCCGATCTTCACCGGGCCGGCGGCATGAGACGTGTCGTCGGAGAGGCTGGAACCGGCGCAGCCCGAGACTCCGGCGAGCAGCACGGCCGATGCCAGGGCCGCGAGTCGCCGGCCACGGCGATGCACTGTCATTGACGTCCTCCAAACCGTTGAGAGATCACTTCGAGGGGTCACAACTGGGAGAAAGCCGCTGATGGAAGGTCACGACCGGGAGGTCAGGGCGTCACTGCGACGTCGGCGCAGGGCGTGGTCGACGAGGGCGATGAGGATGTCGCGGACCTGCACCCGCTCGCGGGCGTCGCAGGCGAGCACCGGTGTCTCGTCCGGCACGGCGACGGCGGCGCGCACCTCGCCCAGGTCGTGCCGCGGCGCGCCGTCGAACAGGTTCACCACGACCGCGTATGGCAGGCCGCGGTGCTCAAAGAAGTCGATCGGAGCGAACGAGTCGGACAAGCGCCGGGTGTCCGCGAGTACCACCGCGCCGATCGCGCCGTGTACCAACTCGTCCCACATGAACCAGAAGCGGTCCTGCCCGGGCGTGCCGAACAGGTACAGCACCAGCGTCGGCTCGAGCGTGATCCGGCCGAAGTCCATCGCCACCGTAGTGGACGTCTTGCCCGGCACCACCGAGAGGTCGTCCACAGTGGTCCCTGCCGAGGTCAAAACGGCCTCTGTGGTGAGCGGCTCGATCTCGGAGATCGCGCCGACCAGCGTGGTCTTCCCGACCCCGAAGCCGCCAGCGATCACCACCTTCACCGACGTCGCCCGAGCGGCTGGACCCGGCGCCGGCACGGACCACACCGGCGCCGGCGCGTCGGGCCCCCAGCCCAACATCTCGCCGGACATCACGCGCGCGGGCCTGGGGTGAAGGCGGACTCGCCGACCCGCTCCACCAGCCGGACCATCTCGAACGCGATCTTGCCGAGGTCAGCGTCGGGGCCGGCCAGCACGGCCAGGTGCGAACCATCCGAGATGGACATCAGGCAGAGAAACAGGCCCGTCATCTCGATCACGGTCTGGACGACCGGCTCCGCGCCGAAGTGCCGTGCCGCACCCGAGGTCAGCGACGCCATCCCGGATGTCATCGCCGCCAGCGGGTCTGCGAGGTCCGGCGACAGCTGCGCCGAGCGGGCAATGCACAGCCCATCCGCCGCCACCGTCGCGGCGTGCACGACGCCCGGAACCTGCCGGGCGAAGTGGTCCAGCAGCCATCCTGCCTGCTCAAAGGTGTGCCCCACGGGCGTAGTCACTCGTTGCTCCTTCGGTTGCTTGCGTTGCCGTTGCCGCTGCCGACGCCCCGGCCCGCGTTCAGGCCGGCGCGTCCCTGCATCAGTCCGAGCTGGTACGACCGCATCGCCGCCGCGATCGCGTACGCGTCCCGAGTCCGCACACGCCTGGTGGCGCTAGAGAGCCCGCTGCCCGGCGGCGTGATGGCGCCGGGTACGAGTTGCGCCATCGGGGCTCGGACGGGAAGGCCCGAGCCGCTGACTCCGGCTGGTGACGGTGTCGCGGCGGCGGCCGCGGCCTGCCATCCCGCGGCCGCGACGGTGCTGAAGTACACGGTCGGCGAAGGGTCGCGTGTGGACGCGGCATCCGGTGCGGGCTCGGAGGGCGTACGCGGCGACGGCACTCCGGCCACCGCGCGCGTGGGGCGCTCCAGAAGCCGCGGCACCATCGGCCACAGTGGCGGCGGTACGTCGCGCGGGTGGAGGTGGCGCGGCGCGCGAATGGTCACGTCGGGCGGCAGCACCATCCGGGCAGTGGTCCCGCCGTTGTCACCGGGGCTGAGGGTTACCCGCAGCCCGTGCCAGGCCGCGATCGCCGCGACGGTCGCGATACCGATCGAACGCAGCGACCGCACGTCCATCCGGGGCGGCTCCGCCAGGCGGCTGTTGAGCTCGGCGAGGGCCGCCTGCGACAAGCCGATGCCGCGGTCGGTCACTTCGACGAGCGTGTCCGGCCCGAGCCGCCGCGCCTCCACCACCACGACCTGGTCCGGCGGCGAGTAGACGCAGGCGTTGTCGATCAGCTCGGCGAGGGCCTGCACCACGTGGTCCACGGCGTGCGCCACGACGGAGACGCCCTGATCCACCACGCCGTACTCGACGCGCCGGTAGTCCTGCACCCGCCCCGCCGCGGCCCGTAGCACGTCGAGCAGCTCCACGGGTGCGGCCCGGCGCCGGGATGAGGCCGTTCCGGCCACGACGAGCAGGCTGTCGGTGTAGCGGCCGATCCGCGTGCCGACGTGGTCGAGCCGGAACAGCTCCTCCAGCCGCTTCTCGTCGGTCTCCCCCCGCTCCAGCGCGTCGAGCTGGCTCATCATGGCGTCGGTGAGCTGCTGCAGCCGGCGGGCCATCGCGACGAACATCGCCGCAACGTGAGCGCGCAGCAACGCCTGCTCGGCCGCGTGCCGGACCGCCTCCCGAGACACCGTCACGAAGGCATCGGCCACCTCGCCGATCTCGTCCCGGCCGTCGGCCCGCACCGGGATCACCGCGGTATCCACCACCTGCTGCGGGGTGAGCGCGACGAGCCCACGCGGCTCAGCGAGCCGGGCGACGACGTCCGGCAGCTCCCGATGCGCGACGTGTAGCGCACCCTCGCGCAGCAGCCGCAGCCGTCGCGCCATCGACCGAGCGACGCGACCGGCCACGGCCGCCGCAACCGCCAGCACGAGGGTGACGACACCGCCGGCGACGATCGCCGCGCCGACCTGCCGGTCCCGCTCCGCCCGTACCGAGGCCAGCACCTCACCGTCCACACGGGACTGCACCTCGTGCATGAGGCGCATCTGTTCGACCACGGCCGCGGTCCACTGCGCCGGATCGACAGGAACGCGTTCGCCAACTCGGGTCCGCGCGACCACGCCTTGCATGCCGGCCACCGCGACCACCGCTTCACCGGCGACGTCGTTGTCCCACCACGACCGCCACGCCGGCTCGGCGAGCTCGCCGAATGACTGGCGCGCCTCGGCGAAACCGGTGCCCGCCGTCACGATCGCCCCTAGTGCGGCGGGCGTCAGCCGGTCGGTCGCCGCGACCCGTAGGACAGCCGCATGCTGCAGGCCCAGCTGCTCCACCGCCTCGGACAGGGCCGCCGCGGCGCGGACGTGATCGGCGTGCTCGGACGGGAGCCCAGAGTGCGCCGGCGCCAGCCGCAGCGCCAGGAGATCCGCGATGAGCAGCCGGTAGCGCAGCACCGCCGCCGACCATGTCGCTGACTGCTCCTGGGTCACGAATGCGCGCAGCTGTGAGAGCTCCGCCACGCCGGCATCGACCCGAGTCAGCGTTGCCGCCGCCTCCAGTTGATCGAGACGGACGCCCGCACGCACGATCGCATACGCGGCGACGGCGTGGTCCGTCTCGAGCACGCGAGCGTTGAACGCGGCCACCTCCGGTTCGCCGGAGCCGGGCAGCAGCAGCATTGCGGCGGCCGCCCGTTCCAGCTCGAGTGCGAAGGCCAGGTCGCCGGCTCGGCCCGCAAGCTCAGTCAGGGCCACGCCATCGGTCGCGCGGTCCGCCTGCCTGGCCGTCACCGCGAGCAGGTAACCGCCGAGGCCGACGACCGCCACGGCGGGCACCAGCAGGATCAGGCCCAGCTTGGTGCGGATCCGGACATCGCCGAGGTGACGGCGGAACCGGCCGGCAATTGCTCCACTCACGACGGTTCATCCTGCCGATCCTCGGGCGCCCGCGCTAAGGTCGAGCGCGAACATCCGCTGAATCTTGACGCCGAGCGAGCGGAACTCGATTCAGATGGCGAGGAGGGCGAGCATCTCGTCGGCCGGCATGACACACCGGAACGCGCGCTCGCCGCTGCCGCCGCCGCGGCCGTGCCACTCCTCGCCGTTGGCCGGCTTCATGCCCTCGTCGCCGCGTAGCGCCCGCTCCCACTGGTGCTCCGTCGGCAGCTGTTTGCCAGCCCAGTGGGCGTACGCCTGGGCCTGTGACCGCGTGACCGTCACCGCCTGCGGCAACCGGTGGTCGGGGCACGTCCCGTTGGGCCACGAGACCGGCGGCCGGTGCCCGGTGCACGCCACGAACCGGCCGAAGGCCGCATTGGTGACCGGATCGACGTCGATGTAGAAACCCGGCAGCCACAGACTCTTCTCGGCACCGTGCGGGCGGAACGGTCCGGCGTCGATCAGCGTCATCAGCGCGCCGTCGGTCGGGTGCCGCACCAGATGGTGCAGGCCGGTAATCTCCGCGGCGAGCTGGCGCGGAACCCGCACCGGTGTGCCGGTCGCCATCATGAGGAAACGATCCTTCTCCTCCTGGGTGGCGAGGGCGAGCGAGGTGTCCAGCGCCGCCTGGTTCAGCGGCCGCGGGTTGATCAGCCCACCACTCGCCTCCCACTTCGACACCATGCGGTCGCTCACACCGAGATGCCTGGCGAACTCGCGGACGCTCATCCGCCGGGCCTCGCGAAGCGCCCGTACCTCCCGCCCTGACCACTGTGGAACCATGGTCACCTCCCGCTCCGGGTGGCTACTATGGCGCGCCCGGCCGGGCCGTCGCTAGAGGACACAGGCGCGACCCGGCGTGCCCATCGTGGGCGGAAAAGTGGTGGCGGCGGACCTATCGGCTGGCCCGGTCGCTAGCATCCGGCTGTGGACCGGTACGTCGGCATCGATCTCGGAACCAGCGCGCTCAAGGTGGCGGTGGTGGCGCGCGACGGCTCGGTGCTGGATGGAGCGGCGGTCTCCTATCCGGTGTATAGCCCCAAGCCGGGTTGGGCCGAGGCGAGCCCGGCCGACTGGCATGCGGCGCTCGGTTTCGCGCTGGACGCGGTCGGCGCGGCGGCTGCCGGCGCGCGGGCGGTCGGCATCGCCGGGCAGATGCACGGTGCCGTCCTGTGCAATGCGGCCGGCGACGCCCTGCGACCCGCGGTACTCTGGCCCGATCGCCGTGCGGTCACCCAGATCGAGCAGTGGCAACGCCTCCCCGAAGAGATTCGCGCACGCCTGGCCAACCCCGTCGTGCCCGGCATGACCGGCCCGATCCTGCGGTGGTTGCTGGAGAACGAACCGAACCTCACCACCCGAGCATCGGTGGTCCTGCTGCCGAAAGATTGCCTCCGGGTGGCGATCGGCGGGACGCCCGTGACCGACCGCAGCGACGCCTCCGCGACGCTGCTCTGGGACCTGCCGGCCGATGCCTGGTCTATGTCCACACTAGACAGTGTTGGCATTCCGACCCGACTCCTGCCGAGTGTTCGGGAGTCATCGGCCGGCGACGGTCAGGTCACCCTCGCCGGGGTGCTCAACGGAGTCCCGCTCGTCGTCGGGTGCGCCGACACTGCCGCCGCGCTGCTCGCGTCGCGACTCCGCCCGGGCGAGGTCCAGATCAACCTCGGCACCGGCATCCAGGTGCTCCGCACCGTCGCCGAGCCGTGGGCGCAGGCTGACCCGCCGGTGCACCTCTACGCGGCCGCGGACGAGGGGTGGTACGCGATGGTGGCGGTCCAGAACGGTGGCCTCGCCCTCGACTGGGTTCGACAATTGTTCACCCTGACCTGGCCGGAGCTCTTCGCGCGTGCCGACAAAAGTTCAGCAGAGGGCGTCGCATTCCTCCCGTTCCTGACCGGCGAGCGGGGCGGTGTCGCGCCGCCGTCCGCCCGCGGCGCGTGGGTCGGGATGAGCGAGCGCACCACCCGCGACACCCTGATCCGCTCGGCGGTCGAGGGCGTTGCGTTCTGCGTACGGCGGGCCGTCGAGCTTCTCGGCGCGTGGGGTCAGCCGGCGCGGCTGTCCGGCGGCGGCGCCCGATCGCCGGTGCTGCGGCAGCTGCTCGCCGACGTGCTCGAGATGCCACTCACCTACGTCGAGGCCCGCAGCGCGTCCGCGGTCGGGGCCGCGATGCTCGCCGCCCGCGGTGTCGGCGAGCGCATCGAACCCGCCCCGCCCGCCGCCGATCTCGTGGAACCGAGGCCGTCGCCCGCGCTCGCCGACGCGTACCGCACATGGCTCAACATGCAAGGGCACCTTTTTAACGCTTCACGCGGTAAAGGGGCCCCTTCCTAACATTCCCCGAGCGCCACATTCCCTGGAAGGCCCGGCCACGGTACCGTCAGGTTGAGGTGATCCCCGTGACCCGGACGGCGTACCGAATCTGCCCGCTGTGCGAGGCGACCTGCGGCCTGGAACTCACCATCGAGGATGATCGGATCGTCGGGGTCCGAGGCGATCGCGAGCACGTCTTCAGCAAGGGATTCATCTGCCCGAAGGGCGTCGCCTTCGGCGAGGTGGTGCATGACCCCGATCGCCTGCGCCGACCGTTGGTCCGCAGCGACGGCGGGTGGACCGAGGTGGACTGGCCAGAGGCGTTCGCCGTCGTCGAGGCCGAGCTGCGCCCGATCATGCAGCAGTACGGCTCCGATGCGGTCGGGATCTACCTCGGCAACCCGAACGTGCACACGATGGCCGGGGGGATCTACCCACGCCCATTGATCAAGGCGCTTGGCACCCGTAACGTCTTCACGGCGAGCACGGTCGACCAGATGCCTAAGCACGTCTCGTGCGGCTACCTGTTCGGCGACCCGCTGGCGATCCCGGTGCCCGACCTGGACCGGACCGACTACCTGCTCATGCTGGGGGCGAACCCGTGGGAGTCGAACGGCAGCCTCTGCACCGCCCCCGACTTCCCGGGCCGGCTCAAGGCGATCCGCGCCCGCGGCGGCAAGGTCGTCGTCGTCGATCCGCGGCGGACCCGCACCGCCGCGAACGCCGACGAGCACCTGTTCATCCGGCCCGGCACCGACGCGTTCCTGCTCGCCGCGATCGCGCAGACGCTCTTCTCGGAAGGGTTGGTCGATCTCGGCGCACTGGCACCGCACGTGAGCGGCGTCGCGCAGGTCGAGGCGCTGGTGAAGGACTTCGACCCGGACCGGGTCGCCGACGCCTGTGGCATCGAGGCCGATCGCATCCGTCGACTGGCTCGAGAGATCGCCGGCGCGCCAACCGCCGCGGTGTACGGCCGGCTCGGCACCTCCACTGTGGAGTTTGGCACCCTGGCGACCTGGCTGGTCGACGTCATCAACGTCCTCACCGGAAACCTGGACCGCCCGGGTGGGGTGATGTTCCCGCTCGCCGCCCACCAGGCACCGGTACGGCACTCGAAGCACCGCGGCTTCCGCACCGGCCGCTGGCACAGCCGCGTGCGCGGGATGCCCGAGGTCAAGAGCGAACTCCCCGTGGTGGTGCTCGCCGAGGAGATCACTACCCCTGGGGCGGGCCAGATTCGGGCGCTCATCACCGTCGCCGGCAACCCCGTACTCTCCACACCGAACAGCTCCCGCCTCGACGAGGCGCTCGCCGGGCTCGACTTCATGGTCAGCGTTGACCCGTACCTCAACGAGACCACCCGCCATGCCCGCGTGATCCTCCCGCCCATGGACCCCGCCCGCAGCGGTCACTTCGACTTCGCGTTCCCGGCCCTCGCCGTACGCAACGTGGCCGCGTACTCCCCGCCCGTGCTCCCGCCCGACCCCGGCGGCATGGACGAGTGCGACATCCTCGCCCGGCTGGCCCTCATCGCCGCCGGCCAGGGCGCCGACGCCGATCCCGCCATCGTCCACGAGTTGGTGCTGCAGGAGGTGCTGCAGCGAGCCACAGCCGACGAGGCGTCACCGGTGGCCGGGCGTGACCCGGGGCAACTGCGCGCGCTCGTCGAGGGATCCGGGCCGGCCGAGCGGATCGTCGACGCGCTGCTGCGGGTCGGCGCGTACGGGGACGGCTTCGGCGCCAAGCCCGAAGGACTCTCCCTCGCCGCCCTGCTCGCGAACCCGCACGGCGTCGACCTCGGCCCGCTGCAACCCCGGATCCCGGAAGTGCTCCGCACCGCCAGCGGCACGGTGGAACTCTGCCCGGAGCCGATCGCCGCAGACGTACCCCGGCTGCTGCGGGCCCTCGATGAGCGCCGCGACGGCCTGGTCCTCATTGGACGGCGTCACCTCCGGTCGAACAACAGCTGGCTGCACAACGCCCCCGCGCTGATGAAGGGGCGCGACCGGTGCACCCTGATGATGAATCCTGACGACGCGGACCGCCTGGGACTCGGATCCGGTGACCTCGCCAGGGTCTGTTCCCGGGCCGGCGAACTGGTCGCGCCGGTGGAGGTTACGGCGGATCTCACGCGCGGCGTGGTAAGCCTCCCGCACGGTTGGGGACACGGCCTCGCCGGCATCCGGCTCTCGGTCGCCTCTGCCCATGCGGGCGTGAACAGCAACATCCTCGCCGACGACGTCACCGTGGATCCGTTGTCCGGCAACGCGGTCCTCAACGGCATCCAGGTCACGGTCGAGCCGGTCGGCTGATCGCCTCGGGTAGGTCAAACAAGGCGAGCGCGCCGGGGACGGAGGCCGAGAGCTGCTCAGGATGGCGGCTGCATGCTCGGGCCGACGTAGCGTTCGAGCCAGTCGTTGAGCGGGCTGGCGGTACGCAGGAACTCGACAACCTTGGTCTTGGCCGCCGGTTTGCCCAGCCATGAGGCGACCGGCCACCGCTTCCACGCGACGATACCCTTGTACCGCAACAGCTCCGCCCGCGGATGGTCAGCCGGATAGCCGCGCGGCACTCGCTTGAGTGTCTCGTGCCCGATCACCTCGATCTTCGCGCGAGCCAGGGCCGCCACGATCTCCTGCAACTGCGTGCCGGTGCTCTGAGCATCCACCGCCTGCCGGTACCGGGCGAGCTGGTCCGGCGCCATCATGTACATGCCGGTGCCAGCAGAGAGACCGCCGGCGTCGAGCTGCACATAGCCGCGCTCAAGCGACGCGGCGATGTGGGTCTTGTATGGCGACTTGTCGGCGCTGAAGCGTACGTCCCGGTACGGCCGGAAGATCTTGCCGGGCCCGAACTCGGGCTCCAGCTCGGCGACGAGTGCGGCCATCGGGGCGTACACCTTCTCGTCGTACGTGGACTTGTTAGCGAGCCAGTACGTCTTGGAGTTGTCCGCCTCGAGCCCTTCGTAGAAGTCGAGCGCTTCTTCGGGCCAGCCACGAAACGCCATGGCACCAATCTAGCCAGTGCCGGTCACGTGCATGGCCGGCAGGGATCGGATTTAGACTCATCGACATGGATCTGCACATCGGCCTGTCCGGGCGCGGGCTCGCCGACCAGATCTACCGGCAGATCCGCGCCGTCATCCTCGACGGCCGACTCCGGCCCGGCGAGGCACTGCCTTCGACGCGTGAGCTCGCGAGCCGCTTGTCGGTGAGTCGCAACACCGTGTGTACGGCCTACGACCGGCTGGTTGCGGAGGGCTACCTGTGCGCACGGGCCGGGGCCCGCACGTACGTCAGCGACGGCATCCGAACCAGCCTCGGAGATCGGCCGCGCCCGGCAGCGTCGGCCGTGCAACCGCGAACGGTGTGGGCGGCCCAGCCGGAGCCGCTCGACATGTCGATCCCCGACGAGGCGTACGACTTCCGCCCGGGTGTTCCCGACTCGCGAGGCTTCCCGTTCGCGACCTGGCGGGCGTTGCTCGCGGATACGCTGCGCGCCTCGACCGCGATGACCACCTCCTACGGCGACCCGGCCGGCCACCCGGAGTTGCGCCAGGCGATCGCTCGCCACATTGGAGTGTCACGGGCGGTGCGAGTCGCAGCCGACGACGTCCTAGTCACGAGCGGGATCCAGCAGGCGCTTGACCTGATCGGTCGGGTGCTGATCGAGCCGGGCGACGTGGTGGCAGTGGAGGATCCGGGTTGGCTCCCGGCCCGGTCGCTGTTCCAGACCCTGGGCGCACAGGTGGTGGGCGTACGGGTAGACGCCGAGGGCCTCGTCGTCGCCGACCTACCGGCTCGGGCGCGGATGGTCTACGTGAGTCCGTCGCACCAGTTCCCGATCGGCGTGGCGATGTCCCTCCCCCGGCGGCTGGACCTGTTGGCCTGGGCGGAGCGCACCGGTGCCGTGGTCGTGGAGGACGATTACGACAGTGAGTTCCGCTATGCCGGCCGTCCGCTTGAGCCGTTGCACAGCCTGGACCAGTCGGCTCGGGTCGTCTACGTCGGATCGTTCTCCAAGACCCTGCTCCCGTCGTTGCGCATGGGCTTCTGCATCCCGCCGCCATCGCTGTTCCCCGCGCTGCGAAAGGCGAAGTACCTCCTGGACTGGCACACCGCCCTCCCGCTGCAGGCGGCGCTCGCGACCTTCATCGACCGGGGCCTGCTGGCCCGGCATATCCGTCGCATGAGGCGGGTGTACCAGGACCGGCGGGACCGGCTGTACGCGGCGCTCCATCGACACTTCGCCGACGTGCTGGACCCGCTGCCCTCCGTGGCGGGCCTGCACCTGGGTGCCCGACTGCTCGATCAGCACGTTGATGATCGAGCCGTGGTCGACCGTGCGGCCGCGGCCGGAGTCCACTTGCCTCCCTGGTCTGACTTCGCCATGAACCGACCGGTGAGCCGGGGACTGCTGATCGGCTATGGACGCATCCCGGCGGACCGGATCGAGGACGGACTTGCGGTGTTGCGGCAATGCCTGGACTCCGTGCGCCGAGGCAGCACGGTCAGGGTGCGCAACCAAGTGCCGGCTGCCGTTACGAACAGTTAACTGGTCCGGGCCGGTTCGCTGGCTTCTGGCCCTCCTCCCGGTCTACGCCCGCTCCTAGCGTGACGAGCGCCAGCGCGCTAAAAGGAGGGAAACACACCAGTGAATGTTCCAATCTCGCCTGCCAGACGGCTGTCCTCTCGCAAGCGGCGGACCGCGGTCCTCGCCGCTGCCGCCTCGATGATCGCCGCGGCCGTGTTCGCCGCGGCGGCCCCGGCACCGGCGTACGCCACCAACGCCGGGTCCAGCAACTGGACCGGGACTTGGGCGACGGCATTGACGCCTGATGGCGGCATACCCGGCTTCGACAACCAGTCCGTGCGGATGCTCGTCCGTGTCTCCATCGGCGGCGAGGCGTTTCGACTCCGCCTCTCCAATGAGCACGGCGATCGGGACGTGATGGTCGGCCATCTGAGCGTCGGACGCCCGGTCGTCGCGTCGCAGCCGGACATTGACCCCAGCACGCTCACGACGGTTACCTTCGACGGATCTACCACCGTCGTCATCCCGAAGGGTCAGACGGTGGTCAGCGACCCCGTGCCGCTCGCCCTGCCGCCGCTTAGCCAACTCGCCGTCACCCTGTTCTTCCCGGGGCCGACCGGCCCGCCGTCGGTGCACCTGTTCGCCAAGCAGACCGCGTACATCTACGACGGCGACCACGCGGGCGAGGCGGCCGGCGCCGGCAACACGGGCACGACCACTCATTTCTTCTTCCTCGCTGGGATCGAGGTCATCAACCCGGAGGCCGGCGGGGCCGTGGCGGTGCTCGGGGCCTCGATCAGCGACGGCTTCGGCTCGACGGACGACGCCAACACACGCTGGCCTGACTTCCTAGCCGAGCGGCTCGTGACGTCGTCTGGGACCGACCTCCTCGGCGTGCTCAACGTGAGCCTCTCCGGCAACATGGTCGGCCACGACGGCGATGAGGACAACCTGCCATTGGTTGGCGTCAAGGCGATCGATCGACTGGACCGCGACGTATACCCCCACGCCGGCGTACGCACGGTCATCGTCGATCTCGGCCTCGCCGACCAGTTCGCGCACCAGGACTCGGCCTTCGAAATCATCAAGAACCTGCACGAGCTCTCGGTCGCGTTGCGCCGGCACGGGTACCGGGTCCTGCTCGCCACCTTGAGCCCGGCCGCAAGCAGTACCGGCGGCGACTGGACGCCGCAGCAGGAGCTCACCCGGCAGCTCGTGAACCTCTACATCCGCTCCGGGATCGACTCCGACGGTGTCGTCGATATCGACAAGGCGCTACGCGATCCGGCGAACCCGACCCACGTCCGGGCCGTGTACACGGTCGACGGCGTGCACCCCAACGATCTGGGCAGCCAGGCGATCGCCAACGCGGTGCAGCTCTCGCTGCTCTGAGCCACCCGTTCCACCTCGGCCGGAGACCATGCTGGCCTGGTCTCCGGCCGAACGCTCGCGAGTGCCGGCTGGGTCCCTCCCGTCGTCGGCAAGAGCCCGGCAACTACCGATGATCCGGTCCGGTTTCGGCGACTGACGCGGTTTCGCCGGGTGACGCGGGTTCGCCGAACTGTAGGCGTACGCCGAGCAGGCGTACGGCCCGGCGAGTGGTGAACCGGACAAGCGCCACCAACGCCGCCTCCGCGATCGCGTCCGGATCCGTCGTGGGGGCCGGCAGCTTTTTCTGGCGGGTACGGGTGGTGAACGGCACGAACCGAACCTTGACCGTGACGTGCGTGACCGTGCGGCCCTGCGAGGCGACCTCCACGGCAAGCTGGC
>Ga0079224_100003173_pt1 | contig 20529 bp, 20 predicted proteins | sample Stecom2015_FD_80414 | JGI IMG/M metagenome (GOLD analysis project Ga0079224, IMG submission 80414) | Agricultural soil microbial communities from Utah to study Nitrogen management - Steer compost 2015 | ecosystem: Environmental > Terrestrial > Soil > Agricultural land | place: USA: Utah...
CGGGGCCGGTCATATCGGTGACTACGACGAATGTAGCTACAACACGGCAGGCTACGGCACGTTTCGGGCCGGGGCATCCGCTAACCCATTTGTGGGCGAATCGGGGATGCGGCATCGCGAATCGGAGGCACGAATCGAGGTTGTTTTTCCGGGGTACCGCGAGCGAGCGGTCATCATGCACCTGATGGAGGCCCACCCCTACGAAGTACCGGCGTATGATATCTATACCATTGACAACGTACATGAGCAAGTGGGCAGTGGCATGACTGGTGTTTTGGAGACCCCGATGGATGAGCGGGCATTTTTGGAACGAGTGCGCCACGCATTGGGCGCCCAGGTCATCCGCCACACCGCCCTACGCGGCGAGATGGTACGCAAGGTGGCGGTCTGCGGCGGAGCCGGCAGCTTCCTTTTGGACAGGGCAATTGCCGTTGGAGCCGATTTCTTTGTAACGGCGGATTACAAATATCACGAGTTTTTTGATGCGGACGGAAAAATCGTCATTGCTGATCCGGGACATTTTGAAAGTGAACAATTTACGAGTGATTTATTGTTGGAAATTATTACAAAAAAATTTCCTAACTTTGCAATCCGTTTAGCGGAAACAAATACGAATCCCGTAAATTATTACTATAGTTAGATGGAACAAACCGTAGAAGATAAATTGAAAGCACTGTGGGCGCTCCAAAGCGTGCACACCAAGATAGACAAAATCCGCCAAGTGCGGGGCGAGTTGCCCATCGAAGTAGCTGATTTAGAGGACGAAGTGGCCGGTCTGGAGACCCGCATCGAGAAAATCCGAGCCGAGCTCGACGACTTGGAAGATGCGATTGTCAACCGCCGGAATATGATTGCTGACGCGGAAAATGCCATCAAAAAATACGAGGGCCAGCTGAATGACGTGAAGAACAACCGGGAGTACGACGCCATCAATAAGGAAATCGAAATCCAAGGGCTGGAAATTCAGGTGTGCGAAAAGAAAATCCGCGAAATCGAATTCGAAATTCGCAACAAAACAGAAGTTTACGAAGCCACTCAGGAAAGCTTGGAAAGCCGGAAACAAGACTTGGAATTGAAAAAAGGCGAACTGGACACCATCACTGCCGAAACGCAGAAAGAGGAGGACGTTCTCGCCAAGGAAGCTGCTAAAGCCGAAAAGAAAATTGAGGAACGCCTACAAAAGGTGTATAACCGCCTCCGCTCATCCTATAAAAACGGCCTGTCGGTGGTATCTATTGACCGCGACAGCTGCTCCGGTTGCCACAACAAGATCCCACCACAGTTGCAGCTCGAAATCCGCCAGCGCAAGAAGATTATCGTGTGCGAGCACTGTGGACGCATCTTGGTAGACGAGATGTTGGTAGAAGAAGCGGGATAAGCATCGTTTTTTATTAAAGTCAAGAAAAAACCGACCGTATCACAACACGGCCGGTTTTTTTGTTTTTACGCAAGCGTATCCCATTTGGAGCAGGTCGGTGATAGGCTATTCCTATCGGGATGTTGCGGCCGTACTGTCCGGAGCAACGGCCGCGGCAGGGTTGACTTCGGGCGCCGAAACAGTCGATGTATCCGCACCGGCCGGTGCCGGTCCATACCGGCACATCAATCCCGTATTCCTCATTATCCATTCCGTTCGGTCCGCTCTCCCGCTTACGTCTGACGACTGGTTGTCGGCGCACTGACGGAAGGGCAAATCGCGGATGTGTCGCTCCAGTTCGCGGTCGATCGTCAAGGCGGTGCCGATGGGCACATGCAACACCACGCGCACGTCTTGATCGCGCATGAGTTCGCCGTCGTCCAGGGTGAAGTGGCTGTCAAACACGAGTATCGTGCTGTCTTGGCGGATGGTATAGTGGATGTTCCCTGCGCGTTGGGCGGCAGCTTCGTACGTTTCGCCGCGCGCGGTGTACTCCTTGGTGACGTACGGTATTTCCAAGCTGTCTACACGGACGATCCGTATGGAAGCCCTGTTGTGGCTACCCCTCGCCGTATAGTTTCGGTTCGTTGCCCGCTGCCGGATGGCTTGGAGCCGGTCGTCCTTGTCGCCTTCGAGCCAAATCACGCCGATGTCGTTTTGCCGAAGGTGGAAAGCGGGCATGCTTTCCAGCTTTACCTCCTCCATTACGGTGCTTTGCTCCCTGAAATCGCGCGCAGTCCGTGTCCCGTAAACGATGACCGCGCCAACGACCACAAGCCAAATGGCTAACAACGTAAAGCCAGTATAGCGGCCGATCATGACTTTGTTGAAAAGGATGCGGACGATCAGTGCGATCAAGGCCAGCATGGGTATGATGACAGCTGCGAGCGAACTTATCAGCAGTGCCGTCCGATATTCGGGCGCGATGACATTCATCGGGAACATCTCCATGTCGGAGTTGCTGCCAAGGAAGCCAAAGCTTGCCACCACGGCCACCAGGAGGGTGACCAGTCCGCCGCATAGCGCGATGATGATCACCACGCCAATGATTTTGGCTATGACAACAATAATTCTCTTTACTGCGTTTCCCGCCGAGTTAACGCCTTTCCAGACATTAGCCCCGGCGCCCGAAAAATTTGTCCGGAGGCCCTCCATCTCCTCCTCGAAACTACGTTTGAAATTCTGCAAGGTCACTGGCTCGCCGCGCATCGCCATCCGGTCGGCCCGCGTGAGGGCCAGGGGCATGACAATCCACAGTACGATATAAAGGGGAAATCCGACGCCCCCAAATACGGCCAAAAGTACCATAACCAGACGGACCCACTTCGACTCCATGCCTAAGTAATGGCCCAGTCCGCTACACACGCCGCCAAACACGCGGTCGTCGGGATCCCGCATCAGCTTGCGCCCGGTCGTCCCGTAATTGGAGAAGGTGCCGTCGCCGTACGCTGTATCGCCAGCATCCGCCGCGCTTTGCTCAAAGTCGTCTACACGGCCCATCTGGGCGATAACCTCCTCTACGTCGGCCATCGTGACAACTTCCTTGCTGCCGGCCACGATACGCTCGCTAAACATCTCGGCGATGCGGTTTTCAATGTCACCCACGATCTCATGGCTGTCGGCGGTATTGCCAAAATGACGCTTTACGTCGACCATATAGGAACGCAGGACGTCATACGCCTCCTCTTCGATATGGAATACGATCCCGTTTATGTTGATGATAATCGTTTTATTCATGGTATATAGGATTATTGTTGTTCGGTTTGTCGTGAAGGATTGAGATGCCGGCCCCGTACAGCGGTGTGGACGGCGAAAACCAGCTCTTCCCAAGTGGCGTCTAGCTTGCGCAGCACCTCTTGCCCTGCGGGCGTGATGGTATAATATTTACGAGGAGGACCCGACGTGGATTCCTTCCAGCTATAGCTAAGCAGTTCGTTGTTTTTGAGCCGGGTCAAGAGCGGATACAGCGTGCCCTCTACCACCAGAAGCCTCGCAGCTTTGAGCTCCGCAATGATATCAGAAGCATATATCTCGCCGCGGGAGATGATGGAAAGGATACAATATTCCAGTATTCCCTTCCTCATTTGCGTTTGCGTGTTGTCTACTATCATAATACAAAGATATATGCTTTGTATGGTATTATGCAATACATAGTACCGTGTTAAAGTTAACATTTGGGGTAATGAGCTGTAAATCAGCTATAAAAATTTTAACGTTTACTGCTCGAATTTTTGGAGTAGCGCTTGTTTCCACAATTAATGCATGAATTCACTCGCTGTTGCGCAACGGAGAAGCTGCATTTGATGCGTTAGGTTTCGAACGTGAAGCGGCCGCAATTTTGAAAGCTAAGAAACGTCTCCTGCATTAGAGTTTCCAGCCTAATGGTGCTTGTTTTTAAAACTCTCTACGGGTGAGGTAGAAGTCTTCTTTCTCCCGCATTAGCTCCTGTTCGTCGGCTGTTTTGTCGCGATAACCGCAGAGATGGAGGATGCCGTGAATGATGACGCGATGGAGTTCGTCTCGCTCGCTGACGCCATACGTTGCGGCGTTGTCGCGGACGCGTTCGATGCTGATGAAAATGTCGCCGCTGACAATGTGCGGCTGCTCGGTATTGTCAAAGGTGATAATATCGGTCAGCGTATGGTGGTTGAGATACTGTTTATTTATGGTAAGCAGGTAGGCATCGGAGCAAAAAACGAAACTGAGTTCGCCGGTGGCACGACCTTCCGATTGGGCGGTTGTCTTAATCCACTCCCGAATTTTTCCTTTCTGCTTTGGTTTAAAGTCAGTGTCCTCGCTGAAGAAATGTATCTTTCGCATGCGCCCTTCCTAAAAAGCTTGCTGTTGTCATCCCTCGTCCCTCGCTAGCCCGATAATTCGCGTTGCTCAAGGTAGGATTGTAAAATGATGGTTGCAGAAACCTCGTCTACGAGCGATTTCCGTTGGCGCTGCGTTTTGCGCAGGCCGCTTTGCGCGATAGCTCGGGTTGCCATTTTGGATGTGAAACGTTCGTCGATGGTTACTGTCTCGACTGCGGGAAATTTTTTTCGCAATTGGCGGACGAATCCTATCACGTGTTGTGCGGATTGGCTATCCCTACCGTCCATCTGGCGGGGCATTCCTACGACGAAAGTCGATACCGGTTCCCGTTGCAGGTAGGATTCCAGATACGCGAATATGCGCTCCGGGTGCTCCGTTGTCAACGCCGAGGCGATGATCCGCATCGGGTCCGTCACCGCTACGCCGATTCGCTTGGTGCCGTAATCAAAAGCCATTATTCGCATAAAACCCCCTTACTCCCAGCGTTCGCCTGCAAAATTTCGCCCTCGTCCCATCGCGAGGCTATTTTGCACAAAGATACGTGTTCTGCCACAAGATATGTGATCTACCAAATAAAAATGCAAAAGAAGGCGGTTTCGGCTTTCGCCAAAGATTACTGCCCGCTTAAGTAATAGAATAAGAAAATAATCATTAAGATGATTATTGCCACTACGATGGCCCACTTAATGGTGTTTCCTGCCGGTTTGTCGTCTTTTTCTTCCAGCGCTTCAGGAGCTGGATCGGGGTTTTGTTGGTGGGCGTTGTAATCCTGTTCTCCCCTCGGACCTTGCGCAGATGCGTGATTTTCTGTTGCCATAACCAATTTTTTTGGAGGGAACCTCCTTTAAGGCTCCCTTCTGTTAAAACAACGGCCGGCCCGAAAAGTTCAGCTCTTCGCGACTAGGGCTTGTTGGAGTCGACCGCCGGACGCCGGTCGCGGTTGGCAATCCCCCACGCCGTATGGAACACCAGGCGCGTGCGCTTGGCCATCATCTCGAAATCAATCTTGTCGATCGTGTCTTCTGGCGTGTGATAGTGCGGATGCAAGCCACTGAAGAAGAAGATGACCGGAATGTTGTGTTTCGCGAAGTTATATTGGTCAGACCGGTAATATATCCGCGTCGGGTCGTCGGGGTCATTGTACATGGTATCCAGTTCCATGTGGGTATAGTTAGCATTTGCTTCGCGCGCGATGGCATCGAGCTCGGAGCTCAGCTTGTCTGCCCCGATCAGGTGTATGTAGTTGTGGTTGCCCCGAAGGTGCTTGTCATCAATACGCCCAATCATGTCCAAGTTAAGGTTGGCCACGGTATTGTCGAGGGCGATTACCGGATTTTCGACGTAGAACGCGGAGCCCAATAGTCCTTTCTCCTCAGCCGTGAATCCGATAAACAGAATACTCCGGCGCGGACCATGTCCGTCGGCTTTCGCCGTGGCAAAGGCCCGAGCAACTTCCATCATGCCCACGGTGCCCGAGCCATTGTCGTCTGCGCCGTAGAAGATGCGCCCATCGGCGGTCTTCCCGTCATGGTCATAGTGACCCGTGATAATCAGTACCTCGTCCTTTAGGTCGCTGCCTTCGATAAGGCCTAACACGTTATCCGACGTGAAGGGTTCGACCGAAACGCCGAATGAGGCGCGCACTGGGCTCTTGATCTTGCGCGATTGTGGCTTCGCTGCAGCCTTGAAGCTCTCGACGCTCATATTTGCGTTGCGCAGGATGGCGTCAGCCATATCCAGGGTAACCTGTGCTATGGGTGTAGCGGCAGTTGTGGGAGGGGTGGCCGTGTTATCGTCCAGCGTGATGCGTCCGCCTGTCAGCCGGGCACCAAAGCGCTCCAACATCGAGTTCACGTTGGCGCTTGCCGCCAAGATAAGTTTCGGCTTTTGTGCCATGACGTGCTGCAGGCGCTTGTTGGGTGCGGTCGACCACTCCGACAGTTCTTTCGTACCGGTGATTAGGCTATTGCCCTGTGCATCGATAGGCTCGCCCTCATTGAGTAGAAGGACGACTTTGTCCTTGATTTGGACGCCGGCAAGGTCATCGTACTTGCCTTCAGAAATCCCATATCCAATGAAGACTACCTCGCGCTCGTGAATCGTCACCTGGGGATTATTGGCCTGTAGATAAAAATCCGTGCCGTTGGTCAGTTCCTGTCCGTTTACCGAAAACATTGAAACGCTCATCCCCGAGCGACTCAGCTTGACGGGTTGGTAGTACGCTCCATCCACGGGACCCCTGAGTCCCCAGCTTTTGAATTTTTCTGCAATGTATGCGGCCGCTTTTTCCCCTCCCGGCTCGCCGGTGCCCCGGCCTTCGAACTCCGCCGACGCCATGACCGATAAGAGCGCGTGCGCGCTCTCCGCGGTGAGTTCGGACGCATATCGTTGTTGGATGGGATCCGGGCCCTGGGCCATGATACAGCTGCCGATGGCCGGTAGCAAAAACAGTAAAAGAAAAGCTTTTTTCATAATTAATTTTGGTTTGCCTGTATATACGATACCCTGTCGGCCCGGATGCCTCCTTGTGACAAGGCGGTTGGGCGCGTGCCGGACGAGGCATGCGTAGCTTTCAGTACGAAAACACACGGTATCCACGAGATCTCTCCCACCTAATACCTCATCTAGGTGGGGTGGTCGCTAACACGGGATTTTTCCCACGCGCCGCGTATGCCGCCCGCCTTCAAACTCGGTGGACATAAAAGCACCCACGATCTGTTTAGCTGCGTCGAGCGCGATGAAGCGGGCGGGGACACATACGATATTTGCGTCGTTGTGTTTCCTAGCCAACGTGGCCAATTCCTCCAGCCAACATATGGCCGCGCGTATGCCGGCATGCTTGTTAGCCGTAATGGCTACTCCGTTGGCGCTGCCGCATATGAGTACGCCCTTCTCGTATTCGCCCTCTTCTACGGCCGCCGCTACCGGATGGGCAAAGTCAGGATAGTCGGCCGACTCCGCCGAGTACGCCCCGAAATCCGTTACTTCATGGCCAGCCTCCTCCAGGAATGTGATCAGTGCGGCCTTATATTCAAACCCGGCGTGATCGCCTCCAATTGCTATTTTCATAATGCAAGGTTTTTTTGTTGTCGTTCTATGGGCTAGGCTACGGGAATCGGCGATCCTTATTCTTCCGACATTCCCATCTCTGCCTGTTTTTTCTTGTATATCCGCGCCGAAATCAGAATGCTAATCTCATAGAGCAGGAACATCGGCATGCTCACCGTCATCATGGTAATAATATCCGGCGTCGGGGTAATCATTGCTGCAATAATCAAGATCAGGATCACCGCGTATCGGCGGGAAGCCCGCATGAAGTGGGGCGTCATAACACCCACTTTGGACAGGATCAGGACGACCATGGGCAATTCGAAAACGATGCCACACCCCAACGACAACGTCGCGACGAATGAGAGGTACGAGCCGATGGTAATGGTATTGGTAATGTCTGAACTGATGGAGTAGTTGGCCAAAAAGTTGACGGCCAGGGGGGTGACCATGTAGTAGCCGAACAGGACACCGATGCCAAACAGCAGCGTGGCATAGAACACGAACCCGCTCGCCGACTTGCGCTCGACATCCGTTAACGCCGGTTTAACGAACAGCCACACCTCATACAGCAAGTAGGGGAAGCCAACCATCACGGCGATGAGCAAGGAAGAGTTAATTTGCGTGATGAACTGCCCCGCCATCTGGGTGTTGATAATCGTGATGGCTAGTTCGGAAACGCAAAAGCCGGGCATGTTAAACGAGTCGGCAATCCTGCACATCATCCGATAGGTCCAGAAGTCCGGACTCTTCGGGCCCATAATGATCTCGTCGAATATGAAATCGTAAAACGTAAACGCCAAGACCATAAAGACCACTACCGCAATCGCAGATCGGATCAGGTGCCAGCGCAGAACCTCTAGGTGGTCGAAAAAAGACATCTCTGCCTCTAGGTTCTTGCCCTTGTTCTTTATTGTCTCGATCAGCTTCTTGCCGGAAAGTTTGCTCATGGGATTAAAAAAACAAAAATATCATTCCTTTTGAAATACTAGGCCTTACCGGCCAAAAAAGATCGTGCGGGTGCGTAGGCGGTTTAGGCGATGGCTTTGGCCTGCACGATGGATAGCTGTTGCGCCACCTTGCCGGCGATTTCCATAAAGGCGGCTGCCACGGGATTCTCCTCGTCAGCAACCACCGGAAATCCACTGTCGCCACCATCGCTAATGCTTTTCACAAGGGGAACCTCCCCCAAGAAGGGAATTTGGTATTGTTCGGCCATGGCCTTGCCTCCGTCCTTGCCAAATAGGTAATATTTATTCTCAGGCAATTCGGCGGGTGTAAAATAAGCCATATTCTCGACGACGCCAAGCAACGGAATGTTGATGGAATCCATCAAAAACATGCCGATACCCTTGTTCGTATCCGCAAGCGCCACCTGTTGGGGCGTGGTGACAATGACCGCCCCGGCAATGGGGAAACCTTGTGCAATGGTGATGTGCACGTCGCCCGTGCCCGGAGGCAGGTCGACGATGAGGTAGTCCAGCTCGCCCCAGTCGGCATCATTGAACAGCTGCTTGACTGCCGTGCTGACCATGGGGCCACGCCACGGCACGGGCTGGTTGGGGTCCGTGAAGAATCCGATGGACAGGAGCTTGACCCCAAACTTTTCGACCGGTTCGATGAGCGTTTTGCCGTCCGCGGTCTTGCTGGCCTGCGGGCGGGCCCCTTCGACTCCAAACATGATGGGTTGTGACGGGCCGTAGATGTCCGCGTCGAGCAGGCCCGTTTTGGCGCCCGTGGCACGTAGGGCCAGGGCCAGATTGGCCGCTACGGTCGACTTGCCCACGCCGCCTTTGCCCGAAGCCACCAGTACGATGTTCTTGATGTTGGAGAGCTGGTTGCGCTGCGGCGCCCGCACCTGCGCGGTCATATTGATGTCCACTTTGATCTCCTTATCCACAAACATCGCGATAGCGTTGCGGCATGCGCGCTCTATATGGTCCTTCAGCGGGCACGCCGGCGTCGTCAGCACGACGTCAAACGCTAGGCGCGAAGGGGATATATCGATATTGCGGATCATGTTGAGCGTTACCAAGTCCTTTTTCAAGTCCGGATCCTCCACATGTCCCAATGCGTGTAACACTTGTTCTTTGGTAATCATGTCTCTCCTATTCGTGTGTCACCTACAAACTTAGTGAATCGTCCACACAAACTTGTCATTTGTTTGTTTTTAGTGATATTTAAGCAAGTGGTTCGCAAGGAAAATATAGATGGATAACGGTGCAAGGCGCTCAGCTCAGCCTAGGCTGGCACGATTCTTTAGACGGTTTTCTCGAAGGCAATACCTGGTGGCCGCCACGGCGGTGGGCGTTGTTTTCCTATTGTTCCTCGTCGGGTTGTTGGTGTTTATCAACAAACGCGAGGCCATGCTGGCGTCCGCCATTTCCCGGGCACAAGACAAGCTGGCGCGCGATTATGACGTAGACCTGACGATAGAGAAGGCTTATTTTTCCGGGCTTAATAGCGTCAATCTGGAGTCGGTTGTTCTTGTTCCCAGAGAGCGAGATCCCCTGTTGGGCGTAGAGCGGGCCAGCGTCAGCGTACGCCTGTTGCCCCTGCTGGCCGGGCAGGTCAAGCTGGGGGCCGTCAAAGCCAATGCGATTGCGGTGAGCCTGCTCAAGCACGATAGCATAAGCAACTACGACTTCCTGTATCGCGGGCGCGATGCCGATGGTGTGCAAGCGGTCGAGCCGTCGCGCGAGAGGGGCGGCATGTCGGCTTCGGCGAACGAGTTGTTGACTCGGGCGCTGCGGCTCATTCCGCGTGATATGGAAATCCGCGACTTGTCGCTGGCTTACCAAGACGATTCCACCCAGCAACGCGTATTCGTGCCGACGGCCGACATGCGAAACGGAAACCTGGAGTCAGCCGTGTCACTCAACGACAGGGACGCTTGGCAGGTCTCCGGAAAGCTGTATCCCGACCGGAGACAGCTTTCGGTTAAGATACACGCAAACGGCGAACCGGTGGACGTGCCACTGCTCAAAAGCAAGTATGGCCTAGAAATGTCGTTCGACACCATCGAAGCCCGCCTCAAAGACATAGTCTTCCGCGACAAGGAACTGCAGGTCATCGGCGAGTGGTCTGTTAACGGGCTGAAAGTCAGTCATCGGCGGATATCGCAGCAACAAGTAATCCTGCCTGAGGCTTTTATCGATGCCACGATTGTTGTTGGCGACGACTATCTGGAGCTGGCCGAGAATTCCGAGGTTCGGGTCAAGGACCTTACCGTGCATCCTTATTTTCGCTATGTGCAGTCCCCGCACGCCACGTATGCATTGCGGTTAAACACTCCCGAAATGGACGCCCAGGATCTGTTCGATGCGTTTCCCAAGGGACTATTCGAATCGCTGGAGGGTATTCGGGTGTCGGGTCGTATCCAGTATGAACTGGAAGCATTTCTCGATTCGGCCAATCCGGATAGCGCGCAGTTCAGCGCCCAAATGCGGGAAGAGGGCTTCGAAGTCGACTCCTGGGGAGAGGCGGACTTCCCAAAGATAAACGGCGTATTTACCTATACGCCCTATGAGAATGATGCGCCCGTCCGCGACATCGTCGTCGGCCCGGCTAACCCCGACTACGTCCGCCTGGATGAAATATCCCCCCATCTGCGCAACGCCGTGCTCACCACCGAGGACCCCTCCTTCTTTTCGCACGACGGGTTTGTGGAGGAGGCCTTCCGTTCGTCCATTGCCATCAATTACAAGGAGAAGGCATTCAAGCGCGGAGGGAGTACGATATCCATGCAGCTCGTCAAGAACGTTTACTTAAACCGAAACAAGACGATGGTGCGGAAGATCGAGGAAATCATCATCGTGTGGCTCCTCGAAAGCACGCGGGCCGTGAGCAAGAAGCGTATGTACGAGGTTTACCTCAATATCATCGAGTGGGGGCGCAATGTGTATGGTATCAGCGAGGCTGCCCGCTACTACTTCGGGAAGCACCCGTCCGAGCTCACGGTAGGCGAAAGCATCTACTTGGCGAGCATCGTGCCGCGTCCCAAGACCGGGCTCTACGGCTTTATGTACGACGGGCGGCTCAAGCCGCACCTGAGCGGTTACTTTGGCTATATCGGCAACATCATGGCCCGACGGGGGCTGATTGACGATGAAAGTGGACATCTATATGGATTTTATGCCGTAAGTTTGCGCGAACCCTTGCGGCCGCCAAAACCCGAAGGTATCGACACCGCCACCATCAGGCCTCCCGAAACCATACGCCTGCCGGAGACCATCGAAGACTCCAGGACTTTGTTGAGGCGCGTCTTTGGGGAGCTGGGTTCGGAGAACTAAGCGCCAACACATGAAAATCAAGATAGACCAGAAGGAATTTGAGCAAGTCATCGACTACGATCAGATTAAGAAGCGGGCCCGCCTGATCGGAATCCAGTTGAACGTAGCCTATGAACATCAGAATCCCGTGTTTTTGGGAATCCTGAACGGGTGCTTCATGTTTATGGGCGACCTGATGAAAGAGGTGACCATTGCCTGTGAAGTGTCGTTCGTCAAGCTTTCATCCTACCGGGGCACCGAACGCAACGAGCAAATAAGCGAGTTAATGGGGCTGGACGTTGACCTGCGCGGCCGCGAGGTGGTGATCGTCGAGGACATCGTTGATTCGGGCCACTCCCTTAAATATACCATCGATGCGGTAAACCAGCATGGCCCCGCTTCCGTTTCGGTATGCACGTTATTGATGAAGCCCGCGGCCATGCAACACCGGTTTGACAACATCGCCTACGTGGGCTTCGAAATACCCAACGAATTTATCGTCGGTTACGGCATGGATTATAACGGCCTGGGGCGCAATTTGCGGGATATCTACCGGGAAGTAGTGGCGACAGATGCTAAACATTAAATATGCACGCCTTGGAACATATACGATACGGACGAAGGATAATGGTCTTTTTTCATGGTTACTCCTAATCCCACGATAATGCGGTATTGGTTTGGGATTGCCACAAAGGGCCCGCAGCCAGACTTTCGGGATCTTAGCGGAAGTTGCAATCGCGTTCGTGGTCGTTGACCATCCCCACGGCCTGCATGTACGCGTAGCAAATCGTCGGCCCGAAAAACTTCATCCCTCTTTTTTTCAAATCCTTGGCAATGGCGTCGGATTCGGTTGTGCGAACGGGCGCGGTCCGATAGTCGGCCACCTCGTTGGCAATGGGTTTTCCCTCCGGCATGAATCGATAAAGGTAATCGTAGAAGGACCCGAATTCGGATTGTATCGATTTGAATATCCGTGCGTTGCTGACGGCCGATTGCACTTTCAGCCGATTGCGGACAATACCCGGATCCTGCAGGATACGATCGATGTCCGCTTGGGAAAAGTCCGCCACGCGGTCTACGTCGAAATCGGCAAACAAGCGTCGGTAATTCTCGCGTTTGCGCAAAATCGTGATCCAGCTCAGCCCGGCTTGCGCCGACTCAAGCACCAGGAATTCGAACAAGGTTCGGTCATCGGCAACGTGTTTGCCCCACTCTTCGTCGTGGTAGGCGACATATAGCGGGTCCGTGCCGCACCAGCCGCAGCGTTTAGGTTCGTTTTGCATCATTGAATTTTTTATGACGGGAGCCATGGCCTTGCGCAGCGTCCATAAGCCGCGGGGGCAAGTCCTTAAAGCTCGTGCAGCGGATCCCAGAACACACGGTTAAAATTGGCTATTTTATTGTTTCTAACTACGATTCCTTCCTCTTCCAGCAGCGTTTGCATGGTTTGCGCCCCGCTAAACGCTTCCCTGCCCGAGAGCACGCCCGCACTATTCACCACCCGGTGTGCCGGAACCGGCGGCGACGCGTGCGAGCCGCGCCCCAGAATGCGCCCCACAAGGCGCGACGAACTAGGCCGGCCTAGTGCACGCGCAATCGCCCCGTAGGAGGTAACACGCCCCTTCGGGATTTCGCGTATCAACGCGTAGACAAGTTCGGCAAAAGCCTCCGTTTCTCCACGGCGGTCCATTCTACACAAATATCTAAAAAAGCCCTGGCAAATGGATGTTTCCACTATATCGTTTTCGTAGAAAGCGGATTACGAGTCCGTCGTTTTCCAAAAAAAACGCTAATATTGGGCTTTAAACCAATGCGTTGGCGCTAGGCAGCGTGCCGCTCGCCCATACGCGTCAAGAAGCGTGGTCAGAAAACCGGCACGCCGAGCACCCCGCCATTCAAGGCGCGTTGTCTGGCATGCCACTTCGATAACCAATTGGATACATGAAACGAAACACTCACAACACATTGAAATTAAAGACCGCGGGCTTGGTGGCGGGTATGCTTGTTTTTGCTTCCTGCGGCGGCGGGCAGAGCGATGGCAACTGGCAGTCGCTTTTCGATGGCGAGACACTGACAGGCTGGACGTCGCTCGGCGGCGCTGCGCCCTACGAAGTCATCGATGGCGCCATTGTGGGCACGATGACGGCCGGTACGCCCAATTCGTTTTTGGTGACCGAGCAGGAGTATGGCGATTTTATCCTTGAGTTGGAGGTTAAGTTGGAAGGCGAAACCACTAACTCGGGCATACAGACCCGAAGCCGGTTTAATCCGGACGCGCACGGCGGACGCGGCGCCGTGCAAGGGCGACAGGTTGAAATCGACCCGACGCCTCGTGCTTGGACCGGTGGCATCTACGACGAAGCGCGCCGTGGGTGGCTGTATCCGCTCGACTTGAACCCCGACGCGAAAAATGCCTATAAGCCCGGAGAGTTTAACACATTCCGGATCGAAGCCGTTGGAAATGAAACCAAAACATGGGTCAACGGCGTTGCCGTAGCACATGTCATCGACACCATAGATCCGACTGGCTTTATTGGTTTGCAGGTGCATAGCATCGGCGACGAAAGCCTGGCTGGCAAGAAGGTTTACTTTCGCAACATCCGTATCCAAACCGAAAATCTGCAACCCCAGGATTTCACCACCGGGATCTATACCGTTAACCTGACGCCCAACACGCTCAGCGACTACGAGCGGGCCCAGGGGTATTCGCTGCTGTTTGATGGGAAAAGCAACGCCGGCTGGGTCGGGGCATACAAGGACGCATTCCCCGAATTTGGGTGGGAAATCAAGGAGGGGACCATCAACGTGCTTCCGTCCGGAGGAGGTGAATCCACTAACGGCGGCGATATCGTCACGGAAGGGCAATACGCGGCGTTCGACCTGTCCTTCGAGTTTAGGCTGACCGAAGGGGCCAACAGCGGGGTAAAGTACTTTGTCACCCTCTCCGAAAACAACGTCGGTTCGGCTATCGGGCTGGAATACCAGCTTTTGGACGACGAACGACACCCTGACGCGAAAATGGGCCGCGATGGAAACCGGACACTGGCATCGCTTTACGACCTCATCACCTCCGACAAGCCCAGCCGAGCCAAGCGGCCCATTGGCGAGTGGAATCGGGGACGATTAGTGGTCTCGCCGGACAATACCGTCACCCATTACCTGAACGGCGAGAAAGTGCTGTCGTACGTGCGCGGATCGGATAAGTTTCACGAGCTTGTGGAGCTCAGCAAATATAAGGACTGGGATAATTTCGGATTGGCAGATAAGGGCCACATCCTGCTGCAGGACCACGGAGACGCGGTGAGTTTCCGTAGCATAAAAATCAAGGAGCTCTAGCCGGCGCGCGAACTTTTTCGTAATCGAGGTGTTATTCGGGTGGTTAGTTAAACGGCCGCGGAAGCGGCTAAGGTTAAACAAAAAATCACCACAACAATGAGCAACTTACGATTGAGAGGTAACTGGAACGAACTGAAAGGCAAGGCGAAGCAAAAATACGCTGAATTGACCGACGACGACTTGCTCTATGAGGAGGGCAAGGAAGATGAACTTATCGGACGCCTTCAAAAGAAAACGGGCAAAGCGCGCGACGAAGTCGTCGATTGGCTGAACAGCCTTTAGCGTGTGGCTTCGCATCACAATGTCAAAAAGCGTTATGGCTCTCGTCCGTAACGCTTTTCTTTTTTTAAATTAGCCCGATGAAGAAAAACAAACCCACGATATTGGTGGTGAATGACGACGGCATCACCGCTCCGGGCATTAAGGTGCTGATGGAGGAAATGCAGCAACTCGGCAACGTGGTAGTCGTGGCGCCCGAGGGCGTGCAGTCTGGAATGGGCCACGCCATCACCATCGGTAAGCCCTTGCGCCTTGACCAAGTCGATATTTATCCCGGCATAGAGATGTACAAGTGCTCGGGTACGCCTGTAGACTGCGTCAAGCTCGCCGTCAACAAAATCTTCAAAGGCCGCAAGCCGGACATCTGCGTATCGGGGATCAACCACGGGCTGAACAATTCCATCAACGTATTATATTCCGGCACGATGTCCGCAGCCGTGGAAGGCGCCATCGAGGGTATCCCATCAATTGGGTTTAGTTACGACGATTTTAACCACGATGCCGATTTCTCCCTATGCCGTCCGTATGTACGTAGCATTACCCAGCAGGTCATTGCCAACGGGCTGCCTGAGAAAACGTTGCTGAACGTGAATTTCCCCAACGTAACGAAAATAAAGGGGGTGAAGATTTGCCGCCAAGCCGATGCCAAGTGGGAGGAGGAGTTTGAGGAACGTGCAGATCCCTATCGCAGAAGCTATTACTGGCTTACGGGCGTGTTCAAGCTGCGCGACAAAGGTGAGGATACCGACGTATGGGCCCTGCAAAACGGATATGCTTCCGTCGTGCCCGTGCAGTTCGACATGACGGCCCACCATGCGATACCGACGCTCAATTCATGGAGCTTTGACTAGGAAAAGTAGCCCCGTGAAACGAAACAGCTTCTTCTTTGGCGTCTTGCTGGGCCTAGTGACACCCGTGGCCGCCCATCTGTTGACCCTGTTCACCACTTGGTCTCCGCTGGGCGGCGGTAAGGACATCGGGCTCTACGTCGTGGCGGCCTTGCTTAACCTGTTATTTGTACGGTATTACTACCGTCACGCCCTAGAAAACACCGCGCGGGGGATTATCCTAGTCACCTTCGTGGCTACCCTCGTGCTTATTTTTTTAAAAAACCTGTCCGTCGCCCATTGATGCGGACATCAATTGACATGCCATGAAACTTTCGCTCGGTTTTTCGCCCTGCCCCAACGATACATTCATGTTCGATGCCCTGATCCACCACAAAGTCGACACCGAAGGGCTTGATTTCGACGTTTCGTTCGACGATGTGGAAACGCTGAATCGACGGGCTTTTGCGAGCGAGCTGGACATCACTAAACTCAGCTACCATGCATACGCCTATGCCGCGTCCGATTATGTCTTGCTGGATGCGGGAAGCGCACTTGGGTTTGGTGTGGGGCCACTGCTGATTTGCAAGGACGCCGAGCGCGCGCAGGTCCTTGAAGCCATGGCGGGCACAGGGCAGCCCTCCGACCTAAAAATCGGCATTCCCGGAAAGTACACCACGGCGAATTTCCTGTTAGGACTGGCGTATCCCGCGTGGCACAATAAGGAAGAGATGGTTTTTTCGGACATTGAAAACGCCCTGCTCGACGGACGAATCGACGTGGGTCTCATTATCCACGAAAACCGGTTTACCTACGCGGCCAAGGGCCTGCACAAGATCATCGACCTAGGCGACTATTGGGAGGGCCAAACGAGCCTGCCCATTCCGTTGGGGGGTATCGTGGTCAAGCGCACATTGCCGGCGAGCATCCAGCATAAGGTAGCGCGCGCGTTGCGCCGAAGCATCGAGTATGCGTTTGCCAATCCTAAGTCGGGCATGGATTTCATCCGCGAGCATGCGCAGGAAATGGACGAGGCGGTCATGTACAAACATGTCGAGCTGTACGTCAATCGGTACTCGGTTGATTTGGGCGAGGAGGGACGAAAGGCCGTCAATACGTTATTTGAGCGCGCCCAAGCCAGCGGCGTTATCCCCAAAAACGACCAACCGCTGTTTTTGACGTGACGGTTCCGGAAAAAAAAGAATTTCGCCTGTTTGTCAAATCCGAGAATTGTATAAATTTGCACCGTCAAGCCGACGTAGCTCAGCTGGTAGAGCAACGCATTCGTAATGCGTAGGTCGCAGGTTCGAATCCCGTCGTCGGCTCTTTTTTTCCTCCTGTATTATTTTTTTCATCTTTTTTCCCTAAATTGTGATTCATCCGCGCGAGCGATCCGGCAGTACCTACCAGCATACGCTAAGTTTGTCCGTATGGAGGGCCAAGAACGGATTTACCCGCGGCTTACGGTCGCTTGGAAATCTGGATAACTGGTCACGGAAAAACCCGATTGGCCGACCCTGCCGGCACCAGCCCGCTTAACATGCGTCGCCGCCACTCTGTATAAAGGCTAGTATATAAAGGTATAGTAACATCCGGCCAGGTACGTTGCGGCGCCCATCAGATTTCCCTTTATTCTACTAACTTTGTGCCTCATGGAAAAAATGGAGTGGAAAAAGCTGCTATCCGCCAAGCGCTGGGGCTACGAATCTCGCGCGGTCGACGGCGTATATGATGCCCGCTCGGAGTTTCAGCGCGACTACGATCGTTTGGTTTTCTCGTCGCCATTTCGCAGACTCCAGAATAAAACCCAGGTTTTTCCATTGCCCGGAAGCGTCTTTGTGCACAATAGGCTAACCCATAGCCTGGAAGTAGCCAGCGTAGGGCGTTCGCTTGGACGCATTTTCTACAACGAATACCGCAAGGACCACCCCGAGGTGGATCGCGATATCCCGCTGCTCCAGGACATCGATACCATCATCGCCACGGCCTGCTTGGCGCATGATCTTGGGAATCCCGCCTTTGGCCACTCTGGCGAATCGGCCATTTCCGCCTATTTTATTGCAAATGAGCGCGAGCTGAAAAGTCAGGTGACACCCGCGCAGTGGGAAGACCTGATCGCCTTCGAAGGCAACGCCAATGCCTTGCGTATCCTCACGCACGCTTTCCAGGGAAAAGATCCAGCTGGGTTCGCGCTTACCTACAGTTCCTTGGCAGCCATCGTCAAATATCCGTGCGCGGCCCATGAGGGGCATCGCAAAGGACTTCACCATCGCAAGAAATACGGGTTTTTCCAATCCGAGCAGGAGAGCTTCCGGAAGATTGCGGCAGAACTGGGCATCAAACGCGATCTGAGTGGCGAAATGGTCTACCACCGCCATCCCTTGGTTTACCTCGTGGAGGCGGCGGACGATATCTGCTATAATATTATCGATCTCGAGGACGCCCACCGGCTCGGCATATTGCAGTACGAGGAGCTCGAAAGCATGCTGTTGCCGCTCTGCCAAGACGACAAGCTCAAGGGCCGCCTGGGCCAATTGGCCGACTTGGATAGCCGGGTGAGCCTATTGCGCGCCAAAGCCATCAATACGCTTATTGTCAATTGCGCGCGCATATTCGTACGCGAGCAGGATCGGATTTTAGCGGGCTCCTTCGACCGGGCATTGATGGACGCGCTGGACGACGAATTGCTCCTTGCCATGAAACATATCCAGCGCGAATCGGTGAGCCGCATATATAATGCATCGTCCGTAGTGCAAATCGAAGTGGCCGGATACAAGGTGATGAGCGGACTGCTGGAGGAGTTCCTACCAGCTTACCTCAGCAACGCGCGTTCGCCCTACGAGAAAAAGCTCGTGAAGCTCATGCCCGCTCAATTTGACGCGCGCCAAGAGGATGCTTATTCCAAGATCCGGTCCACGCTTGACTTTGTTTCGGGCATGACGGACCTATACGCCGTCGATTTATATCGCAGAATCAAAGGGATCACCTTCCCATCACTCGCTTAAATGAAGAATATCATGCCCCAATCCTTATATAATCCTTTTGCCGATTTCCGCTTCGACAACAAGACCTGTTTCCTTACCGGGGAGCCCGCGACCACCTATACGCAGGTCTTCCCCGCTTGGTTGATGCGCCGGTATGGTTTGGAAGACAAGCCCCTAAAGCTGTTGGACGAAAGCATCCGCACCTACGGCAGTTTCCGGCTGCCGTGTTCCGAAGCGGTGGCCAAACGTATAGAGGCGCTGGAGGCCACGATCGAGGCCGCCTTCGCATCAGGGTATGATGCGGTGGATCGTTTGGATAAGGTAGTCTTGTTCCAATGGATTGCCAAGCTCGTATACGGAATGGTTTTCAACGAGATCCAAACCGGGGTGCGCCAATATGCATTGAGCGGGGAGCCCATGAACTTTTCGCAGGTGCTTGTCCATAAGTTCCGAAACCTGCACCTTATGCTCCAGTCCATCGCCCGGCCCGTGCAGTTTGACGGCGCGCTGCCGTTCACGATTGCCGTTACCAGGGTCGCCAATGAGGAGGGGGCGTTTAGCTACCGCGATGAGATTAACACGCTCGTGTTCTCGTTGCGTATGGGGGACTTTGGGATTGTAGCCTGCCTGCAGGACAACGGTGCCAACGGAATCTACCACAATGATTGTTTGACGGAAATCGGCCGTCATACGCTCCATCCCATACAGTTTGAGGAGTTGTGCGCCCGGTTTTTCTATTCCGCATATTTGTTTGCCCGGCTGCCGGAATACACCGTCCTGCCTACGGCGGATACGGTCTACATCGAACCGTTGGCTTTTGCGGATGCCGGTTTTCGGCCGGTTTTCGATGCCTGGCAGGCAAAAACCTACGGGCAGGTACTGGAGAACTTCTGGAAGCCGTGGGGATACACGCTGTTTGAGATCATCAAGGATCCCGAAAATCCGATGTCATTCCTGTTGGATGCGCAGGGCAAATTGCGTGCGCACGACCAATTGGACCTGCCAGAGGCCTAAGCCTCTCCCATGCGCCGTATGTGCAGTGCACTCTGGGCCAGCCCCATAGTGAGAGTCGCGGCGCCATGTTGTGGAAAAGCTTGCGAATGTGCATAATCCTGCGTACCTTTGAAGCCCTGCAAAATTAAAGCAGGGAGTTCTTTTACTTAGTAGATCGTCGACTAAAAGTTTTTCAGCTGATTATCAGCTGGCAATCAAAAATTTTTAGGAAAAAGCGAAATAGGTTTTGGAATATCACAAATCCTTTCTACTTTTGCACCCCGCTCGGGTTTGAGCGGTTGTTCTTTTTCGGTTTTGGGTTTTTTGTTTTGATTTTTGCTTGCTTGTTTTTTTTGCGGCTTATTTCAAAATAAATTTTGCGGGTTCGGAAATGTTTCCTACCTTTGCAGTCCCAAACGAAAGGGGTTCTGCCGGTGCGACGCCGGCGGGTTTTTGAAAAACAGACATTCGGCGCTTCGGCGGGGCATTGCTGCCCGGCCGGTGCTTGGAGATAGGTTCCGGCGCGATGCCGGTCCGGAGAAGTTCTTAAACAA
>Ga0079224_100003174_pt1 | contig 20526 bp, 19 predicted proteins | sample Stecom2015_FD_80414 | JGI IMG/M metagenome (GOLD analysis project Ga0079224, IMG submission 80414) | Agricultural soil microbial communities from Utah to study Nitrogen management - Steer compost 2015 | ecosystem: Environmental > Terrestrial > Soil > Agricultural land | place: USA: Utah...
CGCCGCTAAATGCGGACCAGGTTCCAAAGTCTAGAGTTGCTCCATCGACGAATCGGTCCGTCTCGAACTCGCATTCCGACGGGATCGCGTAGACAAAGGGAAGAACCTGACGAGCTTTCCGCTGATCTCTACGAGCCACGGAGTGGGGGCGTCGGAGCCCCGGGGGCGCGATTTCAGCACCTCTCGGGCGATCACCGGATTTCCGGTCGTCCCCAGAGATACCGTGGTAATGGGCCTCGGCCATGCTGGAATGGAGCAACATTAGACAATGGAACCTGGTCCGCTATGAGTGTCCGCTATGATGTAAGGGGTTTCCCCACAGGACGTTCCACCATTTCGCCACACAACTTCCTCCATTTGCCGACAGCATCGCCTCCGTCCCTCTATTTATCATATGTACGTGAACAATGGGTCGGATCGACCGACTCACCTGCGCGGCGGTGGAGCCGCGTGGAGCCGAATCCTCGGCAACGAAAGAGAAGGGAGGAGGCCATGAGCACGAAGGACAGAAGGGGACGGGCTCGCTGGAGCATCCTTGGCGTGCTGGTACTGGTCCTGGCCGGCATCTGGCTCGCGTTGACGGCGGCGCACCGCCGGGGCGGAGTGGAGGCGGCGTTCGTCGGGATGGAGAGGGTCTCGCTCCCTGGCGCACCGGTGCTGCCGCCGCTGCGAGGCGAGGAGATCGCGGTCGTGACGGCGGCGCCGCACGTTCCGCCTCCGATCAAGCGGAATCATGCGACGCGGGTGATCGTCGAGCTCGAGACGATCGAAAAGACGATGCGGCTCGCGGACGGCGTCGACTACCACTTCTGGACGTTCAACGGCACGGTTCCGGGCTCGTTCATCCGTGTTCGTGAGGGCGATCGGGTCGAGTTCCACCTGAAGAATCATCCGACGAGTGCGTTCCCGCACAACATCGACCTGCACGCGGTGACGGGTCCGGGTGGTGGTGCGGCCGCGTCGCTGACGCTGCCCGGTCACGAGACGGTCTTCGAGTTCCGGGCGCTGAACCCGGGGCTCTACGTCTACCACTGCGCGACGGCGCCGGTCCCGGTCCATATCGCGAACGGGATGTACGGTCTGATCCTGGTGGAGCCCAAGGAAGGGCTGCCGGAGGTCGACCACGAGTTCTACGTGATGCAGAGCGAGTTCTACACGAAGGGCCGGTACGGCGAGCCGGGTCTGCAGCCGTTCGACATGGACAAGGCCCTGGACGAGAAGCCCGACTACGTGGTCTTCAACGGCAGCGTCGGCGCGATGACGGGCGACAACGCGCCTCGTATCAGCAAGGGCGAGACGGTCCGGATCTTCGTGGGCAACGGCGGGCCGAACCTGGCGAGCAGCTTCCACGTGATCGGCGAGATCTTCGACAACGTCTACACGGAGGGCGGCAGCAAGGTGCAGCACAACGTGCAGACGACGCTGATCCCTGCGGGCGGTGCGGCGATCGTGGAGTTCCGTGCCGACGCCCCCGGTGAGCTGGTCCTGGTCGACCATTCGATCTTCCGGGCCTTCAACAAGGGTGCGCTCGGGATGATCCAGGTCGAAGGCGACACGGAGGCGGCGGTCTTCACGGGGCAGATCGTGAACCGGCCGTACGACGCGAAGCCGCCCGTCACCGAGAACTGATCAACCGCCGGCGGCCCGGAGGCCCGGGCCGCCGGCCACTGCGACGGGATCGGGCACGGCGGTGCCCGGCACGAGACGATACGACGGGTCCACGGAAGAAGCGAGCTCGAACGATGAACCGCCTGCGGGTCGCCCTCCTCCTCCTCGCCTTCCTCCCGCCGCTCCTCCTCCGAAGAGACGGCGGGGGGCGGCCCGCTCTGTGGACGGGAGAGGGGAGTGGGGGCGCTGTCGTGGGCGCCGGCGTGGAAGGTGGCACGCATGCGGGTATGGCTGCCGACAGCGACGCGGGCAACCGCGGTGGCGCAGACGCCGGTACGGGCGCAGGCACGGATGCCGGCGTCGAATCTGGCACGGGCCCGGTGGTGGGCGCGAGCGTCGACGTGGTTGGAGCCACGGATCGGAGCTACGCGTCGCCCGCTGGGCTCCCCTCGCCCGGCCGAGACCGGGCCGGGCGGCCCGCTCCGACGGAGGAGATGGTCCCGATCCCCGCGGGCCGGTTCGTCCCGCTCTTTCTGCAGGAGGGCGAGTCGGCGGTCGAGGTGGACGTGTTCCTCCTGGATCGTCGCCCAGTCACGCGGGGGGAGTTCCTCGAGTTCGTGCGCGCGAACCCACGCTGGCGCCGCGGCGAGGTGCCGGCGGTCTTCGCCGAGGCGGGGTACCTCGCGAGCTGGCCGGCGGAGCTCGACGCCGGCGGAGAGGTCGATCGCCGGCGCGCGGTCACGCAGGTCTCGTGGTTCGCTGCGAAGGCGTACTGCGAGTCACGCGGCGCGCGGCTCCCGACGGTCGACGAGTGGGAGTACGTTGCCGCCGCGAGTCGCGACGCGCGGGACGCGACGGACGACCCGGCCTTCCTGCGCGAGCTCCTGGAGCTCTACACCCGTCCGGCCGCACACCCGTTGTCGCCGGTGGGGACGGGGTCCCGGAACGTCTACGGGGTGGAGGGCATGCACGGTCCCGTCCGGGAGTGGGTCCTGGACTTCAACACCGTCATGGTCTCCGACGACTCCCGTGGCGTCGGAGTCCGCGACCGTCAGCTCTACTGCGCGGGCGGCGCCGTCGGCGCGACGCGGACGGAGGACTACGCGGCGTTCCTGCGGTACACCTACCGCTCGGGGCTGACCGGCCGGTCGGTCGCCGACAACCTTGGTTTCCGCTGCGCGAGGGAGGTCCGGCCATGACACGCAACGACCGTGGGGGCATGAAACGCTCGACCCGGGCGCTGGAGGCGCGGGCGCTCCTCCTCCTCGTCGCCCTCTCCGGGCTCCTGGCGCTCGCGGGGTGCGGGAGCGGCGTCGTCACACCGGCCGGCGCGGGCGCGCGGGAGGCCGGCGAACGCGCTCATCACGGTGCGGGTGCCGACGAGGCGCTCGTCACGCCGGGCGAGTATTCGATCTATCACCTCGATGCGGTCTGGACCGACCAGCACGGGGTCCAGCGCACGCTCGGCACCCTCGGGGGTCGGGTCCAGGTCGTCGCGCTCGTGTACACGTACTGCGCGCACGCGTGTCCGCGGATCCTGGGCGACATGATGCGGATCGAGGCCGGGCTGACCCCGGAGGAGCGCGAGCGGGTCGGGTTCGTCCTGGTCTCGATCGACCCGGAGCGGGATACCCCCGAGAGGCTCCTGGCCTTTGCCGGCGGTGTCGGGCTGGATCCGGAACGCTGGACGCTCCTGACCGCGCCCGATGCCACGGCCCTGGAGCTCGCGGCGCTCCTCGGCGTGAAGTACCGCCGGGTCGGGGAGAACGACTTCGCCCACACCAACGTGATCACGATCCTCGACCAGAGCGGCGTGGTCGCGAATCGACAGGTCGGGTTGGGCGGAGAACCGACGGGCTCCGTCGCCACGATCCGGCGGCTCCTCGCGGCGGGCGGCCAGCGGTGAGCATGCCGGGTATCCCGGGGACGAGTCGCCCGGCGGGCGGTCAGGGGAGGAGCACGCCGAGCTGGAGCCCGATGACCGGCGCCGTTTGACGGGAGTCGATCGCGAGCGAGATCCCCCCGAAGGTCCGGCTCCCGATCAAGGAGATGCCTCCCTGGGCGCCGAGTGCGACGGATCGTTCGGTCGTGTCCAGGAGTTCGACGTAGTCCGCCGTGCGTCGGAAGATGAGCCGTGGCGACAGGTACGGGGCGAGGTCGAGCCCGGCGGAGGTCGCCACCCGCATCCCGACGCCGATCCCGACGGGTATCCGCACCGTCGTATGTACGGCCTTGAGCCCGTCGAACCTCCACGACGTGCGACCGATGGTGATCGCGACGGCGGGGCAGAAGGCGACCGACGCGCTCCGGATCCGGATGCGAGCCAGGTCGAATGCCAGCCCCGCACTGTAGTGGATCGGACGCGCGCCGCCGTCGACGGCCGAACGGGAGGAGATTCCGCCCTGCAGCGCGACCGGGCCGGTGGGGTTCAGGTCGATCCCGGCCCCGACCTCGCTGCCTTCGTCGACGAGTTCTGTGAATGCTTTGATCGCGTACTGGCCACTGCTCGGTGCGCTCCCGATGCAGACCTGGGCGAAAGCGGCCGGTGCGAAGAGGAGGAGCATCCCCACCCCGGCCACGACCGGGTGCCATGGGCGGCGGCCATCGCCGGTGCGCTGGAGGAGGCGTTGAAACGTCGTGCCCATGGGCCCTCTGTGGGGGGTGGCCTCGTCGCGAGGCTGGGGAGAGCGACCGAGCGTCGGGGCACGATACACTGGCTCGAGCACCGAATCAAGGCGGCCGACGCCGCCGGCGCACGGGGCCGCGGCTCACGGGATCGTGACCCCGGCATGGATGCCGAGCGCCGGTTTCGACCCCGCCCGGGTGTCGAAGGTGACGCCGGCGCCGCCGAAGATCCTGCTCACGGTGAGGACGGTGCCCACCTCGGCGCCGAACTCAGTCGAGCCTTTCGGCGCGGTGATCGGGCTCCCGTCGCTCCGGAGCCGTCGTGGCATGACGGAATGTTCGAAGCGAATCATCTTCGGGACCACGTACGGGCGGAGCGTGAAGCGGTCGCCGAAAGCGATGTTCGCGCCCACGCCGACGCCGATGGGGATCCGCGTCGTCGCGCGGATGATGTTCCGCCCGTCCTCCTCGGCCGAGACCCGGGTGTAACCCAGTCCGACGACCGGGCAGACCGAGAAGCCGAAGCGGGCGCCCGGGGCGGGCTCGAGGAACTCGAGCGCGACGGTCCCCTCGACGTTCAGCGGGCGCGGGCCGCCGCCCTCCGGGTTGGTGACGGACGCGCTGGCGACCATCGTGAGCGGACCTTCGAAGTTCCCGGCCACATTGCCGCCGAGGTCGATCCCGGACGGCGCGAAGCTCGCGAACGCCGCGATCGCGGCCTGCTCCTCGTTTGCGGCGCTGCCGATGCACGCCTGGGCGTAGGCCGTCGAAGTCGAGAGGGCGGAGGCAACGGCCGGGACGACGAGGAGCTGGACCCCACGCCGGGCGAGGATCGCGACGGCGCTCCGGGCCGGGTTCGGTCGGGTCGAGGGTTCGGGGCGCATGGATCACCTCATACGGACGGACGACTCCACGGGCGGACAGCACTCGACAGCACTCGAGCACTGCCACGCGTAGGGCCGAACGGTGAGCAACACCCGTGCCCCGCACGGACCCGGGGACGATCGTTGACGAGGGTCGCGACGCACCCGTCGAGCCAGGCCGGCCCGAGTGCCCGGCCTTGACGAACCCGCCGCGTGTGCATTAACTTGGCCACGGCAAACGATCGACTGGCAACCCCTGAGGGGATCGTCCATGTTCCGCAACATCACGTCCATGACCATGTCCATGACCCGGCTCTCATCGAGAGGCGGCGTTTTGGCGTGTTTGCGGTAGTGGAACGACGAAAGTCAGACACGGTGAGCGCGGCCTCTCGAGGAATCGAGAGGCCGCGCTCTTTTTCTGGAGTCGGCGAATTGTCTGTGAGCACCCCAACTCCTCTCCGTCCTGTCCGGGTTCGGGTCCCGGCGAGCACGTCGAACCTCGGGTCCGGCTTCGACACCGTCGGTCTCGCCCTCGACCGGTACCTGACGGCATCGTACGAGCCGGGCCCCGGGCCGTTGCGTGTCGAGCGGGCGGGGACGATCGCCGGCCTCGAGCTGGAGCCGGCCCGGGATCCGCTGGTCCACGCGTTCGCCACGCGGCTGGGTGCCGAGACGGGCGGGCTGCTTCGGGTCGAGTCGACGATCCCCGTCGCGCGGGGCCTCGGCTCTTCGGCCGCCGCCGTCGTGGCCGGGCTCGTGCTCGCGGACGCGACGCGAGGCCTCGGGCCCCGCCGGGAGGAGTGGCTGCAGGCGGCGACGGCCCTCGAACGACACCCCGACAACGCTTCGCCCGCGATCCACGGCGGGCTCGTCGCGGCAGTCGCCGGCGCACGGACCGTGGCGTTCCGGCTCCCCCTCGACCCCAGGATCGGGTTCGCGTTCGCGGCGCCGGGCGTGGAGGTCTCGACGCCGGAGGCAAGGGCCGCGCTCCCGGACCGCGTCGCACACGGCGCGGCGACCCGCTCGCTCGGCCGGCTGGCCGCGCTGCTCCAGGGGTTCGCGACCGGCGACCCGTCGCTCCTCGCGCTCGGGTTCGAGGATGAGCTCCACATCCCGTACCGGCTCCCGCTGATCCCCGGCGCCGCTGCCGCGATCGAGGAGGCGAGGGCGGCCGGTGCGTGGGCGGCCACGATTTCGGGGAGCGGATCCGGCCTGATCGCGGTCTGTTCGCCGGATACGGCGGACCGCGTCGCCGCGGCCATGGCCGACGCGTTCCGCCGCGAGGCCGGCGCCGAGGGCGTGACCGCCTTCGCCGCCACGCCCGACCTCGAGGGCGTCCGGGTCGAGGAGGTGGACGCCGGGACCGAAGAGGTGGCCACCCGGGCCGAAGAGGCGGGCGCCGGGCTCGAGGAGGTGGACGCATGACGCTGATCGTCCAGAAGTACGGCGGCACCGCCGTCGGGTCGCCGGACCGGGTCCGGGACGTGGCGCGCCGCGTCGCGGCCAGGTCCAGGCAGGGCGAACGGATCGTCGTCGTCACCTCCGCGATGGGCGACACGACGGACGCGCTCCTCGCCCTCGCCGCGTCCGTCGCGCCGGGCGCGGCGACTCGACGGCGCCGCGAGCTCGACCTGATCCTCGCGACCGGCGAGCAGACCGCGGCCGCGCTCCTCGCCCTCGCGCTCGAGGAGCTCGGCGTGCCCGCCGTCTCGCTGACCGGCGCGCAGGCCGAGATCCGGACGGACCACGCGCACAGCGCCGCGCGGATCCTCGCCGTCGGCGCCCGGCGCGTGCGTCGGGCGCTCGAGGAGGGACGGATCCCGGTCATCGCCGGGTTCCAGGGGTTGAGCGACGACTGCGAGATCACGACGCTCGGCCGGGGCGGCAGCGATACGACGGCCGTCGCCCTCGCCCTCGCGCTCGGTGCGGAGCGGTGCGAGATCTACACCGATGTGGACGGGATCTACAGCGCGGACCCGCGCCGGGTCGCCGGGGCCGTTCGCTACACTCGCCTGACCCATGCCGAGGCGCTGCGCCTCGCACTCGCCGGCGCCGCGGTGCTCCACCCCCGTGCGGCCGCACTCGCCGCACAGCACGGACTCCCGCTCCGGATCCTCTCGGCCTTTGCGGACGGACCAGAGCACGGCACATCGATCGAAGGAGAAGTCGACGTGGAAGGACCCCGGATCCTGGGGATCGCGGCGGATGGTGGTTCGGCCCGCCTCGTCGTCGACGGGCTCGGCGCCGGCGCGCGGACGACGGCCGCCGTCCTCTCCGCGCTCGCGGAGGCGGAGATCCCCATAGAACACCTCGAGGAGGAGCGCGCGCCCGACGGCGGCCGCCGCATCTCGGCGATCATCGGCGAGGCGCACGCCGCCGCCGCCGTGGAAGCCGTCCGGCGTGCGGTGCGGAAGGGATCGCGTGCCCTGGCCTGCGAAGGCATCTCCGTCCGGGCCGACGGGCCGATCGCCCGCGTCACCATCGTCGGCACGGGGCTCTCCGGCGCGCACATCGCCTTCGCCCGGGCGCTCGACCGGCTGGCGGCGCAGGGGATCGAGCCGGACGGCGTCGGCTTCAACGAGCTCGGGCTCCGGCTCTACGTCCCGCCCGAGCATGCGGATGCGACGCTCCGGATCCTCCATGCCGCGTTGATCGAGGAAGGGGTCGGCAGCGCCGCCCGATTCCCCGGCCTCGCGGCCGGCCGTGAAACCCTCGAACGGAGGCCTGCATGACGACACATGTCTCCCCCCACGCCGCGCGGCGGACTCCGGCGTCCCGCACCCGTCGCCCGGGCGCGGTGCGGACGGTCGGGATCGCGCTCTACGGGCTGGGCACGGTCGGTTCCGGCGTCGTCGAGGCGCTGGAGGCCCGGCGTCCGGAGCTCCTCCGGAGGTTCGGGCTCGATCTCCGGCTCCACCACGTCGTCGTCCGCGACCCGTCGCTCCCGCGCGGCGTCGCGGTCGATCCCGCGCTGGTCACGACCGACCGTCACGCCCCGCTCGAGGATCCGGCGGTCGACCTGGTCGTCGAGGTGATGGGCGGCCTGGACCACGCGGGCGACGTCGTGCGCGCGGCGCTCCGGACCGGTCGCGGCGTCGTCACCGCGAACAAGGCGCTCATCGCCACGGCCGGCGACGAGCTCGAACGCCTCGCCCGGGCCGGCGGCGGGCGGCTCCGCTACGAGGCCGCGGTCGGCGGCGCGATCCCGATCCTGCACGCTCTGCGCGGCGCGCTCGTCGCGAACCGGATCGACCGCGTCCGGGGGATCGTGAACGGGACGACGAACTACATTCTCACGCGGATGGCCGAAGACCGGCTCGACCTCGGGGCCGCGCTCGCGGACGCGCAGGCGAAGGGCTTCGCCGAGGCCGACCCGACGGCCGACGTCTCGGGCCTGGACGCGGCGCAGAAGCTCGTGATCCTGGCGCGCCACGCCTTCGGCCGCTGGCCGGTTCTCGACCGGGCCACGGTCGAGGGGATCGGGGCCGTGACGCCGGAGGCGATCGAGGACGCGGAGCGACGGGGGCGGCGCATCAAGCTCATCGCTGAGGCCGTACGCGACGGCAACGATGAACCGACGCTCTGGGTCGCGCCCATCGAGCTGGACCGGGACGAGCCGCTCGCCGCGGTCCAGGGCGTCATGAACGCGATCCAGGTGACCGGCGACTTCGCCGGCCCGCTCCTCTTCGGCGGCCCCGGCGCGGGCGGCCGGCCGACCGCGTCCGCCGTCGTCGCCGACATCGTCGAACTCGCCCGCAGCCGCAGGGGGCGCTGAGATGGAACCGAGCCGCCGTCCCCGCGGGATCCTCGAGCGCTTCGCGGACCGGCTCCCGGTCACGGAGCAGACGCCGCGCCTGACCCTCGACGAAGGCGACACACCGCTCCTCGCCGTGCCCCGCCTCGCCGAGTGGGTCGGCGTGCGCGAACTCTACGTCAAGGTCGAGGGCGCGAATCCGACCGGCTCCTTCAAGGACCGGGGGATGGTCGTCGCGGTCGCTCGCGCCGCGGAGGCCGGCGCGCACACCGTCCTCTGCGCATCGACGGGGAACACGGCCGCGAGCGCGGCGGCGTACGCGGCCCGGGCCGGGCTCGGCGCCGTCGTCCTCCTCCCCCGGGGCAAGGTCGCGGCCGGGAAGCTCGCCCAGGCGATCGCCTACGGCGCGCGCGTCGTCGCGGTCGACGCGAACTTCGACCAGGCGCTCGATCTCGCCCGCGAAGTCGCGGACCGCTACCCCGTCGCCCTCGTCAACTCCGTGAACCCCGATCGGATCGAGGGGCAGACGACGGCGGCGTACGAGATCGTCGAAGCGCTCGGCGATGCGCCCGACCTCCTCGCGCTCCCGGTCGGGAACGGCGGGAACATCTCGGCCTACGCCCTCGGGTTCCGGCGCGACCGCGACGCCGGCCGGATCGCGCGGCTGCCCCGGATCCTCGGCGGCCAGGCCGCCGGCGCCGCGCCCCTCGTCGCCGGCCGGCCGGTCGAACGCCCCGAGACCATCGCGACCGCGATCCGGATCGGGCGGCCCGCGAGCTGGGACACGGCAGTGGCCGCGGTCCGCGACTCCGAGGGCGCGTTCCTCGCCGTGACCGACGACGCGATCCTCGAGGCTTACCACCAGATCGCCCGCCTCGAGGGGATCTTCTGCGAGCCCGCGTCCGCGACGGGCGTCGCCGCGCTCCGGGCCGCAATCCGCGACGGCCGCGCCGAGCCCGCGAGCCGCGCCGTGTGCGTCCTCACGGGCCACGGACTCAAGGACCCCGACACCGCGCTCGCGGCCGGCATCCACGTCGAGGAACTCCCGGCCGACGTCGACGCTATCGCTCGCGCACTACGACCACACCCTTCATGAACGGGTGCGGCGCGCAGTGGAACGGGTACTCGCCCGCCTCGACGAAGGTGTGGGCCCACTGCTCGCCCGGCTCGATGTCCGGCGACCCCCAGGTGCCGTCGTCCGCCGTCACGGTGTGCACCAGCGGATCACGGTTGGTCCACACGACCGTCGTCCCTGCCTCGACCTCGATCCTCGCGGGCGCGTACTCGAGCGCCTCGATCGCGACGTGGAGCGTGTCCATCCCGGCGGCCGGCGAGGCGCGCGTGCCGACGACCGGAGGGGGAGAGGCCGGCGCCGCGGCGGCCGACGACCTCCCGCCCAGATAGCGGCGCAGCGTCAGCGGGACCGTGAACTCGAATCCCCACCTCACCTCATCGCCGCCGCGGGACGCGCCTTGGAGCGTCGTCGTGTTCGCATTCGTCGCGTGCAGCGAGAACGAGTGCGGAGTGTGCGGGATCGCGAGAAGGAGCCCCGCGCTCCACGCCGCACGCTCACCGGGGCGTCGATCCGTGAACGACGCGACATCGGCGCCGAACGCCGCCCAGCGCCCGAAGCGCCAGACCGCGCCGCCGCTCAGCGCGACGCGTGGAGAGCCGGCCGCGAACGGGCGCGACAGGCCACGGACCGAGCCGACCAGCGTGAACGGGCCGACGTCGCCCGCGCCGACGAGCTCACCATCCCCGCTCCGGACCGCGGCGTTGTAACCGCCCTGCAAGGTCAGCCGCACCGGGAACGAGTCGCCGAGCAGAGGCTGCCACCGCGCGAAGAACTCCCATTCGTTCGGACGGACCTCCGGCGAGATGTCGGAGTTCGTCGCATAGACGAGTCCGGCCAGGAGACGCCCCGGGAGCCCCGCAGCCAGGAGGAAGGACGGCGAGTTGATCACCTTCTTCACATCGCCGACGACCGAGAAGCGATGCAGGAAGTGGAAGTAGACCGCGCCCGCATCGCCGACCCAGTCGCCCCCCACGTTCGGCGGGCGGTCCAGCACCGATTGCGCCGTGCACGGCAGCGGGGCCGAGGCCAGCGCCGCCACGACGAGTACGACCGCTCGGGCCCTCACTGGACCACCACCCTTCCCGTCATCCCCGCAGCCCTGTGCGGCTCACAGAAATAGTCGTACGTGCCCGGCGAGTTGAACGTATGCTCGAAGGCCTGGCCCTGCTGGTTCAGCGACCGCGAAGCCCACGCGTTGTGGCCCTCCGGCGTCACCGTGTGGAGGTCGGAACTCCGGTTGATCCAGCGGACCGTCTGGCCGACCGAGATCTGGACGTTCGAGGGGGAGAAGGACAGGCCGACCAGCTCGACATCGACGACCGTACCCGCACTGCCGTCGGCGACGACCTCGAAGTCCACCGTCACGCTCTCGCCCTCGTCCACCGTGACCGAGCGCGTGCCGGACTGACCCTCCGCCAGCGAATAACGCGACGGGAGCTCGATCGAGACTTCGTACCCACCCGCAGGAAGAGCCGTGAACTCGTACGCGCCGGATGACGACGTCGCCGCACTCCGGGACACGGCACCGCTCAGCGAGACCTGGATACCGGAAACCCCCGGACCGTCCGACTCCTTCACACTGCCGCGGATCACGCTGGACCCGGCCGGCTCCGGCGACTGGACATCATCGCCACAACCCGCGACCAACAAGAGGGCGCCACCCAGTACCGCACGGATGACGAACGTACCGCCCGACCAGTGCTGCACCGACAAGGGAGAACGCATGGCAACCTCCTGTGTCAAGGTGTGGGCACACCCGTGTTTGAGGTGGAGGAAACCAAATTTTAGGCGCTACTTATTCGATGTCAAGGAAATTATGGGAATAGTGTGGAGACGGGACGTTCGAGGCCCCGGGGGCGCCGGGGGCTGCGCGACCGGGTGGGGGTCGAGGGTGGAGGGTGTTGGACGACGGGGGCAGAAGGAGCGGGGAGCTGCGCGTGGGCCGGCAGGTGGGCCTGACGGTGGGGCGAGGTGGGGGTGGGGCCGCGGTTGCGGGCCGGGTCTGTCCGCTGCGGGCGCGGGTCCGGGCGCCGGTGCCCGGACCCGCGCGTTCGTCGTGCGGTGTGTGTCGGCTCAGTGCCTGAGTTCTTCGAGGACCAGGTCCGCGTGCTCTGCGGGTCGGACCTTGGGGAAGATCTTGGCGATCTTGCCGTCCTCATCGATGATGTAGGTGGTCCGTTCGTTCCCCCGGTATTTCCGGCCCATGAAGGTCTTCTCCTTCCAGACGCCGTAGGCTTCTGCGACCTTGTGGTCGGTGTCGGCGAGGAGTCGGAACGGGAGTTCGTACTTGCTGCGGAACTTGGCGTGGGAGTCGACGGGGTCGGGGCTCACGCCGAAGACGGCGGCGCCGGTCTCCTCGAACTCCTTCCATGCGTCGCGGATCCCGCACGCCTGCGTGGTGCACCCCGGCGTATCGTCCTTGGGGTAGAAGTAGAGGACGACTTTCCTGCCGCGCAGCTCGCTGAGCGTGACCTCCGATCCATCGTCGGCGGGGAGGGTGAAGTCGGGCGCGCTATCGTTTTCCTTGAGCATCTCGATCCCTCGTTCGTCGGTCGTTCAGAGGTGGACGTGATGTGTCGTGGTCTCCGGTCGGCCCCGGGCAATGTAGGGCGGTCCTCGCGGGTCGACCACCCCGCCGGGGCGCGTCGCGAGGTCGAGTCCCGGATCGCGGCGTACGGCCTCGGCGTCTCTTGCCCCGGGCCCGGGGAGCCGCTAAGGATACGGGAGGGTTGCTTTCGGTGGGTTGGCTGGAGGGCACAAGATGGGGGATGCGTCCATGTGGATAGAGCTGCCGGTCCCTGACTTCTACGATGCCGAGAACGCGTCGCGCTGGGATTATTCGCCGGATCAGCAGTCGCTCCTGGATCGTGCGTTGGCGTGGAGGAACGAGTTCGGCATCCGTCCCGCGTCGGAGGACCGGTTCCGTGTCCATCTGGTCCTGATCGACATGCAGAAGGACTTCTGCATGCCGGAGGGCACGCTCTTCGTCGCGGGCCGCAGCGGTCGCGGCGCCGTCGAGGACAGCGATCGCATCGCGCGGTTCCTGTACCGGAACCTGGGTTCGATCACCTCGGTCACGTGCACGCTGGACACGCATTACCCGTTCCAGATCTTCTCGCCCGCCTTCTGGGTGGACGAGACCGGCGCGCCGCCGCCTCCGAACCGGGAGGTCACGGCGGATGATGTGAAGAGCGGCCGTCTCCGGCCGAACCCTGCGCTGGCCGCATGGCTGAGTGGGGGCGACTACGACTGGCTGGTCCGTCAGTGCATCCACTACTGCGAGGAGCTGGCCAGGCAGGGCAAGTACCGCCTCTACCTCTGGCCGCCGCACTGCATGGCGGGGAGCGACGGCCATGCTCTGGTCGGCGTGATCCACGAGGCCCGGCTCTTCCACTCGTACGTCAGGGCCTCGCCGGCGGAGAACCTGGTCAAGGGCGAGGAGGCGTTGACGGAGTACTATTCGGCGATCGGCCCCGAGGTCCTGACCAGCTTCGATGGCAAGCCGCTCGCCGAGCGGAACGAGGCGTTTCTCCGGATCCTGGAGGAGAACGACGCGGTCCTCTTCGCCGGCCAGGCGGCGAGCCACTGCGTGAAGAGCACGATCGAGGACCTCCTCGAGCATACCCGCGAGGAGCTCGCACGGAAGGTCTACGTCCTCGAGGACTGCATGACGTCGATCGCGGTTCCGGACCCGGACCGGCCCGGCGAGTTCGCCTTCGATTTCACGCCCTACACGGAAGAGGCGCTCCAGCGCTTCAAGGATGCGGGGATGCACGTCGTCCGCTCCACGACGCCGATCGCCGAGTGGCCGGACTTCCCCAGGTGAGGCCCGCCGGCGGGGTTGGGCGCGTGCCGGTCCGTCCGGCCCGCGCCGGGCCGGCGTCGGGGCGCGTGGGGCCGGCTGCTGTGCCCGCTGGTGCGGGCCGGGCGCACCGCCTATCTTCCCCGGCCCTGCGCGCCGCCTGCCCGGCTCCGCCCGGCGCACCCGGCGGCGGTTCGGGGGTAGATTTCGGAGCGGGCTCGCCCGGCGCGCTTGGCGCGTCGCGTTTCATCCAGGGAATCGAGTGAATCGGGTACGGGATCGGCATGGCGGGAATCGAGCGGCGTAGGACGACGACGGTGCGGGTCGGCGGCGTGCCCATCGGCGGTGCGCACCCGATCGTCGTCCAGTCGATGACGAATACGGACACGGCGGACGCGGCGGCGACGGCGGCGCAGGTCGAGGCGCTGGCGTCGGCCGGGAGCGAGCTGGTCCGGATCACGGTGAACCACGACGACGCGGCGCGCGCGGTCCCCGAGATCGTGGCCCGGCTGCGCGACCGGGGCGTCGATGTCCCGATCGTCGGTGACTTCCACTACAACGGCCACCTCCTCCTGACCCGCTATCCGGAGTGCGCGGCCGCGCTCGACAAGTACCGCATCAACCCGGGCAACGTCGGCACGAAGCATCGTGACACCAATTTCCGTGCGATCATCGAGGTCGCGATCGCGCACGACAAGCCGATCCGCATCGGGGTCAACTGGGGCTCTCTCGACCAGTACCTCCTGACGGAGCTGATGGACGAGAACGCGAAGCGCCCGTCGCCTCGGGACGCGAAGGCGGTCATGCGCGAGGCGATGATCGAGAGCGCGCTGCGCTCGGCGGCGTTCGCGGAGGAGCTCGGCCTCGGCCATGACCGGATCATCCTCTCGGCGAAGGTCTCGGGCGTGCAGGACCTCATCGCCGTCTACCGCGACCTCGCGTCGCGGTGTGACTACCCGCTGCACCTCGGGCTGACCGAGGCGGGGATGGGCACGAAGGGCATCGTCGCGAGCACGGCCGGGCTCTCGGTCCTGCTGCAGGAGGGGATCGGCGACACGATCCGGATCTCGCTGACGCCGAAGCCGGGCGGCGACCGGACGGAGGAGGTCGCCGTCGCGCAGCAGATCCTGCAGTCGCTCGAGCTGCGCAGCTTCATGCCGCAGGTCACCTCGTGCCCGGGGTGCGGCCGGACGACGAGCACCTTCTTCCAGCGGATGGCCGAGGAGATCCAGGAGTACATCAAGGAGCGGATGTCGGAGTGGCGCGAGCGCTACCCCGGCGTCGAGGAGCTCAAGGTCGCGGTCATGGGCTGCATCGTGAATGGGCCCGGCGAGTCGAAGCACGCCGACATCGGGATCTCGCTCCCGGGCACCTTCGAGGAGCCGAAGGCGCCGGTCTACGTCGACGGCGAGCTGTACCGAACGTTGCGCGGCGACACGCTCGTCGCCGAGTTCCTCGAGATCCTCGACTCGTACGTCGACGCACGCTACGGCCAGGGGGCGCCGGTCGCCTGACCGGCCCGCGGCTTGCACCACGGACACCGGGAACGGAGCGGTCGGGGCGGCACCTTCCTGGAGGTCGGATGGAGCAGTCGGCGGGGCCGGGCCGGGCGGCCGGCGATCGGCAGAGCGAGTTCCTCGCCGCATTGGAGCGGTACCGCGCGTGGCGGGCCCGCGACGGCGGCGAGCCCGGGGCGATCGAGTGCCTCCTCGATCGTGCGCCCGTCGCGGCGGAGGACGCGGCCCGGCACCGCCGCCGTGAGGAGCTCATCGAACGCGCGGTCCATGAGGATGGGGTCGAGCGTCGCGTCGCCGAGGAGGTCTACGACCTCGCGCGCGACGAGGGGATCGAGCCCGCCTTCGCCTTCGAACTCGTCCGCTGCGGTGTCGCCGTGACCGGTCCGGAGGGCGAGGAGCCCGACGCGCCGACGACGCTCCGCGGCTACCCGACCGGACTCTACGGCCTCCCCACCGACGATGCCCGCCGCGAGCGGCTCCTGCGCTCCACCTTCCGCCGGCTACGCGGTCTCCTCGAGACGAAAGGTTCGCCCGAAGAGGCGCTCATCGCCTTCGCGCACGAGCCCGACGTCGGGGAATACGAGTACTAGGGCGCCGCCCGCCGGGGGGCGTTCAGCTGGCTTCGGGTCCGTCTCCCGCGCGGAGCCGGAGCCCGACGCGTTCGATGCGTCCGTCGAGCACGTCCCGGGCGTAGAGCGTGATCCCGTTCGTCTCGATCCCGCGGTCCTCGCCGATCGCCCCGCGCAGCCGTTCACGCAGGAGCGCGTCCAGGGTCTGGTCCCTCGGCGCGTCGAGCCGGATGCCGTAGAACTCTTCGAGGTCGCCGACCGTCGTCTCGCCGCGGAGCGCGAACTCGACCGGCTCCGCCTCCAGCCGCAGCGCGTCGGCGGAGGGCGCGAAGATCCGGTCGACGAGGGCCCTCGCACCGGGTTGGAGCACGACGAAGACATGGTCGCCCGGCTCGATCCGGGTGCTGCCGCGGGGCGGGATGATGTGCTGCGCCCTCGAGACCATGGCGACGACGACGCCGTCCGGGAGCGCGAGTTCACGGAGCCGGCGCCCTGCGGCGCGGCTGTCGGGCGTGACGCCGTACTCGACGATGTCGGCGTCGACGTCCCGGAGCGACGTGATCTCGAGCATGACGGGCGGCTCGGGCTCCAGCGGGACCTGCAGCCCGAGCGCCGTCGCGATCGGCGGCAGCCCCCACCCCTGCAGCGTCGCCGAGACGAGGACGACGAAGAAGGTCACGTCGAAGAAGGTCGTCGCGTTCGGCACCCCGAAGATGAGCGGGAAGGTCGCGAGCACGATCGGGACCGCGCCCTTCAGGCCGACCCAGGCGAGGAGCACGAGCTCCCGCATCGTGAACCGGAACGGCGCGAGGAAGAGCGCGCTCGCGACGGGGCGGGCGACGAAGATCAGGACCGCGCTGATCAGGAGGGCCTCGGGTGCGATGTCGAGGAGGCGCCGCGGGAAGCTGAGCAGCCCCAGGAGCACGAACATCACGATCTGGGAGAGCCACGCCGCACCGTCGTGGAAGAGCAGGATCCCGCGCTGGAAGACGATCCGGTGGTTGCCGATCACGATCCCGGCCAGGTAGATCGCGAGGAAGCCGCTCCCGCCGAGCGCGGCGGCGACGCCGAAGCAGAGGAGGCCGGCCGCGGCGGTGAGGACCGGGTAGAGCCCGGCCGCGTCGAGGTTGACACGGTTGATCGTCCAGACCGTGGCTTTCCCGAGCAGCAGGCCGACGACGGCGCCGACGCCCATCTGCACGATGAAGAGCCGGATCAGTTCGAACCCCGGCTCGACCTCGCCGAGCAGGATCTGGATGATCCCGATCGTCAGGAAGATCGCCATCGGGTCGTTCGACGCGCTCTCGACCTCGAGCGTCGCGGCGAGGCGGGGCCGGAGGTTGACGCCCTTCGAGCGGAGGACGAGGAAGACCGCGGCGGCGTCCGTCGAGCCGACGATGCTGCCGAGGAGCATCCCCTCCAGGACCGAGAGGCCCAGGAAGTAGCTCGCCGCGAGGCCGGTGACCAGCGCGGTCACGAGCACGCCGGCGGTCGCCATGACGATCGCCGGTCCGGCCGCGGCGCGGATCGAGGCCATCGACGTGCGCAGCCCGCCGTCGAAGAGGATGAGCGCGAGGGCGACGGTCCCGATCCCGTGCGCGAGCGTGTAGTTCTCGAACGCGATCCCGCCGATCGCCTGATCGCCGGCGAGCATGCCGATGGCGAGGAAGAGGACGAGGACCGGGAGTCCGACCCTCGCCGAGAACTTGCTCGAGGCGATCCCGAGCAGGAGCAGGATGGAGCCGATGAGGAGGATGCGGTCTACGGCGAACATGCACTCTGCCGTGGGGCGCGAGTTCGGGTCGACGGGCGAATATACGAGCGCCGGGGATCGCGCGACAGGGCGCGCAGGACCGTCGGCCGACGGCGCCGTGCTGCGCCCGCGCCGCGCCGGCGGATCGGTGGCGGCGGCCGCCGGAGCGGCGGCCGGGCCGCGGCCAGGGAGCGGTTGAAACCGGCGTCATGGATGTTCCGTATGGACCATCGAAGCAGGAGAGAAGAGAGTCGAATCCTCTCGACAGGAGATAGAAAAATGACGACGACGGTTCTCGTGACGCTGGTGGGGTTCGCGGTCCTGATTTCCCTGCGGCCGACGGAGCGGCAGTGCCGGATCCGGAGGTTCGCCTGGACCGACGAGGGGAACGGCGACTGAGCCGGCGCGCGGTGAGCGCGCGCGGAGACGACCGGCGCCCCCGGCCACCCCGGCCGGGGGCGCCGGTCCATCGTGGGGACGGCATCGCCCGTCACGCCGCCGGCTCGATGCACTCGGGCGAGTCGTTGCGCGGCGAATTGACGAGCGTCGAGACCGGGTGCACCCTCAGGTTGTCGCCCGGGTAGGGCCCGAGCAGCGCCCGGAGCGCGGCCGGATCGGTCGCGGGGTCGAGCCAGATCCCGATGGACTCCGGCGGGAGGATGACGGGCATCCGCTCGTGGATCGGCCGGGCGAAGGTGTTGGCCCTGGTCGTGATGATCGTGCAACTGTGCAGGGGCTCGCCGCCGCCGGGCGGCACCCAGCGTTCCCAGAGTCCGGCGAAGGCGAACGGGCGGCGGTCGGCCATGTGCAGCCACATCGGGATCTTGCCAGCGTCGGTGACTTGCCATTCGTAGAAGCCGTCGGCCAGGATGAGGCAGCGCCGGCGTTCGAAGGCGGTCCGGAACGCTGGCTTCTCGTGGACCGTCTCGGCGCGGGCGTTGATCATGCGGTTCCCGATCGCCGGGTCCTTCGCCCAGAACGGGACGAGCCCCCAGCGTAGCCAGCCGGCGCGCCTCGTCTCGCCGGCGTCGACGACCGCCAGGACGTCCTGGGTCGGCGCGATGTTGTAGCGGGGGCGGTAGTCCAGCGGGAGCTCGGGCAGCTCGAACTCCTCGCGGACCCACGCTTCCGGGGTGGCGAGAGTGTAGCGGCCGCACATACGATGAAGATAGCGGACCCGGCCGCGGGCGGACAGGGCGGGGAAGGGGACTCGAAGGAGGGGGATGCGATGAACGAAGTCGGCAAGGCGGTCAAGTGCGCGGTCGCGGCCGTCGTCGTCCACCCGGAGGACCCGCGCGCGTTCCTGGTCGTGCAGCGCCCGCCCGATGACGACCGGCTCCCGAACGTCTGGGGCCTCCCCGCCGTCTCCCTCCTCCCCGGCGAGCTGCCCGAGGCCGCGGTCCGGCGGATCGGACGCGAGAAGCTCACGACGGAGATCGAGCCCGTACGCTTCATCGGGATCAAGTCGATGGACCGCGGCGATCACGAGCTGATCCTGATGGACATCGAGGCCCGGCTCGTCGGCGGTGAGCCCGACGTCCGGCGGGCGCCGACCGAACGGACGAAGTACGTCGACCAGCGCTGGACCCGCGACCCGGCGGAGTTGAGGGACGCCGCCCGGAAGGGCTCGGTCTGCTCCCAGGTCCTCCTCGAGGCCAGGGGCGTGTCGTACTGACCGCCCCTTGCACCGGTCGGTGGATTCACCATCTTGTGTGGATCTTCCCTACCATCACACCGACCCCGACATGGAGGTGTCTGTGTCGCTGAAGGCCTACGCGATCCCTCTCGCGGCCGTGCTCGTAGCGGCCACGACCGCTTCCGCTCAGGACCGCGGATCGACTGCCGTCCCGCCGCCCGCGAGCGACCCGAGGTTGTACGACATTGCGGGCGCCGCGCAGGCGGAGCGGATCGAGCAGGACATCCGCAAGCTGGTCAGCTTCGGCACGCGGCACACGTTGTCGGACACCGTGTCGGAGACGCGCGGGATCGGCGCCGCGCGGCGGTGGATCAAGGCGGAGTTCGACCGGATCTCCGCCGAGTGCGGCGGGTGCCTCGAGGTCTTCTACCAGCGTTTTCTGGTGAAGGGCCAGGAGCGGAGCCGGATCCCGCGGGACACGTGGATCGTCAACGTGGTCGCCATCCAGCGCGGGACGACGCACCCGAACCACTACGTCATCATGACGGGCGACATCGACTCGCGCGTCTCGGACGTGCTGGATGCGACGAGCGACAACCCGGGCGCGAACGACAACGCGAGCGGCGTCGCCGGGGTGCTCGAGGCGGCGCGTGTGCTCTCGAAGTACCGGTTCGGCAAGTCGATCGTCTACGCCGCGCTGTCGGGCGAGGAGCAAGGGCTGTACGGCGGGCAGCACATGGCGCAGGTCGCCCGCGACGAGGGGTGGATCATCGAGGCGGTCCTCAACAACGACATGATCGGCAACATCGAAGGTGTGGACGGTGTGATCAACAACACCGAGTTCCGCATCTTCAGCGAGCCGACGCCGGTGACCGAGACCGAGGCCGAGCGGCGGGCGCGGCGCTTCACCGGCGGCGAGGTGGACGGGCCATCGCGTCAGCTTGCCCGTTACATCGCGAGGCTGACCGAACAGTACATGCCGGTGCTCAAGCCGATGATGGTGTATCGCCTCGACCGCTACGGCCGCGGCGGGCACCATCGTCCGTTCAACGACCTGGGCTTCCCCGGCGTGCGCATCATGGAAGCGCACGAGAACTACTACCGCCAGCACCAGGATCTGCGCACCGAGACGATCATGGTGAAGGCGGCGGATGGGACGGAGCGGCCCGTCGAGATCAAGTACGGGGATGTGATCGAGGGTGTGAACTTCGACTACGCGGCGAAGCTGACGGGCGTGAACATGATCACGCTGGCGTCGCTGGCGTGGGCGCCGCCGCCGCCGGACTCGGTGCGGATCACGGGCGCGGTGCGCCCGGCGCCCACG